>Ga0268244_10000170_pt1 | contig 28343 bp, 18 predicted proteins | sample AgamicMgSfe_FD_200258 | JGI IMG/M metagenome (GOLD analysis project Ga0268244, IMG submission 200258) | Agave microbial communities from Guanajuato, Mexico - Mg.Sf.e (v2) (version 2) | ecosystem: Host-associated > Plants > Phyllosphere > Phylloplane/Leaf | place: Guanajuato, Mexico | collected... | reverse complement strand
ATGAACAGGCTCTCCGGCACTTGTAGCACATCTTTCATCGGCCTCTTCGTCCTGGGCTCAAAGTACTTGACGCAGTCATATCCCACATATCCAATGGCGCCGCCGGTCATGGGAGGAAGCCGCAAGGCTGGGACATGCGCGACCCGAAACTGCGATAGTTCTTCGCTCAGACGAGGGAGAGGGTCGGCTTCGAGACCATGGTCGGGTCCGGAAGCGAGTGTCTTGCGTGGATTCGCGCCGACGAAGCTGTACCGGCCGATGGTCTCTGTCGTCGCCGCAGACTCGAACAGGAAGGAGAGATCCGACTTGGAGCTGCATAGCATGTCAGCATGCCATCTCTGCGTTCCTCCCGTCTTGGTCACACTTACTCCGCAGCGATCTTGAGATATATGGCCGAGGGCGTTAAGAATTCCGACGACACGGATGCGCAGACTGGTATGAGGTTGGGCGCATTCGGCAGCTCCTTCCCATTTTCCACGATTTGGTGTATCTCGTCTAAGGACGGCTGTACAGACATCTAGCAGTTCCATTCTGTCAGCACAAGTTCGTCCCAGTCGTGGGTGTAGTGAACTCACGTTGGCAGCCATCCTGCTCCAAATGTTACGGCACCGGTCTGGGCGACGTCAGGAACACGAAGGCTGTACACAGCATGTGAACACTGACAACAGTCTTCTAGAAATGCATTGGCGAAACAGAAGTTTGGCATAATAAGTGAATCCAAGCTCGGATCGTGCAGGTGACTCCGGAGAATTATTATGGTACGATTGCGGCTCAACTATTGGCCCCCATACGCGGTCGGCTTACGACATGAAAACATCAGATACTCCCACTCAGTCTCACTCATCACTAACGGAAGTTGTTGTGAATCTCGAAAGGGACCATTGATCGATCCCATCCGATCTGGTTTTCACCTCTCAACCAGTCTCAACTCAACAACATATCGAAGTGAGATCGCCGCGCTCGTCAGCACAACTCCCGCATCTCTGATGCAGCATCCATGTTCCATGGATTAGACTAGATGCGATACCGAGTGCCTGTCAAACACGGACAAGGAGGGTGAATTGTAGCTGGCTGTTGAACTTCGCACCGCTCTGAAGTCTTCGGACGGGCTTGAGGATCGGTTCTGCATCTCTGGACGGAAGAACCCCGTCTGCTGTGCACATGTCAAAGCGTCTTGGACCGAAGAAGTGGACGATCGTGCACGGAATGTCATTGTTCTACGTACTGTACACGCGCAAATGCCATTCGCGCTCTACGCCATCAACGCCCGCTATGCATCTCCAGGTACCCCTCGTCGATTATAAGTTGGTCAGGTAGTCCTCGATCTCTTGCGGGCTGAGCTTGCGGAACCGCGGCCCCTGGGCGTGCTCTACCCCCTCGTAGCCCAAGAGGTGGTCGGCTGGCGGGCCAACAATGCCTGATGCGCGACATGTCAGTATTGGGTTCGTAGCTGCCGTCATTCTTCATTCAATGCACTCACCAATCTCCACCGTATCACCGTTCATCTCTCCCTCAATCGTCTCCTTCAGCGTCAACAGCGCGATATGCACGGCATCCTCCAGCTCCAAGCCTTCCGTGTACCTCTTCTCCAGAAAAGTCTTGGCACTCGTTGCACTCTTCCCAATCGCCGTCGCCTTCCATGGGAAATATGAGCCGGACGGATCGACCTGGTACAGACTCGGCCCGCCTTTCAGGATTCCTCCCGTCTTTCCCGTCTTCTTCCTCTGCTCCACGTCCAACGCCATCTCATCATCGCCAGCGCCGTCCTTCGCCTCCTGCTGTTGCTGCTCCGGCTCGATTCCATCATCCCATCCCGCAATCAGCAGGCTCACACCGTACGGCCGCACGCCACCACTCTGCGTCGCCTCCTGCATGACCCGCGCGACGTCCTGCACCAGGATGCGCGTGGGCGGGTACTCGTTGTAAATGCGCTTGTAGCCCGTGTGGCTGACCTTGCGCGCCTTGTCGACCAGCACCCGGTAGTCGGGTCCCATGCCGCTGTAGACCATGCCGATGTTGGGGGTGATGAGGGAGACCTTGGAGGAGGAGGCGGAGTCGATGAGCGGGGTGCTGGATTTCTTCTCGGTCGCGAGCACGATGCCATTGGCGGCTTTGATTCCGAGGGAGGTCACGCCTTGGTTGACGGCGTTGAGGGCATATTCTATCAAGGATGAGGGTGAGTATTGTGCGATCGCAGTGTATGGCGACGAGGTAGAGCATACCTATTTGTACCAGCTTACCGCTGAGGTGTGCGTTAGCCAGGTGGACATATATCCTATGGTAAGGCCGACCTTACCTGGGTGAGAATGTGGTAAGCGAGAAGGAGTATCTGTCGGCCATCGTGGGCCTACGAGAGGGATCGAGTTTCTGCTGATTCGAGAATGTAAATTGCTGGAGGGTGAAAGATCAGGAGACGAATGATGGGACGAAGACAGGATGTGGTGCAGTGAATGGTTTCGATGTTCTCGCGACTTGCTGTAGCTTCACGACTGAAGCTCAGGCAAACGCGCAGACGCGGAAGCCCGACTACTTAGTAAGCTTGCGGCACCTCCCGCCGATTTCCCGCCTCGGAGTGCGGAGGAGTCGGGGATGCTCACGCGACGGCACTTGCTGCCACCTTTTCTCCCATCTACTGTCACCATCACTGCACCTCATCTGCCATCATGCAAACCCTCTCAACGGTGCATCTGTTGGCAGCTGAAGTATACGACCTAGGCTGACCGGTGCCACCATTCCATATTCCACAATATCTATATCGGCAACGCTACGAACAATGGCCGCCTACTCCACCGGCTCGGACTGGTCCTTCCAAGATGCCATGCCCGGCACATGGACGCAAGAAGATGTCGACGCTCAGCTACATGCCGAAGACTCCATCAAACGTGATCCAGACCCACAGTCCCGGCCCCAGCCGCAATCGCAACAGCAACAGCCACCACCCGCGCCCGATGGAGAAAACACTCGGAAGAAACGCCGCACCCACTACCCACCTCACACCTGCCGGATCTGCCTCGAGGTCGTCCTACCCACCTTTCACGCAGACGACGAGACTTACTCCGCCCTTCCGGAGTCCATGCGACCCGCGCCTCGTGTAACCTACGAGTCCCCCGCCGGAGACGGCGGCCGCCTGATCCGGCCTTGCAAATGTAAAGGCAGCCAAAAACACGTGCATGAAGAATGTCTGAGCGCGTGGCGTCGACAGGACCCGCTGCAGAAGCGCAACTACTGGCAATGTCCGACGTGTCGGTACAGTTACCGCCTGCAGCGCTTGACGTGGGGTGCGTGGATAAGCAGCACGGCGAGCCAGATCGCGTTGACGTTGCTCATATTCGTGCTGGCGATGTTTGTGTTGGGGTTCGTCGCAGATCCGATCATCAACCTGTACGTGGACCCAGTCAGTACGATCGCGACCGCGGGCGGTGCGACGGGCAGACTGATCTTCGAGGACGAGCCCGTGAGTTGGAGCGAGCACTTCCTCAAGGGTGCGGCGTCGCTGGGCGTACTGGGCTTTGCCAAGTTTCTGCTTACGCTGAGCCCTCTGCATTGGTGGAACATGCGAGGGACGGGTATCATGGGTGGCGGGAGTCGGGTCGGTGGTGTGGGAGGGACCGGCAGGGATAGAGTCCAGCAGCTCAATTGGATCGTGGTCGTGGTCGGCATTGCCATGTTCCTGTGGGCGGTGTGGAAAGCCGTCCGAGCGTGGAGTCGACGGATGCTGGAGCAGGCTGGTGAGCGGGTCATGGACGTACCTGGCGCCGACGATGACGATGAAGATGACTGATGAACTAATCCGACGACATGAATAAGCTGCAGCGAGCAGCTTGCATCGTTTCGATGCTCGACCGAACAGCACACATGCAAACGAGCCTCGTGCTGTCCTTCGTCCTCTTCTCACGTCCCACCTCTTACCTCTTTCCTCTGGCATGCTCATCTGCACGGCAAAAATAACTACACACACGCACTACTTAAGTTGGCACCGCCCATACTCCTCTCCGAGGATCCCGTGGCATGGCAATTAGTCAACGTGCGCAGATCGAAACTTTGCAGTACCTCCTGCTCCGGAACCAAGGCGTTATGCTGAGGTCTCCTTACGAGCGTATACTGTGTTTCTCAGCCAGACTTTCGTCACTTGGTGTCCGCCTTGCTCGTCCGTAAGGAGATTTATGCTGGGTTTTGGCGGGTTCTTGACGATTAGGTCTTGGTACAGATTGGGAGGAAAGATGTCTGGCGAGTTTGTGAGCAGGTGAAGATGGAAGTCTTGCGATGAAGATTGCTCAAGGAGCTAGCCGAAAGGACCGAGTGTGTTGGACCTTGTACCGTTCCGTTTATGAGGAGCGGCTTGTCATATGACCTTGGATGTTAGTGCAGACAGGCCCTCTAACTAATCCGAGTTATCGTCCATAAAGAACGACTGGCTTTTCCCGAACGAAAACGTCGTAGACTGAGCATGTGTCCTGCTTGCTCTGTTGGGGTAGGGGTATATACCATGTATCTTCATCGAGCAAGGCCATTGCGAACGGTCGAAGATGCTTCTCTCGGAGCCTTTTGTCGGATCTTGGCCTTTTGAATCGGGTGAGTGGACTTGTATCGACGCGTAAAGGCGGAGTGGCGACGTAAGCAGGTAAGGTGCGTTACTCCAGTCTGACGACGCTGTGATGAAGGCAGCTGCTTGAGCTAGGGTGTGTTAGGATCACTGACCCTGGACTGATTGAAGTCGAATGAGAGTGCCGGTCACTAGTCATCTGTACGCGCCACACTAGGACAATCTGGCCTTGCGTCTGAAGCAGAGAGAAACGTGGAAGAGGCCTGAGAGCCTAAAATGAAATGCAAGAGTTGAGGTATTTCGGCATATATCTGAATGAAAACAGCTAAGCACACGAACACACGACGAAGAGGTAGGTAGACGCGTGCGTGCTCCCCTAATACTCGAACCAAGGACTCCAATCCCTCCGAGTTCATGATGTCTAGCACGTCGACCTTGAGAATGACCGATCATGTTTGCGACCAGTCGACATTGTGTATTGCAGACCGCCGGGAGAACGGCGAGTAAAACACACACGCCCAACGGAACGACGTTGACAGGGTGTGTGACAGCGCAGCACATGCATGTCGAGGGAATCAAGAGGTCCAGGTCACCGAGACAGCACGGATCAATCAAATTTGAAAATCGGGAGACTGCTGTACTTGCAGTCCCGGACCAGATCCGCGTTTGCAGAGACCTGATCCAAGACGCCACCTGAGAGAACGGGCTTAATGTCAAGGTTGCTCAGCATCATCGAACAAGTCATCATGTCCTTGAACGGGGCGACGTATACCGGATCTGCGTACGCAGCACCTTGTCCAGAAGCAGTAATAATACGACGGAGTTTGCCACGGCGGAGTAGACGAGGTCCTGGTCTCAATGCGTACGTGTCACCAAAGAGCGGTCAACCAAGGAGACGACATTGATCATCATCATCAGCAGCAGCAGCAGCAGCAGCAGCCAGTGGTGAGGAAGAAGAAGAACACGGTCATGGAGCGCATTGTCGACGATAGAGCGCGGAACGGGGTGTGGCTCGCACCCGATCACTGGGTCACAACACGCGGTGTCACGTCGGTCGATCTTCGCGGTTTACTGAGTGCCTGGCGCACCCGGAGGGAACTGCTGGCCTCCTTGCTGTTGTTGCAGGCTGGCCATCTGCTGCGCCCACAAGGCATAGTACGCAGCCTGGCCACCGTACGGCGCGAACGGGTCACTCTGTCCATCACTTCCGGGTTGGGGTGTGGCCTGTTGCTGCGCGGCCGGCATCTGGAACGCGGGCATCTGCGGTGGCGCCTGCGGCTGCGAGGGCGGCATGTACTGCCCGTATCCAGACGTGGGCGGCGCTTGCTGCGATTGTGAGTAGCCATCATAGATTGCCTGTCCCGAGTCACGTCCTCCGTGCGAGCGGCCAGCGGCGGCGTCGCGCTGCTTGACCGTCTCCACCTTCTCCCATATGATAGCCTCCGCGTCGGCCATGGCGCGCGAGTTGCCCGCAAGGTCGATCTTCCGGGTCACGTCGGGTCTGCTCGGCTGGTTGACGTTGATCTTGCATCCGGTAGTGCGCTGCGTGTCCTTGATCGTTTCACCCCCCTTGCCGATGATCATACCGACAGCTTCGGAGGGTACATAGATGGTCTTCTCGATATAGTCCTGACCACCCCCTCCGCCATTGCCGCCACGGCTGAGATTGTCGAATCCACGATCGCGATTTGTCGCATTGCCTCCAGCAGTTGCACGACTGTCGCTTTCCACAATCTCCAGGATGAGCTCTTTTGCCATCGCCGTTGTTCGCTCGTTCCCTATCAGATTGACAGGGCGCAGACCGTTGACGCTCTTGTTCTCACCGACGATATTGACGTGGCAGCCACTCCGTTCTTGAAGGTCCTTGATCGTCTCGCCACCACGACCGATAATCAAGCCGACTGTCTTATCAGGAACCATGATTTGTGTGCTGAACTCGCCTTCGCGCAGCGCCGGGAGGTTGACCTTGGCACGACCAGGCATACCCGCGGTGTAGGCTCCCTTGTCCTGTGTGACGTTCTGCCCACCGTTCTCCTCAATGATGGTAAAGATGGCTTGCTTAGCACTGTCGCGGGCGCGGGCAGGTCCAGAGATGGTGCACTGACGCTCGGTCACGTGCGCGTCCTTCGCCTGGAGGAACTGCACTCGAGCCCCGGTCTCAGACTCTACCTTGCGCAAGTTCTCACCATTGCGGCCGATGATGAGACCTACAAGAGCCGACTTGACACGGATCGTTTCGGTTTCGCCGTCATTCGAGCGATAACCTGCTGGCGGATCTCTCGAACCGCGGAAGTTGCGATCCTGTGATGGTGACCTGCGATAGCTCCCTCTCCTCGGGTCCTCCCGGCGCTCGTCGCGGTACGGATTGCTGCTGTACGCACCCCCTCTTGGCGGAGAACGCGATCGGGAACGGGAGTCCTGGTAGCCACGGCCAGGCAGTCGTGAGTCGTCGCGTGGAGTAGCTGTAGACGTAAGTATTCAGCCGGACTCGCGCCGATTGAAAGTACTCACCTGATCTCGGGTCGAAAGACGGCACACCTCTATCTGCGGCAATGCTCTTCGCTTTGGCAATCGCATCTGCAATGCTGACCGAGCCGCTGTTCACAGGCTTGATAGCGCTGAGATCGACACTGCCAGTACTCGAGGGCTGTGGGAGGTAGCTCTGTGCGGGAGGTGGTGCGCTCGGCGGCTGTCCTGGGACTGCACCTGGTGCGTAGCTGGGTGGTGGGTGAGGAGTCGGTTGCTGCGGCGTCGCGGAGGGCGGTTGCTGTGCTGTATTGCTGGTCAGCTTGGGCATTGACGAACTCCGACGAGGGAGTGAAGTCCCACCCAGGGCAGCGAGGATCTGCGAGATATCCGGTTGCGCCATGATCGCGCGTGCTTCGGCTGAGAGTTCGTTGCTGGATTTTGCTAACGGTCGTCGAAGTGAAGTGAGGGATAGGCCCGGGAGATGTCGCGTTGCGCGATGTCGAAGGGAAGAACGAAATGAGAAAGGTGGGAAGTGAAGATTGGAGGGGGGCTTGAAAGAGGTGTTTTCGGCTTGCTTCAGAGCAAGGTTGGCCCGTGCGTTCCGCTCCAACATCACCAGCACAAAATGTGTGTCGATGAAGTTGCGTTGCAAACATGCCCACTTTGAAAGACGGTACTGATCTTTTTGAGGCGCCACTGAAGAGGGCATTGTTTCATGCGAACTTGTCTTTTGGATAGAAGAGCTCACTACGCAAGCATGATACCTTTGAGTGTCGTCCCGACCTGATTTCTTATCCCGTATCTGTCCCAGGTCACAACGAATAGGCAAACAAGCTATCATTACCACTATACAACACAGCCAATTTGTGAAATGGCCAACCACAAAGCTCTAATAGTCGGCGTATCCGGTGTCTCCTCATCCGGCAAAACCACCCTGGCCCGCCTCCTCCGCGACATCTTCCCCAACACCTTCGTCCTCCACCAAGACGATTTTTACAAAACCGACGCCGAAATCCCAGTGAAAGACGGCGTGGCGGATTGGGATTGCCTGGAATCTATCAATCTTCCGGCATTTCGCCGCGCTTTACAGTACATCAAAGAAAATGGGATGTCGCCACCGGATCTCGTATCGAAAGAAGACAAGAACTCCGTCGGCAAAACCGACGTCGACCGCGGCGTGGTGGAGGACCTGAAGTGGAAAGCGAGTGGGTGGATGTTCCAAGATATCCCGCCTATCGCGATCGTGGATGGCTTCTTACTCTACTCCGAGGGCATGAAGGCCGTCCGCGACCTGTTCGACGTCAAGCTCTTCCTCCGAACGGACTTTCAGACGGCTAAGACCCGCCGGGAGGCTCGTAGCGGGTACGTGACGCTCGAGGGCTTCTGGGAGGACCCGCCGGGGTATGTTGAGAATGTGGTTTGGCCGAATTACGTCCAGGACCACGCTTTCCTTTTCCACGACGGTGATGTCGAGGGTCGGGCGGATGAGGCGGAGTTGCGACGGTTGGGGATCGAGATCGTGCCGCGGGCCGGCCAGGATGATATGACTGCTTGCGTTGAATGGGCGTATGGGGTGCTCGAGGAAGCTTTGGAGAAATCTATCGTGCGATAAAATCGAGCCTTCTTGGAGGGTAGACGGTATATACTTCCAGGATAGAATGAAAGTAGAGCGCGAGTATTGGCTTGGGTTCAAGCGCTTTCTTTGCATTAAGTTTGGTCATTAAAATGGTTTGGGCCTGCTCCGACCCTGGAATCAAACGCAGGACTGTTGCAGAGGTGTCACATCAACATGACTAGGCAGAGCCCGACAGAGTCAACATTGCGTTCGCCGTTAAGACACATATGATCGCTTGCCCAAGTAGACTGCCGGCCCCGAGCCATTCTGGCAACCTTTTTTACAGCCGAAACGCAGATACCTCCCACCCGTCCTTTTACTTTTGCCTCACACTACTCCGCTCCAGCGCCTCGAGCAGCTCCGGTCGATCCCGCAAGCAGTCCTTCGCCTGCGCATACGACATCCACTGTCGATTCCGCTTGTGCGACTCGGGCCAAGTGTCCTTCTCCTCCTGCACCCGGACCTCGTAGAAGCGGTAACTGGCGCGGGGCGCACACGCGCCGTACTTCCGGATCTGCGCCTCGGTGCGCTTCTCGTCGATCTCGCCCAGGTCCTTCTCGATCTGGCATTCGATGCCGGCCTCTTCCCAGGCCTCACGTAACGCGGCATCTTTCCGGGTCGCCTCGTCCGTTTCCCAGCCTCCTTTGGGCAATACCCAGCCTTTCCGAGCGGAGCTTTGAATAAGGAGGACTTGGGTTCGGTCTGCGGAAAGGGGGACGACGCCCGCTACGAGACGCTCGCCGTTGGGTCCGTACCTGGCCGCACGTGGTCAGCTCCAGGGCTCCGTCTCGTCCTACGCACTCGTGCGTGACCACTTGGGGCGTACCTCTGCTTGTCTCGACCCGTGCGAGCTTCCATCGACCGCTCCGGGTTCTGTTCCGGGGCCATGGTGTTGCAGCCAAGACCGATGTGGTTGCGCAACGCGTGTCGTGGTCGTACCAAAGAGAGGAGTCGACGGCGAATCGTGGATCGGTACGAGGTCGCTGACGATCGGGGATGGTCACGCGATATGCAACGTCAACGCCCGAGGCTCGTGGAAGTGCAAACGAACAAGGAACCTTCAAGACAGAGAGCAACGGATTGCAATGACGTCCGCAGAAGGGAAAAGCCGGCCTTCAGTCCCGCTTGCGACGGGGCTGAGGACGAGTGTCGAGCCGATGGCCGGTGTTCAACATGGCGGAAGCAAAGAAAGGGTGTAAGTGTGCGAAAGAAGGGGGATGCAGAGACTGGTGGGCAGTGGGCGGAGAGGAACGTAGGCGTCTACCGGAGCACGTGCCCTGCTTTTTTTTCTTCCCTCCACCGCCAACGGTGCAACCATCGACGAGCCTTCATCATGGACTTACAGTATTCGCCCTGATCATGATCGCTTCTCACTCAGCCGGGCTCGCGGTGGCCTGTGGTCAACGGACCATGGTTGAAACACATGTACAGTATAGCACATCTTACAGTACGAGTGTATACAAAAGAGCATGTTCGATGCTTGCCAACGCCCGTGCGTCGATTCGGTGCTCTGGAGTGTGTAGCCTGTATGCGTGAATGTACGTACAGGATGCGTTGCGTGCCCATATACACGAAAATGTGGTGTAGTCATGGTGATATGGGCCTACATGCACATCGCAATGGTCGTGCCACGTGATGATATCCATGTACAGTACCTAGGTATGTAGGTAGGTACAAGTACAGTATACTGCTGGGCGCGCGGTAAGCGCCAATGACCAACGCCGACGGGCCACGACTGCTCGAATTTCCAACCTCATCCCACTCATTGCAGGCTACATCTACGCTGCTGGAGGTCGTCTACACCTACATGTAGCTGGGCTGGACCTGGTGTGCATTCACCATGCAACGCGACGGCGAGACCTGCGCCTCGCCGTCTTATTTGACGCCTCTAGGTGAGTCCGCATGGAACCCAAATCGCCTCGGATATGGTGGAGCGCGAGCTCGTTTGCATTGCTGGTGGCCACGCCATCTCCCTCTCCCATTCCTTGCGATGGTATCTCCGGACCGCACTGCTGTACGTCGTCGGTCAGACTGCGGCGAGCACGTCGTTCAGGATCCGTCGACGAACAGAGGCTAAGTATGTGTCTCTTTACAGGCTATCAGGCAGTAAGCACATATCGTTACCCGCCGTGCTCCGTGCATGTCCACGACATGTACTGACTCTTGCATCCTTCACCGGCAGGGCGACTGCGGCTATTGCAAGGCAGAAGACTCAAGTCAGCGAACTCCCGCCTCTCGTGCGTTTCATCATACTTTCTCTTCTGCCCACTTTACGTCTTCGCTGCAATAACGCCGGACGTAAATTGATTCCTCTCATTCATCGACGCCGAAAGACCCATCATCAACTCCTAACTCGGCGCAGGCGCGTCCTACTACGCGAGATCCACTTCGTTATGCTCGAGTCACTACCAAGAGCTCATGGACCGTGGGTGGAGGAGGTCCGGCACCCTGCTCTACCTCCCCGACGCCATTCGCTCGTGCTGTCCTCATTACACGATAAGGTAACCCACCACACTCGTAGGTCAGCGGCGCTGTATGCTTACTGACTGACAAGACTGCCAGCATCGGAATTCAGACCGAGTCGGGACCAGCGGCAGACCCTCAACCGGTGGAACCGCTTCGTGCTCGGTGATCGATACGAGAAGGAGGTAGCCCGGAAGTATCCCAAGAGTAAAGAGTGCGTGGACTGATATCGGCGCACTGATCAGCGACGTCAGCTAACAAACGTAAAGTGACAAGAAGCGATCCAGTAACACCTTCGACCTCGTCTCATCCGTCCATGAGAGCGAACGATCTCAACTCAAGCCCGATGTTGAGCCCGAGCACCAGTTCGACGTCACATTGGAGCCAGATACGTTGACCGACGAGAAGTTCGCCCTTTTCGACAACTACCAACGCAAAGTGCACCATGAAACCGACGCAGACATCAGCCGGGCCGGTTTCGAACGCTTTCTGTGCTCTTCGCCCATCCATCGACACTCCGGGTCGAGTGGCAAGAAGCTCGGCTCCTACCACCAATGTTACCGTCTCGACGGCCGACTCATAGCCATGTCCGTCGTGGATCTCCTCCCGCACGGCCTGAGCGGCGTGTACTTCATCTATCATTCCGACTTTGAGCGGTGGTCGTTTGGGAAACTCTCGGCTTTGCGGGAGGCTGCGCTCGCCCTGGAAGGGGGTTATGAGTATTACTACATGGGCTATTACATCCACGGGTGCAAGAAGATGCGCTACAAGGGCGATTACCGGCCGCAGTACGTGCTGGACTACTACAGCCTGGACTGGGACGTCCTCGACGACGACATGCGGGCACTGATGGACCGGACGAAATACGCCAGCATGTCGCGCGAGCGGCAAAAGCGCGCCACCGCACCCACCACCCTTCTAACCAACGGCTCCACACCGAGCGACACACTCTGTCCACCTCCGCCGGCTGATAAATCCACCCCAACAGACGAAGTCCCATACCCGAGCCCCGTCGACGCCGTCCTCGCCGGCCTCTCCCTCCTCGACCTCGGCATGCCCGGCGTCATGTCCCTCGCCGAGCTCCGCGCCCAGGTCGACCTCGACAGCATGCGCATCACCCTGGGCCGCCAGGGCGTGCACGAGATGCAGGACCTCGTGTCGTGGCACGCGGGCTGCGAGACCGAGCCGGCGTCCATCATGGGCATCATGGCCGAGTTGGCGTCGGCCGCGGGGCCCGTGATCGCGAGGGAGATTATCGTGGATTTGTCTCGATGAAATGATGGATGAGGGAGTCAAAACTATTACCAGTGCGGTGGCCACGGCGCTTTGGCAATGTGGGATGGGATGTGTTTGAATCAGGCGGCGGGAGGATCTTTTTGCGCCATTGACGAGGACAGGAGGCATTCACGTCGAGCACGGCCGTAGCGTGTAGCGGACTCGGAAGTACATCACGTCCAACTTACCTTGTTTAAGCTGCTACTGTCTCCCCTATTGATGTGAGGGGTTCTTTTCAAACATCCCTCGATATGATCCCCACGCTCGGGACGTATTCGCGCCTGACCGGCAAGATTTTCGCGTGACCAGGAAAGACAACGGCAGCAGTGGAGGAAGGTTGATTGATGATCTACGTTGTTACAAGCGCAGAGAAGGCAAACATAGTAAGCACACACCACCGCATGACCATGCGACCAAACTCCAACCTCGTCAGATTCCGGAAACCCTTTCATGCAGTATTCGTGCTCGAACCCATCTCCGAACGCCCAAGTCAAGTGATGCAATAACCTCCCCGACTCCCGATACCCACTCCTCAGCAGACAGAAGCCACAACAACAACCTCCCCGATCAGTCGCTCCTCAACATACTCTCGACCAGCTCTCCGAGCGGACCCAACCACTCACTACTCTTCTTCGCCCCCTTCTCATCCGCGAGCCCGAACTCCTCCACAAACAGCACATAATGCTTAAACCCCGTGTTCAAATGCGCCTCGAGCCCCAACCCCCGCACGACGCCGTAGTGGTGGCAGTAGATGTGCGCGTAGATGCGGTAGAGCCGCTTGAAGATGGTGCGGATGGTGCTCGGGAAGGTGGCGGGGAAGGGCACGCCCGGGTGCGTCGGGAACACGGCCGGGTTGCTCAGGTGGTTGCTCGTCCAGGTGAGCAGGTGCGAGATGTACGTCGGGGCCGGCAGGCGCGTGGGTTTGGGGAAGGCGGGTGGGTCGTGCCAGAGGTATTCGAATTCGTCGGTGGCTTTCATTTCGGGACAGGTCTGTGGGGAGCAGAATTCGGTGATGGCGCCGTAGAGGAGGTTGATTTGGTTGTAGAAGTCGACGACTGGGGTTTCGCCATTTGCTGTCAGCATGCTGAGTCATTCCACGGGTGCCCCTTACACCCCCTTCCACGGCAAGATCTTACCGTTGACCGCCAACCACTCATCCCTGTCTTCGCCCTCGGGAAGCTGCACCACTTTCCTCAGACTGCCGCTGCCGAGCGTGGCCTCGGCGAACTGCTTCAGCTGCCAGCCATTCGTCCCCTTCGCCCTCTTCTGCGGCTGGAACGACGCCTGTCCCCGATTCCTCGCATTACTGTTGCTGCGCGTCAAAAGGTCAGCTCTGCGCGCCACGTCGTTGATCCTGAACCCGAGCCCGCGGTGCGTTTCGTGGTGTCGGTCCTCTTGTCTGACGGGCACGGGAATGCTGCTGGAAGCGTGCGGTTTCGAGTGCTGCCCGTGGAAGTGCGAGTCGAGCGCTTCTTGGAAGTGGCGCTGGAGAGGAGACCGGTAGACGGATGCGGGCGAGCTCGGGCAGTCGAAGGGGGTGTAAGACTCGCTTTCGGCGAGGACGTTGCTCTGAAGGGCGGGCAGGGGCCTGGAAGAGGCGCTGTAGGGCTGCGGGGGAGAGTTGTGCACGAACATTGTGTTTATGAAGGAGGTCATTGTGACTCTCGCTGTCTCTCGCGGCTCGGGCTGCCTGGTCTTTCAACGAACGGTGTTGCTGGTCCGCTCTGCATTCCGGTGGTTAGCTTGGCTACCAGATCGGTAGGAGTCGGAATGTAGAGCTTACCGGCGCTTGGGTTTTGTATACGACTGGCAGGGCAAAGGAAGGACTGAGAGGATGTATGTGTACGAAGAGGGGTGTTTGACTTGAGAGCGTCCGCAATGCATCTGTTTGTCAAGACACGGCGGGTTTAGGAAAGCAGTGGGCAAGGCGCGCTAGGCCGGAAGCGTTAAGATGTCAATACAGTAATGTATGGTTGCTAGGCGCATGTGCGGCGGCCGGTAGACCGAAACGATTTGGACATCAGCCACTGAGTTCAATGATCAACAAATAACAGTCTCATGCGCTCTTGCTGGCACCTAATTACAAATAGCAAACACTGCTTTGCGGACCTTGTCGCCTTCAATCCACTTGTACATCGTGACATTAGGTGGAGTTATCGCTGGGTTAAGAAGTCCTATCAGGCTCCACGCCGAAGCCGCCGTGACACAAAATCGACCTGTTCTACAAAACCAGGTGCCTGCAAGGCAAGCGGGTTTATCTGCTGCTATTTTACAACCACCGCCTGTCTTTTGCTGCTACTGGATGTAAGCGTGCGTGAACTGTACGCACCATAACGCTGGTACTATTCAACTTCAGTCCGCTACTCGCAACAGCACTCTCACAGAACTATATCAGCAGTCCAAGTTTACATGCCGTCAACGGCCGAGACGAGAACATCGACGACGACAGTACAAACTTCGGTTTGAGGCGATAGATGTAACGATGTGAGTCGCCGAGAAATTTCATTATCATTCTTTCAATCAAAAAACTCAACCACCGTCGCTGTAGGGTGGGAGACATATCTAACCAACCAGAACGCCTGTAAAATGAGAAAACACAACAATGACCCAATCACCACTGGATGACCCGCTCGGTCTCGCCCTCACGCGGCGGGAAGTAAGTGTTGATGAGGCCCATGTAGTAGTCCTTGAGGTCCTCCACCTTGGGCATCTCGTCGCTCTTGCTGTAAAGGTCGTACGGGTTGAAAGCCTTGACCGCCTTCAGCATCTCCGCGTCCTTCTCGTTCATCATCCAGCGGTAGGCGCCGGCGCTGTGCCACGGGTAGAAGGAGTGGTACCGGATCATGGCGAGCGCCTCGTCGGGCAGGGTGCTCTGCTCCTTGCAGATGTGGTAGAGGTACTCGTCGTGGCCCCAGCTGAGCATGATGTTGTCCAGGCCGCAGCCGGGCGAGTAGATGCCGTGCTCGGTGCTGTAGATCGGGTCCTTGTTGTCCGGGTTGTTCTCGAAGGTGCCGGGGTAGATGATGGCGTCGGAGAACTTGCAGCCGACGGGGAAGGTGTCGCCGACGACGTCCCACTGGCCTCGGGCGTCGTAGAAGAAGAGGAGCTTGCCGAGGTCGTGCACCAGTCCGGTGACTTGGAACCACTTGGGCTTGCCGTCGCGGCGGATGGCCTCGGCGGACTGGAGCAGATGCTCGATCTGGCTGAGGGAGGTGTCGGGGTCGGACTCGTCGATGAGGGTGTTGAGCTTCTCCATCGCTTGCCAGATGGTCATCTGGGCGCGGGTCTTGGTCTTGAAGTCGTTGCGGGCCTTGAGGTTGTAGGCGACGGTCTGCTTCTCGTGCTGCTCGCGGTAGAAGTTCTTCACCCGGTCGCAGGCGTCCTCGTAGTTCCTGAACTGGGTCTTGTCCTTGCCCTCGTCGAACTTGGACTTCTCGTAGAGGTCGACTTCCTCTTGGGTGGCAGTGCCGTTCTTGATCCTCATCTCAGCCTTGAGCACGTTCACTTCGTCAATGGCGTCTGAGGTGGCCTCGAGAGCGAGGCCATCCTTGTGGTCGTTGAAGTTCTCGTTGATGTTGGGCGTCTCCATCGCGATTGGCGCCATTTTGACTGATAATGAGACTGTGCTTTGATTGAAGAGATCTGTATGGAGTGGTTGGAAGGGTTGGAATGTGGACTGAGTGGGAAACAGGAAATGGAGAGGAGAACGAGACGACGGGACAGCAAGCTACCTTTTCTATACCCTTCTCCCTAAGGGCAACGTGTGAGATGCAGTAAGGAACTCCACCTTCCCGCGAGAGCAGAGAAGGCAAGACGACGCCCATCTCCGGATGGCAACACAGGCAAGTCGTCCAGGCTGTTCCCCAGCCGATCGCTCGCAGGATGGGCCGCCGAGGGCGCTACGGAAGCCAGAAACGGGGCACGGAGGAGCGAGGAACGCAACGATTGGCTCGCCCGGAGAATCTCACAGCTTAGCGCGCCGACATGATGTCGCTCACCTGCCCAACGTGGCGAACCGGCCGCGCAGATTCTCCGATGTGTGGGACCGAGTGGAGCCGTGGTCGTCATGAGACCATGCAGAGAGCGGGCGAGACTCGAGTTTTGCGGCGACATCTTCCTCTTTCGGCCAGTGGACTCGGCCAGCTCGGCGATACCTTTGATCCAGAGGCTAAAGATAGATGAAGAGGTTTTTCCTAGCTTCCGGTCGATCGCCGCCGGGTCAAGTGCCAAATGCCGACCGAGGTCGCCGGAGGAGTGGGGGCCAATGGTTTTAGTAATGCACTCTGGGAAGAAAAGGGTCTTCTGTGATGGCAGCGGTGACAGTGTTGAGATGCTTCAGGTCTTGACAAGCAATATCGAGTCCAAAGAAAGTGATCTATCGTAGGTGGCTTGTTTCGTCAAGAAGGGGTGAAAACAGTACGTGCGAGGCGCATACAGCAGCATGATTCAACACACAAAGAGAGGGGACTGACCCCTCCACCCCGCTCGCTGCGGAGAAGCAATGGCCGACGGCCAATGGTTACGTCAGGCCAACAAAAACTTCGCTTGGTGTACGCTGAGCCTCCCCGATTGCTGGAAGGCGAATGAATCTACAGCTGGCCAACTTTATACTTGCAAGGACACCTGACTCTATCATCCATCCATCCACAACAACAATCACCACCACCACCATGACCGACACTCATTTCACCCTCAACACCGGCGCCAAGATCCCCGCCGTGGGCTTGGGTACCTGGCAGTCGGACCCAGGACAAGTCGCCGCGGCCGTCGAGCACGCGTTGAAGGCGGGATACCGACACATCGACGCCGCCTTCGTCTACGGGAACGAGAACGAGGTCGGCGAGGGGTTGAAGAAGGCGTTTGACGCTGGCGTCTGCAAGAGGGAGGATGTCTTCGTCACCTCGAAACTGTGGTGCACGTACCACCGCAGGCCCGAAGAGTGCTTGAACGAGGGTCTCAAGAGGCTCGGTCTTGACTACGTGGACCTGTACCTCATGCACTGGCCTGTACCCATGAATCCGAAGGGTTCACACCCTTTGCAGCCAAAAAAGGAAGACGGCTCTCGGGACCTGGACACGGAGTGGTCGCACGTCCAGACTTGGAAGGAAATGGAGAAGCTCGTCAAGACCGGCAAGACCAAGGCGATCGGCGTGTCGAACTACAGCGTGAAGTACCTGGAGGAGCTGCTTCCGCAGTGCGAAATCGTTCCGGCCGCCAATCAGGTGGAAAATCACCCATACCGTGGGTTACAGTGACCGTCATTCCCCTTGCTACCATGACTGACCCATAGATAGTGCCCCAGCAAGACATTGCAGACCTGTGCGCGAAGAAGGGCATCATCGTCCAGGCATACAGTCCGCTGGGAAGCACCGGTAGCCCACTGTTCCAGGAAGAAGGCATCCAGGAGGTGGCCAAGAAGCACAACGTAGGAGCTGGGACTGTGTTGATCAGCTACCAAGGTGGGTTTGATCACCATTCAATATACTAAAGAACCGCCCCTGTGCTCACTAGCCCGCAGTCAACAAGGGCCATGTCGTCCTGCCTAAGTCCGTCACCAACTCCCGCATCGAGGAGAACCTTAAGACCATCAAGCTCGACTCGTCGGACATGGAAGCCCTCGAGAGCATCCACAAGAAGAAGGGTCTGACGCGCTTCGTCTATCCTGCTTTCGGGGTCAGTAGAGATCCTAACCAAGTACTTGACGATGTACTGACTATCTGCAGGTCAAACTCGGCTTCGTTGACAAGGAGGGCAACGCGTGATCCGGTCGTTGGAAATCCACAAACGCGGTTGGGTTCGAGCTTCTGGTAAAGCTACACATAGAACAAAGATATGTCCGTAAAGTATTCGACGCCGTCATACGATCCATGAAGCTCCCAAGGCAGCCTCTCGCCCCTTGACCTCTTCAAGCGCGATCTTGGTCGCTGGAAATCCGTACACGCGGTTAAAGTTCGAGCTGCTGGTGACTACACATAGAACCAAGATATCGTCCGTAATGTGTCTCGGCACCGTCACTATAGCCGTGAAGCTCACAAGGCGGCCTCTCGCCCCTTGACCTCTTCCGCCCGCGTCCGTAGTACCTCCGCCAGATCGTCATTCCGGCGCCCGAGCAAGACCACGTCTTTGCTGGTGATCGTCGCGCGACCGGCGTGCTGCGCGAAGGACTCGAGGTCTTGCGCCACGGTGTCGATTTGCGCCCAGACCATTTCGGACAGGGCGCCGATGAAGTGTGGCGTCGCGTTCAGGTCTTGGGCCAGGGCGATGGAGTCGACGGTTTGGCCGATGGCGTACCATAGGGCTGCTTTCAATTTCTCGTCTTTGTTCTCGTCGGGCGGTTGGAGGCCTGGCATTTTTGTTGAAGATGTTGTGTTGTGACGCGTTTGTAGGTGGTAGGGAGGCGACGCGTGGAGATGGAGGTGAGAGTCGCGCGTTTCGATGGCCGTTCCCGAACCGCTTCGGGTGTCAAAGCGACGACAACAAACGTTGGGTCGCTTCGCTACAGTGTACATTTCACATCTCCGTCATGTACATGGTTCGACACGATCCTACACTCTCCCGCATAGAGCTCCTGGACACCGCTGTTAATAGTGCGACTGAGTGACTTACCGGGAGAGAACCGACCTGCACGTTGCTGGCCGTTCATACAAGCGACATGGCGGTGCAGGACGCATACACAGAACCACGACCTTGACGAGAAAGACCAGGGGAGCATTGGATGGCCTTTAGGAAGTCAGTGCTCCTGGGAATGCAAGCCTTTCGACGCGTCTGCGCGACAGCGTGCCGCGAGGAATGTGTGTGGTCACTGGCCTCCAACCTCACTTCACCAGCACACATACCTTGCTTCACCACCGAGAATTGGCCTTCACCGCAGCTACCTTGCCTGCGTAACTATAGATACATTTCACTCCTTATACTGTAGGTCCACGGCTGGTTCTCCAGCTTTCATACACATCACTGAGACCAAGCCCTTCGTTTCTCTCTCTACCAAGTCTCTTCCACGCACTCACGCAAGATCACCGCCATAATGAAGTCCTCCACGCTCTACAGTCTCTTCCTCGCCCTCCCGCCAGCCTTGTGTCATATGGAGATGAGCTGGCCATATGCTCTTCGGTCGAAATACAACCCTGCCAACAACTATCAAAACATAGACTACAGCATGACATCGCCGCTGAGTGCAGACGGCTCGAACTTCCCGTGCAAAGGCTACCAGAACGACCGACCGCTACAGTCCACGACCACATTCGTCGCCGGTTCGACCTACAACATGACCCTGGCCGGCAGCGCGACGCACGGAGGCGGCTCCTGCCAGCTCTCACTCTCCTACGACAACGGCGTGACCTTCCGCGTCATCAAATCCATGATCGGCGGCTGTCCCCTGACCTCGAAGTACGACTTCACCATCCCCTCCTACGCGCCAGCCGGCAACGCGCTGCTCGCGTGGACGTGGCAAAATTTCGAGGGCAACCGAGAGTACTATATGAATTGCGCAGCCGTCAATGTCGTCTCGGGACTGCAGAAGCGGAGAAGACGGCAGGCGTATACCTCCTTTGACAGTCTGCCGTACATCTGGAAGGCCAACCTCGAGGGTGTCAATGACTGTACCACGGCTGAGAGTGAGAATCCGGTGTATCCTGATCCCGGCCCGGACGTGGTCTATGCGGACGGCATGAGCAGTTCGGATCCGCCTTCGCTGGGGCAGTGTGATTTGCCTACACCGTATGGGCAGACGTACTTGGACAATGGCGATACTACAGCGCCGTCTGATGCCAGCCCGCCCTCCGACACTACCCCGTCGTCTACCGTCAACGCGCCGTCCGAGAGTAACGCTCCCGCTGATACCAACGCGCCATCGTATACTGCCGCGCCATCTGAGACCATCTCGCCGTCTGACACCAATGCGCCGTCCGATATCAATACCGATCAGCCCGCAGCCACAACAAGCATTGGCACATCGGAAGTGGCGGGACTCCCTACCACAAGCGCAGAGCTCGCGTCCATGCCTGATTCGAGTGACACATCTTCCAGCACCCCAAATCTCAATCCGAACCTGAGGGCTGGAGCTGCGTCAACGCAATCAACAACAACAGTCACCGTCGATTGCATGTCCACGGTCACAGTCACCATTGCGCCAACCTCGACCGTTCCAACTCATTCGGTTTACACCACCACTGCCGAAATGTCTGCCTGTACAGGCACATCGGCAAGCTGCCCGTGCGCGGTCGGGTACGCTTGCAGCTCGATTGCGCCTTGCGAGTGGGCCTGCTATGCATCTCGCACTGCTACCTCGACGCTTGCGACTGCGAAAAGCTCTCCTCCCTCGACTACTGCCGCTACCACGCCGACGAGTGCATCCCCGTCCGCGGTGCGGACAGTCACGGTGTCTCCCGTCCCGGCATCGCCATCAGCGGCCTCGACGTCTCAAAGCCCGACAGCCACGCTTCCGCGCCCACCCTACGCTACCGGGAACGTCGAGGCATATCTCCCTTGCGTGCCAGGCACCTTCATCTGCACATCCAATACCACGTGGGATACATGCGACTACAATGACGGCACCGTTCCGGGTCAAACAGGCTACGTCTACGACTATCAACGTAACGTCTCCGCGGGGATGGAGTGTCTACCGTACCTCTCCCCCTACTCATCCCAGACCTCGCAGTTTGCACAGCAAGCCATGACACCGCAGGGCTACTATCGAGATGACCGAGTCGTCAGAGCGAGACCGGACGGGGACTGTGACGAGGACGGATCCATCATGTGTACGGACGGCAGGCAGCAATTCGATGTCTGTGACCAAGGAGGCTACGTGCAGATGGGCGCCGTCGCTCAAGGGACGACTTGTGAGAACGGCCAGATTGTCGCGAGCTGATCTATGCATTTTCCCCCGCGTGGAAACGACTTCTTTTGTGTTGATAGATGAGATAGATATGGACGATGACCTAATGAAAAAAAAACGCTCAATCATGCTGAGAAATGCTCATATTATCAGTCAAACGCTGCTATAACCTCGCGGACGGGCGGCCACCTACACTACTGTCGATGACGACCTTGATCACCAGCTTGCCCTCCGCATCCTTCGTCTTACTCGCCATCTCGAAAGCCTTGGGCGCCTGGTCCAGCCCGACGAACCGATGGGTGACCAGCTTGGAGAAGTCGGGTCCATCCGACGACTTCAGCGCCTGTTGTACGATCGCGATGCTGTCCGGGTACGTGTTGGCGTACCGGAACACCCCGACGATATCAACCTCCCGCAGCGCCGCAGCAGCTAGAGGCAGTGTTTGAATCGGATGACCCATGCCGACCAGCATCAGACGACCGCCCGGCTTGGTGACGTAGATGCCCGCTTGCACGCAGGACGGCACGCCCGTGCACTCGAACACAGTGTCGACCTCGCCGACGCCGTCGACCTTGCCTACCTCGGAGGCAGTCTCCTTGGCGATGGCCAAACTCTCGTCGATGTCCTTCCCTCGCTTCATTGGAACCGTGTAACTGCTGTGCGCGAACCCATTCTTAACCGCGAACTCCAACCTCCCCGCGTCGATGTCCGCTATCACCACCTTCCCCGCGCCTTTCAGCTTCGCCACCGCCGCACACAACAAACCCACAGCCCCAGCGCCGAAAACCAAGACCGTGGCGTCCGCGGGCATCTGACTCCGCTTGAACGCATGCAGCGCCACGCCCATCGGCTCCAGCAACGCGCCCATGTCCAGACTGACGTCCTCGGGAAGCTTGTAGCACCATTTCGCCGGGTGGTTGACGCGTTCCTGCAGCGTGCCCTGGAAGTGCGGGAAACTCTTGCCGCTGCTCCGGAACTTCATCTCCTTGCAGATGTTGTACCGGCCCTCTTTGCATCGGGGGCAGGTGCCGCACGGCAAGCCCACCTCGAGCGCGACTTTGTCGCCCGATTTGAAGTCTGAGACGGAGGAACCGACGGCGGTCACGATGCCGGCGGATTCGTGACCGAGGGACAAAGGTTCGCGGACGAGGATGTCGCCGTTGCGGAAGTGGGAGTGGTAGTGCAGGTCGCTGCCGCAGAGGCCGGTGGAGGCTATGCGGACTTGGATCTCGTCTGAGGAGGGCGCCGGGAGGTTTCTTGGTTCCTGGGAGGGGTTAGTACGGGTTGCTCTTGCGATTTCTGGTGTATTTACTTACAATTCGGAGGTCTTTAACTCCGTGCAAGACGGAGGCTTGAATCTGGGTAGACATGCTGCAAGAAGTAGTATGATAGGTTCAGTACAATGAAGAGGGATCAGGAGAGCCTGGTGTGTTTTATCCGTGTTGCGCGACAGGTGAACTATCTGGAGGTTGAGTTCTCTTGCTCTCCAACTGTTCCATATCAATGCCTGATGAGGTCGGTCTGGAGTTTTTGGATTGCCGACCCACCTCGGCTCGGCGACTGACTCAATTGCCCTCTCATCAACAAATATCTCAGCGAAAGAGCAGCAAACGTATTCGAGTACTCTCTATGGCTAACAATCGAGCACAGCAGATCAGCAATCACCTCGAGAAGCCCAGCATGTCTTCAGTCCACCAACTGTTCTCCCTCGAGGGCCAGACGGCACTCGTCACTGGTGGAACCAGAGGCATTGGACAAGCCATGGCGATAGCATTGGCAGAAGCCGGAGCCGACATCCTACTCGTACAGGTGCGTTTCAAGCAGGAAAATGAGGAGAAGGATACCATGCTGACAAGCCAGCAGCGAGACGAATCGAATCCAGCGACGAAGCAGGCCATCGAAAAGCTCGGCCGCAAAGCGCAGATCTACACGGCCGACCTGTCCTCGCCCACCTCGATGAAAGCCCTGGTGCCCAAAATCCTCGCCGACGGCCACCAAATCCACATCCTGCTCAACTGCGGCGGCATCCAGCGCCGACACGCCCCGCACGAGTTCCCAGACGAGGACTGGAACGAGGTCCTCCAAGTGAACCTCTCCACCGTCTTCTCCCTCTGCCGGGACGTCGGCGCCCACATGCTGTCGCGCGCGCCGGACCAGCACGGCCGACGAGGCAGCATGATCAACATCGCGAGTTTGCTCTCGTTCCAAGGCGGCATCAACGTCCCGGCCTACGCCGCGAGCAAAGGGGGCGTGGCGCAGTTGACCAAGGCGTTGAGCAACCAGTGGGCGTCGCAGGGGATCAACGTCAATGCGATTGCGCCGGGGTATATTGCGACGGAGATGAACGATGCGCTGATGAAGGATCAGAAGAGGGCGGACAGTATTCTGGAGCGGATACCGGCTGCTCGGTGGGGGACGCCAGATGATTTCAAGGGGCCGGTTGTGTTTCTGGCCAGTAGGGCGAGTGGATATGTTTCGGGAGAGATTCACACTGTGGACGGAGGATGGATGGGTCGGTAGATCTTATGTTCGAATTGTTGTTCTTTCATCGTTTCGACTCAGATTCTCACCCATGACAATGGTGAAGATGAGGTTGCAGGTAACGCTTTCTGAACGTCGGAATTGTCATGCAATTTGTTGGTCTTGCATGCATCTTGTTAAATCCCATGCGAGAGGAAGCAAGTGTAGATGACTTGCTATGCTGCACATGATAATTGCCATCATCAGAGTTGAAAGGTGTTGGGGTGCTCCAAGGGCTGGTTGATGGTGATAGTGATGTCGCTCACGTGATCTCGGGATCTCCTGCTCCTTTGAGAGCGGCATGAGACCTCGGAAGCTCCACGTCAGATCGTCTCGTCAATCGTCAACACGAACGACGCGATGCCAACGGAGAACATGGTAATGTACATTAGTATTCGTGCTCCTGCATTACGCTCTCAACATCTTTCGAAGTAGTTGCAACTACTTATACACTGTTGAGAAGGTAAGCTCAAGGCCGTCGACAGTCCTCCTCGTTCTCCTCCCTTCGTTTCTCCTTCTCCGCGCCCCGTCCGGTTGATCAGAAACGCCGTCCTCTTAAGCACATCATTTCGTTTGCTGTTAAGCGAACGAGCATCTTCACCTCTCTGACAGTCCCTGTTTCCTCGTCCCACATACACGCAATGGTTCGCAAGCTTCAGGTCGCCGTCTCTGGCCTTGGCCGTATGGGCGCCCGGCACGCAAGGTAAGCAAGCATCAACATTTCCCGGGACAAGAAGGCATCCTGACCCGATGGGTATCTTCACAGACACTTCCTAGAGCGCACGCCACGCGCCGAGCTCGTCGCGGCCTTCGACCCCAGCCCGACCGCCATGGCTTGGGGCAAGCAGCATCTAGAGCCATTTGGCGTCACACTCTACACCGACTTCGAAGCGATGTTGCAGCACCCCGGCCTCGAAGCCGTGGTAGTCTCAGGCGCAACGGACAAGCACGCAGAGCAGAGCATTCGCGCTATTCAGACGAACAAGCACGTATTGTGCGAAAAGCCGCTAAGCACGAGCGTGGAAACGAGCCAAGCGGTCCTGGACGCCGCGCGCGCCAAACCCCAGCTCAAAGTTCTCTGTGGCTTCTCCCGCCGCTTCGACGCTAGCTACCGCGATGCCTGGGAGCAAATGGATGCCGGCGCCATCGGCCGTCCGACCATCCTGCGCTCGCAGACGTGCGACAAGTTCCGCGACGACGACTACTTCGTCCAGTACGCCAAATTCTCCGGCGGCATCTTCGTCGACGGCAACGTGCACGACATTGACCTGGCGCTCTGGTTCTTCGGGCAGGACAGCTTGGTCAAGAGCGTGGTGGCCTTTGGCGTCGTCGCCCGGACGCCCGGGTTGGAGAAGTACGGGGACGTGGACAACGGCGTGTCGGTGGTGGAGTTCTGGGGCGGGCGGATCGCGTACTTTTTCGCCTCGCGCATGATGATGGCCGGGCAGACCGACAGCACCGAGATCATCGGCACCCACGGCAAGCTGGCCGTCAACGCCAGCCCGGCGCACAACCTCGTCGAGATGCACGAGCAAGGAGGCATCCGGCGAGAGATCGCGCAGACGTACTATGATCGCTTCGAGCACGCGTTCGTGCGCGAGTCGAACGAGTTCACCGAGTGCGTGCTTGATGATAAGAAGTTGCCTTTCAAGCTTTCTGGCGCCGTGCAGGCGGTTAAGATTGGCAAGGCGCTGCAGGAGAGTTTGAGGACGGGCAAGAAGATTGATTTTGATGAGATGGGGAATCAGATTGTCGAGGAGAAGGCTCGTTTGTAAAGCCTCAACCACGCACCAGAGGGATCGAGCGATATTCGGGACACAATAGTGCGTAGTCTACGTGTGAAAGCTGATCCATCGTGAGTATATATCTGACGTTCTTCGCACAGGCCATGTATGAGAGAAGCTGAATGCCGTTACGAAGACTTCATGCGCTCCGAACACTCATTTGCCTCCTTTGCATACCACAGACTATCATGGAACACTCTTGCGTTTGTAAATGCTCATCCGATAGATATCTACACAGAGGCTAGAAGATACTTGTGTCTCGTCCAACACATTACACTCAAACCCCATCAGTCCCACCCCCAAGCAACCTTCAAATTCGTCTGCACCGAACCCGTCGGCCACCCATGCAGCCGATCGCACATATCCAACAGTCCCAACAACGCCTCCTGCTCCCTGCGATCCGCAAACTTCTCCCCGGCCATGGTGACGCCCATACTAGCGTACGTGAAATTCGGCCCCATGGAGGGATTCGACAAGCAAATCCCACACATCTGCCGCACGTGGCCGCGGATGGACTCGTCCATCTCCGACAGCGCGGCCGCGCGACGTGGACCCAGTCGCGGCATGCGCGGGTCGTGGGCGCTCAGCAGGATGCGGGCGAGGTGGTAGTGATGGAGGCCGGTGAGGATTTCGTCGCCGACGAACCAGAGTTCCGGGAAGGCTGGGCCGGTGTCGAGGTCCGCATCGCGGGCGTAGATGGGGGTGAAGGAGCCTGGTTTGCACTGGTGCCACTGGGCGACGGACTCGCACAGATAGTTGTAAAGGGCGTGAGACTGGTCGCCCTCGCCGAAACAGAAGCGGATGACGTCTACGCACAACACGATCATTCGGCAGGCCCAGACGTCGTCGGGTGCCGCCTCGAGCGAGCGGTCGATGCTGCAGTGTTCCAGAGCCGGGATGATGGAGCGCTGGTTCACGAAGGCGACGTATATTTCTTGGCGTAGGCCGGTCCAGAAGGCGGCTTGCCGGAGGCCACCAGAGACGGTGGCGTGCTCCTGTGCGGCGATGAATGCGTGCGAGCCGAATAGATGGCTCGACTGGTCATGGTGCGCTTGTCCGGTAAGAGGGATTTCGATCTCTTCTAGATGCCGCAAGATGATGGTCGACGCCAGTAGGTTCTCGTCGAGTATCGCCGTCGTATCGTCCAACATGGGTATTAGATGCTTCAAGCATTCTTGATGATACCTGTTAGAGATCAACGGATCGAAGTCCGACACCCGGCTCAGATGTCTCGCGGACAAGGCGAAGATGGCATTCAGCAACGGCGGACAGGTTGCCGCACGTTGTGGGACAACGGTCCGAAAGTGCTTCAGTGGGTCGGTCAAGTCGAAATTGCGGGCGAGCTGTTCCACGAAGTATCGCAATAGTTGAGCTTCTTGGCGATTGCTGAGCGGCCATGCCGCTGCGTCGAGGTAGATCCTCGACAGTGACTCCGAGACAGCAGTGAAGCTGTGCTGTCCCAGAGACGGCGCAGGCTCGAGAGACGCAAAGGCGGCTTCCATGACTGCGTCGTTCCCGATACTGCTTACATCCCCCGGTGTCCACCCCGTGTGTGGGGAGGCGCTATGCCACGACTGACCAGGCGAATGATGCAGATACCCCGGGCTCGCTATCGCCGGTGTGCCATGATAGGAGTCGCTGAACGTCAATCGCCTTCGCTTGACCGGCGAACTCAGACCTTCGAAATTCGCGTGGTCGTAGACGGCTGGTGAGTTCCCCCTGAGTTGGGACCTTGCAGCGGACGGTGCAGATTGTACACTGGAGTTGTCATTCCACGACGTGGTAGCGGCGTACGAAGTCTCGGGCTCGGCCGCATGGTCGTAGATGCTGATGAGCTCTCGTGTCTCGTCCAGAAAGGTTAGGTTGCGGGCCGTGTTCACCCAGGGTTGTGTCTTGCTGAAGTCATACTCGCCCTTCGCCTGACTGTTGCCTCTGCTGCTGGTCGGAACGCTATACCGACGTCGTCAGCGACCTGGCTAAGTCTCACTAAGTGTGTCGCAACAAGAGGTACTTACCTTGGGTTCGCTCCGTGTTTGAATCGGATGTTGTAGCTCCTCACGCATTCGATCCCTGCTTTCTCACATCTCGAACAAGCCGGTCGTTGTTCGTCACCTTGCCGTTGACCTCGTCAGCAAAGAACGGACGGCTAACAGATTGAGGTGCAGTCGAGCAAGGCACTCACATTTCAGATGCCTGAGTCGGCAATTCTGGCTATACTTATCACCGTTCGGTCAATATGTTTCTCCGAGTCGGAACAATCGAATGTATCTTGCTATGTTGCCGCATTGTACACTCACCAGCCTGTCTTCGTCCGAGGTCCCTGGTTGTTGGCGGCGGCGGCAGCAGCAGCAGCATCAGCCATGGCAGGTCTCGCCTAACCCATTGTGCGACGAGCAGGTCGTTGATCCGAAGACTCCAACTCATCGCTGTGGGAAGGTGAGGGCGACTTGGTCGGGACAACCTCTTTCGTCGGCGATTGAAGGGGCAACTTGCGGCTTCTGCCACGGTTGGAAGCGGGAATTGGTACGATTACGCGCCTGGAACATGTACATGGGCAGTGTACTTCGTGATACTCATCATCACCTGCATCTACTAGAATACAAGGTCCTAGAACCGTGACCTTTACCTACCAGGTACTTGTATGCCGACGTTCATCAAACCCCCTATGCCATCTAGGGAATAGCAGACCATGCTAGAAATATCGTGCCTGTAAGATGAACGAGCACCTCCCATCCAGAAACACCCCAAAGGAGACCACCCTAAGCACCCACCAACCCAACTCGTTGACTCGGCGGGTTCTTCATCCCCACCCACCCTCTCCGATTTCTCCCCGTCCTGCCC
>Ga0268244_10000168_pt1 | contig 28402 bp, 21 predicted proteins | sample AgamicMgSfe_FD_200258 | JGI IMG/M metagenome (GOLD analysis project Ga0268244, IMG submission 200258) | Agave microbial communities from Guanajuato, Mexico - Mg.Sf.e (v2) (version 2) | ecosystem: Host-associated > Plants > Phyllosphere > Phylloplane/Leaf | place: Guanajuato, Mexico | collected... | reverse complement strand
ATGAGTCGATCTCGCAGCCAGCATTCACTTGACCAAAGCGGCTGCTTGCACAAAGCAGCCATGTGAACAACATCCCCTCGGGAGCTGGCGTAGCGGCGCGGTGGCGCGTAAGCGCGACGGTTGATGCACGGGGGCTTCCTGTACACTATGATACCCAGCAGAATCCAGTGATTGGACGTCAGCGCAGGGACACCCTGGTAGCTGCTACCGCCGCCATGACTACGTGGGCTCGTTGCTTTTTGGCGGGAAATCACCTCGGCTCGAGTGCATACATATGTGCTGTGCATCACGGAAGCTACAGCAGCAACGGTCGCTAAAGCATGACCTTTGCTTCTGGTTTGGATTGAATAAGAGAAAAGACCACACACGTGACACGGTGCGCACAAGAAGCGGCATGGTGAGCGGAGAAGCTTGCAAACCTACTTTTGGCAAGGGCTACCTAGGTAAACCGAAAGCCATTGTGAAACGCTGAAACGCCATCATAACCACCTGGCCAGCTAAGCCTGGCTGCCGGTCTTTCTGTTTGGCCGGCCGCGGTTGCTTCGGGTATCAGAACTACCGTGGAGTGGTACCCATCGCTCTCCTAGCGTCCTGAGACGTCAGCGGGACTTCAGGCGGAGAAGCCTGAAAATATGAACCAACTTACGACCCGTTGACCACCAGCGGCGTGCCACTCCTGGGCACAAACACCGTAGAAGGGCCGTCAGGGGTGTCTTGCGTATTCCATTTGACTTTGAGCTCTTTGCCCATCCAGACATTTCTGTTCAACATGCTGACCGCCCGGGCTGCCTGGGCGGAAGACGCATATCGGAGGATGGCCCAGCCTTTCGACTTCCCCGAAGAATCCGTCTTCACGTTGCAATACACGACATCGCCAGCTTTGGTGAAATAATCCCGGACATCGTCATCGCTTGCCTTGAAGTTCAGACCGCTGACATGCACACCCCGTACTTCAGTCGTGATGCAGCCACGCTGAGTGTTGATTGGCAGGCCCGTGTTCGTTATCAAGGCGTGGGAGGATCGAGGGTACTGTATTCGCTCGGCGACCTGAGGTGTCGGCGCCAACGTCACCGGCTGATAGATCCGCTGTGCCATCATGGGACTTTGTGGAATGATTTGCGCATTCGTTAGCCTTGGAGCAACATTTGGTCCATCGAGCGGCATGTTTGCGAATCGCATGATGGGTACACCAGATGCCCAAACGGGAGCTGGTGTTATGGATGAGGTGCTCCATGAAGAGAGCGTCGGAACCGGAGCGAAATATGGAAGTTCAACAGCCTGCACGCTGGCAGTGGGATAGACAGCCTGCCAGCCGAAGGCGTCAATTCTCTGTCTGATCGTGAATCTCTGATCAAAGTCGGTCCACTTGGTGTGGAAGCAACTGCCTTCGGAACTGCACCGCAACAGGCTGGGTTGCTCCCCAGTGACGTTCCAGAGGTGAACCAGGAGACTTCGTTCTGCGAGCCTGGTCTCTTTCAGGTGTTCTGTGTTCACAATGAGCGAGGACGCTGCTCGAGATCTTAGACGTGTCCTACTGTAGGCATTGAAACCCTCATCAGGACGACTTCCCTTGACCCAACCCGTTCCGGTACATTGTCCGCGATCGGTCTCCATGTCGGCGTATACTCCATGGGTCACGCCGGCGGTGCGCACAAGATCTTTCAGGTTTTGCCAAGTGTACCTGCGTGGGAGCTGTGGAAGTGCTTCAGCTTTTTGAAAGACATGGCCTCAGGCGAGGGATACCCACATTGTGAATGCCGACGAGCCAAGCCTCAGTACCGCGGGTGCGTGGTCGAGACGTTGTGCTTGCCATTGAACGCGTAAGAAACGAAATAATAAAGCAGAATTGCCACACCAAGGAACGCTGCCTGCAAGCAATGAGAGCACTGCGACAATGGAGGAAGAGAATCGAGTCTCCTTGATGAGAACAGTGCACACATCATCTTATATGTGGTTTTTAACCCCTCAGAAATCTATGCAGACACGCGTCAAAGTGATGTGACGGCTGCTTGCCAACGATGCCCATCTCAAACGAGTCGAGCTCGACTGTACTGTGTCATACACGGGGAACTTCTTGTATGGGAGGCGCGTGGACGTCAATGTACGCCGAGGGTGGCCACGAAGCAGGACCGGGCGCCCATTGCGGCAATACTGTGACTGCTTGCTCATGATCGAGGCAGCACCCCCTGTCGTACGGCGCAGCAGCTGCCAACACACCAGCTTAGATGCGCCTTGAGGAGCGGTACTCAGCAGTGCAAGTCTCGCAGAAAGTCAGGGACCATGGCAGGTCGTGCGGATACATGCCCAATGCGACTCGGCCCATGCTGTACCACCGGGCACCTCCCACCGCGGTAGTCGACATCGAAGTTCGGTCCAAATCTGTCAATTGCCGTATGCATGAACATACTCGGGTACTGACAAGGCACGCGCTCACACGGGAGGCTGCGAATAGACTTTCGTAGTCTGGGTTGTTGACAGCGCTCCACCTTGACTTCGACGATTTTCGACAACTGGAGATGCCGTCACATTCGTTCGTCAAAAAGCGGCGCCGATCCGCGAAGCCAATGCCTTCACATTGCAAGGATAATGCCAGTGAAGACACGGGATCGCTTGGAAGAGGCAGGGCCGGTGCTACTTCAGTCTGCTCTGCCAATGCAACCCTGAGGTTCGCCTGGGGGACCGGGGTAGAGCTGCCGCAACGGCTGGCATGGTATGCGGAAGAGATCCGGCCGGCGGGGCCTCCGGCTCTTGTGCAACGCACTGAACCAGTATGTACTTAGAAGCACGGCTGCACGAGGAATGTCGCCTCGGTTGATGCCAGAAATATCGAGTGTGACGGGCGCGACAATAGTGGGCGGAGGGAGGAGATGTGATAAGAGCATATGGTAAGAGAAAGGCCGAGGTGCGTGCAGGATGAGTCTTTGCCCAAGGATGACATTGTGCTGGCCTGACTTGGGAACGAATTGTCGTCTGGAGCTACAGTTTGGCCGATGCACGACCTGACTCCAAAGACGTTGAAGATCGAACCCAGCAGTACTCAGCTTTGCCGCCATTACTCTTGCGTGCACGCGGAGGAACCCAATAGGCAGGGCACTGGAAACTTCAATCGCAATTACGTAAAAAGTGTCTTCTTTCATACTTGAATGTGTCTGTTCCCAACATCAGCCCATTTGAAAACGTCGGGTAGGAGACAGACGAGTTGTTTGCGAGAAGTTCTTGGAGCTTCCCGAGGCGGAATACGCTGTTGGTTAGTCGATCAGATGCGAACGTCTCATAGCAGTGAACGTGACGAACAGAGAGCTACTACAACCATGCAAAGCCAACACGTCCGGCTCGAGCCGAAGGTCCAATCACCCACGAGTCCCAACCCGTGCTGTCGCTCGACCTCACCATGCACAGACTGCAGTCTAGAAGGTGCCGGCGAAGAGTCCGTTTCTGCTTTATCGAAGCTGGCGTCGCTGGAGATGGTCCGGCTCGGAGGGTATCTCGACCCTCCAGCCCATGCATTCATCGTGATCAGGGTCTTACCTCCGAACCATCGCCGTGGCTCGCAGTGTTGAGTTCCACTCACACATCACTCCATGCACTCACCCATCAGTGTAATCGAACGCCGACCCACGCCTTGAACACCATACTCGTCCGGATCTGCTCATGCGCCCTCACTCCCAAACTCCTTCGTCCATTCCGCATTCCGATTCAGATCTTCGCCGCTGACCGTCGGCCGCGCGCCCTTGATGGCTTTGACGAAGTCCTTCACCTGCAACGGCGGCTCCAGTAGTTGCTCCGTGTCGACCTGTACCCAGCTCATCTCCATCGCGCCGTCGTCACCGGGCGAGCACGGCGTGAGCTTTTCTTGGCCCTCGACGGTCACCTTCAGTACGTTAGCATTTCCCCGAGCATTGATAGTCGGTCGCGCGTTCGTACCTTCTTGTAATGAGTCGCGGTTTGAATCTTGCGGACGGGCTGCATCAAGGCGTCCTGGACGGCGATGCTGATATCACTCCCGGAGTACCCTTCGGAAAGTTTCGCTAGCGTCCTGTAATCGTCGGCCTTCAGCTCGCACGGTGTATTCCCGACCGCGAGCTCGAACATCCTCATCCGTGCCGGCTGGTCGGGTAACGAGATGTGCACTCTTCTTTGGAATCGTCTCCGGATTGCGGCGTCGAGCTGCCAAGGTATGTTCGTCGCTCCCAGTATGAGTACGCCTTTGCTGTCCCTGCCGACACCGTCCATTTGTACGAGAAGCTCGGTCTTGATGCGCCGTGATGCTTCGGATTCGCCTTCTCCTCGAGGTCCACACAGAGCGTCGATTTCATCGATGAAGATGATGCTGGGCTTATTCTCGCGCGCGAGGTTGAACAGTTGTTTTACGAGTCTTGGGCGGATCCATCAGCGAGGCCACATGACTTCACGAGAACAACGAACTCACCGTTCTGACTCTCCCATCCACTTTGAAACAAGGTCTGAGGAGGAAACGCTGAAGAATGTGCTGTTGGCCTCGGTCGCCACCGCTTTTGCCAAGTATGACTTTCCAGTCCCCGGTGGACCGTATAGTAGAATACCCTTCCACGGCTGTCTCTTACCCGTGAACAAGTGGGGGAACTTTATGGGTAATATGACAGCCTCCTTTAACGCCTCTTTCGCGGCCTCCAGCCCTGCGACATCCTCCCACTTGATATTGGGCTTGTCCGTCAAGATCGCACCAGCGAGCGCGCCTCGTAACTTTTTGCTCTCGGGATCCTGCTCTTCGTCCTCGTCGTCCTTGCCTTTACCGCCTCCATTGCTCGCTTTTCCATTCGCACCCATTGCCGCCGGTTTCCGCTTGTTGCTGTTGTCCTGGTCCGCCAGATGGTTCTTCAACTTCTCCGCCCGCTCCATATACTCGCCTGCTTTCTGCCGAATCATCTCCTTTGATTTTTGGTTCTTCTCCCACTTCAGCGCCAGCATGAAGAGTTCCAGCGCTTGGTAGTATTGTTGATACGCCTTCTCGTATTCGCCCGCCGTATCCTGCTCAATGGCCTTCTTAACCACATCGATGGCACGGCCTAGGAAGTCGGTGTTGGACATGTTCGGCGGGTGGTGCTGCTAGCCAGCGGCCGGTGTAGGTGGTGGTGGGGGTTTGGTGCAGTCGCGGCTGTCGGCGAGGATTGTGACGAGGCGTGGCTCTTCGTGATGAGTAGATCCTGAACAATTGCCCAGAGTGGTGGATGTTCTGGACGTTCTGTACGTTGCGATGTGATGCCAATAATGTGGTTGCTGGGCGGTCCAGGCGGTTGCTGTTGATTCTGTCGCCAGTCCAAACGTCAGTGCTTGGCGGGGCGTGCGGGCCGCGATGGCGGGGAGCGGTGACAGGGCGGAGCACGTGAGCTGACGAACAATTTCACGTCGGACGTTTCCTTGGCACTACAGTTCCACAAGCGCGACCGAAGATACACACATCACCAGCACACCTGGATGTTTGACGCATGATAGCGATGTTGGCGTCCTAAAACAAAGCTGAAAGAGGTTACTTCCACATCGCCCTGTCCAATATGGACGCCCAGAAACAACTGCAGTCGCTCTCCGACGAGTATCAAAACCTACAGACTGGTGGGCAAATCCTCGCTACTGGCCTTGTGGTACCTGTCGCTAATGTATGTGCAGAGTTGACTACGGTTGTCTCTGCCCGACAAAAGCTGGAAAGCCAGCAGCAGGAGAACAAGACTGTGCAGAAGGTATATGAAGACTCCCAAACGGTTCCCAGTATCATCACTAAGCTTCGAACAGGAGTTCGCCGGACTGGCGGACGATGCAAACATCTACAAGCTCGTCGGACCGGTCCTCCTCAAGCAGGAGACCACCGAGGCCAGAAGCACGGTCGACGGCCGCTTGGAGTACATCGGACAGGAAATGTAGGAAACGCGCCTGCATGGCCATCACCCAGGACAGGCGACTGATCAGATGACAGCAAACGCATAGAGGGAAATATCAAAGATATTCAAGCAAGGAGTGAAGGCAAGAAGTCTGAAGTAACGCTTTTGCCACCTATCCGTTGACCCGATGGTTCACTGATCCCTTTCTCCAGATTCTTCAAATACAATCACAAATGCAGCAACCTGCTGCTTGAGCTCCATGTCACCCGCTTTAGTATACCTCAGCTTCCTCGTCCCCGGCTATTGCATCTGCGCTGATAGTGGTGGCTATTGCAGCCTACGCCTCTTCCTGCTTTGCGCCTCTTGAGCACACTTCCCAGACCCAGCATGCTTATGGAACATGCACAGTGGGAGGGCGCTGATGCCAGGTGCAGTGTCCGGTCGGTTGTTCAGCAGAGTCATGTTGAGCTCGTCCATGAACTCCGCCGGAACACGTTTGACCATGTTGTGGACCTGCTCGCTGGTGGCGTGCCTGGCGTAGGTCTCTACCACCAGTCGTCTCAGCGGGTTCGACTTGTTCGTCGAGTCGTAGAGTGTGCCGATGCATAGAGACTCTAGAATAGTATCGGTTTGCTGAAGCTCGTCCTGAATACTGGCCCTGAAGGCATCCACCACAGCCTCGGTGAATGCATCGTCTTCCAATCGCTGACCTAGGCTGTAGAGCTCAATCAATTCATGGTACTCTTGAGAATCGCACTCCCTGTCTTCGTCCTTGCAGCATATTAAACCGGTGTATAGCCAGGTCAGGTACACTGCGAATTCTGAAGGGTTTGTGCCTGCAAGCCGAATGAGAGCTCCGTGGCCGGCTACGACCCGTTTGAAGTAGTTGGAGGTCGCGACAAGGCTCTTCCTGTGCACAGTGAACTCTTCCACACGGAATCCCGAGTCGTACGTGACCCGAACCATCGAGTCGGAGAAGCTAGGGTCGCACACCACATTAGCTGAGGTGGCCAATGTCGCGCCATCTGGTATACCTACTCGATCAGGTCTGATGCGGGTCGTCGTATGTCTTCGAGCGCCGCCATTCCCGCTGTCGTGGAAGTGTGGTTCTGGGATGTCGAGGCAGAAGGATTTGATCGTAGATGTAGAGGATTCGATGCTGGAAGTAAAGGAGCGACTCGTACAGTAAGTGGTTTCAGCCGGATCTCTTGCGAAGCAGTCACTCAGGTTGACTTCATGTGATCACTGTCACGGCCCAAGTGAGGCTCTCACACTTGTAAATCATGTCAGAGATGTTGACCGATCCCTTCACTTGGAGCGAGCGGCTGCTGCATCTCATGCTTGAAGTTCTGCCAGGTCGAGGGGAATGCGCTTCTGAGCAGCCTCGAGAGAGTTGCGTGCTGCACCTCACAGTCAGCACTCGTTGAGCAGCCAAGATCTGAGAGACTTCCCATGCACAAGGCTTGGACTCCACTTTCACGCCGTTGATCCTGCTTCCTGACCGAGCATACAGCGCCCGCTCGTGACCATCCTGCAGATACAGCGCACGGCGTCCCAGGATGTCGGCAGTTCGTGTGCCTCGAGGAGGCAAATCCGCGATGCACGCTGTGTCTTCGCGCCGCCCGTGGCTGGAGGTGCAAACCGGGGTACAAGAGGTTTGTTTTTGTCCATGACCGTCAAGTCAAGTAAGTTGCCACGCCTTGGTGTCAAGTCGGTATTCGAGAGGACATCCAGCCACGCTAGGAAGGCATGATTGTACCGATTGCAAGAGTGAACAAGCCTGTGGACAAGGTACTTTTCGTAGATACACAATAAAGAGAGAGCGATCGCTCATCCCGTACTTGGACCTTCCTGGTATCAAGCCGTGAAATGTTCGCTTCGGATCCTGTACGCACAATCATCCTAATGACCTAGATACTTTCCCGCCACTCCTTGATAACCCAGGCATGTTAACGCCAGTACACCACCGAATCGACAAGATCACGCCCGAGCGACAATGTAGTCGCGATTTTCAACCGTCACGCTCTTCGTCTGCGGATAGGTTAGCAGTTGAAGCTATGAGTGTCCTTGTAGACGATGGGGAGAGAACACACCATATGATTGACCTTGTAAACCCCAACCAATCTCGCGGCAAGCTCGAACATGTTGTTCCGTAAGGAAATGACGATGAACTGTGCATTCTTCGTGCGCTCCTTGATGTACGCGGCCACAATCGAAACCTAACGTCGGGTCAGTGATAAGCTCCAATCACAAGGGATTCTTTCATGCACCACTTACATTCCTGAAATCCAACGCCGCATCGATCTCATCCATGACATACAGCGGCGTGGGCTTGTAGTGATGCAGCGCAAATACCAGCGCCAACGAACTCAGCGTCTTCTCTCCACCGGACAAGTTCCCGATGTTCTTCCAGCTCTTCTTCGGCGGCATGACGCTGAACAGGATGCCTTCGGAGAACGGGTCCAGACTGTCGACGAGCTCGAGCTCGGCGTTGCCGCCCATGGTGATCATCTGGTACATCTCCTTCAGCCGCATGGAGATGAGGGAGAAACCTTCCATGAAGCCTTCCAGTCTCAGACGACGGAGATCGTCGGTGCGCTTCTTGGCGGTGTCCCGAGCGGTGAGGGCGGTGTTGAGGTCTTCCAGGCGAGAGGCGTGCTCGTGGACACGGCGTCGGTATTCCGCCAACACGGACAGCTCGACGTGTTGCGATGTGCGCTCTTCGAGCGTGGCAATGGCGGCCTTGAGGTCTTCCTTGTCGAGGTCCTCAAGCTCGTCTCGGCTCAGCTCCGGTACGGACTCGGGGTCTCTCTCTTCGCCTTCGTCGCTGAAGTTCTGCAGAGTGAGCTTGCCGAGCTTTTCTTGCCAGTACCTCAGCCGCTTCTGATTGTCGACGAGGATCTTTTGGTTCTCTTCCAGCTTGTTGCGCATCTCCACTTCAACACCGCGGGTCTCGTTCAGCTTGGAAGTAAGCGTGTCCAGCTGGCCTTTGAGCGCCTGCAGCTCTTCCTTCTTCTCCTCCAACTCTTGCTCCGCCTCATCGGCCTGCCGTCGAAACTGTGAGGTGCCTTGGCTTTGCTTCTTGACATCTTCCTCGACTTTCGCGAGATCGCCACTCACCTTCTCCAAGTCAGTGGAAGCATCGGCGTTGGCCTGCTCGTGCTTTGTGCGCTGCTTATCGGCCTTGGCCTTGGCGACCTCAGCCGTGCTCATCGCTTCGTTCAGCGTGTCGATCTGCTCCTTCAAACCGTCGACCTTGCTCTTCTGGCTTCGAAGCTTGACTCCACCGACTTCCATGATCTTGTCTTGAAGCTCCTTGATGTCATCTTCGATCCCGGCCGTCTCCGACTGCAGCTTCTCGATGTCGCGCTGCATCTTGTCAATCGTCTTCTCAAGGTTGGCGACCTTGGCCTTGTCTGGCTTCGAACTCCGGGCCTCGGCGTTCAACTCTTCGATGCGTTTTCGCGCATCGGCGATATTACGATCAATGCTGTCGAGCTCCAAGCCCAGTTTCTGCGCCTGCGTTCCGAGTTTTGGGAGCTGGCCTTGCAGATTTCGCTGTGCTGCCTCCAAGTCCCGCTGGGTTTCTTGCAGTTGAACGTACTCCTGTTCTAGTCCATCGCGGTCGACTTCCATCTTCGCGACTTGCTCTTTGGTAACTTCGGCAGCCAGCTTGGAAGACATACCACCTTTCACTACTTTGCTGCCGCCACCACTCATGGTACCGACCTTGTCGATAAGCTTCCCTTCAAGCGTGACCACTCGCCACCGCTTGGCGCCGTAGGCGATGCGATCTGCCTGGTCGAGATCCTCAGCCACCAGCGTGTTCTGGAGGACACTGTAGAAGGCTGGCCGGAATCGGTCGTGCTTGCTCTTCACGAGATCGAACAGTCGAGGCACGTTTTCGGGGGTTTCTATCGGTGAGAGATCGCGTTGCGGCAGACGATCGAGCAGAATGAAATTGGCACGGCCGAGGTTGTTCTTGCGCAAGTAATCGATACATTGCTGGCCAACCTCGACGGTATCCACGACTAGGTTGTCGAGAGCAGGGCAGGCGGTCGAGATGGCGACGTCGTACTTTTGGTCGATAGCTCCGAGATTACCGAGACGACCGTGAAAGCCGTCGATACGACCAGACTCCTTCAGTCGCGTCAAGCTAGCAAGGACGTTGCCTTGACTTTGGGTGGCGGATAGACTGGCTCGGGCCTCGTCGGCCTTCTGCCTGGCGCCCGAGAGCTTGCTCTTGATGGCGGGCTCCTGAGCAGCTAGCTGTTCGAGTTGTGTATGCACGCTCTGCATCTCCTTCTCCGCCGCACGATGCTGCTTCTTGCACTCGTCAAGCTCGGCCACTTTGACTTCACGTTGCGTTTGGAACCCGTGAATCTTCGCTTCGATGTCAGCTACAGCTGTCGCGCCCGAGTTCTCGCGTTCACGCAAGATATCGAGCTCGGACTGCGCCACTGCCATTGTTGACTGTTTCTCATTCACCTTGGCATTCCACGGCTCGAGTTGTTTCTGTTTGGCTGCAATCTCGTCGCTCAAACCCTGTGTCTTGCCCTTCAGACTTTCGCGCACCTTTGTGAACTCCTTCTCCTCGGCCGCCATCTGCTGCTCCAGGCCCTCGATCTCGGCTGTGAGGCGTACGATGTCCTCGTCCGCGTGCTTGGCCAGCGTTTCCGACTCGTTGATGCCGAACTTGGAACTCTCGAACGTCTTCTCGAGCTTCTTCGCCTTATTGGCGAGAAATTTCTTCCTCTCTTCAAACTTGACCGTCTCCTTGTCGAGCTTGGCCATCTCCTTCAGTACGTCCTGCGTGTCCTTTTCGATCTTCTCGTAAGCTTTCGCGCCCTGCTTGTATTGTTTCTCGAGGAGCTTCATCTCTTCTTCGCTGCCACCATGCTTCTCAAGCTCTTCGTTCAGCTGCCCCTGAATCTGGCCAATCGCTTCTTCTGTGACCTGAACGTTGTCGCCACATTCAGCGACATAGATCTGATACAGCGCTGATTGCTTCGAAGTGAGATCATTCTCATTATTGATGTACGCCAGCGCTTTATCTTTCTTCTCTTCGAGGCTGTTCTTCTCCTTCTCTACGTGTTGCACACGACTACTCTTCTCCAGACACACCTCGTTAAGCTCCTCGGTTTCTTTGGCAGACTCGTCGATGGGTGTCTTGTACTTGGACGTGCCGATGATATCTTCCAGGTACTCAAGCAGACCGTCGTCATGTTCGTTCGCCGCCTTTGGCTTCATCTGCGCGATGGATTCGACTTCGCCTTGCAGGATCAGGAACCGCTTGTGGTCCAGATCGACGCCTCGATCTTTGAGCAAGGTCGTGACAGTCGTGAAGTCAGAGGTTCGATTGTTGATATAGTATTTGCTACTGTTGTTTTTGAAGGCCCGTCGAGAGATAATCAACTGCGAATCTGGCACCACGACGCTGCCGCCGCCTGGCTGATCCATCACCTCCTGAAAGTGCACCTCTACTTCGCAGTAGTCGAGGTCCGGATGCTGTGCGCTGTTGTGGATGAGTGCTGATATCTTGCCTTGTCGCATCTTGCTCGCTCTAAAACCGAAGACGAACAGGAGTGAGTCAATGACGTTGGATTTGCCAGAGCCGTTGGGCCCCACGACTGAGGAGAAGGACGCGTGGAAAGGCCCGACTTCTTGTCGCCCAGCGTACGATTTGAAATTGGTCAAGATCAGGTAGGTGATGGTCATGCGCGCTTTGGGAACAGCAGGTTCTTGCGAATGGGTGAGGCCCACAGCTCTCGTCCGCACCACGATGTCCATGGGTTTCTCCAGCTTGGTAATCGCCGCATTTCCTTTCTTGACCTCGGCTTGCGCTCTCGGTGTTCGTGCTGTATCCTCCGTCATCTCCGTCACCTCCGTCACTTGTTCTATCGGAGTGACATTCCTTTGCGCCGGCTTCGGCGTTTGCTCGTTGATCGCAGACTCGGTGATGTCAGTGAGCGGTGTGCTCTGTCGTGGAGTGGGCTCAGGCGACGCGGAAGGCTGCGGAGTTGGTAGAGGAGGTTGTAGCTCTGGCGGATCCGGTACTATCGAAACGCGCGATGCTCGACTCCTCCGCGCCGCTCGTGCATCCTTAACGCTGCGCCGTTTGGGTGGCGCCGTCTTGGTCGGTGAAAGTGGCTCTGCGATCACACTTTCGGGCGGACTGAACATTTGCGATGGCTCGATATCCGACAATTTTACCTCCGAGGCCTCGACCGTATCGCCTGTCTTGGTCCGCCTGCCTGCAGTCGTTCTGCGTCGTGGTGTAGTCACATCTCCGTTCGTCTTTCGTCGTGGCGATGATCGCGTACTTCGCGCGGGCGCAGGTGCGAACTCCTCTCCATCATCGTCATCGTCTCGCCTCCGGCTTGCGATGCTGTTCTCGACACCAGAGCTATCCTCCTCGTCCTCGTCCACGACCACTTTCCTTCGCGCAGCTGCTCGTCGCGATGGCCGTTCTGGCGGTGCTGCCGACATGGCGACCGTGTTCTCTGCGGATCTCCTCTTTGGTTGTGATGAAGCTGTAGTGGCGAACACCCGGTCTTGCGCCGTGGCTTCTGTTTACTCCGCACGTAAACAAACGCCACTGACTCGCGTGTCTGCATCCCGCGCGCTTGCACGTGAAAGCTGCCGGCACTTCAGGTCCCGTGTCGGAGCGGCCCGTGCATCTCGGCAAACTTTCCGCAAGGCGTCGCGAGCACTGCTACAAACGAAATGCAGATATACGACCTTCCTCGAGGGCAGAGTATGCGCATTACAGCACTCCATGTAGCCGAAGGAAGATGAAGCTCGCGCGCAGCTTCGTGGCATTATCTGCATGTTTTTCATTGTCCGCACTTGCACTTGACAAAGAGCAAGTCGTACTGTCAGGCGGTCGCCACGGGCAAATCAACCCAGTCAATGTAGCCATCATTGGTAAGAGTGACTTCATGTCCGCGATCAACCTCGCATCTTGCTGAGTGTTTCTCTAGGCGCTGGCGCATCCGGCGCATCTATAGCCTACCATCTGAATCAATTTGCCACCGCTGCTGGCTTGCCGGTGAACGTTACGGTCTTCGAACGGAATTCATATATCGGAGGTCGTTCGACAACAGTGCATGCATATGACGACCCCAACATTCCCGTCGAGCTAGGGGCGAGTATCTTCGTCCAAGTCAACAGGATTCTGGTAAATGCAGCCAAGGAGTTCAACCTCTCCATCTCCGCAGAGCGCTCTACTGCGGCAGGACCCACCATACCAGGCCCATCGCTTGCGGTCTGGGACGGCCAGAGTCTCGTCGTCACTCAAGAGGGCGAGAATGGCTGGTGGGATATCGCTAAGCTCCTTTGGAAGTACGGCCTTGCGCCAATCAAGACCATCAGGTTAATGCGATCGACGACCGCCAAGTTCTTCAAGATGTACGACGAGCCCGTCTTCCCGTTCTGTTCACTTACGCAAGCTGTGTCAGATGTTGGTCTACTAGATGTTACGGCCTCCACAGGCGAGCAATATATGCTGGAGCACGGAATTACCGGTTCCTTCGCGCACGATATCGTACAGGCCAGCACGAGAGTAAACTATGCCCAAAATCTCAAGTACATCCATGGTCTGGAGGCTATGGTGTGTATGGCCACGGACGGCGCGATGGCGATCGAGGGGGGTAACTGGAAGATCTTTGAGCAAATGATTGTCGCTGCAAATGCCACGACCCTGCTGGCGACGGGAGTCTCGAGTGTGGAGAAGCAAGACAGCGGCGCCTACTCGATACGATTTCAGCCAACAGCTGAAGTAGGCGATACGGCCTCGAAGTCGCAGAACTTCGATGCTGTCATCTTGGCCGGGCCATACCAGTATGCCAACCTCAGCATCTCGCCTGAACCTGAGCGACTGCCGGACAAGGTACCGTATGTCCAGCTGCACGTGACATTATTCGCTTCGCCACACCTGCTGTCGCCGGTCTTCTTTGGCCTACCCCAAACCGAGCCTGCTCCGAAGGTAATCCTAACCACACTTCCACCGGGCGAGGATGCCGGCGAAGGAGCAGCAGGCTGTGGTAGCCCAGGGTTCTTCAGCATCTCCCTGCTAGATCCCGTCATCAACCCGACGACCGGCAATCAGGAATACCTGTACAAAATCTTCTCCCCTTCACCACCCAACTCGACGTTCCTGGCAAACCTTCTCGGCTTAGAGCACCCGCATCATCGGTCCGGAACGGGCATCACCGACGAAGACATCACCTGGATGTATCGCAAGGTCTGGAACAGCTATCCCTACGAGTTCCCACGCGTGACGTTCGATGACTTGCAGCTCGATGAGAACTTGTGGTACACGAGCGGCATGGAGAGTTTCATCAGCACGATGGAGACGAGCGCGCTCATGGGGAAGAATGTTGCCCGGCTTGTTGTCGATCAGTGGCGAGGGAAGCTTGCTAATGGTAGCAAGGGAGGCGGTGTAAGATAAGACAGCGCTACTGTCCGATACAACGTGAAGTGCGTTTCTTGCCCCCCTGCTCGCGATGTAGACGCTGCGACTCTAGCAATCCTCTCCACCTCGTTACCGGCCGTGAAGGTTCTGCACTCCTCTCTCGTCAATGATGCTCGGATGGCTCGTAGAAGAACTGGAACAGCAGCAGCCTTGCTCATTAACCCATTCATTACTACCAAAGAAGCCCTTCCCAGTAGCGGTATCTCGACCTGAAGCCGCCGCGGCGCATCCGAACTGACGCAACGCCGTGCATCCTTTGAGAAAAGCAGCAGCCGAATAACTCGAGTACAATGAAATCAATCTCTCTGCAATGCAACCCCTGAAGCCGCTTTGTGTCTGCCACCGCTCTCGATCCCAGTACAAAGAAAACATGCAAGCGTAGCCCTCCGCTGGTAGTCGTCAACACTCGCTCGTTCCTGGGACAGGTCGATCTCCCTGCTTGATCCTATCGTCACTGCTGCCTCGTTACTCGACGGGATCCCCAACACCCTCTCGCGCGCTTGTGCTGGTCCGTCGTCCCTTGGCTACTCCTGCCCCAAGCCACGCCGCATCTTGGCCCTCCACTTCTGTTCGTGTGGCGCGACTATCCCGTCGTTGCACACGTATGCGGAGCCTGGAAGGATGTAGCAGGGGTCATGGTCGAAGATAACAAGGTCGAGAGCGCTGCTCGTCTGGGCCTTCGCCATCAGCCGCTCTTGCATGGCTTGGAGCCAGGGCAGCATTTTCTCGAATTTGTGCCAGTCTGGCGCTTGGCACAACTCCATTCGCCAGCCGAGGAAGAGACTCTCGAACGCCCTCGCGTGCTTCAGTAGATGGAGCGCCGACGTGAAGTGCCTCTTGCTCTTGATTCTGTCGATGCTGATGTCGCGTAGGTTGTACTTTGCAGCGGGCGAACGTCGCAAGAACGCGAGAAGCGACTTTTCGTCGTCGCTGTGGAATGTGGTGGTGGCGTAAAGGACGGGTACCGCCTCGTTGTGGAGTTGACGGCAGACGCGTACCACCGCTCCCGAGAAAGGGTGGCGACGGTGATACCCCTGCTTCCGCCACACTCCCTGATCTTCGAGGTATACATGGGGCGCGCCACCGCTTCCATCGTTGGCCAGGACCAGTGTATAGATCTTCTTTCTGATCTCTGCTGGAAGGTCGCGGAAGCGAAAGGCCTTGCTGGCGGCTGCGACCCCGACCTGCGTGCTCTTCGGGGTTCTGTCAGTCGTTTAACATTGCTATCGAGGCCTGGGGACTTACGTGGTTCACCATCATGCGGTGTGGTGCGTCAAAATGGTGTGGCTTCGAGCTGGAGTCGGTGAGGATGGAAGAGGTGGTTAGTTCAGGGCTGTAACGCAGGAGGATGAGGGTCAGGTCTGCAACGCGAGAAGACGTTCCTTCCTAAAACACACACTTGAGCAGGAAAAAAGCGGAACCACTGCGTCCCGTGATGCGGCTCCTTACGTCAGCGACACTACACGGTGACCGGTGTTCATGAAGGTGTGAAAGCGCGCGTCCAGAGGAGAGCCAAGTACACATCTTTTCACATATGCGTACACTGAACATGAGCCTCCTGCCATGCGGCCACAGTCATCTCCTCTTATCGCCTCAAACCCCTACCGAGCATGTACCAGACACCACCGAAACCTCTCATGCCCGCAAAGTAATACAGCAACCCAAAGGCCGATCCACCCAGATGTGCCGCATGGCCGATCCTGCTGCCAGAGTCTAGGTACCAGATATCGACACCAGCGTACAGCAATGTCAGCGCCCAGAGTGGCATCGGGACCACGCCCATCACGAGCATCCATGAGAAGGGCTGGAGACAGGTCGCGGCTGCACCCAACCCCATCACCGTGCCACTTGCGCCCAAGGCGGAGTTGATGGTCTGCGTTCCCCAGGCCGAACGGGATGAGGAGGCGCCGATGCTATGCTGATGGTACAAGAAGGACGCTGAGCCGGCGATGGCACTTCCGATGGAGAGCGCGACGATATGGAGCGCGCCCAGGCCGGGGACGGTCGAGGCCACGGTGGCGAAGGCGTGGAGCGCGAACATGTTGAAAACGAAGTGACGAAGATCCTGATGCGAGAAGGCCGAGGTCACGAGCGTATAGTAGCGCCCTGCTCGCACGTTCTTCCAAGAAATGGTGGCTTTCTCGTAGAGTTCTTGGACGAGCCTGCGGTCTTTATGGTTGGAGGCGTATGTCCATGCGCAGAAGACGGCGGCATTGATGCCAATGATGCCCCACGCCGCACGCTTTGCCGAGAGATGGGTGCGATGGAAGTCGCGACCGGGTCCGGATCTATACCAGCGGAGTGGGATGCCAGTCCTCAGCGGCGCCTTACTGAAAGGACTCGATTGGAAGAAAGAGGATCTTGCGGAAAAGGGTCCCGACATTCCGCTCAGCCCACGCCGAGACACCAGGCTTACTTGTTGTCGAAGCGAATTGCGTGCATGCACCTGCGTCCAAGACAGCATTCTCAAGCGTGGTTGGCGTGGAAGTACCCGATATGGGTAGCTGCGAAGGTCGTCAGCTACATCTTTATAACCAAACGAAGCACAGGAAGGAGAGAGAGAGGCTGGTGCTGGGGGAGGGAGGGGTTTAAATGGACAGATGCATACCTCCACCAGCAATGTAAGGGTTGTTACGCAAGGAAAAGTGGCTTGCAGACGGTAGATTGGGAGCGGCGTCAGCACTCTCACATCAACACAGTGGACTCGGATTCACATTGGGTCTGCCTCTGTTCAAGCGGTTCGAGCCTGTCGAGACTTCGATACGTGATGCATACGCTGTCTGATACGTCTGTGTGCGCGAAGACGGTGTTCCGTCGAAGGGGGAAACGCAACGGCCGATGAGATGATGTCCAGTTCCGACTCCCGTCCCGTCCCTCTCAGGCCAGACCGCTCAGGCTCTCTTCTCCATACGTCTTCGCAGCGTTCGGCCGAGGTTTGGTGTGTACCAAGCAGATGTAGCGGAGAAAGCTCGGCCGAGCGTCTAAAACAGAGAGGTCTCCCTTATAATAATACCTAGGTAAGAAACATGTTGAGGATTGTTTGCTCTTTGTCTTAAGTTCTTTTCTCGAGTAAAGACTACAATTCAATAGAGATAGGTGTGAGAACTATACTAATATACAAATCTATTCTATAAGATCTCTATAAGATTAGGGTACCTCTCTTAGATATCTCCTAAGATCTATAAGCCCTTCCTTTTGTTTAGTTATTCACTAAGAGTGTACAAGCCTATATATGATGATCTATATATAGAAGTCTAGTATGACTTTCTTTACTTAGTTAAGGTAGTGTACATGTAGCTATGATAGACGTCTTGTCCCATGGCTTGTTGTTCAAAGAGCTCTGAGGCCTGGCTTGAGCGTTCATGCCTTAGGCACAAAGGATACCAGCCTCAGGCGCACGGAGCACCCGCGGAAAGCTGCACCTCGACGCACCACTTCGCTACTAGTATGTGCCTTGCAACAAACAACGACCCCTCTTATTCCTCACCTCGAACAATCTGCCTCCTCACACCTCTCCGCGCACGAAGTGTCCGTTCCTGGACCACACCTGACCACGAGCTATCAGACTAAGCACCGCTGCAGCCAACAGCGCCGCAAGCAGTTCTACCACCCTGCTCTCAAACCACACCCCATCAACGCATACCCATTGTGCGCGTCTTGTCCGCACTAGCGACACCTTTTTAGGCGGCCAGGAAGCAAAAAGACCGCTATCAAGCAGTTCGAGACAGGAGCTCAACCATACCACAGAGAGCTCCCACGCCCATCCAAGTTACCATTGAGGCTACCAGATCTTCTTTACCGGCTCGCCGATACGGCCGCATTCAGACATACTCGAGAGGGGTTCACACGACCTTTCCACTATCGACCCCGCACATACTATGGCCTCCGAGCTTGCGAATAAGCTCGAGGCTACTAACTTGGGAGATGGAGCACCTGGGGGTGATTGGAAGACCGGTCTCAAGCAACCCGCGCGGGACGGCAGGGTACAAACGGAGGATGTCACCGCAACCAAGGGTCTCGAGTTCGAGGACTTCTACCTCAAGAGAGAGCTGTTGATGGGCATATTCGAGGCAGGGTTCGAGAAGCCTTCACCGATTCAAGAGGAGACCATACCCGTGGCACTCACTGGCCGAGATGTATTGGCACGTGCAAAGAACGGCACGGGCAAAACCGCCGCATTCGTCATACCTACGCTCGAGCGCATCAACCCGAAATTGGAGAAGACACAGGCGCTGATCTTGGTGCCGACGCGAGAACTTGCACTTCAGACATCGCAAGTATGCAAGATGCTGGGCAAGCATCTCGGCATCAACGTCATGGTCACTACGGGAGGTACTGGTCTGAAGGACGACATCATCCGCCTGAACGAGACCGTACACGTCATTGTTGGCACGCCAGGGCGCATTCTCGACCTTGCGTCGAAAGGCGTCGCTGACCTATCCACTGCAACCACATTCGTCATGGACGAAGCCGACAAGCTCCTGTCCCCCGAGTTCACCGTCACTATCGAACAGCTACTACAATTCCATCCCAAAGAAAGGCAGGTCATGCTATTCTCCGCAACCTTCCCAATTGTCGTCAAGTCTTTCAAGGACAAGAACATGCGCGATCCTCATGAGATCAATCTGATGGATGAACTCACCCTGCGCGGCATCACGCAGTATTACGCCTTTGTCGAGGAGAAGCAAAAGGTCCACTGCCTCAACACCCTGTTCAGCAAACTCCAAATCAACCAGTCCATCATCTTCTGCAACAGCACGACTCGAGTGGAGCTTCTCGCCAAGAAGATCACAGAGCTTGGCTACTCCTGTTTCTACTCACATGCCAAGATGTTGCAACAACATCGCAACCGTGTGTTCCACGATTTCCGCAATGGTGCGATGCGCAACCTCGTCTGCTCCGACCTTTTGACGCGTGGTATCGACATTCAGGCCGTCAACGTTGTCATTAACTTTGACTTTCCCAAGAATGCAGAGACCTACCTGCACCGCATCGGCCGATCCGGTCGGTTCGGCCATCTTGGTCTTGCCATCAACTTGATCAACTGGGAAGACCGCTTCAACTTGTACCGCATTGAACAAGAGCTCGGGACCGAGATTCAACCGATCCCCGGCACAATCGACAAGAAACTCTACGTTTACGACACGCCCGAGAGCATACCGCGTCCGATGAACACGGCGCCACAGCGACAGCCCCAGAGATCACAACCAGAAGGCGGGCGCCAGCAGGGCAATGGCGCGGATCTGCAAAACCCGGCCAATCGAACGGGTGGCTATCGCGGCGGGCGAGGTGGCGCTCGCGGTGGTGGATTCCGGGGCCCACCGCGCGACCCCAATCAGCAAGGACAGAATGGCTTTCAGGGCCAGCAGAGGCAAGGTGGCTACCAACAACAACGGCCGCCACAACAGCCGTCTGTGGCACCGTCGCTTGCCCAGGCATAGGCTCAAGCTCTCGATCTCGGGCATATTGCGAGATATATCGGGGTGTACATGGCGTTTTCGCGCGGAACTCTTTCTCGTATGGATATGGATGGCCGGCGTGCCAAGCGGACCTTTTTCCTGGATGGAAGGGTGGCCAGTTTTGCGTGCAGTCTGTATGATCTGATGATTACCCGGTTCTTATGCTCCGGAATTTCCTTCTCTTTTGTTCGAATCCCACTTACGGCTCACGATGATCTGGCTGGAGACTGGTTCCTCGACACTCCCACTCTCCGAACACGACACTGTCTTCTTCCTCGGACAGCAACACAAAACACATGGCATTCTCCTGCCTGATGCGATGCTCGACATCATTACAAAGCTTTTTCACTCGGTCTCGCCGTCCTCCCAAGACTATCTCGACCACCGCGGACACAGCTTTGCCATTGACGAGCTGTTGCATTCCCGCAACACACCCAAGTGCGGTATCATTACCGTTCACAAATCGACACTGTTGATCACTTCTTCTTCACTCATTCAGAAGGTGCCCGATCAGTCCAGACGACTCTTCCCGTCATTGGCCCGAGCCGCCCGCAAACCACGTCAGGACTCTGCCGTGATTCTGCAGCGACTCCGTGAAAGTGTATGGATAGGATGTCCCTGGTAGAAAGATACCCACAAAAGCCTTTTGGGGAGGATCATGTTGAGACAGTACATTGTCTGGCGCATGCTGGGATGGGATGACCCGGCGGCTAGGTAGACTGCTCAACGATGAAACTTTACTCCTCCTTTGCATCTTCGCCTCCTCTTGTGTACTGATAGCATGATAAGTTTGGTTTGAGGCAGGTTCGTCATCCTGCGATCGCCGCCCGGCTTAACTTACATCGTTCGGCTGCTCGTTTGCTACATGACTCTGTGGTTGTCGACCTCGATCTCCGCGGCAGTGACTTTGAGGAGCCATGGAGCTATGGGAACGTCTCCCTTTCCTATAGAACCAGTCGCCGCGTCAATGTTCTAGGTTTCAGAAACAGCAATGAGACGGCCTTAAAAACCCAGCCGAAGCATCAAGACGTGAGCGAATGAACCAACAGACAGGCGAGAATTTGCGCGAGACATTTGTCGCAGTATTAAGTCAAGTCATACAAAGAGCATGAGCCCTCCAAACCAACGGGCTAAACCGCTCCCCCAACACCTTTCAACACCACCGCCATGCAAACCCCTCGCGTTGGGCCCAATCGACCTCAGTACTGCAACCTCTTCTGCGCCCCCTTCTGATCAACATGCGACCCCGGCTTCGCGTACGAGCAGTGTCGATCCCTAATCGACACGACTTCATACGTGCCCTCCTCGCTCGCCCGTACGCGCAAACTATGCTCCTCGGACCTCTCCTGCCGCATATCGAGCACGGCGCCCTTCTTCCGCGCCCCTTTGTCCGCGTTCGCGCTGCGCGTGTACGTGAACTCGAACGGCGGCACGCCGCCGAATTCGAACAGGATCTCGGCCTCGCCGCCTTCGTGGATGTCGACGTAGTTTTCCCGGCCGTGCGACACGCGCACCGAGGGCATGCCGTGGATGCGTTTGGTGAGGTTCGCGGCCGCGAGACACTGCGACGCGCTGTCCTGCAGGCCCGTGATGACGAAGGTCCCTGGCTTCTCGGCCAGACGGCGGAAGGTGGTGCCGGAGGCGACGGCTTTGCGGTTTTGGCCTTCGAAGGTGTAGAAGACGTTGAAGGGCGCGACGCCGGAGAGGGCGAAGTTGATGCGGTCACCGACGCAGAAGTCGTCGTAGTTCTCGAGGGGGGTGATGGTCGGTGCGTCGTACACGGCAACGTTAACGCGCGGCGTCGAACTGTCGAGCAGGCGGCTGCAGCCACGGCTGTCGCTGACTCTTCGAAGTGACACGGCTGACTTACCTAGGTGTAGTCTGCTGTGCGGAACGCGGATGTTGTATTTCCGATCATGGATGTCGGTCAACTTGACAGTCTCTGGTCTCGCCGTGCCATGATGCTTAATCTCGACTTCGACGGTGAAAGGGGGCTCGCCGTGAAGCGCGATGGGGATGACTTCTTCTCCGTCCGATTCCACAGAGCAGTAGCTGTACGTCTTGCCAGGGTTCACAAAGGCAACGGACGGTTTGGCATTGACGCGCTGCCGTACTGCAATTGACTCGAAATGTTTCGGGTTGTGGTCGTAGTTCGCGTCTTCCAGCTTGCTGAACTTGTACTCGTAATCGCCCGCTTGCGTCGTGTCCAATCGCAGTGGGACTACGTTGAGCGCAGCCCGCAGATCCTTGGTCTTGGGGGCCATTGCACCGCTGGCCGGCTTGACATGCTGCGTATACTGAGCCTGAAACGGTGCTGCACCCTTGAAGAGCACGTCAATCGCGTCTTCCTCGCCCTCACAGACATCAGCTTTGTAGGCAATGCTACCCTCCTCACGGAGGATATCATTCTTCGAAACCCTGAGTTCGGGCCGTGGGATCCAGTCGACCTCGAATGTCTTTGCTGTTTCGTCCACCTGTCCCGGGCAGACAGCATCACGTACATCCAGCAGCTGATATGAGCCTCTTTCGTCCACCAAAATCCTGTCATTCGCCTGCTGGACATGAGCGGTTTCTTTCCGCCCATGCTTGTCTAGATACTCGACTGTCCAAGGCGCTTCACCGACCAGCCTGAGTGGTAGTTGAACAACCTTCCCTTCCAATGTGTTGACGGACCTTGCGCCCTCAATTTGGCCAAAGCTCACCTTTGGCTTTTGGTGCCGGACAGATATCTTAGCCTCGTCGTTCAAGAATTCCTTACAATTAAGGCGATCCGTGACGCTGACAAGAGCAAGTGTGTAATCACCGCCGTCTTTCAGGACGTCAGTCTGAATCGCTATCCGGTTTTCGTGGATGTCGCCAATGGCGTGTTGCTTGCGCTTGCCATTGTGTACCAGTTCGTACTCGACGGTGAACGGGCCTTCTCCCTGCAAGGCCACTTCGAAGGAGGCGGCGTCGTCAATACAGATCGTCCTCCTCGCTTGAGCGTTGACGAAGCTGGCGGATGCTGCGGGCTTGACACTCTGATGGAGCTTTAAGCCCCCAGCAGGCCGTTTGTGGTAGACCGAATCGCTAATCTCCACGAACTCGTATTCGTAGTCGCCAGCTTGCTTGGGCGTGAGCTCAATCTGACCCCGGAGACTGTGCACTCTCTCGCGTTCGGTCGTGTGATGTCTGTCACCTCTACGGTGCATGCGGTACAAGACATCGAATGGTGGTGTGCCAAGGAGGTTTAGATCCACCCGGAGACCGATCGGGCTGCCAGCGCATTTGTCGAAAATCTCTTCGCTGCTGATAGAAAGCTGTGGCTCCGGCGGGTTCTGCAAGATGCATGATGCAGGTTCCAATACGTCTCCCTTGCAAAAATCGGTGGATACCCCAATTACGGTGTAAAGACCGGCCTCTTGGATGCTTAGTTGGTCATTCGTGCTCTTTATGGTGCCGCTTTTATGCTGAGGAGCACTGCTGTGCTCACCCGTGGCAGATACATCGTCCTGTGGACTGAAGAGGTATTCTAGATGGTGTGCTGTGTCTGCAATAGCTCCACGCCCAGTTGATCCGAATTGGACTGGAAGATTCACATGACTTCCTCTCGCAACCTTCATCGGATGCTGCGGGCTGCATCCTTGCAGATTGACGGCAGGTCGCTCGTGTACGGTAATCACCTGGTGCAGATGTGGTGTGCTGGAGCGACGGTCCTGCCTTTCGTGGTCCTGCTCGGAGTAGGCAACCTGGTTGCCAAACCCATCGGTGACTTCGGAAATCGAGTAGATCCATCTCCCTGCATTGCCAAGACTTTCGCTTAATGGCACGCGAACTTTCTGCGGCCCTGCCCATGCGGTGTCCACTTTGTTTGGAACAGCAAGGGCAGTCTTATCTATCTTCGTGAGGGGAGATGCGAAGTCTTCGGGCTGGATGCTATCGAAGGTCGCTTCTTGCGCTTGCTGGTTGACTACCTTGCGGTACTTCACTTTCAACGGAGGCGTGCCTGTCACTTCCAGCTCCACATTCGAAAGCTCGCCTCTGCATCTGTCCGAGCTCGCTGGTATGATGTTGGCTTTGGGACAGGGGACGACTACCGTATGAGCGAGCCGTTTCCGGGCCACTTCCAGATTGGATTCGTCGACAACCTTTTGCAAAACGTAGAGACCGGACTTCTTCACGGTGTAGTACAAAGTCTTGGGCTCATTCGGTTTGTCGCTGTACGAAAGCAACCGTGACGCCTCCTTGTGCATCGTTTTGATCTGCGACTTGCTGATATGCACCGTCTCGTTCGCTTGCGTTTCGAGATCGACGCGTAACAGATCGATGGAGATGGGATTCGTGGAGTTAACCATGATTGGCAGCCGCGCTTCGCTCCTTGTCCCATCGATGCAGAAGGCCTCCTTCTCCGGGTTCAGTATAGCAGAGCCTTCCGGCAAAATATGGATAATCTGCCGACCGAGGATCAAAGATTCGTTGAACTCGATCGTCCTCGGGTTGACGGCGTGCTCATTGACTGCCATCTCGTATGCGCCCCACACGCTCCGGCCCACCGCCGTGAAGCCCGCAACGATTGGGATGGGTATGCGGAACATCAGCATGCCGTCCGCCAGCGCTTGGGCGCAAAACAGCAGGGTCATGGTGGTCGAGCTCCATTCCAGCCATGGTATTCGAAAGGTCGGCAACCCAAAGGAGAATATCCCATCCAGGAGAACCCATTTCATGAACAACCACAAGCTCTGTTCTTCCGATTCCTGCAGATTCCAGTAATCATAGATTTTCCATGACCACAGCGCTATCCATACCGTGACCGCGTATAGTCTTTGCGACGGAGCATCGATGATGTGCTCGGGTATCAAAGGTTCGTTGGAGGAAGATGCTGTGGGCTGTAGCGCCGGTATATCTCGTATTCGCTCGCTGAGCCGTCGAGAGTCTGCGGGTGTGCCATACTGCCCACTTCTCCGACCTGTTTGTGGTGTTGCAGGGAACGCACTGCGCAGGCGAGGCGTGCCGTCCATCACGCCCGGGTTTGTTTCCTCGCTGTCATCTCCTGGGAAAGGTACGATATTTGGTGTAGAGTATTTGCCGATGACCGTGTGAGTGTAGGTCGGCCGAGTTTCCTGACAGCTTTCAAGTCCCGAGTTGGCAGTCTGGTGTACGGCTGGCCGTGTATGTACGTGTTTGGATCCAGACTCTCTTTGGAGATCTGAAGTCGAACACTTCGCGCAATAACGCGTTCTGGCGCGAAGCTTGGACCATGTATTAGTTCACCTTTCCAGGACAACCATTTCAGGCTGCAATTCAGGCATCAACCGAATCCCCAACCTCCCATAAACAACAAATCTCACATTCATCCTTCATGTACGCAATTGGTCTGGCGAGAGGACATCTTCAGTCCTGCAATTATGGCAATCCCACCTTATCACTGCACCCACGACAACAGAAGCGCATATCGCATCCCGATGCTTGGCAGCAAACAACGCACTGTCGCAACTTCCATCGCAAATCACCTTGCGCAATATCCTCCTTGATCTGGTTTCTGGCATCCTAAAGCACTCGATCGCTTGGATCAGTCTCTCTTCTCCGTCGACTAAAGGGCTTCAGTCCATACAAATAAGTCTTACTCAGCCATGCCGCCGAAGCGCGGCCAAAAGCGCAAGGCGACGACCCGTAACAACGCAACACCGGATGACAATGCCGCTCACTTGTCGCCACCTGATCGCGCCAATTGGCCAGGATGGGTCGAAATGGAGTCCGAACCGGCCTTTTTCAATGTCATGCTCAAGGACATGGGCGTTCGGGGCGTCAAAGTGCAGGAAGTCTACGGACTGGAAGACGACATGCTCGCCATCCTGCCTCACCCGGTCCATGCGCTCATCTTCCTGTTCAAGTACCGCGAGGCCGACATGACGCAACAGGAGGCTGGCGCCTGTCCAAAGCACATCTGGTTCGCCAATCAGGTACCGGACTTTGCATGTGCTACGTTCGCGTTGCTCAATATCGTCAACAACATCCCCGATCTCAATCTAGGCGAGGAGCTTCAGAGGTTCAAGGATTTCACGCAGGACATGGATCCACTCAGCAGAGGTGACGCGATCGACAGCTTTGATTTCGTACGCCGCATCCACAACTCGTTTGCGAGTGAGAATGATATGCTTCAAGCCGATAAGCATATGAAGGCGAAAGCAGACAAACTAAGGAAGAAACGTTCCGTCGCAAAAGGCCTCGAGACCAAGCGAGCAAAGCAAACCGGCGCGACACCTACGAAAACGCCACTAAAGGAGAACTCGGCCAATGCCACGAATACTACACCTGCGCGCGCCTCGAACCGTAAGAAGCCAGCTTCCGAAAGCCCTTCACAACCCCATTCCCCTCATAACGATCTCGACGGCGACTTCAGCTCGTCAAAATCCACCAAGTCCAAGGCTGCGCAGCAAAGCCCCAAGTCCACAAAGTCCGAGCCTAACGACAAGGACGAACAACCCGAAGGACCGCGTCGCTCAGCCCGGCAACCCAAACCACGCACCGACAAGCTTCCCGCCACCTCGGCGGACACCACCACCGACGACGACGGCTTCCACTTCATCGCGTACATGCCCATCCAAGGCCGGGTATGGAAACTGGACGGCTTAGACCGCTTCCCACAGGACGTCGGCAGCATTGAAGACGCGGGCGGGAACTGGATCCACATCGCGCAGCCCGCGCTCATGGGCCGCATGGCGCAGTACGAGGAGTCGGACATCCAGTACAACCTTATGGCCATCGTACACGACACGGTCACGTCGGATCGGCAGTCATTGATGCAGAACGTCAAGACCCTGCAGACGCTCGACGGCAAGCTCGACACAGTCTACGACGACTGGCGGGCGATGGAAGGCGCCGAGACGGGGAGGGAAGTGGTGACAGCCACCTCGCTCGATTTCGGCATCACCCCGCTCGAGGTCGCAATCGCCGAGGTCGATGCTGTCACCATGAGTAATATCGAAAAAGAAGACGACTTGCTCGCGCTCATCAGACTCCGGGGCGAGATCATCACCCAGCAAGCGAGCATCCGAGGCGTCGTGCGGGACGCCTGGGAAGTCTGCAGAGGCGACGAGGAGAAAGCGCGGCATCGCAGGCATGACTACGGGGCGTTTGTGCGCTCGTGGCTTGGGGCGTTGGCGGAACGGGAGGTGTTGGCTGGATTGGTGGATGGGTGATTTGCCTTTTCTGCTTGGACGGTCGGGGGGTTCTGCTTTTCGTTTAGCATTTTCAAGACGGTTACTAGATGAACAGCTCATTTGCATACTGCACGCTCGAGCGATGGCGATGTGGACACGTAAGACCCTCTTGCCTTACATAAACGACATCTCAGGATGAGAATGGCGGAACTCATCCGCAGCGGAGACTGAGATGTCATGACAGCTTCAAAGAGCTATACGCTACGACCAACCCAACCAACCGAACGCTCAAGAGGTGTATCATAAAACAAATGATGGCACAGAGAGAGCAAATGGAATGCGGACCTCAAGACTTCTCGCCATGACCCATATGAGTGACGGCGAAATCCCCCCTCTTCATGCGATTCCGGTACTCCATGAGCTCGTTATGCTGCTCGTCCCACTGCTTGTCGGCGACCGCTTTCTCGGCGCGACCGCGCTTGCGCTGCGTGACGCAGACGATCGTGTACACGATCACGAGGAGCACGAGAGTGCCGCCGACGGCCGAGGCGATGCCGATCTTGGCGTTGGTGGAGAGGCCGGCCCACTTCTGTTGGACTCGCTGCGTGGCGGTTTGCTTGTGCAGTTGTCGGTATGCCGCGGACGCGCCGGCGAGGGCTTTGATGCTTTGGTAGCTGCCGGTTTGGTCGCCGAAGATGTAGGCGCTCGTGTTGGTCGAGCCGTCGGTGACTTTGATGCTCTGGATGGTCATGGTGAAGGGTCTGGTCCGCGATGTCAGTGTACGCTGTGTTGGCGGTGGTGGACAGAGAAGAGTTTTACCCACCCTTTGCTCCAGTCCGTCGCGCCGCCAGCCCAGGTTCTCGTGCCTTCGGGTTGCGTAGCGTCTCCGCCTGCCCAGATACCGAATTTCAGGAAGGATGGTGTCTGCGGATACTGGCCTGGAGAATCGTACGGGACAGTCCGGGCGGACGTGCCGTCGATGATCCACTCCAGCTGTTGTTGGGTCCAGTTGATGGTGTAGTTGTGCATCGACTGTTGCGGTCCCGAACAGGGATGATACAGGGCGTTGTGCTGCGAAGTGTTGCCCCAGCCGTACCAATTGCTCTCTACCGTGGTGGAGTTGCCGCCCATGATCTCGAGGTCGATCTCGTCGAGGTCGTCCGACAAGAGGTCGAAGGTACTGATGATACCGGTGCCTGCCGCGGCTTGCATGATGATCTCGACGGTGCCCCACATGATGTAGAAGGAGGTTTGCGCCGTGACGGATTGACCGGACTGGGAGATGGTGAGCTCGGCGCCATTGTCGCCGAACTTGATGTTCTGTTCGCCGGCGGTGACGTTGAAGAGGTACGGGTCGAGTTGTGTCTGCGAGGCATTGAACGTGGCGGCAAACGTGGTGCCCAGGGCCGCGTCGTCCGGGCACGGTGCCGTGGTATTCAGCGGGTTGCAGATGGCGACTGTCTGCGCTGCGACAGT
>Ga0268244_10000164_pt1 | contig 29145 bp, 21 predicted proteins | sample AgamicMgSfe_FD_200258 | JGI IMG/M metagenome (GOLD analysis project Ga0268244, IMG submission 200258) | Agave microbial communities from Guanajuato, Mexico - Mg.Sf.e (v2) (version 2) | ecosystem: Host-associated > Plants > Phyllosphere > Phylloplane/Leaf | place: Guanajuato, Mexico | collected... | reverse complement strand
GCGTTCGATTTCAAGATTTCCCAACCATACAGAATACCTGGCGAGGGCCTTGCCATCCACCACGCCAGCTGGCATCCTGACTGCTCACACCAAACACCACCCTCCCGGCCTTTGAGCCCCAAACCGATCCGACCATGCGCGCCTCCTCCCTTCTCGGTCTCTTCGCCCTCCCACTCACACTCGCAACGCACATAGAACGACCCGAATCCGAACTCCGCCTCGCCGTACGGCAAGAAGGCGGCGCAAGCAGCGCATCCGATCAACCTGATGGCAAGGCGACAACAAATGGCGGCGCTGGCGTTGGCACAACCTTTAACGGCAAGAATGTCCCGCCGATTAACGAACTGGAGAGCGCGACGCTGGACGAAACAATCAAGAATGGATACTGGCTGGTTGAGTTCTTCAGCCCCTACTGCGCCCATTGTACGGCGTTCGCGCCAACGTGGCAGACACTATATGAGTTCTACTACGCTCAAGATCCCGTCCCACAAACCTCCGGCAGTGGCGAGAGCGACAGCGATTTGAACTCCTTCACGAGATACTACGACTTCAAGTTTGGCAAAGTGGACTGCATCGCCAATGGGGATGCGTGCGCGGCGAAGGAAATCACGCATTTCCCGACGATCATGTTGCTCAAGGATGGGCAGATGGTGAAGAAGAATGTTGGTCAAAGGGATATGAAATTTATGTCTCATTGGGTGGAGGAGACCTTGGAGTCGATCAGGCCTGGCTCGAGACCGAAGGGTGGACCAAAGCTGCCGAAGGTCGGCGCGCACGAGGTGGCTAAGACGGCCATGCCCGAGCCTGCACCGGGGACCGACAAAGGCAAAGATCCTGCTGCCGGCAAGAAGGCGGGCGCGCAGGCCAACGAGAAGGCCGCTGTTGCGTCGAGTTCCACTGCTTCAGCCAGCAAGTCTACGGTGTCTGCTACCAAACTGGCAGAGGTTACGCCAAATCCGGCCGGCAAAAGCATGTCGTTAACGGCCGAAAACTTCCAGCGTCTGGTCACTGCCACCCACGACCCTTGGTTCATCAAGTTTTACGCTCCTTGGTGTCACCATTGTCAGGCCATGGCGCCCAACTGGCAAGGCATGGCACGGCAGACGCGCGGCAAGCTGAACATTGGAGAAGTCAATTGCGAAGTGGAGAAGAGGCTGTGCAAAGACGTCAAAGTTCGTGGTTACCCTACAATTTTATTCTTCCGTGGCGGTGAGCGCATCGAGTACGATGGCCTGCGTGGTCTCGGCGATCTCATCGATTTCGCCAACAAGGCCGTCGGTGTCGCCGATGGCGTGATGGACGTCGACGCTGCTACTTTTGAGGAACTGGAGAAGAAAGAGGAGGTCCTTTTCCTCTACTTCTACGATCACGCCACCACGAAAGAAGACTTTGCCGCTCTGGAGCGCCTAGTCATGTCCCTCATCGGCCACGCGAAACTGGTGATGACATCGGATGCGGCCCTGAGCGAACGCTTCAAGATCTCCACCTGGCCTCGTCTTCTCGTATCGAGAGACGGCAAGCCAACTTACTACACCGCCCTCTCGCCACGCGAGATGCGTGACTTCCGCCGCGTGCTCAACTGGATGCAGTCCGTCTGGCTTCCCATCGTCCCCGAGCTCACGGCCTCCAACGCCCAGGAAGTCATGGAAGGCAAGCTCGTGGTGCTCGGCATCATCTCCCGCGACCGACCGGAAGAATTCGTCTCCGCCAAACGCGAGATCAAAAACGCCGCGCTCGAGTGGATCGACAAGCAAACGCAGGCCTTCCAGCTCGAGCGGCAGGAGCTCCGCGACGCGAAGCAGCTCCGCATCGAAGAGGCCGAGGACCGCAACGACCAGCGCGCCCTGCGCGCCGCCAAGAGCATCCGCATCAACATGGACGACATCGAGCGCAAGGACGTCGGCTTCGCCTGGGTCGACGGCGTCTTCTGGGAACGCTGGCTCCGCACCACCTTCGGCACCAGCGTGCTGACCGACAACGAGCGCGTCGTCATGTACGATTACGACAACCAGCGTTATTGGGACAACACCATGACCGGCAACCCAATCGTGCCGTCCCGCACGTCCATCCTCGAGACGCTGCCGCGCGTGGTCTCCAACCCGCCCAAAATCAGCCCCAAGAGCACCACGACCGCCCTCGGCCACGTCTGGTGGGTGCTCCGCGGTCAGCTGTTCGAGCACCCTCTCGTCTCGACGGGGATTAGCATCGGCGTGTTGATCGGGGTCGTCGTGTTTGCGCGGCGGCACGCGAGGAATCTCAACGTGCTGCCTCATCTCGGCAATCTCGGCCAGGGTTACTTCAAGGTCGGCGAGAAGGGCGGTCCGATGGACGGGCTGCTGGGTGGGAATTCGGGAGGAAGTGCGCAGGGTAAGGTGGATTGATTGCGGTTGATTTCCCATGTCGTTCTGTCGTGTTATGGCGAGGCGTGCGTGGCGTTCTCTTGAGATGTGGGATTGTGTTTTCATTGCATCGGGTTGCATTTTGCGGCCTGCGTACGCGTGGGTTGTGCATGCAGGAGGTCACACTGTGTTGATATAGCGGGCGTTGCGATCTCGTTGGAAGGGAAGGGGGTTCTTGTGTATCATATGACCTTGCTTAAACGTGATGAGCTGCCATCTCGCTCGATGTCTTCTTGTTGTTGAATGCATGGCCATGCTCGTTGCATATAGAGTCGGCTGAGTTTCTCGGCGTAATACATCATCTGGAGGTATTGCTCGTGCTTTTGAAGAGTTGAAGCACGATGTAGGTCGGTCTTGGACGGCTCAGCACTACGTTACTGGCAGAGCGAGGGACTCGGGAACAGCACAAGGAGCAATCGAAGCATGGTGAACACACTCTCCAGCCTACATGGAACAAAGTGCTGTTATGTCTACAGTGGGCTTGCTCTCCACAAGTCGACGGATCATCGTCTCACAAAGACTTAACTCATGAGCGTACGTGTGAAACAAGAGAGCCATGCAGTAGGCGCGTCGCCCTCGATTGGAAATCCATACAGACAGCTCGCGCTCGAAAATCAGCGCTCCGATCCTCCCCTTTCTTTCTCAGATGCAGACAAGAACCACGCATATCCACATCCCGCTCCCAATGCGTCATACAATTCATAGCTACATTTCCCGCTCGCTCAAGCATACGTACCCAGAACGAACACCGCGCCATGCCCTCCTTCCGTCCTTTTTCTTATCACCAGGCCCATGAACATCATTTCTCTTCCTTCCCTTCTTTCACTTCCAAGCATTCAACCCAGCCCAAGGATCACCTTGACCCTGCCCCTGCCCTTGACCCTGTGACATGGCTCTCCTCGGATCAGACGCGTAGCCACCCGGTCCAGAGGGATACTGTGAGGTATGAACGGCGCTGTAGTCGGTTGAAGGTGGTGGGCCGGGCGGAGGAGGGGGAGGATGCCAGCCGGGCGGGACGCTTTGCGCGCCGTATTGAGGAGGTGAAGAGAGAGAGTGGGTTTGCTGTTGGTGGCCGAGGGCGTTGTAGGGCTGCTGTTGGTGGGGTGGAGGTGAAAAGTACTGTTGGTGTGCTGGGGGCGAGACGGGGCCGTAGGAGCTGGGGTTGTAGGAGGTGCCGTTGGTCGGTGGTTGTGGCTGTGGGGAGAAGTTTTGGTAGGCGGGGGACTGGATGCCGTTGGAAGGGTATCGCGGTGTGACCGGCGGACTGACGGCGGGGTTGTAGGCTTGATGGCCGCCGAAGCTGGGATGTTGAGGAAGCGAGGGTGGTCGGTGGGCGTTGCTCCTCAAGTCTGAATGTACTGGGGATGCCGAAGCCTGTGTCGCAGGATTGACGCTCATGCGCTCCATGAGCTCCTTCAGGCGAGCCTGCTCGCGGTCTGCCCCGCTGCCTTTCGCGGCCTCGATGGCACCCAACAGCTGTCCTCCTTCCGATCGTCTGTTCTCGACAAAGGAATCGACATTCTTCTTCAGGCTGTCCACCGTGTCTTTCATCTCGTCGTAAAACTGCTGTGCCCGGGACAAGCCAGCTTGGAGGTCAGTGTAGGCTTGGTAAACCTTCCGATATCTGCCGAGCACGGTGTTGCGTTGCCGGGAGAACGCCTCGTACTTGTTCTGCTCGGATCGGACGCGCTTGTCTTGCAGCAGATCGCCGTACGTTCGAGTCAGCTCCTTCATCAGCGATGACTGCTTATGGTTCGCTTGCAAGATGCGGTTCTGATGCGGCCGGAACTTCTCGAGCTCGGATTTGAAGAGTTGCGCCTCCTGGTTGGTAATTGCTTTCTTGTTCAGGATAAGGACGTTGCTGATGTCGTCGTTGCGCACCTACGAAAAAGTCAGTACCACCGTCGCATGTCCAAGTCGCTTGGGGCGTTTCTTACCTTATCCCTCAGATCCTTCAGCACTTGCTGCCGTTCCCGCTTCACCAACTGTAGCTTGTGCATCAACTCTTCAACCCGTTCGATTTGCTCGGCGACACTCTGTCTCGCATCATCCTCGAAGTCGTCATCGAGCAAATTGCCCTCGTCCATCCCGCCAGGACTCGCCACGCTCCTTTTCCCAGCGCCAGCCTTAATCATGGCTCGCTGATATAGAACATCCGCTTCATCCGTCTCACCAGCCGAGCGCATCTCGTCGAAATCTGACTCATACTGCCGGAACGAGCTGTAGAGTTGCGCGTCACTCGTTGATGCCTCTTCGACAGCAGACCGGTAACTCTTTGAGTCCGTCCGTAGCGTGGAAGTCAGGCGACTTGAAGGCTGCTGGGTCCATTCTGGTCCATACTTGCTCCGCATCTTCTCACATACCGACTCCTCCATATCGAGCTGTTTCGAGCAGGTTTCGAGCGTGGATAGGATGCTCTGCCTGCCCTCGCGTAGTTGCTCAAACGTTGGGCTAAAGGGGCTGTGACCGGAGAGCTCGGCACACCAATTTCGAAAATCGTTGTCAACGCCCACGCTATCTTGGTCCAGACCACCCTTCAGGATGTTGAGGCTCCCTGGTAATTTGAGGTAGTCGAGAGAGGTGGCAAGCTCATCATCCGCCGTCTCCACACGCTCTCCCTCGGCGCGGACAAGCTTCGCTTTTTCCTCGTCGTACAAGCTCGCGCTCTCCGTCACGGACATTGGCACGATTCGCTGGAAGATGTCCGGGCCGATGATGCGCTGGATGTCCTGGCCTTGATACAGTTCGCTGACGGGGATCGCTTTCGCTGCCGGTAGCTTCGGTATGCTTGGAAGGTTGCTCTCCGGCGGAACGGGTTGATGGTAGATCATGTCGTTGTCGCGGACATACTCCGTGATCAGCTCCTGGATCACGGACATGTGCCTCTTCGCCATATCGCCCAGGATCGTGCCTGTCTCGGCGCTAAGGTTGCTGTTCGATGGCACGTTGCCCGGAAATCCATTTGCCAGCCTGCTGGCTTCTTTGTTTGCGTTGAGCGCCGCTTGTAACCTGCTGATCGACTGACCGTAGCTGTTCGCCTCGTAGTCGGCAACGGCCTGGTAGTACTGCGCCACGCTGGCCATGTGATGCTGTTTGATTTGAACCGCGACCAACCACACTCGTTCGAACACCGCGTTCGACACGTTCTCCTGCACACCCTCGACGGCCTGTGCGTACAGGTACGCCGCTTGAGCCGCCAGCTTGGCAAGCAGGCCCGGCTTCTTCTTGTCCACGATTTGCTTCTCGATGAAAACCTCCTGCGCTTGCGCCAGCATGATGCTGATGAGCGTCTTGACCGTTTCCCTGCTCAGATCCGTACTCGGCGCGTGCAAGAAGTTTTCGTTGATGTAGGTGAACATTCCCGCGGAGGCCTGGAAGGAGTGGTATGCGGTCTTGAGCCCGGTATCCTCATGCCTGTTCTGGTGCGCCGCGTGGCACGACAGTACGGCGGAGATGTTGAAGATGATGCTCGCCTTCTCGTACGCCAGCGAGTACTGGCTCGTCGGCTTGTGCGTGAAGGCGTCGAACCAGGTGAAGCTGATTTTGATATGGTTTTCATCGACCGGGAACCGCAAGTCCAGCAGCTCGAGTTGTCCATAATATCGATACAGCAGATCCCTCCCTGCCGCACTGTCCTTGCCCGCCCCTCTCATATCCTGCCGTAACCGATTGAGCGTCGCACACTCTTCCGAATATCGCTCCGGGTCGTCGCCGTACGCGGTGCGAATGTGCTGCCTGAGCGGCTGGACCCAGTCGATCTCGTTCGTTTGCTTCAGCGGACTCGACAGCATGGGGATCTGCATCGAGCTGGCGCTCAGCGCTCGCGAGATGCCCGGCCGGATTGGCAACATCGTTGGTAGTTAGCTGACCCGCTCGAGTCCGCCAAACGGTTGAAGAGAAACGACTGAAACACCTCCACGTCCTAGACCCGCAACGCGTAAGCAGCAAAATTGTTATGTCCTGGCTTTTCTCACGGTATCACAAGCATTGCTGCTGATATGCGGTGGAGTTCGCCGTGTTTTACGTCTTGCGCCGGGGATGTCTAGGCAACGCGATTGTAGTCCCGAGGTTGTTGTCTTTACGCCTTAGGCACCATCCAGTCTCTGCCAATATCGTCCTGCCTCTTGTACGAGATCCGGTAGTCGAGTGTACGAGTTGTATTCATGTCGTAGATTCCATGGAGTCTTATGCGGCTCCCACTTGCAAAGATCCGGCTGCTGTCGAGTGACGAACGATCGCCTCGTGGGGCAGAAACGGGCCGCTTGCTGCACCGCGAAGCGAACAAACGAACTACATGTATCTATCTATCGTGCGCCACACCTTGCCATCACGAGTCTTCAATTGCCGCTCGTGATTCCAGACCAAGCTGCAGATGATAAAGACGTGGTCAGGACGGTCGCTCGTCGGCGGCCAATAGGTCAACTCTGAAGGCGAAACCCGACCAAACCTTGGCGCCCATTGACACACTATAGCTAACGCAGGGCGCTTAACTCGATAGCACACGAAAAGAAGGGAACTTGAGAGGAAAGAGCTTATGGTAGAAACTGGTTCGAGTTCGGCGCCAAAGGCGTGAGTAGGGTAGTATTGCTACAATAACGGCGACTGGGCTACATAAGGTACTGTACAGCTTGTCACATGCTACCAAAGTCAACGGTATGCTCAAAAGCGCCGGTAAGCAATGCATCAAGGTGAAGCTTCCCACGATCCCATCCAGAGCCATCCAACGCCAGAATGTTTCCAGTATACATACAAGTCGCGCCGCACGACACACCTCAACCAGACCCCGAAGCCTTCTTCGGCTCCTGCTCCTGCTGATCATCACCGTTCTTCTTCTTCTGCTCTTCGGTAGGTTTGTTCAAATGGTCGTGCTGGCCCGTCACCGAGTGCCACATGTTCCTCAGGAAGCCTTCGTCCTTGTGGTCGTCCGCGCTCGAACCCGGCTTTCCGGAAGTGTCCTTGGCTGTTGGCGCCTCCTTATATTGGTTGAGGTTCATGATGCGCTTGGCGCTCTTGTCGCCCATTTCGTCCGCCAGCATCTCGATGATGGTACGCTGGTTGACGGAGAGGTACTTGGGCATCTGGACCTTGAACTCGACTCTCAAATCGCCGTTGTTGCCGCGCTTGGAGCTGAGTTTGTTCATGCCCATGCCGGAGAGCGTGATCTTGTCCCCCGTGCCGGTGCCGGTGGCGACTTTGACTTTCACCTCGCCGTCCAGAGTGGGTACGCTGATCTCGCCTCCTAGGACGGCCGTGGTGAGTGGGATGGAGGCCGTGTAGAGCACGTCTGATCCGTTTCGCGCAAACTTCGCATCTGGCGCCACGCGGATGAAGACGTAGAGATCGCCCTTCTCGGATCGTGCTTTCGGGTTGGCGGCTTGTCCTGTCGGTGGGTGATCGCCTTCACCCATCACGCGTAGTCGCATGCCGTCTTCCACGCCACCTGGTATGTCCACGGTCACGGTCCGTCGTTCTCGCACGGCGCCGTTGCCCCTACAAGCCCCACATTCTCCGCCCTTCGGGATCGTCACACCCTGACCACCGCACGAGCTGCAAGTGCTTGCCATCTGGAAGCCACCCTGCATAAAGTGCACTCTGGTACCCGTCCCTTCACAAGCCTTACACTGACTCCTGCTCATGCCCTTTTTCAATCCGTTGCCGCTGCAAGTCTTGCATTGCACCAGAGGCGTAACGGCGATGTCCTTCTGCACACCCTTCGCCGCATCCATGAAGGATATATTGGTCTGCACTTCGATGTTCTCGCCTACCATAACCTCCTCTTGAAACGGACTCGCCCTGCCTCTGCCTCTTCGCGCGCCACCAGCAGCACCGCCACCAAACGCAGAGAACAGGTCCTCGAAGTTGAATTCGGCGCCAAACCCTCCTTGCCCTCCGAACCCACCGAAACCTTGCGCGCCAGAGAAGGGATTCCCCCCGCCGCCAGCACCGCCTGTAGGGTCGAAGCCGGCGCCTTGATCGAAAGCAGCAGCACCATACTGGTCATAAGCCGCCTTCTTCTTCTCATCCGTGAGAATCTCGTACGCCGCTTGCGCCTCCGCGAAGCGTTCCTTGGCTTTTGGATCCTTGTTCGTGTCCGGATGATACTTTTTGGCCAACCCATAATATGCCTTCTTGATCTCACCCCCTGATGCGCTCTTCGATACACCTAGCGCTTTATAAGGATCTTTGGTCGCGAGCGAGGCGGGAGAAGCGTGGAAGGCACGGCGCTGTATTCGTTCGTGATTCGTCGAGCTGTGAGTTGAGCACCGTGGTCGCGTGCTACGAGGACGAGATGTGCTAGGGACACCGCGGTGTCGTATGCAAGCTTGCTGTCGGTCTTGATAGGTCGGGCATGACGGTCGGCTTGCGGCTAGGATACGCAAAGGCGTGGCAGCCTTGGGTAAGAACGCAGGCGATGTTAAGCTCATCGCGCGAACAGGTCGGAGCAAGATGAATGGTGCCACACGTGATTAGGCCGGGAGGTGAGATGGTTGTGAATGAGATTTGTGCCGTTCGAGCGCGAGGAACCTTGGGAAGCGGGCGAGATCTAGAAAGTTTTTGCCGAGCTTCATCCGGATTTCGGGAACATTCGCTTGCCAACAAGTGAGGGCATCGTCTTTGCTATTCAGAAAAAGTGTAGTCGACGGTGCAATGTCGATTCTAGGGTTTGTGAGAGCTCTATACCATCCGCAATACAGTCCAAGCCATGCTGCTGAGTGGCGAGTGGGAAAGGGCTAAGTCACAAGTCGTACTCAGGATGAATACTTCTGCCTACAAAAACTCAAGCCGTCACGTTTGAGGATACAAAATGGCCATCGAGGAGTGACGAGTGGTCTTCCGGAGACCTGGTAAGACAAGCGTCGTGTGAGTGTGATTGCTGATGTACAAACGCTCGGCCAGTGGCCAGAGCTCGGAGCGCAAGCGCCCTTTCGTCTGTTTGTACAGTTCTATGTTACATAGAGCGCCATTACACATAGCCAGCCCAAGTATCTTGCTTATGAGCTTGCTGATTTTCTACCGGGTTATCGCAAGGATTAACTCTACGACTTTTTGATCACGCCGGGATACGACCGCATCCGGAATGCCTTATCTGCAATCTGGTCAGCACTTCCTGGATCTTTGCTTTCGCACAAGCCGATCGTCACGGCATTGGGCTGCTTACCTTGGTGTTTGATCTTATACACCATTTCCACGGTCACGTCGATCTCGCTTATGGCAGCGCTGTTGAAGTTCTTCCGCACCGCCAATGCGAGCTGGTCCTTGGATACTCGACGTTTGTCCTTTTTCCTGGCCATCGTCGGGCTCTGTCTGCCAATCCCAGGATTCGTGAGTAGTGCCTGGTTCAGCGGCGAGGTGAAGGCGGCCGGCGTCGACAGGTTGTGCGCAACGCGGTAGCGCTCGAGTATCTCCGACGGCGCACTATTCCATGCCATCTGGATGCAAAACACGTCAGACTCTGATCTTACACTCCAGTACGAGAGGTTGATGTGCGCTTGCACTCACTCCGCCTTGACCAGGTGCGACCACATTGCCTGCTTCTGTACTCACGAGCGCTAGCTCCTTCAAACTACTGCCATTCTGGTTCGCAGCCGACGGGCCATTCTTACTCTTTCTGGCGTGTGCCGCCGCGGCAACTTGGCGCTCACGTGCCGTCGACGCTTCTGAGCGCGAGTCTTCTTGCGTCGCCGGTTTGGACTTGGTCGGTGGCATCTCTCTATGTTCTGCTCTCAATTCGCGCTTTGTCGCAAGCCTCGCCCAGCTTGTAGGAGGGTACTTGCTTCCGTCAGGATCTGTGGCATTGTTTGGTCGAGTATGACCCGGAATCGAGGTATGTGCGCGAGGAGTCGATTGTTCGAGAAGTTGATTCCGTCGAGTCTACGGCTCTACGATATATACCTGAGGGTCAAGTCTCGACACGCGACCGGAGCTCGACTTTCAATCTACGCCATGCGCAATGACGACGCGAAGCACTGGAAGGGGTTCGTCAGCGTCGGGCCGTGGCGACGGGCCGCTCAAAGCTTGGCGTTATCAAGTCCGCCTTGCCCTCTTTCCACCGAACCACTACACATGTCGACCCGGGATATCAGAATGCGTGAATCTTCGGTACAAGAACGGGCTGGTGAACATGTCCCAAGCGATATCCTGGATGCATCAGGATTCACTCCTACTACGGCATGGCCGTTCCTTGCCATTGGAGTCGAGGGAAGCGTCTTGGGCGACAGGGAGCACAGCTATGCCAAACGAGCGTGTCAATCACTTAAGTTACTCTGTCAATATCGAGAGTCTCATAAAGTGACCATCGTTCAGAGTGAATTATTAGCCTGGCCTCATACGTTATCAGTCATGGTCACATTTAGCGTAGCGAACAGGCCGGGTAGATGATCACGTGTGGCCACTTCAATTCTCTTCTGAACATCGGAAACTTGACTCTTATCCTCTTCCGCATCTACACATCCTCGTGGTGAACTTGTGCTCGCAGGTTCACTTACGTGGAGAAGACCAAGCTAGGCTTATCGACGTGATCGAACGAGCTCATTTCGTCGTCGCAAAGACGGAGTACCTGTGGTCAACCCAAGCTACTTCCTTCGCTTCTCCGTTTGCAGAAATCGGTACTCTATTCCTCATCAGTTTGACAGAAGCGAAACTGGTTCGTTAGCTTCGTTCTATCAAAAGACCCGTCAGTTCAGCACGAGAGGGTGGTTTCTTGCGCCTTCACTGACGAACGGCTCACACCAGTAGCTTGAGCTGTATCAGCTTCGCTCGACAAACACCACCCCTGCATTCGCCACTCGCCTAAGGCATCACATCCAAGGCACTAATCATTCACTTCCGCTTCAAGCCCCACTTCGCATTCTGTCAACACTGACAAAAGCTCCACCAGCATGGCTTTCAATGCAACCACATACATCCCAAGCAGTGGAGGATACCGCATTTCACAAGCATCACTGCGGCAACGTGCTAACATGACGCGGAACGGTGTGCTCGACCCTTCGGTGCCACGGTTTCAGCCAGGTGCTTCCAAGCCACAGCAAAACGGACGCGCTGCGAGCCCACCACTGACTCTGAACATGAACTCACAAGCCTCCGGCACAAGCTCTCATCTCCAGTCCAGCTACGAGCTTGTCAAGGCGGACCGTTCGATGCACGACACGCAGGAGCAGATGGCCGAGATCAAGGATGTCGTCGGTCGTGACGCGCAGAAGCAGATCACCGAGATCAAGGCTGTCGTCGGTCGAGACCTCCAAGAACTGCACTCTCAACTCCAACACTTGCAGTACCAGATCTCGAGCGGCCAAGTCGCTACGCTCGACAAGGGGCCCAGTGTTTTGGAGGTCAACATCGCGGCGCCCGAGGCCATGGTGCAGCGTTTCGGTCCGTTCGTGACGGCAGAGGTGTATATCGAGCAGGCGGAAGCGTTCGAAGACAAGGCTGCGGAACTGAAGAAGACTGCCAAATACCTTTTGCAGAGCGCCTCCAACACTGAAGGTGGGGCGCAGATACTCCTGGGGGCTCCGAAGCCCGATCAACAGCCGTCCGCTTCAGACACTCCGATGCATGATTCAGCCCATCGCAGCCAGCTCGAGAAGGCCACGACCGCTGCTGACATCGAGGTTGTGGCTGATGAAGGAAACAAAGGCAGTACCAACAACAACACAACGGAGTGGAAGCCCATGCCCATCCGTAACATCGAAGTCATTCCAGTGACGGAGTTGACGGATACCCCAGCGACCTTCTCCTGGGAGTTCCTCAAGCTCACCTTGCAAGGCGAACAGTGGAGCCCAGGCTACTACTTCGTTCAGACCACCGACAACATCCTCCCTAGTAAATCCTACTATATCTTGGATGCCACCTACGAGCCCTTCCTGCCCTCGCAACCGGGCCACCACGGCGCCAAGCTCACCGTGTTCTTCAACAACCCTATCGATTCCGTCGCCGGCGATGTCCCGACCGAGGAGAACTTCATGCACGTTCCAGTCTTCATACGCAGCGAAAGGCAGAATGGATACGCCTACTACGGAAACTACAGCCAAAAGCGCTTTAGCGACAAGCTCGACTACGAGCGCGTCATGGCCCTCCCGGAAAAGGTCCGCCGCTACTGGGCCGAGCAACTCGCGGCGGGAGAGCGCCCGGAGTGGGTGACCAAAGAGTTGATGCAGCACTTCTGGCCTCGGCCGGAATACCTGGGTCCATTGCCGTCGGGCTCCGGTGATGACGAGAAGCGCGTGGCCAATGAGCTGAAAGCGTACGCGGAGGAGCTGATGGAATGGGAGAAGGACGCGAGGCTGAAAGCGCAGATGTTGACGTCGGAGACGCTGATGAAGGCCTTCGACGCGGCGGACTCGGCCGTGGAGCCGGGGTTGAGGATGTGGTGGGAGTACCTCGAGTGCGTAGAGTTCGACTCGGACTTCTACGAGATGCTGGTAAAGTTGAAGGATTTGCCTCTTCCCACCTCTGCGCCGAAGCGCGCGTCGAAGGCTGCGGCCGCTCCATCGACCGGGCCTACGGTGCCATCCGGCTCGGCCGACCGCACCACGGCAGTCGATGGTCTCGCTGCATCTAGTGGAGGATACGGCGCATCGTCTTCTTTTCCGAACGTTCGCACCGCGGAGCAAGTCGAAGCCAACAAATCGCCCCACGCCGCTCCCCCAGCCGGCGACCTGGACCTGGCGAAGCAGCTGAACGAGGCCTTCAAGAAAGCTGGTGGGAGGGACAGGCGTGGCGGCAAAGGCAGGGCCGAGGGTAGGATTAAGTGGTGAAGAAGTCCGCCAATTCACGAAGAGCACAATGGACGAATTGCGGGAATGAGCACACAGCGATGGATTGGGCGCAACCGAGAACAGGACGCGAGACTGGATGAGGATACCCAGCGAGGAACGGAAGCAGACTGGGAATTCGATGAATGATTCAGTTTAGTTTCTGTAGTCTCCTGCCTGCTTGGAGACAGATATGCCAGAAAAGAGGGTTTTACCCAGTCCCCAAAAAGCCCTTTGTGTTTCCCCTCAGCAAAGCATAATATAAAGATCGCGCCGAATAAACGCCCCCAACGTCCTTGTCGAGAGAGTATGCCCTTGCTGTACATGCATATGCCCATTACACACACATGTCACTCACGCCCCGGAAAAAGCAAAAGACCGCATCGAGTGGAGAAACCCTTCACAGCTGAATGCCCATCCTCCTCGGGCCCAGGTACAGCAGGCCCCCGACACCCGTCATGCCCAATCCAATCCACCACAGCCGGTCGGCGTTGATGTGGTGCACGACGTCGGTGCCTTGCTTGCCGTCGGGGAACTTCAGTTTCCAGTTAAGCGGCACTTCGGCGGCGCCGCGCTTGGCCTTTGAGGACCCTGAAGTGGCGGAAGCGGAAGCCGCGCCGGAAGATGTCGCCGTCGGGTTGAGAGTGGTCGTGGGCAGCATCTGCGGCGGCGAGTAAACGAGGTACATGGGGTTCATGGGGGAGTCGTCGAATTTGAAGAGGTCGAGGCGGGGGATACCGTGGTATGAGTCGGTGAATTGGGAGAAGGACTAGTGGGAGGTTTGTCAGTACGGAGATAGCAGTAATATGGAGACGGGCCGGGCATCAGGATAAGGAGTGATGCTGGCTGTGGTGTGGGCCACGTCTCTACTCGGACAGAGGAGGAGAAAGCCGCGCATCCACCGTGCCATCACCCTTCCCTTCCCTCTGCCATACATTTCACATACCTGAAACAGCTCAGATTGATTGTACCGTGTGTACACACTGTTTTCGCCCTGGCACGGCGAGCTCAGCAATTGCCGCCCATCGACCGCAATCGGCTTGAGGCTCAGCGAGCCGTTCGCGTTGTAGGTGTAGGTCCCGTGCTGCCACTGCATGATCGCGCTGGGACACCTGGGATTCTGTGGGTTGGCGATGGCGCGGTAGTAGGCTTCTTCGTAGTGGCCATCGTTGGTGAAGGAGTAGGAGATACCCGTGTGGGAGGGCTCGATGAGTTTTCTGTGGTACGAGGTCAGGCGCGTGGTTGTCATTGCGGTCACGGCCGACTTACTCGTTGATGGGGTCGTAGAAGCCGGGTCCCGTCAGCGTTTTGTTAGATTTGGTGGACCAGGTGCCGACGATGTTGTTGGGATATGTGCCCGTGCTCTGCGCCGCCGTGAGGGTGAGGAGAGGGAGGGCGGCGGCGAGGCTCGTGTAGAGCAGCATCGTGTCCTTCTCGTCTCGCTCAACTCTTTGGTCCGGATGTCGAAGGTCTCGGGGTGTTGGGTAGATGGCTGGTGGAAGCGAAAGGGTGGTGATGTTGTGTGTAATGTAGTTCGTAACCCTAAGGAAGCGGGAGGCGTAATCGTTGCTTGGGGACGAAGGCGTAGGGCTACTAGCGTCAAAAGCCACACGTGATCGGCAAGAAGGTGTTTCTCACATCTTTAGCCGATTGATGTTATGAACACCTCAAAAAGACAGAAAAGCTGGATCACCTGAATCGAAGTCTCATAAGAAATGCTGATGCTGTGAGATTGCAAACCATCCGTCTGACGCGAATGGGACGATGTCTTCTTCCCACTATCAACCGCTCACTCTCCGCTTCGCCACACGTTTTCACGACGAGTAAGATCCCGTGTTCACGACGATGTTTCCTCGACAATAACAGGCAAGCAACGATGGCCACATCCTCGCACGAGACCAAGGCATCATTACGCAAGACTGTCAAGCAAGAACTCTCTGCATTGCCCTACGAGGCAATATCGTCGCAATCACAAAACGCCCAGGACATCGTTCTCTCCCTACCGCAGTACAGAGATGCCCAACGGATCAGCGTCTACCTCGCCATGCCGAGCGGCGAAGCACGGACAGACACCATTGTCAAAGACGCCTTAGGCAGTGGCAAGCAAGTCTTTGTACCGTACATCTACTCACGTCACGAGGCCAGTAGCAGTGGCGGCGGCGGCGAAGGCTACAAGCCAGCCAAGCGCGCGAAAGTCATGGATATGCTCCGTCTGCGCTCAGCGGAAGAGTACGACGGGCTGAGTAGGGATTCATGGGGGATCCCGCATTTATCTCACGAGAAGATCGAGGAGCGGGAGAACGCTATGGGCGGAGTTGGGCTTTCCTTTACTGGTGACAGCAAAGAATCAGCGCGAGAACCCTCGCAAGCTTACGGCGAGGATGGAGGCACGCTGGATCTGATCGTGGTACCGGGCGTGGCATTCGACTCGGACTTGAACCGCTTGGGCCACGGTGCGGGCTTCTATGATAGCTATTTCACGCGGTCCTGCACGGAGGACGAGCGCAAAAGGCCGTTTCTCGTCGGATTGTGCTTGGCGGAGCAAGTGCTGCCGACTGGGCGAATTGCGATGCAAGAGTGGGATCGGAGGGTCGACGTTGTGGCGGTTGGTGATGGACGGCTTCTCACTTGAAAGACGAAGACACGATGAGCATGGGATGATCGAACATGTGGAGTGGCTTGGAGGGAAGCTTACTTACTTTTTGTGTAAGGGGCCCGCTATCAAAGCCATTCCAAGCAGACCCGCAGAACGCTCTGCTTGAACCCCCAAAGTCCCCTTCTGCCCACCTGCGCTGGGCTCGACGCTTATATGACCATCTGTTCTTGCTCGATATCGGATTCAGAGCCATGTCCCAGTCTCGCGCTCCGAACCGGGCGGCCATCAGTGCGAATGCCCCTCGTCTCGAGTAGTACCGTTTCCGTTGCCAGCATCACATGAAGTCGCTCAACTCAAAGCTTGAATCAAGCAGACATTATCCCCCTTCAGCAATATTTGCCCTGCATACCCTCGTCAGCCCATCTGTCGCAAACATCAGATGTCGGAAAAGCACTCACCCAATTCCCTCCGCGCATTCTCCGGTTCGGGGTCCGCCTTGGTCGCCTGCTTGACCTCCACCGCCTCGTCGATGACCAGGTTCATGAATTCGTCGAACCCTCGGATCTTGCCCTCGATGCGCACGCCCAGTTGCTCGTACAGCCAGATCTGCACCGTGCTGTGTTGTTGGAGGAGTTTGAAGATGAAGTTGATCGGGGGAAGGAGGACTTTGCGTCCGCCTCCGCCACCTGGCCGCCCGGACATGGTTGTGTGGGTTGTGTGGGTTGTGTCGGGGTGGGTGGGGGATGGTGTGGTTGGTGGTCGTAGGTTGTGGTTGAGTGAATCAGGCTCTGTGCTTGAGCGAAGGGCACTGTGGGAGGCGCAGATTGGAGTGAGGCTGGTGGTCAAGTTTCGCGTCGTTGAGTGAGAGTGGTCTGTCACGAATGCAACGATGTTGTACGTGCCTTCGCATCGCGTGAACGCGCAAAAGCTCGCAGGCGGTCCACGCCAAGACTTTTCGCCAGTGATCAATCTCGCCCACTCCAAACAAACTTGTGTTTGCCTTGTTGCACTTGTCGCTCACTGAGGTTCCAGACCTCAATACGCACAATCCTTACGGCAATTACTCAGAGGCGCAAGAGGAGCCTTGTCCATGAGCTTCAGCGCAGTTCTGCTCTGTCAACCGCTACGCCATGGACCAAAGGCTTGCTGCCTCCCATCAATTCGCACTTCTGCATCAGACTTCTCACCCGTGTCGGAGGTCCGCTACTCGCAGACCCACCGTACCTCATCATGGTGATCATGGCTACCTGGCAACTACGAGGGTGACTTTATCTGGACCCTTTGACTGGATCATCTTCCTCGCCGTTCCTGACACCTGGTCTGTCTTGGACGTCAACTCATGTCGGTGGGCGCGTACCTAGGGTCTTATGCAGGCACCAATCCATCGTACGGCCAACCCAAACGATATCGTGCTGTCAAGTCACACCACGTCACTGCATAGACGTGGCCTTACGGATTCTTCCTGGACGTGGGCCTGACATTTATGCGAAATGTCCGAGAACCCTCCGAGAGTCTCATATCGGTGTTTCCGCGTCGAAGCGCACGAGTGGAGTCCTGCCGAAGTCGTCCAGGTACAGCCGCATTCGACGAACCCGAGGGAACGCGAGGTAGTTCCTGGGGTGGCTTGGCCAAACGCAGGGCCGCTCCTTACCCTACCTACATCCCGTCTCAACTTTCTGCCCAACTCCTCGCCTTCATGGCCAGTTTCGCTCGCAATAACGCGCGTTCAGGCTGGCTGTGCGAGCTGTCAACAATAATTCAGATTCAGTCGCCATGTTCACGGTGGTATAATATTCAGTCTGTCTACTTCTCTCCTTTTTTGGTCTTCGCTTCGTCTCCGAACATTCACTCCATACTCTTCCTCTCCCAGATTTGAGCGTAAACAATATGGACAGCCCCAGCAGGAGCCCACTTCATCCAGGCGACAGCGCGTATATGGAGAGCGAAAGCGACATATATGTCCAGAGCCCGCCGCCTTACGACGATACCATCAACCTTGCGTATAGCGAGGGCGCAGAATTACAAGGTATTCATTGCTACCATGTCACGCTATATACTCATGAGTTGACAAAAGCTTGATAGACGATGGCCGAATTGAGGTCGATCTCGACTCAGGGCTGAGCAGAACATTATCGAAATTAACCGCCCTTCCGCCTCCCAGTTATGCCAGCATCCAGCCTGCCGAAAGCAATTTGTTTCGCAACACACACGATCGATATCCCGTCTGCCTCAACGTCGTCATCCAAGTAGTAGGCAGTCGCGGCGATGTCCAGCCATTCGTTGCGCTAGGGGAGGGCCTGAAATTACACGGGCATCGCGTGAGACTGGCCACTCATGTCAAATTCAGAGACTTTGTCTTGCAATCTGGACTCGAATTCTTCCCGATCGGTGGTGACCCGGAAGAACTCATGCTCTACATGGTGAAGAACCCGGGTCTGATTCCGAGCATGCAGTCACTGCGAGCCGGCGTCATTACTCGCAAGCGTGCGATGATAGCGGGGATTCTCGAGGGCTGCTGGCAGAGCTGCATCGCGTCCGATCCTATCTCTGACGCACCGTTCGTCGCCGACGCGATCATCGCCAACCCTCCCAGCTTCGCGCACATTCATTGCGCAGAAGCGCTTGGGATTCCGGTGCACATGATGTTTACGATGCCCTGGACGGGGACCCGCGCCTTCCCACATCCGCTCGCCAATCTGCGGCCGACGTCGAAAAGCCCCGATTTGGCGAACTACCTGTCCTACGTGGTCGTCGAATGGCTGACATGGCAAGGTCTGGGAGACGTCATCAACGCCTGGCGGTTGAAGATGGATCTGGAGCCGATCCCAAGTACAGAAGGTCCAATGCTGAGCAAAACACTCAAAATTCCTTTCACATACTGCTGGTCTCCGTCGTTGATACCAAAGCCTGCAGACTGGCCTGCGAATATCGACGTTTGCGGGTTCTTCTTCCGAAGTCCGCCGCAATACCAGCCTCCCAAGCATCTCGACGCCTTCCTTGCTGCGGGACCACCGCCGGTATATATTGGGTTTGGCTCCATCGTGGTTGCGGACCCAGCCCGTCTCTCGTCGATCATACTAGATGCTGTCAGTGCTTGCGGTGTACGGGCGATCATTTCACGGGGCTGGAGCCGACTGGATGGACCGGAAAGAGACGATATCTTTTGGCTGGATGACTGCCCGCACGAGTGGCTCTTCCAGCACGTATCGGCCGTTATACATCATGGAGGCGCCGGTACCACGGCATGCGGACTGAGATTCGCCAGACCCACGGCCATCGTACCATACTTCGGCGATCAGCCATTCTGGGGAAACATGGTGGCCGTCGCAGGGGCCGGTCCCAAACCGATACCACACAGGAAGCTGGACGCGCACAATCTCGCAGAGGCGATCCGGTTTTGCCTTACGGAAGGTGCACACAATGCAGCGTGCGCGATTTCGGCGCGGATGAAGTCCGAGGATGGTGTACAAAATGCTATCAGGTCGTTTTACGCCAATCTACCTCTCAAGCGGCTGCAGTGTGACCTGCTACCCGATCAGCCAGCAGTCTGGACGGTGAAGGCCGCTGGTAAGCGGATGAACATCTCCAAACTGGCTGCGGAAGTGCTTATCGCGGACATGAGGCTCAAAGCGGAAGATCTGAGAATGTTAGCAACTACTCCGCACTGAGAGATCAGCAAGAAATGACAACTGACGATGAAAGCAGTCACCGATCTAACCCAATACATATCGAGAATCGACGGTGGGAACCAGTGTCAGGCACAGTCTCCTCGCTTCTCGGCACTGGCACTGGCATGGCCGATGCAACCGCAGGCATCGTATTTAAGCCCTACGCAGAGTACACGCGTGCTCGCAAGCTCCGCGAGACTCTCGCCGCCAAGGAAACCCCGAATACCGCCCCGATAAGCGGCATTCAGTCCGCTGAATCGGATTCGGTTGACGAAGACATCGAAAGCAGCGAGAGTCTCCCTACCACTCGTGAGACTTTCAGCACACGCTCAACTGAAGACGGAGCAACAAAAAGGGGCACTGAAACAAAAGCCGCCGGTCACCCTGTAGCGCGAGCCATGGCCCTCGCCTCTGCGAAATCTCTAGGGAAATTCTTCATAACATCCACCAAAGGCATGCTGATCGACATGCCGCTCGCGACGGCCGAAGGCTTGCGCTGCATGCCCGCGCTCTGGGGCGGCGAAGTGAAGGACTACGGCACCGTGGTCGACTGGAAGAGCGGCGCCGCCGTCGCGGGCCGATCGTTCGCTTTCGGGATCGCGGACGGGTGCCGGGATCTCGTCACGCGGCCTGTTGAGGGCGCCGAGGCGGGAGGCGTCTGGGGTGCGGTTATAGGCGCAGGGCAGGGGAGCGCGAGTTTGTTGGGGAAGACGGTGGGTGCTTCGCTTGGGCTCGTGGCGTATCCTGGTCAGGGTATTGCTAAGAGCGTGCATTCGGCGATGCATAGGGAGACGAAGAAGAGTGTTGTTGCGGCGAGGTTGGCTGAAGGTTGCTGGATGGCAATGGGGGTTTCGGGGGAGCTACGCGAGGCTGTGTTGACTGGGTATCGCTCCTCGATCTCGGGGTAGCGTGGGATGGTACCGACTGATCAGTGGCGCCTTTTTGGAAGACAGAGTACACACGATGCAATGATCACGCAGGTCCGATGAGTAGATTACACTACATCCCGGTTGGTCTCAGCGAGCGTTCTCCGTCCCGTCTATCGAGGTCATCCGCCGACTGCCACGCTCACGTATCGATGTCTTTGACGCATATTCGCCCGGGATCGATTCGTACACATTATCGTACGCCATTCTGCTGATCCCGCCTATAGCCCGGCCAAAGGGGATGCAGTCGACGCATCCTTCTTTTGCTTGCGGGGCATAGGGTGTATCGAGGAACTCTTGGATCTTGTAGTATGCCTAGTGTATATGTTCTCTGCACACCCTCACCGGCGCACGAGGGGACGTGAAGACCGACAAGATGTCTGCATCTGCTTTATAATGTTCTGATTTCAGGCAGCTGAAGGTCGGATGCTACACTACCTAATATTGAGGCCTTCGCAGCACAGCAAGTTCCGACGGGTACTTCGGCATGCTTATCTTTCCTGTGGTCAGAGGGAGATTCTGCAATACATAGATAGGTAGGGAGCAGATGTTGGATCTGTTGTGGCAAAACCGTGAACTCGGCTGCTTCCACGAGATTCGCTCGGGAACAGCATTTGGCGCACGGACCCTCTGAGCTTAGGAGGTAATGCATTTTTTGCGATCGCCATCATATCGTCTTCCATCCTCATCTCCATCATCTCTCTCTGTCCTTTTGCGCTATCGTCTACCACCTCGCCACCTTTTACTCGTGCCTTGCGCTTGTTGTTCATCCAACCAGTTCACACATACCAGCACAGTAAGATGCTGTCGTCCCGGCTGATGCGGAACGTACGTCTAGCGAGCTCCATGACCGAGATGTAGCACACGACCACTTACTGACATGCGTCGCTTAGGCTGTTCCGCGCGCGACCTCCACCTTCAGATCATCAGCATACCGCACACCCATCGCATCACAGTTCCGGAGGGGCTATGCGGAAAACACTCAAGGCGATGGCGAGAAGGTTAAGGGTCAGGTCATCGGTATTGACCTGGGTACCACCAACTCCGCCGTGGCGGTAATGGAGGGCAAGTCGCCTAGGATCATCGAGAACGCAGAAGGTATGTGGATACTGGACAGGCATCATCGCAAGAGGAAATCCCTAACCGGAATCAGGTGCCCGGACAACCCCTTCAGTCGTCGGTTTCACAAAGGAGGGCGAGCGGTTAGTGGGTATTGCCGCGAAGCGTCAAGCTGTCGTGAACCCTGAGAACACTCTCTTTGCCACGAAGCGTCTCATCGGCCGCAAGTTCTCCGACGCTGAGGTGCAGCGCGATATCCAACAGGTGCCGTACAAGATCGTCCAGCACACAAATGGCGACGCTTGGCTCGAGGCTCAAGGCCAGAAGTACTCTCCGTCGCAGATTGGTGGTTTCGTCCTCGGCAAGATGAGGGAGACCGCCGAGGCTTTCCTCGGCAAGAACTGCAAGAACGCGGTGGTGACGGTTCCGGCATACTTCAACGACCAGCAGAGACAAGCGACGAAAGACGCCGGCCAGATCTCTGGTCTCAATGTTCTCCGGGTTGTCAACGAACCGACTGCTGCCGCCCTCGCTTACGGGTTGGAGAAGGATGACCGTGTGGTAGCCGTTTACGACTTGGGTGGTGGTACCTTTGATATCTCGATTCTCGAAATCTCCAACGGTGTCTTCGAGGTCAAGTCTACGAACGGTGACACCCACCTTGGTGGTGAGGACTTCGACATCACTCTCGTCCGCCACTTGGTCCAGCAGTTCAAGAAAGAGCAAGGCATTGATCTTTCGGGTGACCGCATGGCCATTCAGCGTATCCGCGAAGCCGCCGAAAAGGCCAAGATCGAACTGTCGTCGGCCCAGCAAACCGACATCAACCTGCCTTTCATCACCGCCGACGCCTCCGGACCCAAGCACATCAACAGCAAGCTCTCGCGATCGCAGCTTGAGGGTCTTGTGGATCCACTCATCAACCGATCCATCGACCCCGTGCGCAAGGCTCTCAAAGACGCCAACCTGCAAGCGAAGGACATCCAAGACGTCATCCTAGTTGGTGGTATGACCCGGATGCCTAAGGTCGTCGAGTCGGTCAAGAGCCTCTTCGGCCGTGACCCCGCCAAATCCGTCAACCCGGATGAGGCTGTCGCCATCGGTGCTGCCATCCAGGGTGCGGTGCTTTCTGGTGAGGTCACCGACATTCTCCTCCTCGACGTCACCCCGCTCTCGCTCGGTATCGAGACTCTCGGTGGCGTGTTCACCCGCTTGATCAACAGGAACACCACCATCCCGACCAAGAAGTCGCAGACCTTCTCGACTGCCGCCGACTTCCAGTCCGCGGTCGAGATCAAGGTCTACCAGGGCGAGCGTGAGCTCGTCCGTGACAACAAGCTTCTCGGTAACTTCCAGCTCGTCGGTATTCCGCCAGCGCACCGTGGTGTCCCTCAAATCGAGGTCACCTTCGACATTGACGCCGACTCTATCGTCCACGTTCACGCCAAGGACAAGTCGACCAACAAGGACCAGTCCATCACCATCGCCTCCGGCTCTGGTCTCAGCGACTCCGAGATCGAGGGCATGGTCCGCGACTCCGAGAAGTTTGCCGAAGCCGACAAGTCGCGCAAGGCTGCCATCGAGGCCGCCAACCGCGCCGACAGTGTCGTCAACGACACCGAGAAGGCCCTGAAGGAGTTCGAGGACAAGCTCGACAAGACCGAGGCGGACTCGATCCGGGAGAAGATCACCGGCCTGAGAGAAGTCATCGCCAAGAGTCAGAGTGGCGAGGGTGACCTCTCCGCCGATGACCTCAAGGCCAAGACCGATGACCTGCAAAACGCTTCCCTCACGCTCTTCGACAAGATGCACCGCGCACGCAGCGAGCAGGGCCAGGACGGCCAGCAGGCCCAGCAGCCCGGCGAGCAGCAAGGCGGTGAGCAGCAGGGCGGCGAGGGTGAGAAGAAGCCATGAACAACTATGTCATGAGCTCCCCTTGCCCTCGTTGGTCGCCATTCCTGCTTTTGTCTGATTTGAGCGTCTTTCCAGCGAGCACTAGGCGGCTTTGACGCTGCCGTGGGTTGCGACTTTGTACAGATACCATCATCTACTTTCACCGCTCTCCTCCCACGGGCGGTGACGGGGGACGAGCTTTGATGCTTGTCTCTCCAACCACTACTACTATGATATACAGGCCGAGCAGGATGCCTGAAGGCCTGTTGCAAAAATTGCGGAGTCGGGTCGAGGGCGCTTTGATCTGGTGTTGGGGGGAGTGGCTTTGTGGCCATCTGTGTGCTGATACGATAGCAGGCAAGCTGGCAAGTAGGCCTGCGTGTAGTCTAGTTTTGATGTTCTTGGTTGTGTAATGGCATATACTGTTCTCCTCTCTATGCGACTTGCTCTGTTCATTCACGTTGCATGGTGATAGGAAGTGCTGCTGTTGGGCGATGTCTACCTATACTCTTGGAGTGGATTGGATTGGAAGCACAGCCATAGGAGCTGAGGCCGAGCTTCGCAAGAGGCATAGGCGCACGTTTCCTGAGGCTCCTCGCGGATACACGGTAGGATGGCTGCTGGGATTCTGCGGGCCGATGCGAGTTATACCGTGCCGTGTTTTGCAGGTTAGCTCCCGCCCGCGACACCTGCATGTTGACGTAGAAACGACGATCAACAGAAAATCCACATGCACAGGGAATCCCAGCCGTCGCGCGCGTGGAGAAAACCGTCGCGGCGATTCACATCAGACTCTCTTCAATCTACATACTTCAGCAGCATCTCGGTCGTTTCGCGTACGCAATCCTCCCCCAGTCGTAAACCTGCGCAGCCATGGCGCACCAAGGCCAAGCAGCAGACTACTACAACGAGACCGATGGCGCGAACGGACAGAAAAGCTACCCGATGCAATCACAATATAACGGCGGCGGTGGCCAACAGCCCCCTTACAACGCCGGTGGTCCGCCACAACAACAAGCCTACGGCGGACCGCAATACATGCCCCCTCCCCCGACCTATCAGCAAAACTTCGGGCAGTGGAACGCCAACGAGAAACCGACCTTTGAGCAGGCGTTCAAGATCGAGAAGCCGAAGTGGAACGACTGGTGGGCCGGGCTGCTCCTGCTCCTCGTCTTCGCCGGCTTCGTCGCCATCTCGGGCATCAGTCTGCAGGGCTACGCGGCGACCAAGGGCTTCAGCGGCGGCGGGATCTACGGCTCGAGCAACGACTTCGGCCTCAATACCAACACCATTGTGCTGTTCGCCTTCTGCCTTTGCGTGGCGCTGGTGCTTGGGTACGGGTACATTGCGCTGGCGCGCATCTTCACCAAGCAGTTTATCTGGATCACCGGCATTTTGAATATCGTCTGGTGTTTCGTCACGGCCATCTACATGCTCGCGCGCCATTACTACAGCGGCGGGATCGTGTTCTTGATCTTCGGCGCCTTCGCCATCTTCTGCTTCATCTCCTGGATCCCGCGCATCCCGTTCAGCGTGTTGATGCTGCAGACCGCCATCGACGTGTCGAAGAACTTCGGGCACGTCTACCTCGTCAGCTTCCTCGGCGGACTGATCGCGGCCGCGTTCGGGGCCTGGTTCAGCGTCACTCTCGTCGCGGTGTACGTCAAGTACGAGCCCGGTGCCAATCCGGCTTGCAATGTCAACGCAGGTGGAACGGGAAGCTGCAGCTCGGCCACCGTCATCGGCCTGCTCGTGTTCATCACGTTCGCGGCGTACTGGAGCACGGAGTGGTTGAAGAACACCATCCACACCACCATCTCCGGCGTCTACGGCGCGTGGTACTTCGCCCCGCGCAACCCGCCCAAGGGTGCGACGCGTGGCGCCGCGCGCAGAGCGCTCACGTACAGTTTCGGCTCGATTAGCTTCGGCAGTCTGATCGTCGCCATCATCAACCTGCTTCGTCAGGCTTGCTCGATCGCGCAGCAGCAAGAGGCGGGCTCGGGCAACTTCGCGGCCGAGTGTGCGCTCTGTATCCTACAGTGCTTCATCGGCCTGCTGGACTGGGCGGTGCAGTTCATCAACCGGTACGCGTTCAGCTACATGGCGCTGTACGGCAAGAACTACATCCAAAGTGCGAAGGATACCTGGAGGTGAGTCCATCATCCTTGCCATTCTCATCATATCATGGGGGCCGGAGTGCTGACGCGTGCTGGCGAAACCAAAAAGGTTGATCAAAGACCGCGGCATCGACGCGCTCGTGAACGAATGCCTGATCGGCCCCGTGCTGACCATGGGCGCGACCTTCGTCGCCTACGCCTGCGCCCTGCTCTCCTACCTCTACCTCGTCTTCACCGACCCGGCGTACAACCGCAACGGCGAGTTCACGCCCGTCGTCGTCGCCTACGCGTTCTTGATCGGCCTGCAGATCACCAACTGCTTCACCGTGCCCATCAGCAGCGGCATCGACACCATCTTCGTCGCCGCCGCGTGGGACCCGGAGGTCCTGATGCGCGAGCACGGGGAGCTGTATGGGCGGATGGTCAGCGTGTATCCGCACGTGCAGCAGGTGGGTTTTCATACATCCCTTTTCTATCCAGTGATTGGGGAAGGCGGTCGTTCGCTGACGTTTCTTCGTTTCATAGGCCATTCACGCATAACGGACCATGACCGTTTCTTCGTGGCGTTCGTTGGGAGGCGATGGGCGTGATGGACATGGGTCGGATATCGATTACGGGGCTTCTTTCATGCGATGCATTACTAGTGATGGACAATATGCCGTGGACGTTTTTGGACGGACGGAACGATGGGGGTAGTAGTCACTCGGTCGGACTGTCTCAGTAGTGTACAACAACGGTGTCGGGGGTGGGTAGAGTAATGGACAAGTAATAACGAGGGATTGATTTTTCTTTGGCACGATCGCTACAGTACCTACTGTACCTACCTACCCGATATCTATTTCCCAGTTTGGTTGTATACAAACGGAACCGACATGAGCTCGGGCTGCCCGCCCCGCCCGCGTGTGCGACGTAATGTGGTGTTGTTGCCCCGCAGTTTGCACATGATTACCTTAAGTCGTACCTACCTCACCTCACCCTCACTCGGTTTTGTTTCCTCTTCGTTTCTTCGTGTTTGGACTTCTTACAACCTTCAAACTCAAGCTACCTTATCTTCCTCAACACAGCTGCACATCCTTCCTTCTAACCAAGGCCAAATCATTGGTAAGTCCCACGACTGGACATACCGTGTGCCCATGTCGATCGGAGAGCTCACGGAAACGAACAGAAACAAGGAACCTCACCTTTCTCACACGTCGACCAGCTAGCTCACTTCACCTGATCCCTCTGCCTGTTGCACGGTCAGATCGTCACTTCTCACCGGATATCCTCGCTCGTTGAGTCTGAGCGGTCAAGAGGTACGTGGTTCTTATGAGCCGATCAAGGCAATCTAGAGCTCCCTGGTCCCGTCACTCCCGCCCCTGCATCAACCGTGCAGGCTAGAGGGGAAGCTTCCTTGTTCGCATGCTCCATCACCTTGACTCTTTTCTTCCCAGACAGTCAGCACGACCTAACCAAACAAGCACACAGGCTTCTTTCACACTCAACACCTTACCGAACCAGCAAGATGTCGGGCAAGAAGGGCATCCACTTCGGTGGTGGCAACATCGGCCGTGGCTTCGTCGCCGAGTTCCTGCACAACTCCGGCTACGAAGTCGTCTTCGTGGACGTCATGGACAGCATCATCGAGAAATTGCAGCAGAACAAGAGCTACGAAGTCACCGAGATCGGTTCCGAGGGCGAGAAGACGTTCACCATCAACAACTACCGCGCCATCAACAGCAAGCATGAGATGGACAAAGTGATCGAGGAGATCGCCACCGCGGACACCGTCACCTGCGCCGTCGGCCCCAACATTCTCAAGTTCATCGCCGAGCCCATTGCCAAGGGCATCGAGGCCCGCAAGAAGTCCGAGCCACTGGCCGTCATCGCGTGCGAGAACGCCATCGGCGCGACGGACACCCTGCGCGGCTTCATCGAGCAGAAGTTGAACGACTCCGTCAAGTCCAACTTGAAGGACAAGGCTCGGTTCGCCAATTCGGCTATTGACCGGATTGTGCCAATCCAGGACCCCAACGCCGGTCTCAACGTGAAGATCGAGAAGTTCTACGAGTGGTGTGTGGAGAGTGCACCCTTCAAGCCCGCCTCCCCGCCCGACATCAAGGGCGTGCACTACGTCGACGACCTGCAGCCGTACATCGAGCGGAAGCTGTTCACCGTCAACACCGGCCACGCCACCGCCGCCTACTACGGCCACAACCGGGGCAAGCAGTACATCCACGAGGTGCTCGAGGACAAGGAGCTGCACGACATTGTGCAGAACACGCTCAAGGAGACGGCGCACCTGATCTGCAGCAAGCACAGCCACATCTCGCGGGAGGAGCAGAACGAGTACGTGCAGGCCATCGTCAAGCGCATCTCCAACCCCGTGCTCAAGGACAACGTCGAGCGCGTCGGCCGGGCCCCGCTGCGCAAGCTGTCGCGCAAGGAGCGCTTCATCGGCCCCGCCGCCCACCTCGCCGAGATGGGCGAGAAGTACGACTGCCTGCTCGGCGGCATCGAGATGTGCCTACGCTTCCAGAACGTCGAGGGCGACGAGGAGTCGGCGGAGCTGGCCAAGAAGCTCAAGAGCATGGACGCCGAGGCTGCGACCAAGGACATCACGGGTCTGGAGACGAGTCACCCGCTGTTCAAGCCGGTGGCCGAGCTCGTGAAGAAGGTGCAGGGTGAGGCGAAGTAGGAGACCACCACCCGTTCCACTCGCGACCCAGGGAACTCGGCATGAAGCCACGACTGACGATGGGGCATACGAAAGAGCATGGCGTAGCGGCTGCCTTTTCTTTTTTTCTCTCTTTGCTTTGCTTTCGATCTTCCTTCCTTTCTTTTCCCGCTCATGGGAAAAATCTTGCTGCTACATTCTGCGACATCATGGGGTGTGATCGGAGAGTCGAAGCGATGTCGAGTGATGGTGACATTATTAGTTTGAGATAACGACAGAATCGAAACGGCCCACCCCCTCGATGCTTGATGCATTGGGAGCCTGCATGAGACGTCCTTGCTTTTCTGAATTGTGGTCTTCCCGAACGCTTGTGTGGATTGGCTCGTGCGAGCATTTCGTACTGTGTTTGTTGGAGTCTGGGTAAGAGTGCTGCTGGATGCGGTGATCTGTGTCTGTCTCGTTGTTTGGCTAGATATTGTCGTTGATTTGGCCTGATATATCTGCATCTTGGCTGTAGTGGATCGCCTCACGTGCCATGACTGACGTAGCTGCTCGTGCTTTCACATATTCCCCCACAATCGTCTCTCCCTCTACAACAACCTCAATCCCTAACAACATGCACCCCGGTCCATTCGACAGAGGCACCTAAGCAGTTGGATCGCCTACTCGTTCACTAATCACTTCTTCTTCTTCCTTTCACTCCTTACCCTCACACCATCGAACACCCAGCACGAGCAAGAGCATGGCCATCGACCACATTCCGTACGCACAACCCTCCCCCCACCCCATAGTCCAACACCACCTCACTAACCACCGAACGTAAAACTCAGCTACGCCGAAGCAACGCACCTCGTCCGCGCCTCGCGCAAATCCTTCTATCCGCTCCGCATCCCCGTCTCGCACTGGCAGCTCCGCCACTTCATCGCCGTCCCGGAACCCGACCTGCTCTACTACGCCAGCGGGCACGACATCAACTGCGTCAACACCGCGACCCGCGCGCGCTGGCACGTCGCGCGGCTGCCGTTCGAGGCGCGGTGCGCGGCCGCCGGGTTCGGGTATGTGTGCGTGGGTGGGGAAGGG
>Ga0268244_10000161_pt1 | contig 29312 bp, 32 predicted proteins | sample AgamicMgSfe_FD_200258 | JGI IMG/M metagenome (GOLD analysis project Ga0268244, IMG submission 200258) | Agave microbial communities from Guanajuato, Mexico - Mg.Sf.e (v2) (version 2) | ecosystem: Host-associated > Plants > Phyllosphere > Phylloplane/Leaf | place: Guanajuato, Mexico | collected... | reverse complement strand
CGGGTGGGTTGGGCAAGAACTGCTGTTGAGATTCTTCTCACGAAGCGGATCTTCACTAGCCTGCTTTCTCGTGACCGCGCTGTTCCGTGTTGATTCGTTGCTGGCGAAAGATCGTGTGTCTCTCTTCTTTTGCGATGGGAAATCATCGATATCCGTGTCGGGTAGATTTTCCTAGCCAGCCAGCTGGCTTGCTTTTGCTTTTTCCTTCTGCTTCTTGTCGCTGGGCGTTTGGGCGCAGAGGGGTGAGGCTTGTCTTCTTATTCATTTGCTCTGCCAAAGCAAAGCACGAGGGGGCTTTGTGGGGTGCATTGATTGTACAGCAGACGGGGGGCGAGGGCTTTGGGGTGTCTCGAAATACGGTCACCCAAAGTTTGCATAGTAGATACTCGATATCTCATTCGGCTTCACCTGTTACCAATTTCTGGGATCTGCAATGGTATAGTCAATCGGTACGGATGTTGGGCGGGCCTGATTCTTTGCTATCATGGTGTTGAAATACATCTTGTGTTTGACATTAGGATATACCTAGGCAAGTAGCGTACACATCACGTGAGACATGTATGTGATGACCTGAATGTATCGTGCCAAGATCTCCAGGCCCAACCCCCACGGTGGGGCTAGATAAGCTGCTCGATACTGAAGTGAATGTTTCCCTCTCTTCTTCTTTTCTTCTCCTTCTTCCTCTCGGAGGCATGTATTTCCCCTACTCGTCCTGACCCTCTTGCATCCACCTTCTAACGTGCACCAAGCCCAGACGGTCGCGATGCCGGAAAAGCTGTATGTGACCTACAACCAGGTAAGCTCGGCGCGATACTGCACCACACCCGAGACACTGCAAAACCACTGACCTCCTCTCTCTTTCCCTTCAGGTCCACAAACTCTGCCAGACCTCCGCGCCGCGCATCCTCTCCGACTTTGCCCCGAACCTGATCATCGCCATCGGCGGCGGCGGCTACGTTCCCGCGCGCATCCTGCGCTCCTTCCTCAAGAAACCCGGCACTCCCAACATCCCCATCCAAGCCATCGGTCTCTCCCTGTACGAATCCCTCGGCACCACGACCGCCGACTCGACCGCGGTCGAGGAACTCGGGACCAAAGTCACGCGCACCCAATGGCTCGACCTCCGCTCGCTGGAGATGGCGAACCTCATCGGGCGGAACGTGCTGATTGTCGACGAGGTGGACGACACGCGCACGACGCTCGAGTATGCCGTTCGGGAACTGGAGAAGGATGTGGCCGAGGCCGCGGAGCAGGCGGGCCGGCGTGGGGAGTTGGCGAGGACGACGTTTAGTGTGTTTGTGTTGCACAACAAGGACAAGGAGAAAAAGGGGGGTTTGCCGAGGGAGATGGTGGAGGGGGACAGGTATCTGGCGGCGAGGACGGCGGGGGACGTGTGGATTTGCTATCCTTGGGAAGCGACGTATGTTCTTGGGTTCTTGGGTTGGTGAAAGTTTGTACTAACGTTTCTGGCGGGCAGGGATATTGACGAGCATGATCGATTGGCGGCGCAGCAGGCGAATTGAGTGAAGTTACCGGCGACGGAGTATTTTTCGAGGAAGCATTTCCGGGCGCCGGCTAGGCGCAAATATCGACGGGCATGGATAGATCTAAGGTGGTTAGGGCACGGGGGTTGCCCTGTTTTTCTCTCATATACCCAAGTCAGAAACACCAGCCGCAAGTAGCAGGCATCAAGCAAGCAAATATCAGGACCTCTCTCCGGACCTCTCAATGCACGATTACTTGCACCGAGGCGAGATGCGACATCGAACGAACCCTTTCGTCGCACTCGGCATTCATGACCCAAACAACCTTGTCAGATGCATCAACCGGATAGAATCGCTTCATTGGAATTCCATGACGAACCGGAAGGGCCGGCAGAAAAGCTTCCACTTAAAGCATCCAGAGAAGGTTCTCGTGGCCTTAACCTACTCATGCAGATTCAAGAAACATCCGCGAACAGCTTCATGGTGTGGAAATGCAGGATGCTGCGAGGGAGGCATCTTGCGTCGGCGCCAGTCGTTGCTCTATGAGGCTGGTGAAGTGTGCGCGCTCGATTTGCCCGTGAGTCACAGCGGATGGGTGTGAGGACTACTTGGTGCTAGACTCAGGCAGGTACCGCCCTGCTGTCTGTTTGTACGAGCTATAGCCCCTACACAGCACCATCAACTCTCTGGTGGAGGAGAAATCGGTGGCGGATCCTTGCTCCTCACCTCGAATGCGTACACGTTCAAGGACATTACGCTTCCTGCGCGACAACTCTCGCAGTCCTCCTCACCACCTTCTGCGCACCCGTGACTTTGATCTCGATAGTAAAGTCACCCACATGCTTCACCCGATCGCTCTCCGCGCCCTCCGACTCCGGTAGCCCCACGAACGACACATTCCCCTCCTGCAGCACCACCATCGCCGCCTCGTCATTCCCCCTCATCGTCTCGCGCACAGCCATCAAAACATCATGCGTCGAAACCGACCCGTAAATCCCCTGCGGCCCCACGGCGGGTTTGACAACCTGCCCCGGCTGCGGCGTGCGTGCTTCCATCAGATCCGCCGCGGCGCCCATGCCTCTAAACTGCCTTCGCGGAGATGCCTCGGGGGGTGGTTGTACGTCGGGCTCTTTGGGTGTTTCTTCGATAATGGGTTGTCGGTAGAAGGATAATCGCGGCGGGACGAAGATCTCCACTAGCTCCACGCTTCGTTCGGCGGTCAATTTGTCTGCGTCGATCGCTCTTTTCTGGAACATGCTCGCTTCCACCATCTCGGGCGAACTCGCGCTCTCGGCGGCCAGGTCCGTGTCTCCGCCCGTGGCCGCCTTGAGCGCCCGCATGGTGCCGAACTCGAAATTGCGCTCGACGGTGACGTTGTTGAGGTGCATGGTCTTGCGCTCGGGGAGGGTGATGTATTCGGCGATGCGGCGCGGGAAGAACTCATTTCGCATCCGGCCCATGGAGATGGGTACTATGGAGCCTGATAGACTGCGTCAACGAGTGAGGTATCCGAAGAGAAAATGGAGTAGATAGGCTTACCTTTTCGTCCGAACGTCTTGACGTCCTTGAGCAGGCGAACGGGGACTGTGCTGCCGGTGTTGACCATCTTCTTCTTACCTCTGACTTGCTGTCCAAGGGCTCCATTTCCGATTGTTGGTTCCGAGAAAGGGGTTAGAGCATATTTGCGCACACATGCTGAGCATTGGGGTATTGCCCGAGGTCTGAGAGGGGTCGCCATGGTGCAGCACAGTTCAACGTCTAGGCACGAGTGAAGAGGGTCGCGCAAGGCGAACTTCACTTCGGCGATACTTCGGATACGCGGAGCTGACCGCTGAGGAAGCTTGTTTCAGCCTCATTCGATCTGTGGCGCACGTCGCCTCGAAGACAACTTCACCACGGCGATTGCTGTTGTCATCTAATGATGACCATCAGCCAGCCGTTTCTTACACCAGTGGCTTTGCTGTCTAGTTCGGACGTACCTCGCAGATGCCGGACCAGGTGATCAGCGTGCGCGGCCAACACCTCCGCATTCCTTAATCTACGGCCAAAGAGGCCGCGACTTCTCCCTGCCCATATTCGCACCACTGTGTCGTCTCAACTTCCACACGCACCCGAGTCACATATCAGCGCAGCGCGCGGCGACCCTAGCAAGGGGATAGCGCCATGCCACCACCTTCGAACACCGCGCACCTCCATTCCTCGCATCCTGCCCAGCGCCAACGGCCGAAATCTCCCAATCGCGTGCTCGCGGAATCCGAAGCCCAATGGCTCTTCACCGACACCGAGTTGGCGAACACCCCTTCGATCCAGGATGGCATGTCCGCCCATGAGGAGCGAGAAACGCGCTCCAAAGGCGTCAACTTCATCGTCCAGGTCGGCATCATGCTCAAATTGCCGCAGCTCACCCTCTCCACCGCCGCCATCTTCTTCCAGCGCTTCCTCATGCGCGCCAGCCTAAAGAAAGAGCGAAACGGCATACCCAAATTGCACCATTACCAATCGGCCGCCACGGCGCTGTTTCTCGCTACCAAGGTCGAGGAAAGCTGTCGCAAACCCAAGGAAATGATCCTCGCATTCTGCCGAGTCGCGCAAAAGAACCCCAACCTCCTCATCGACGAGCAAAGCAAGGACTGGTGGCGATGGCGGGATTGCATCCTACACAACGAAGACGTGCTGCTCGAGACGCTGTGCTTCGACCTCACGGTCGAGAGCCCGCACCGCCAGCTCTTCGAGATGCTGAAGTGGTACGGCGTGGAGCACAACAAGCGCTTACGCAATGCCGCCTGGGCTTTTGTCACGGACAGCAATAATACCCAACTCTGCCTGCTTTGCACGAGCCGCACCATCGCCGTCGCGGGCCTGTACGCGGCGTGTCGGTATTGTGACGTTGCGCTCCCGGACGATGCGAAGCGGAGGCCGTGGTGGGATACGCAGCATGTGAGACTGAAGGAGGTCTTGAGAGCGACGCAGTACATGTGCGCGAACTTTGAGCAAGCCGCGAATAAGCTCAATGGCTTGAGCGCGGATAGAACTGCGGGTGGTAGTGAAGAAGGCGGGGGTGAGAGGAGTATTTATGTCGGGCTTGCGACCCCTGCGATGGATGGCGCGGCGGACGCCAGCGCGGGTTGGGATAGCACGAGGTTGAGGCTTCAAGAGCAGGATGCGCAGCAGCAGCAATCACAGCAGGATGGGATGCTTAATGGTGGCGCTTCATCGCCCGGCTTCGTGCCACCATCAACGATGGCGAGCAGCGAGGGGAGGATGAGTAATGACAGCTCGGTTGGGATGAAGCGGGAGCGGGAAGAGACGGGTGAGGCGAACGGGAAGACCGTGGCGGTGGACGGAATGGAGGAAGACTCAAAGGACCACAAGCGCCCACGATTACAGGAGGCTGGAGAAAAGAAGGATAATCGTACGGTGGACGCGAATGCGAATGGCGCTGAGCTTCCTTCGGCTGAAGACAGTCATGGGGTGAACGACGAGAAGATCGAGGAGGAAAGGTTGAGAGTGCAGGATGGCAATCGGCGAGCGAGGGCGGACGTGGCGGAGAATGGCGAAGGGAGTGAGGAAGGGGAGGTGGAGGAATGACAAAGGAAAAATCTCATTTCGCAGAGAGTTGAACGTGTGGGATCCTTCGACTGCTAATTCTGACCGCATAGCGATTGGCGTTTTGTCTTGGGAAAAAGGCAGACCATTTGGTCCGTATTCCGGGTAGTGGATGTCTGGGTTGCAGTGGTGTTTCACGGGGGAGCGCTGGCTGTCAAAGGCAGATGGGGAAAGGATACGTGCAACGATACCCACGGTGCTGCTTGATGGCTTTCTTGAGGGTATTGGCGAGGGGACAGCTTAGACCTCGGCGTCTTTTCTTGTCAATTTACTGCTAGGGTGGTCTAGCCATTACGCTGATGTACTTCATAGATATCGGTGGAAAACGAACGGTGCAACAGTGAAAGTTAACGGGTCTGAAAAGCCGGTGGTGTGTCGCTGTCCACGGGTCTGCTTGTAGGGAGAATGCGATGATGACTGGAGAAAGTACTGAGTCCCAACTGGCACCTTTGTACTGAGCATGTCACTCACGGTTCGGCACAACCTAATGCTAGAGTCATCGCCCGCAGCTTTGCAAGACATTGTTCGATTCTATCCAAGGTCGTCTAGATATAAAGCTACCAGATTTGTTTGACCCCGTACCCGCTCGGAATGCCTTCTTGACTATTGACAAGCTCCCTACATGTACAACGATGCCGTAGCGCAGATATCCCTCTTGATCATCTCCTGACAAGTCTGCATCTTGGCGAACAACGTCGGATCGCCAATAATCCTCGCGGCATTCTTGACCTCCCTGCACGTCTCGTCCAGACGGGTGATGACCCTCACGATCGTGCCCTCGAGCACATCGGTCAGATCCGTGATCCGGCTGAACGGCATCCCCCGTGCCCATTCGTACACGACTTCGACGAGACCGAAACGGGGTCGACTGACGAAGTCGTTGGAATCGTCGGCCGACAGGATGACCTGGTGCATCGTCTGGTAGTGGTTGACCTTTTCGGAGATCTTGACGATGGTTTCTTGGCCTCGTTCGAGCGCCGGGGTCATGTTGGGGGTTGAGTCGGTCTTTTCCTGGAAGACGAAAGAGGACAACAGCGCGACAATTTCTTCGGGCTCGTAGTCCGCCAGTACGTTCTCCAGGATCAGTTCAGTGAGGACCAACTCGTCGGCGGAGTGGATCTCACAGGCGACCTTGCCTTTCAACTCGACCCGGGAGTTCTCGTCGATGAAGCCCAGGTCTTTCAGCACGCTGATGCGCTGTTGGTAGTCCGGCAAGAGCTGCAGGTTCTGATCCGACATTAACTGCCGGATGGAGTCAATCTTGTCTTTGATCACCCACTGGTCATGAGCCATGGCGAAGTGTTTCGGGAAGTCAGGGCAGTGAATGCATTCCCTCTCCTGTGCAATATTGGCCGCCCGGGCGCGCTCGTCGAGCATGGTGCGGACTGACATTTCCTTCAGGTACTTGTGGTAATCCAACTCGTTCCAGCTCGACGACGTCCAAGAAGAGCAAGTTGCCACCAGATCAGCTTTTGCCTTCGCCATAGCATCCTGGTCCTTAGCCAGTAATGCATTGACATCCACTTGGATATGACCGCCGGTCAACGCCTCGACGTCAGCGAGGGGGACTATGGTGAGACGCATCTGCATCTCGTCTTCGGTTTGTGGTAGTGGTACGAAGCGTCTCCGGAACCGAGGCAGGTACGGCAAGAAATCGGCGTCCTGTCGTTTCCGCTGATTCCGATACAACACCTCCAAAACTTGCACGCCAGCGTTTGTGCCTCTACTAGCACCCTCACGAAGTAGGATGCCAGCCGTTCGGACGTCGTTCTTGCCTTTGAACACAATCATCCGCTTTGGCTGGAACATGCGACGCCCTACCGGGGTGGCCAACATTGCAAAGTGCAGTTGCGCCGTCAGTTGCTGATAGTCGACGCTAGCTTGCTGACACTTGTCGATGTCCTTATCGCAGACATCACATTGCTCACGCTGTACTTTATCGAGATCGGCCTCGGAGAGTTTGATCTGTTTCTCGTGTTCAGGAAGGAGCGCCTGAGTGGCGTTCTCGGAGAAGGATCGCTTGATCATTTCCTCGATCTTGAGTGCCTCAACGCGAAGCAGGTTCAGGATCATATTGTAAGTCAGGCGGAACTGTGACCGTAGCTTGGTTGGATCACCAAGCATCATTTGTCTCAAGCGTCCAGCTGGAGGTGCTTCGTCGGCGCCTGGCGATACTAAGATGACCGAGCCCACCGTGTCGAGACCGCGGCGTCCAGCACGACCCGCCATCTGCGTATACTCCCCAGGCAGTAAGTCGCGAAATGATTTGTTGTCGTACTTGCGAAACCCAGAAAAAACGACAGTTCTGGTGGGCAGGTTCAAGCCCATGGCGAAGGTCTCAGTGGCAAAGAGGACTTTCACCAGTGTCTTCGCAAACAAGATCTCGACACATTCTTTGACGATAGGTAGCAGACCACCATGGTGCACTGCGATACCTCTACTGAGTAGCTCACGAAGGCGGCGAATCTGCGGCAATTGGCGATCGTCGGGTTTCAAGCGCGCCAGAGATTTCTCCAGTATCATGTGTATCGCACTCTTCTCGGAAGCGTTACAGAAGTCCAGATTTGCCAAAGCATCGGCGTTCTCCTCGCAGCGCTTCTTCGAGAAGACGAAGATGCAGCACGGCAGCAACTCTTCTTTGCGAAGATGCTGGACCAGGTGAACCCAGATGTTGCGGTCCTGAGCTGCGGTCGTCCTGCCGCCACCCCTTCCGGTGCGTGCGATGTTGCCTTGCCCACGCGTAGCAGGTTGACCGCGACCTCTCTGCTGCGGGCCTCCACGCTGGGCACCGCCTCCTCGCTGCTGGCCGCCCCTCGTGGGCTGACCACGTCCACCACGTCCACCTCTGCCTGCTGCGACAGCCGCATCCTCTTTCTCCTTTGCCTTTTGTTCGGCGGCGATGATCTTGTCTCGTCCGCTCATGGCATCGTTTGCGTCCTTCCAACCCTTCTCGACGAAGCTCTTGTTCGCGTCTACGATCTTAAACATCTTCTTGTCTGCCCACAAGTAGTGCTCGAGTGGCACAGGACGTTTGGGAGTCGAGATGACATAGATGTCCTTTTGCTTGGTCCTACCCACCCATGATGCGAACTCGTATGTGTTCGGTACTGTGGCAGACAAGCAAATAAGGGTGACGTGCTCCGGCAACATGATGATGACTTCCTCCCACACGACACCTCGTTCAGAGTCGTTGACGTAGTGCACCTCATCGAAGATCACGAACTCGACATCTCGGATCAAGTCTGCTCCACGGTATAGCATGCTTCGCAGGATCTCCGTGGTCATGATAAGGCAGCTCGACTCCGGCCGGATCTGTACGTCGCCGGTAAGGATACCAACGTCATCGAAGGTGCTGCGGAAGTCTCGGAACTTTTGGTTGCTGAGGGCTTTGATCGGCGAAGTGTAGATAGCTTTGGTCATATGCTTCGCGGCCAGGGCTATGGCGTACTCTGCCACTACCGTCTTTCCAGCTGAGGTGTGAGCAGCAACGAAGACAGAATCTCCGTTCTCCAAATGGTAGACGGCTTCTTTCTGAAAGGTGTCTAGCTCGAATGGCCACGTGCGTGCCATTTCTGGGACAAGCTCATTGAAGTTGGTAATGTCTCGGTTGACATCCACCATGTGAGCCCACTCTCGGCCGCCGTGCTTGTTACGGGCCAGCGCCAGCGGACCGCGAGCGGCCAAGGCAGGGAACTCAACAGGAAGTAAAGCGTCGACTTCTTCCTCACTCTCATCTTCCTCTTCCGCCAATGCCACATCATCCGCGTCGGTCACAGCCACACCGTTTGTGAAAGTTTCGGGTTGAATCGATTGTTCTTCCAACACCTGCTCAACCTCCGCAGCAGCCTTTTCGTCCTGAGCCGGTTTCTCCGCAAGCTGTAAGCCTCGAGAGAACCCGGGAGGCACTTCCAGTAGGCCGCCTTCGGCAGCAAAGTCGATGACCCGGTCGAGCCTGTTGATTTTGCCGGCATCTGCTGCGTTACGATTCCGAGCCAGAAGCTCATCTTCGTAGGCTGCAGTGGCCTCGACAGCATCCAGGCCACCCGGAGCGAATGGATACGAGCCGGCGGCTCCTCTGACGAAGTGCGCGCGATTGGCTGGCTTGCGCAGAAGTGAGGTGGAATTCTTCGCAGTCGCGCTGGTGGCCGGCACCGTCACTTCCTTGTAGCCAGTCACTCGACCTTCGAGACCTTCTCGGGTGAATCGGATTACTGTCCGGGTTTGCGTCGGCGCAAGTGAAAACAGTTCATTGTAATTGGTGGGTGTCTCCCACCTCTGTTGCAGTCTGTTGAGCCACGATGGACTGAAAGTCTTAGACGGCGTAAGGAAGTCCTTCTCGAGCTTTGCTTTGATTTCCTCTGGTGATTTGCGGACTCGTTTGCGTGGCTTTTCTTGATCCAGGATATCGTCGATGTTAGCGGGCAGACTTGATTGATCAAGCGAGAGGGATCCGATACCCTCAGCCACACCCTCTGCCATCTCGTCGATTCTACTCAGCTTCGACGTGGAAAGCAAGTGGTCAATATTGTTGAACTTGAAGTCGCACAGCTAATGACATCGGACAAAGCACGGACCGGTTGCCTCAGGCATCCAAATGCATCAGAACCAACGACACGGCAACCCGATCTGTTCTCACCTTGCGCCTGACAAGTTTGACAGCTAATGAAGCCTCAGGAGAGAGCTTCCTACAAGGGCACACACGGAGTCGCCAGCTGCAAAAGCATGAGTTGGCATTGCCATCGACATCTCGCACGCCTGCTTCTGAAGTATGCCTCTGGTCGAGCAGCATAACGGCTGTGCGTACACGTATGACTAACTGACTGTAATAAAACTCCTTTCGCTGTCCAACCCGTTAATCAGAATCGCTATCATCAACAATGAACCCCGCTCGCACATTGCGCCTCGCAAGCGCTGGCTTCACCAAACGCACATCGTCTTCGTCGTCATCAGATTCTGTGGCTTTTGCAATACTCGTGGCTTTGGTCACACCACCGATATTGCTGGACTTCTCCGTCAGAGGAAATGGCGGGTTCGGCTCAGTCGGCGACGTAGATGGAGTCTCTTCCTCCGCTACCTCGCCCATATCCTCGTCGAGGTACGAGCCAGGTGCGTCTTCGTCGGTGCTGTCGTCAGCCTGCGCAGCTGATGCAGGGGAGCTACTGGGCGGTAACCCTGCTGCCTCGTCCTCGTCGTCCAGCAGAGCAGCAAGACCTGCACTCATACCGTTCTCCTCCTCGCTCTCACCAGGCTTCGTCCTCTTCTTACTCCTCTCCTTACCGCCCTTACTCTTCCTTTTCCTCCCTGTCGTTTTTCCACCCTCCTCGCCGTCTGCCTCTTCGCGCAACTTACTCCGCATATTGCCCGCGTTCTTCTTCCTTCGCTCCTCCTCCAGCCTGAAAAACTCCGCATCCCGCTCTTCGTCACTCTCGTCGTCACTGGCTGTGACATAAAGCTGTGATTTGATCTTACTGTTTCTCTCCTTATCCTTCCTCTTGCGCTCTGCAGCGCGCTCTTCAATTTCGGCTTCAGTGAGTTCGGTTTGATTCCGGCGCGTGAGGCGACGACGCTTCGCCGGGCGTGCGGCGCCGTCTTTCCTCTTTTCACGCAGGTTGGGCGGAAATAAGTTCGCGTCGATATCACCGCCACTGCCTTCGCCTTCGCCTTCGGAGTCGGAAAATGTAGCGTTGAGCTTTGCGGACGATTTGCTACGCACCAGGTCTTTTGCTGTCTTCCCGTTGTCGAAAGTAGGCGGGTCGAACTCAAGCTTCTTGATTTTCTCGAGAAGGTCCTTCAGCTGCTCTACCCCGAGCTCAGACGGCACGACCCAAGACGCATCAGCATCTTCAGCGAGGCCGAGGCGCTCGAACCCCAGCGTTGTCAGCAAGAGACGAAGGTGCTTGTCCTTGAATAAAGCCATCTTGCGCTCCTCCGTATCATGCGACAGGAACATAGTCGGCGCCAGCAGCACGACACCCGCCTGAGGGTCCCCGCCATCCTTAGTCTGTCGCTCTTCGAACGATCTAGTCGCTCGCTCATCAACCCAGGCCTGCCTTTCCTCCGCCGACCTTTCGAGCTCCTTCTTCACCCATCCGAGCGCATCAGACTTGCTCTGATCGATCATGAGGCCCACTGCGACCGCAAGCTTCTGCGCCCCGTCTTCGCCGACTGCGGCCTTGAATTCTAGTTCTGCCGCTCGCCTAGGCGGCCTCTTTTCGACTACCCTCTCGTAGCCGCTTCGCAGGTAGAACACACTATTCGGGATCTTGGAGAAGAGCATCTCGACCACGCACATCTCTTTCCACCCCTGACCCTCCACCTCTTTGCTCAGCCACTTGATGCAGCGGCGGAAGATCTGCTGGACTAGGACTTCCCAATCTTTGAACCCTTCCGTCTTCTGCGGCAAGCCGGAAGGCCCTTTGATTAGTCGGTGTAAGAGCTGGAGGATGTCGACACGGAAAAGTAAGATCGCGAGGTCGTGCTTGAAGGCGAGGCGATAGAAGAAGCGATGGCATCGCTTCAATTGAACAGGTGTCAGGTCGGCGTGGAAGCGTAAGAGTGACACGAAAGTGTCAACGCAAGGCTGGGATAGGAATTTCGCGCTGAACCGTGCAAAGTCGAACTTGCGTTCGGACACCGCAGCGTGCGCTTCTCGTTCGTCTTCGGCAGCCAAATCTGCTTCTTCGTCCGCGTTAAGCCGACCCTCGGCGTCGCCGGACTGCTTCTGCTTCTGGTTCTGCTTCTTGCGCGCTCGTCGCTTGGAGCGTATTTGCAGATCGGCGTTTTGCTTGCTATACCGTTCGAGCATGCGAACGAAGACGTGTACACACTCCGTCACAGCGTCCAGATATGCGAAACCCTGGTTCGTGTAGCCTCTCAGAATCTGCACGATCCGGTCGTGCGTCGTTTCTTCGTAGAAAATGCGCTGCTGAATGTTGTCCGCGATCTCCTGATCCTCTTCATCCTGGCTTTCTGTCATGCTCTGCACTGTGAGCAAGACCTGCGTGAAGCACAACAGCGTCGCTTGCAGGTCCTGCCAATTCTTTTCATCGAATGCTTTCTGCATCTGTCGATTCAGCAGGACGAATGTCTCCTGATCCAGCACAGCCGCAATGTAGGCGAACGTGTTGTCCTCTGGGTTGACCTGCATCGCACGATCGGCGTGCCACGAGCTCCGCCTACGAGCTTGATCGCGTCGAGCGCATTCGGCGTTGAGGAACCAGTGGGTGAGGTAAAAGTACTGTCTGCGGTGCATCTCCTGTACTCGATCCGTTTCGCGCTCGATGGCCTTCCGCAGGCTTGAGAACAGAGGGTTGAAAGAAGAGTCCAGGAAGTCTTCAACAAAAGCACGTAAATGCTCGCGCGCGCTTTCGGTCAGGTCTGCGCGCATGCCGAAGTCGGATTGCTCACTGAACTCAAGCACCATTTTCCGACGGTATCTTGGCTTGTCCCACTTCTTACTCAGATCCATCTGCTGCAGCGTCGAGGACTCGTTCGTGATGCTCGTCTGGCCGGAGACGGTCGACATCTTCATGTCGTCCCTTTTCACCCAGATCATTGTGCCAAAGCGATTGTGGCGCGTGGGTGCATGCTTGTTGTAACCGCCCAGCATAGCCTTCTCTTTCTGCACCAGGAATCGCAACTCCTCCGCTTCTTTGGTCCGGACCTGTTTGCTCTCCATGAAGAGCTTCTTTGCATCGACGCCTTCCAGTAAACAGAATAAGATTTCGAGGAGGATCACATCCTGCTCTTGGAACTCGTCGTTTGCGCCCGAGCCAATTGTCAGCAACAGGTTGAAGACATCCTGATCCTTGAAGACCTGGATGGTCGAGGACCGACTGATCTCGTTCTCGTCACCTTGAGAAGGTAGATGCTGCGGCTGCGTGATCATAGCTATGTTGCGGAACAGATAGAGCACCAACTTTATGATGCCTTCGTCTCTTCTCGACCTTTCGCGCCTCGATTGCGCCATGGATGGCAAGCCGATCCTGACCGCAGTTCGCAAGATCTTTGCGTGTTCGTAGTGCATTATACCACGTTTGTAATCGACTTGCGCAAGCTGCAGGTAGGGCAGGTGTCGGTGGTTGTTGACTGTCATATTCTCATCTCTGAGCTCGAGCTCCGGCGGCCACGTCAACGGGACCAGAAGTTGAAGACACGACAAGGCCAACTTCGCTTTCAGCTTGTTGTCGTTCGCGTGTTCGGGCCATAATGCGAGGATTTCGAGAAGGTCTCCTTTGACGAGGTTCGCCTCGGCGAGGCATCGTTTGATGTCTGCGATGATCTTTAGCACCGTACCGCCGTACAAGCGAGACTGTGGAGGCATGCATACCGAAGCGACCGAGTCTCTCGTCGTACAATCGTAGCCATCTCAGTATGTCATTCAACGCAGCGAGCGCGTCGTCGCCGACGCAGTATGTATCATCGTAGGTCGAGCTACCTCCGACAGCGTTGACGAGAGAATATACATATGCCCTCACCTCCGGATCCACCGTCTCGCTCTTTTGCCACAACTCCATCTTGACGTTCTCTTCTTCAATCTTGATACTTCAGTAGGTACATGTATGTTCAAGATGCAATTTGAGGAAGACGCGTCGCGCGTCGCCAGAGCTCGGAGGGGAAGGTATGGCTGGTCCCGCTTCCATTCAGCATTGTAAGCTGACGTAAGCTGGAGCCGGACCTCGGTTCGATGTCGAACGAGCTTTCAAGAGGTCGGAGCGCTATCATCAGTAGTATTTCCCACAATAGCTGGCCTGCGTGTTGCCTTTCACCCTCATCACATCGGCAATGTTCACCTCTCGTGCAGCGCGCAGCCTGTCGAGGCGCTACATGTGCTTGCAGTGCCGCCAATTCAGCTCAAGCAAGCAAGCATTGGCTGAGGCACAGGCGGCCGAGGTCAAGAAGCTGGGTGTCATCGGTGCCGGGCAGGTGAGCAAAGGGAAATCTAACGCGACAACAAGAACTAACACGTATAGATGGGTCTCGGCATTGCGCTGGTCGCTTCACGCATGGCAAAGGTGCCGGTCACCGTAGTCGATACCTCACAAAAGTCGTTGGACAAAGGCCTCGTATTCGCGGACAAGCTACTCTCAAAAGACGTCTCCAAAGACAGGCTATCCCAATCCGATGCCGATGCGACGCGAGAGCGGCTCAAGGTGACGACGAGTATGGACAACCTGGGCGATGCGGACATGGTCATCGAAGCGGTGCCGGAAATAGTAGATCTTAAAAGAAACATATTCGCATCATTGGCCAAGATCTGTCCGCCTCATGCCGTACTGGCGACGAACACGAGTTCCATCAGTATTACGCTCATTGCGAGAGCAACCTCGAACGACCCAACCGATCTATCCGCCTCAAGCAGAGTGATCAGCACGCATTTCATGAACCCTGTTCCTGTCCAGAAGGGCGTCGAGATCATCACCGGCCTGCAAACCTCTCCCGAAACACTGGCGACCGCGCTCGAGTTCTGCAAACGCATGGGCAAAGTGCCCTCACAGTCCGCGGACTCGCCTGGCTTCCTCGCGAACCGCATTCTGATGCCGTATATCAACGAGGCGATCATCTGTTTGGAGACGGGCGTGGGCAGGGAGAAAGACATTGACGACATAATGAAGAACGGGACGAATGTCCCTATGGGTCCGCTGCAGTTGGCCGACTTTATCGGCTTGGATACTTGTCTGGCGATCATGGAGGTGCTGCATACGCAACTGGGTGACAGCAAATACCGGCCAAGTGTACGATTACGACAGATGGTGGATGCCGGATGGCTGGGCAAGAAGACCGGGAAGGGCTTTTATGAGTACTAGTCTAATCGCGAAGCAGCTATACGAACGATATCGAGTACACATAGCGATTGGTAGGTTGACCTTGTCAGATGCGAAGCTAACGACAGATGTCACCAGTCACAATTGTAGCGAGCCAACCCAACATCAATTCCAAGTACCCACCATGAAGACATGTCTACCAATGAAACATGACCTTGTAATTCAAGATCCTGCTCCCGAGCCGATCATACTCCAGCCGCCCAATCCAACTATCATTCGTCATCCTCAACTTCCCAAACACACTCCCGCCCTTCCAAACCAACACGGCCGGGTCGAGTTCGCGCGGGGGTGGTGCGACGAGGATTTCTTTGGGGTACTGCGGCATGGACGCGCGCAGCTTCGCCTCGAGGTAGCTGCCGAGGAGAGGCGTTTTGGACGCACCGCCGATGGGCAGGATACTGCCGAGGAAGTCGCGGCGCTTGCGGTCGTCGACGGCGCCGCCGGGCAGGAGGCTGGCGTGGTGGATAGAGGTGAGGATGGCTTGATCCAGGGGCATGACGGGGACGGTACGGTCGATGACTTCGGTGTCTGGTTGCGCGCCCTTGAGGTCGCTGATATCCTCGCCGTTCGCTTCGTCGCCGGCTGGTTGGGGCGTGCCGGCATCTTCGGGTGGTGGTGAGCCCGCTATGGAGGAGCGTGGCGTCGCTTCGCCGTCGCCGTTCAGGTGACCTGGCAGGCCGAGTGGTCGGTGCTTGCTGGGCGTGGGAGCCATGGGTGTGCCCATCGCGCGGGTCGGTAGAGTGGGAGGTGCTATGACGGCGGAAGGCATGCTTTGATTTACGTGCGAGATCACTGCCATCTGCGCTTTGGAGAGCGGGTCGTTTGAGTGGCCGTTGTAGAGGTCCACGGATCTGGGCACGAGCTTGTGCCTTTTGGTAAGCTTCTCCGAATGATCGAAGATGGTAGGTCGAAAGAATCCCATAGGCGCAAGCATGCCCTCGTCATAGATCTTGAACGAGTACTTTCTCGTATGTTGTCCAGAAGCGCGGAGATGGAAATCGTACAACTGCACACTGATATTCTCATCGTTCATCAATGTATACTTCTCCTTGAGCTCCTCCGCAAGCAAGAAGTCGTATCGTCGCATGAGGTTGAAATCGCTGTAGTTGAACCGGTCAAAGAGCATCATCTTAACGAACGTCTCTGTAACGTCGCGCCCGCCGTACTTTAGGTTGATGCGAGATTCTTCGATACACATGCCGTCCTCGACGCAACAGACGCTTGTCTTGCCAGCGCCCATGTCGACAATACAAGCATTGCCGAACCCGGCACCAAATGTTGCAGCAAGCGACTCTTGCATGAACGAAACACGCGCAAAGCCGAAATCGCGGAGAAACTCATCCAGGACTCGACCCACAAAGACCTTTTCGTACAAGTCCGGGATGATGAAAACACAGCTGTACTGAGCCCAGTCCTTCTTGTGAGTAAGTCCAAGCTCCACCTTGATGCTTTCTTCGAGGATCAGGAAGAAGTCGCGTTCAAGCGTGGTACGGCTGTCGTAGTCTTTCTCATTGAGCCAGCCGTGACGGACGGGCCAGTAAAGGTGGTACCGCGGACTCGATTGCTCGGGTATTCGAAGTGCTGCACTGCCGACGATGTAACCAGGCGCCTGCTTTGGGTTGCTAGGGATTTCAGTCCAGTCAATGCGGAGAGGGTCTGCATGCTCTGGTATAATTTCCGGCGGATTGGTCGAGTTCCACTTTGTCACGAGTTCACGCGAATTCGGCAGCACCCGGCGTTTGTTGACTCTTCGATACGTCCTGAACTCTGACGCCATAGCATTGTACTCCTTTGCGAACTAGAACGTGTCAGTCTCAAGTCACGTATGCGTTTATGCGGTCAGTACCTCTTCGCCAAACCAATCTTCAGACGAAGCATCAGGATCCAGCTTGACCCGTTTCGGCCTGGGCTCGCTGTCTTCCGCCTCCGAACGCGCCGCTTTCTTCGCAATTACCATGGGAACGGTCTTTGGCAAAGCATCAGTGGCCAATCCGAGGCGTAGATTCTGACTGCCAACATGAATGACGATGGTCTTTGATCCGTAATTGTCGCTCGCCACATCATCCATTGGGACATCTTCGTCAAGCTCGGGGTCGGGTTCAGTGAATGGCAGACCATCTTGCGCGGCCTGCGCTCGCGCGCGGTCGATATCCACAGCCGCCTTCTTCCGCGCGTTGAGGCGTTCATCTTGTTGTAATCGAAGCGCGAGAAGCTGGTCGTCGCGTTTCAAGAACTCACTGTCATGTCATATGTCAGTGCCTGAACTCCCTTATACAGCACCGAGACTGTGGGCATGCGCTGAAAGAGTAATGGCCGAAGTTGTGCGATGGCGAGCGATACCTCCGGACATATTGCACGTTCAGTGCATACACATCCTTCTTGCCTTTCCGAAGGCCGTCTAACACATTCCTGCCGACCATGGCCGCTATTCAAAGGAGGCTGACGAATGTGGCCTATGTTCCGTGGGAAAGGAAAGTGAGAGACGTACGTGTAGTAGTTTTTCTGGTTGATAGTGTTAACTTGCGGCCAAGTCGTGAAATCCATATCGTTGTCCGTGCGCTGCAGGCCTGTAGGAGAGTGCTTAGTATGCAGGATGCCATACGCGGATGTAGTGGCGCAGAAATGGTTGATGGCGGTGAGTCTCGTGTTGGATTTGTGTAGGGATCCGTGGGCAGTCACAAATGCACTCGGTGATGTCTGCGTGGTGACATTCATACCTTCTTCCCTAAGCAGGGCGCGTCCAGATTTCTTGCCCACCATCTTCGCTTGTCGACGTGCAGTGGGCCTTGTTTGTTTGGTCGGAGGTGGACTCGACGTAGGGTCAACCGCAAGTACCGTAACCGTAGTTCATGTGTGGGTGATTTTCCTCCGAGACAGAACCCAGGCGGTGTCCAGTCGTTTGGACGAAGTTGGAGAGTATTAGTAGTATGCCGAGTTGAGAGGTTGCAGTGTCGTCGCCTTGATCCCGCCTAGGGTTTGTGTGCCTTAGGCTGCAATTCGCGAACGACCTCCAAAAGGTGTGGGACGCCTCGCCGATCACGAAGCCCCACCACAGCCTTGAAACCAAGGCAAACAAGTGTGAACGACCACCGTCATTGCGACACTTGATTTACTCAGCGTCAACTGTAGGTAGTCAAGTCATTGCGCCAACAGACTCTTACACATCAGCTACTTCACCATGGCGGGTAAGCTCGATATATGATAGGTCCATGAGCAAGATCTCCAGGCTGACATACGACAGACTTCGAGAACATCGCAAGTACGTGAGCTCCGAGCCACGCGCAAACCGTCCGCGGTGTGCTGATATACAACCAGAGCAATTCGTCGAATACTACTACAAGACCTTCGACGCCGATCGATCACAACTAGCCCCGCTCTACGGCGACCAGTCCATGCTCACCTTCGAGGCCTCTGCGCATCAGGGCACCGCCAGCATCGTGGAGAAGCTACAGGTCCGGATCAACTACCCATTCCTGCGACAAGCTTGGATGAAAGGAGAAAGGGAACATTGACATGCGTGGTTCACAGGCTCTGCCGTTCGCGAAAGTCGAGCACCAGGTCAGCACCATCGACGCCCAACCCTCGAATACCCAAGGTGGGATCCTCGTTGTCGTGAGCGGTGCGCTGCTGGTCGAGGAAGAAAGGCGTCCGATGAGCTACACGCAGACATTCCAGCTCTTGCCCAGAGACGGCAGCTACTTCGTCTTCAACGATGTCTTCAGGCTGGTATACCCGGCTGCGTAGGGCAATCTTGAGCGGCTGGGGTTGATTCAGGATGGAAGGTCGTCGGGGTTGGTTGAGTCAGTGGCTTCACAACAATGAGCGCGCACGAGATGCGGCATTTGCGCGGGAGTTGGTGGATGCATGATTATGAGATATACCGCTTATGGTTGGCAAGCTGCGAAATGGAAAGCTCGCCCTCTGCCTGCGCCGATCGTACCAGTTGCAAGTATGCAATGACTGGCCACGAATCTCTTACCTGCCAATGTTTCTGGTCCTCCAGAAGTCGTCTGCTGCATGCAATGTCGATGCCTTTACATTCCGACTTTCACTGCCGGGCTAGGATCTGGTACATCTGGATAAGACGAGTGGTGATATTGACATTCGCCGACTGACGTGACAGAGCATTGAACACCACGTTACTGAATGTGTCGGCCGTGCATCGAGAACGTAATTGTCGATGTATTGGTTATCTTGATGTTGCAGCACTTCGTACTTCATACAAACGTCACGTGATCAGTCGTCCAAGACACGTGCAATTGCGGCTCCGCGCCAGTTGCCGTAGCGTCGGACCCTGTACGATGCCGTTTTGAGAAGCGTTTCATGGGGAATCGCGGCCAGATGTCTGTTGTCGCAACCTCAAGGCAGATCTGTATTGTACCTCCAGCACCACCACTGCACACCACAACCATCCAACGTTGATCGAATCTCCTGTACTCATACCAATAACATCACGAAGCCTTGCCGACAGATATCGCGCGTAACGCACCATCACCCCCCGGAAGCGACAGTAGCTGAAATCGGGCTGTTAACAACAAGCTAAGGGCAAGAGTACAACTGCAAGCATACCAGACACATTGGAGCATTGCACCCTTCTCGAGGTAGCAACATCCGGACAGGACGATGACGCTCGCCGACGAGTTCAAGTCAAGGAACTTCAGTGAGTGATTGCACGGTATACCGAAGTTTCGCTGAGACATTGGCTGACCCGGGCCAATGCAGGTATATACGGGCAATGGTAGGAGGAGACGAGCATGCCACAAGCCATCAAGAGACTTTTCTGACCCTCCGCGAACAGGACCGGCGTACTCTGCGTCATCCTCTGCTTCGCCCTCGGCATCGCCAACATCTTCCACCTTCACCTCGTCATCCTATTTAGCGTCATCTGCCTGTACGCGCTCCCGCCCTCAAACCCAGCCACCCGTGCTGCCAGGCAGCTTCAAGCTGATTCTGATATACATGAACAGGATCTGCGCCTTCATTATCCTCTTCATCGAGATCCCGCTCCTGCTGCGGATTTGCCCGACCTCCGCCGGCTTCGATGGCTTCATCCGCCGCTTCGAGACGAACTACATGCGTGCCGCCATCTACCTCGTCATGTCCATCATCCAGTGGCTCTCCATCCTCGCCCTGACCACGTCGCTCATCGCATGCGCCGTTGTATTACTGATCGCGGCCATCTTCTACGCCCTCGCCGGAATCAAGGGTCAAGCTTTCGTCAACAGCAAGACGTTGGGCGGACAGGGTGTTGCGCAGATGATTGTCTAGGGAAGTGTTGCGGGGACGTTGGACGGCATGGACAGGTGCTCCTGGTTAGCGGACGAGGAACAAGCGCCAGATGCGGACCGCCTCGCGTATGATGGCGATTGATCGCAAGCGGTGCAGCTGGCGTCTGTACTCGCGCAAACTTGAAGCATGTGGACTATAGTGTACTTCTCCGGGAGTTTTCTATCATAATACTTCTAAAGTAAAGCTCTATGCAGTTATATGCGCCGCTGTTTGCGCTTCTATTCAATCCAATCGTAACGTTACGCGCCGAACAGAACTAGAGCTGAAATCAGAACCGCTTTGCTTGTTGTTCGGTCCGTTTGGTATCTGTTGCAGATCGTCACTGTCAACAACACGTGAAGCCACGTTCATGTGAAGAGTGCGCTTATTTCCGCTACTCCCGAGCTCCCAACATGATGATCTCCAAACATGGATCATCGCGCGAGCAGTCATCACCACTCGCACCGCTCACGCAAGCGATCTCGCTCGCCATACCATGAGAGCGAACCTCACAATGATGTGAGACAACGTCGTTCGCGGTCGCCGCACCGCCAGAGCCACAGCCACCGACATCACAAAAGCGGATCGCCAACCATCCGTCTGCCCTTGAAGGCACAAGCTCTGCACAAGCGCGATCTTACTGACTACAAAGCTCTGTTCGCCGACTATTTGGACATCCAGAAGCATTTAGATATCCACGATCTGAACGAGGATGAAGTCAAGGGAAGATGGAAAAGCTTCTTTGGGAAGTGGAATCGGGGTGAACTGGCGGAAGGATGGTATGACCCGGAGACCAAGCGCAAGGCGGACGAGAGGTATATAAGCAGGCCACAAAATTTGGACCGCATTCCGGATGGTCCGAGAAATGCCGGCCCTCGAGCACAGGAGACTGAGCCGAGCGAAGACGACGATGGGGACGATCACTACGGGCCCACACTACCGGATGCTGTAGCCGGCAGATCAGTAGGCCCAGCTATCCCGAATCTACAAGACCTACAGCACCGCCGAGAGCTAGCAGAAGAAGACCGCGAAGCGCGCGCAGCAGACTTCAAGTCCGAGCGCAAACTCGCCCGCCAGACGGAAAAGGAGCGCCTAGAAGAACTCGCGCCGCGCGCAGCACCGGGTTCACGCGAGCGACAGCTGGAGAAGAAACGCGACGTCGCCGCCTCGAACCGATCTTTCCGCGACGCGAAAGACGCCGGGATGGAGGAGGTCGGGGAGGGCGAGCTGATGGGCGACGATGGGATCGAGGGGTACAAGGCGAAGGCGAAGGTGCAGGAGAGGCGGAAGAACGAGCGCGAGATTAGGAAGGAGGAGGTTTTGAGGGCGAGGGCGTCGGAGAGGGAGGAGCGGTTGGCGGTGAGGAGGGTGAAGGAGGAGAAGACGATGGAGACTTTAAGGGCGATGGCGAGGGAGAGGTTTGGATGAGGGTGGAGATAGGGTTGAGGGAATGATGCTTGTGTTCGAGTCTTGCATTTCTACTGCATCAAGAACACGAAGGATTGATGCAAGAGATCAGGTCCGAGAATTAGAAGGTAGCTTATCGGCTCGTTTCTACGTAGATGAGCTCTAGCAAACACCATTTTACAGCTCTTCCTGTACTGTGTTCGTTGCAGGTGGTCAAGCAGACGCTGTCATTTTTTCTTGACGATTTATATAACCGTGAACATATCAGCGCAAACAACGCAATACAGGTGGCCGACAAGCCGGCATGGCGCTACTTCCCCTTTGGGTCATGCTTCCCTGTGTTTCCTGTACCGAAGATCCGCCGCTCTAGCATGTGATCATCAACGTCCACTGTGATGAGTTGGTAACAAACCTTCGACATAACATGGCGACCGAAAACGGCGATACAACTATGCGCATCGACCCGCAACGAGCCAAACTCCTAGTAAAAGACCTCGAGCATGTCTATCAGCGGATCGAGAAAGTGCAAGGGAACAGGAAAGTAAGCATTAAACCATAAGTTGATCAACCATCTAATAAACAGAACACTAATCCCCCACCTTAGGTCCGCCTCATCGCCGTCTCCAAACTCAAGCCCGCCAACGACATCCTCGCCCTTCATGACCATCGACACATCGACTTCGGCGAAAATTACGCCCAAGAGCTCACGGAGAAAGCGAGCCTGCTCCCTTCCACGATCCGATGGCACATGATCGGCGCCTTGCAGACGAACAAATGCAAGCCCCTGGCCGAACAAGTCGCGAACCTGTACTGCGTCAGCAGCGTCGACACGGCGAAGAAGGCGGATGCGTTGGAAAAAGGTCGGGCGGCCCTGGCGGAGAAACAGGACGTCCCGAGTCCGCTGCGCGTGCTGGTGCAGGTCAACACATCTGGGGAAGCGGAGAAGAGCGGGGTCGAGCCTGGGAACGAGACGACGGAGCTGTGTCGGCACGTGAGGGAGAAGTGTCCGCATCTGCGGCTGGCCGGGTTGATGACGATCGGGGCGATTGCGCGGAGTCGAGAGGCGAGCACGGCGGAAGGGGTGAATGAGGATTTCGTCACGTTACGGGAGACGCGCGATCGGGTGGCGGGGGAGTTGGGGATGGATGGACACGAGCTGGAGCTTAGTATGGGAATGAGTTCGGATTTCGAGGCCGCGGTTGCGCAGGGGAGTGATGAGGTTCGGGTGGGGACGACGATTTTTGGGGATCGGCCGGCGAAGAAGGATGCTAAGGTTAAGGAGGAGACGATGGAGGAGAAGTCGTGAATGGCTTTGCTTGATTGAAGGGACGTGGGTGATCGTGTTACGATCCGGCGCTCACGGTGCAAATGACCAGGACCACCCTCCCACCACGCCGGCAAGCCACTGCTTCTCGAGCCCGGTGGTAGACGCAAGCGGAGGTCCGATGGCTTGCGAGCCCCGGGCCAATCATACCGGCGTGGCTAGAAGGGAAGCGACCTTCCCCTTCTGCAGCGACGTTTGACATTCACATCATGCTGGACCTCTCAACAAAGCGCAGCCGCACAGTCAGTAGAGTGTCTGGCAGGGCAGGACCGCACAGGCGATTGGGTCACCATCCTAATCGCAGCTTCTCAAGCAATGTATATCTATACATTGGGTCAAGATTGCTCAGCCAAGTCATTGCAAGGCTATCAGGAAACCGGCAAACATGTGGGCCACACCATCTCAGCTCGCCACCGCCTCTCCCAAAGCCTTAGCCAGGCGTCTATAGTCCCTCAACAACTCCTCCACCTCTCCAATCCTCAACTCACTCGCGCCAGCGACCTCCAGAAACCGTTTCTTCGGCGGCTTGATCCTTTTCAATTCCGCCAACGCCTCCCGCGCGTTCAGATCGTCGTCTCCCGCTCCGATACTGTCAGTCGTACGCTGCTTCTCCAACGCAGGGAACGCTTCCGTGTCATGGGAAGTACGTGGTGATTCGACGATGTTGTCCAGCTTGTTCCCTTTCTCAACCGTTGGTGTCGGCTGAGCGGAGGAACTGACCTGGCGGCCGAAGCGAGGGAAGCTGGGTACGGCGAACCGGTTCAGCGGGTTCATCGAAGCCAAGAGATTGCCCGGCGTCATGGCGTCTTCTTTCGGTTTCTCCTTGCTAGCGGCTGTTGCCACTGCTGCTTCATGGGCTGCAAACGCGACCCGTTTCCCGCTCCCACCTGACCGCGCGCTGTCCACACTGCGGTCACGCAGTTGCTTCCGACCACTAATTAGTTCGAGCATCTTGTTGTCGGTTTTGGCGTTTGCGTTTAACGGGTCCTCCATCGATGGGGTGCTTCGGCCGCTTGCATTGAGGGCTTCTTCTTGCTCTTCCACTGTTGGGGAGCTGACTAGTTTACGCGCATCTTCTAACGTCTTCGGTAAAGGCGAGTCGCCGGTTCCTACTTGCTCTTTGAAGCGACCGAATACAAATTGCAGGCTATTCTCCAGTGAGCCATTTATCGAATCGTAGACCTTGTCAGCAGCGTTCAAGAAATTGTCGCGGCCGGCCTCGAGACGATCAGCTTGCTGCTGCATCAAAGTGGAAAGTCGCCGCTGCTGTAGAGGTGGTCTGTTGCCGACAGAACTTGGAGTGCGGGGTGATGGTAAAGCTCTGACGATATCGCTCGAGCTGTTGCTTGTGTCGCTAGCAGTCACTGATATAGGTGAGACGCCCGGCTTGAGCGTACGAGCAGGGGTCGGCTGGCTGAGCTGGCCCATCTGTCTCTCAGACGTTGGCGTCGAAGGTCGGCTGCTGGACTTTAGTGGTCCTTCGGGTAATTCGTCCGCCCGCAATGAGGACAAATCCACGGTTTCAAGGAACGAGATGGCCGCTTCTAGATTGACTAAGCAGTATCCAGCCTCACCATCAACCTTGTCCGTTGCTCTAAAGCGTTGAATGAATTGGAGGTTGCTCACAACGTTGATACCTTCCGGGGGTGAAGTGATCAGGGTGTAGATCAGAGTCGGGAGGATCTCGTCAGCCGATGACGAAGACGGGAAAAGCTGTGACAGTGTCTCCACGATGCTTTTGTGAGCGGCCGTTAAGTGTTGTAATTTACCCAACGGGTAGTGTTCGTCGTCCATCCGTTGTAGTGCTTCTCGCGCATCCGCCAAAGATAGGTGAATCTCTTCCTCCCTCTCTTCGGCTGTCCTGCGCAAATCCGCTTTCGCAGGGTCAGAATCCATGTGGAGCTCTTTTAAACCGATCCCCACCAGCGACAAAGCCGCAGTACGTGATCGCAGCTTTTCGTCCCTCGCATCGTCGTCTGTGCTCCTGTGCTTCCATATCCTGCCGTATACCTTCTCGCATACACCTCGTTCCACAGCCTCTTCCAAAGCCAACCTCTTCAACTCCAACATTCGCCGAGCTTTCCTACGATCGGCGACTTCAGACGCTGTGAGCATTTCACCGCCCGCACCACCAGCCGGGCTATCACTCCTGTTTGCTGCCGATTCCGTCCTCGTCCTGACTTTCCCTCCAATCTTGGGCGTGCTTGCTCCCGACCGGGACTTACCGCGCCCGATCCGTGCGGACAAAATGGCAATGTGTGTTGAGATCTGAGAGGCAGCTCGCTCGTAGAAGTCTTGGAACAGATCCGACAGAGCATCCGCACTCAGAGGAGTGGGATGTACCTTCGCCGACAGACTCTCCAAGAATCGTTCGGTCAGGCTTCTGATTTCGATGGGCAGTTCGTCGAAGGTGCTCGGCAGCTTGAGCTCTGGATTGGGAGAGTCGACGGAGGATGTAGCGTGCTCGTCATCCTCGCGGTTTTCGAAGACATCTGCGAAGTTGCCGTTCGTCTCGACCGAGCCGTCGATGTGCCGGGCTTCGGGGATCGCAGGGATACCAGCGTCCTGCAGTGTGCTGGCGCGCTTCCGTGGGGAGGTAGCGGAGGGCGAGGCGGGCATGCGAGTGAAGGATCGGGAGACATGGAGCGCTGGCCGGCTATCGCTGACCGACCTTGTCTGTTGTTCCGGCATGGTGTTGTACGATGTGTGAGTATCGACGTTACCTGATCTCCTGGTTTGGTCCTCTCCAGACTTGATATGGCTTCCGACTGCAGTATACGTCGTCCTCGTCTGTCGACTCAACTCTACCGGCTCTAAAGCGCAGATACTCGATCTCTGCGTTGCTGTAGTCGCACTCGACCGTGATATGTACAAGACAAGCGAGTGAAAGGCGACAAGAGACCAGCTCAAGTGTCGCTCTGGACATGGAGGTGGTGAGGGTGGTCGACGGTGGACGGTTGTTTTCGTGGACAGGTATGTCGACACTGGCAGCCTTAGGCCACAACAGGCGGGCCACATGCGGAACTGATCCGCACATGACGTCTTGGCTCGCTTATCGGTGATCGGCGTTTACATGTGGCGGGTGATCGTTGACGCCTGCTGTACTGTGCATAAGGCTCCAACATCAACGCCTCTGATCACGAGACCATCTCGACCACCTCGACCATCCTCCCCACATCGATGCGATGCTTCATCTCCGCTTCGTCCGCTCAATCAAGAGCAGCAGGCAACTTGTTGAACGCCATGCCTGCATTCAGCTGGCTGCTCGCGGCCTGGATGCTGATCGTAGGCTTCAGCGGTGATGCGCTTGCGGCGGAGGACAGGAAGGATAACCCCTGGTTGATATTACCGCCGGGAGCGCCAGTGAGATCCGGCGAGGGTACGCTGAAGCAAGATGAGGGATATCGAGACTTTGTAGGTATCCCTCTTGTCAGAGCTTCTGAAGGAGACGGCTGACGGAGCGAGCAGACACTGCGACATATCTATCACCATGGATCGCATATGTACCCCGAGCTCCATCGATATATCGACGTCTCCAGTGATGCGCAGCTTCGCGTGACGACGGACTATGGCACGACCATCGAAACCGCGCCGAAAGCGTTCCGAGCCAAGCCTGCATCAATGAGCATCCAGCGACTGGCGAAGCGGAAGCGTGCCGACATCGATCACCTGCTGGAGCACTCGGCGATTCACGGCGAAGCAGCGACCTTGCCGTCTTCCGCGTGGACTGTGGACAAGGTCGTCGGTCCCGACGTAACGGACAAGAGCACGGTCCTGACGTTTGCCAAGATGGCGTCAAACGCATATGTCCAGGAGCATAGCGGCGGGGAGTGGCAGGACGTCAAAGGTGGTTTCAATTATACCGATGATTTCGGTTGGGAGGCTGATGGCTTACGTGGTCACATCTTCGCCGACCAAACCAATGGCACCATCGTTATCGGGTTAAAAGGTATGGACCGTTCTTCGATGACCCGGACAGGTAGTATGGATCAAGTGAGCTGACCTCCTAGCGCAGGCACTTCACCAGCTGTTTTTGACGGTATCGACACGACTGGCAACGATAAGCTTAACGACAATCTCTTTGGCTCTTGCTGCTGCGGTCAGGGTGGGCAGTACCTGTGGAAGCAAGTATGTGACTGCATGACCTCGACCTACACTTGCAACTCGACGTGTCTAGTCAAGTCACTGAGGCAGAAAAGCCACTACTACTGGGCGGTGCGCGACTTGTACCATAACGTGACGGAGCGCTATCCCGACTCGGACGTGTGGCTTGCCGGTCACTCTCTCGGTGGTGTTGTCAGCTCGCTGCTAGGGTTGACCTACGGACTACCGACGCTCACCTATGAAGCGTTCCCTGATGCTCTTGCAGCGTCTCGTCTGGGTCTCCCTACTCCTCCAGGCTATCGGATCGGCGCGCATCAGTCTCGCGCTGAGACCGGCATCTATCACGTTGGGCATACCGCCGACCCTATCTACATGGGAACGTGCAATGCCGCATCGTCCTTTTGCACAATCGCCGGCTATGCGTTTCAAGGCGCTTGTCATACCGGACGCACTTGCACCTACGACACGGTCGGTGACCTAGGATGGCGCGTCGGCATCGGCACGCACAAGATCTCGAACGTCATCCGCGACGTGCTGGAGAAATACGACACCGTTCCGAGCTGGGAAGAAGACACTGAATGTCAAGATTGCTTCAACTGGAAATTCTTCGAGAGCAACGGCACTGAGCCTATCACGAGCACGCGAAGTTCCACGTCCACTCGTACCAGGACCGAAACGTGCAAAACGCCTGGTTGGTGGGGTTGTCTCGACGAAAACACCACATCCGGGCCCACGACCACGACCACGACCTCCACCAGCACGTCATCAACCTCCACCTCGACTTGTAAAACGCCTGGCTGGTTCGGCTGCAAGGACCCGACGACCACTACCTCCTTTTCCTCCACCACCGCCGCCGTCATCAGCGTACCTCATGCCGCGCCCGCACCCACCCTCACCACGCACTCTTCGCAACCGACCAGTACATGTGGTACTCCGGGCTGGTTCGGCGCCTGCAAAAACCCCACCACCACCGCCGCACCATCCTCCACCATCGCACACGCCACACCGGTCGCAACCTCGGAATCTGGTCATGAGATCTTGCCAACGAGGAGCAGGCGGAAAACTTGCGTCGGTCGGCATTGGTATGGGATGTGCTACGAGTTTGTTGATGACAAGCCTGAACCGAAGACGGATTTGTGATGAGCCATGAAGCTGTGTCATGAGCACCCGGCGTTCGAAGTTGGGGATTGGGTCCTGGGTAGGGAGGAATTTGGGGTATGGCGTCGAATGTAGGAAGTACCAGCTCGGGCATCCTATTGTTTGGGGACACTTCATCGATTGGGATGTCGTGGTGTCGACCGTACTGGCCATTTGGAAAACGAAGATTTCTATTACAACTTTGCTGCTCGAAGCTTCGCCACCATGTCACCGTGTCCGGTTGTGCTTAAATGTTTCTTTGCTCTTAGTCAATGAGAAACGAGCCATCGAGGACTCGAGGATAAGCGGTCCTTTTTTCATCCCTCGATTCTTCGGGTAAGCCTACATGTAGGTTTCAGCCATGATACAATCAGATATGTAAGTATGTATATGCTTTTCCGGCCACCTCATCTCGCTACCTAGGGAATTATGTATACAGAACATGGTTTAAGACATTTGGAATCCCATTCCCGTTCATCCATTCTCCCCTTTATCCCCCATGTTGAGTAATGAGCAGCTTAAACTAACGTACGTCCTGCAGTATGCCCATAGGAACCGAGCATTCGCCACCGCCGCAACGCTCTCCCTCTCTCTCTCTCGGACGGGCAGAGTAGATTGAGAAAACGAAGAGAAAGAAGAGAAAAAGCCTCGAAGATATATCAGCGGGGGAACCCAAATGCAGGCAGGTAGCGAGTGCGTGTACACAGCGCTTGCTTCCTGCGCGGCTCCGACTATCGACCGGGTCTTTTCCTTTTTCTTTTTCCTTTTCATTCCTTCCCCCATCGTGGATGGAGGAGAGGTGAGAAGCGCTCGCTTTGAGGTATATAACCCGCAGACACCGTATGCTCGTGGTCCCGGGAGGTACCGTGAAGACCGGACGCGTGGAAAGCGGCGTAATGGGGTTGCTTCCAGCTGCATCAGTTTCGGCGCGGTGGTGGGTTGTAGGACCCATCGCCCCATTGCGTGATCCGAGGTGATCTCGCATGTGTTCTGATCCTTGCTGCCATGAAGCCTCGAGCGCGAAGATTGCGCTGGCGGCAATGCCGGAACTAAAGAACCATCTAGTACCCATTCACATGCCCATTCCCATTCCCATCGCCCTTCACACCCCTCTTACTCACACTCACGTTCACCCCGTCCCCCTCCCCAAAGATACTC
>Ga0268244_10000160_pt1 | contig 29316 bp, 25 predicted proteins | sample AgamicMgSfe_FD_200258 | JGI IMG/M metagenome (GOLD analysis project Ga0268244, IMG submission 200258) | Agave microbial communities from Guanajuato, Mexico - Mg.Sf.e (v2) (version 2) | ecosystem: Host-associated > Plants > Phyllosphere > Phylloplane/Leaf | place: Guanajuato, Mexico | collected... | reverse complement strand
CATGATCGTGCCACATGTCGCCGACTAACAACCTACAAGCGCGCATTCCGTCAACGGAAAGAGGGCTACATCAAGAAGCTCGAGGAGCAGGTAAAGGATTCCCAAACAATGGAGCACAACTTCAAGGCCTTGCAGAACGAAAACTACCAGTTGCGCGAGTACATCCTGAACCTCCAATCCCGACTCCTCGAAACCCAATCCGACTACCCGCCGGCCCCGCTACAAGCGAATCTCGCCCCGTCGAGTACCCCAGCAACCGGCAGTCGCACAGCAGATCCGCAGAGCGCAATCGACTCGCGCCTGCGACGCGACATGCCCCCGCCTCCGCCAGACCAGAGTCCGACGCAGCAAGCTTCGCACAGACGATTGCAACAAGCAGTCGCCACCGCTCATGCCGATCCTCCACAACACCAGCCACCGTATGGCCTCGGTGAGGACTACCCGCAGAAGTGCCCACGGCTTGGTACTACTGCCGACGATGGCATCGACACGAAAGTCGCTCTGTAGCGTTCGATGCTCGGTGGCAAACGCAATGGCTCGGTGTTTTGGAGGCAAAACGATGATGGGATGATGGTGAATGGCGCAAAAGGGGCGCGATGGTGTCGTGTGGGAAGAAAGGTTTACGTGCTGGGAGTACTCGGATGGAAGGGGATGTAGACGGGGCGTGAGGTATTGTCCTGGAGCGCCTTCGAGTGACGTTTCGCCCACCTGTAATACACTGTACGCGAACCTTGAACTGCCGTACATGCGTGCGAAACGGTGACTGCACGTGAATGCGCTACCTTGCTGCATGGTAACCTACAAGATTGACATGCTCCGAAGGATGCATCTACCAACAAGTCTGGACGTATATCATCGCAGACCTCAGAGAGCGAGCCATCCCAGGACTCGTACGTTGTCACCCGACATACAAGCCAGCAGCCCGCCAGAGCACACCTTATGATCGCATCGGCTGTCCGCAACCTACCGGTCTCGATGGATGGTGCGAACAGTCGCCTGTGGATCGCGTGCACGATGATCGATGGGTGTTTTGACGAGGACAAGTCGTAAAAACATATCGTATGTACCGTTTGCGGTACAGAGGCGCATCGTCGCGGGTCGCTGATGGCTGTTTCACGATATCATGCTGCCGTGGCCATGCAAACCTAGCATTCACTTCGTTCGCTGTACCGGACACACGAGATGCCTCATCTACCAGGATGTAACGGAGCCCCAAATCTGCAGGGGTGCCGTCCGAGGAGGCCGGAGTATGATATACTGAGGTGGCAAGGCCAGTCATCCCGTATGTTGACCGCGAATCAACTTATATCTTGAACTCGTATTTCGCTGGCTCCCAGCCACCACTGTCTGGCGCAGGGCGCTTGTCCGCCATTTTGTGTATCAAACCAGTCTTGCGCTCCATCGCACGCTTGGTGCAGAGTTCGTATACTGTGCTGAGATTGAGGAGCAAACTAGGGAAAGCCGGGAGTCGCTCCGCGAGGTCTTCCAGGACACGGCGGGCTTCGGCGATGTGGCCGGTGTAAAGCATGCACACGGCAAGGTTCTGTGCGAAAGATGCGTATTCTGGGTCGTCCTCGGCGAGCTGGCGCCAGGCTTCAGCTGCGTTCGAGAGGTCGCCATCTGCGACTTTCAGCAGTGCTTCCAGTGTCGCTTTGCGTTGCGGGCTCTGGACCTCCTGGATGGATCTCCGCGCACCGGTCACGTCGCCAACGCGGACGCGTAATAATGCCTTCCTGACTGCAATATCGTCCACGTCCACGTCTGTGAGGGTTGCGAGATGCCTGCCGGCAGTTTCCAGCTCGCCCATTTCAACGAGCGAGTCGGCGACGCGCAGACCAAGGTCACGTAATCTGGCGGACCACAGATCGCGCTCCATTTGGTCGTGTTCGTCCTGCGCCTCTCTGACGTGGGCTCGAACCTCGCTCGCCAGCGCATACAGCGCCATGATGCCTCTCCTGCCGCCGTCTACCGCACCTACTGTCTGCAGGCGGACAAGCAGAAGTCTGAGCTCCCATGGAATGACTGGGAGGAGATCCTTCGCGCCGGGCGGGTTGCGGCTCAACAGTTCGGTAAGTGGCACAGCCTCCTGCGACGCTATGTCCGGGCGCGACAGCAGTACCAGGCACGCCAGGCGCGTGTAGAGCAACTGCAATACATGGACCGCGTCGGAAGGTGAGCATTGTCGCAACTCTGTCAGTGCGGTCTCCGCTGCTCGTCTAAAGTGGCCATGCTGGATTAGATCAGACAGCGCAGTCTCGGGCGGAGGCTGGTGCTTTGACTTGAGGAACACCGAGGGGATGTCATCGACGTTCAGTCGATGGTAGACGTTTGGGTCCTGCAGGAAGCGGACATCTACGTTCGCGTTGTATTGTTGGGCGGTCGCCGGCTCCGGTAAGGACTGCTGGGGTGGCTGGGGTCCATCGGACGGGGTGAGAGCTGTTGGCTCAGATGTCGACGTTATCGATGGACTCTCTGCGGATGCAGGCTCGACTAGGGGGCTGCATCAGTCTTCAGTTTCTGGCGCGGATACCGTGGGTGGGGGACGTACTCATCTGCTGCGTCCAGCGGTCCTACGGTGCTACGCCGGACCATGGGTACGGAAATGTTACGGCCATGTCGGCGTACGCTGCCTGGGGGCGATTTGGGGGTTTCCATGTTGTGTTGAAGACGGGACGATGTTGTTCGTCTGGAGTCTGGACTCTGTCATTGAGACCGAGCCTTGGCGATAACACGTGATCAAAGCTGCCGAGGCAGGGTCCAGGGCCGACTTCGGCGACGTGCAACGTTGGTGAAAGGCAGAACGGGGCTTACCTAATGATGGTCTGGGCTTTGGGGCGAGGCGATTGCGGGGGCGCGCTACGTAGCGCAAAGCAAACGCTCGCCACGACTTCTTCAATTTTCCCACACTTCGTCAGACAGTGTGACTCAAGAATCTACTTCCATATCTCGCCCAACATTCCGACCCAGCACCCTCCGCTCGAATCACTACCAAGTCCTGGCTGTAACGATCAATCAATCGCATCTGGATGAACACCGCGACCATGCTGTCCGCCCAACCGGCCAAGAAGGCCGTCCAATGTATCCCGCGAGCCCGTCGATTCTCCTCCACCCCAGCACCAGCGGCTATCTCACCCTTCAACCGGACAGCACACGCACAACCGCAACAGTCGACGCGACGAAATGTCTCCGACACTGCGAAACGGCCGGCCCAGGCGGCGGCAGCGACCTCGCCTCGGAGAGCTGTACCTAGCCCAGCATTCAACCGCAGCGAAGACTCACGACTCCAAGATGTGCACCGTCTGCAGCCGTTCCGCCAGCCCGAGATGGATCACAGCTTTGTCGGAATGAAGGGCGGTGAGATCTTCCACGAGATGATGCTCAGGCAGGGCGTCAAGCACGTTTGTACGCTCAACTTTCCTCTACACACGGTCTGAACCCTTGTCCTGACAAACCTACCATTAGTCGGCTACCCCGGTGGTGCCATTCTCCCAGTTTTCGACGCCATCTACAACAGCAAACACTTCGACTTCATTCTGCCTCGACATGAGCAAGGTGCAGGCCACATGGCTGAAGGCTACGCCCGCGCTTGCGGTAAGCCTGGTGTTGTCCTCGTGACCTCTGGACCAGGAGCGACCAACGTCGTGACGCCAATGCAAGATGCCCTGATGGATGGTACGCCCATGGTCGTGTTCTGTGGGCAGGTTGTGACCTCTGCTATCGGTTCAGACGCGTTTCAAGAGGCAGACATGGTGGGGATCTCCAGAGCATGCACCAAGTGGAACGTGATGGTCAAGAACATCGCCGAACTGCCGAGACGGATCAATGAGGCCTTCGAGATCGCCACCTCTGGCAGGCCAGGCCCGGTCCTGGTCGATCTGCCGAAGGATGTCACCGCCAGTACTCTGCAACGACCGATCCCGATTACCTCTACACTGCCGTCACGCCCATCCGCCGCCACGCTGGCGGCCAGAGAGTTTGCCGGGAAGCAGCTCGAAGGCAGCATCAAGCGGTGTGCGGACCTCATCAACATGGCCAAGAAGCCTGTTGTCTACGCTGGGCAAGGCATCCTTGGACACCCGGACGGCCCGAAGCTGCTCAAGGAGCTTTCGGACAAGGTGCAGATCCCGGTTACGACTACTCTCCAAGGTCTCGGAGGCTTTGACGAGCTTGACGCTAAAGCTCTGCACATGTTGGGCATGCACGGTTCAGCGTTCGCCAATATGGCCATACAGGAGGCCGACTTGATCATCGCTCTGGGCGCACGTTTCGATGATCGTATCACTGGCTCCGTGCCTCGCTTTGCGCCTCAGGCACGCAAGGCAGCCGAGGAGGGCCGAGGCGGCATCCTTCACTTTGACATCCTGCCCAAGAACATCAACAAGGTTGTACAAGCGACCGTGGCCGTCGAGGGCGACGTGACGGTCAACTTGGGTCTCCTACTACCACACGTCGAGGCCAAGACCCCTGCGCAAAGACAGGAGTGGTTCGATCAGATCGCTGTGTGGAAGGAACGCTTCCCATGGGCGTACGAGAAGGAGGATGGCCCAGACGGCCTCATCAAGCCCCAGACCGTCGTCTCGATGGTCTCCGACCTGACCGCGGACCGCAAAGACAGCACCATCATCGCCACCGGCGTGGGTCAACACCAGATGTGGACGGCGCAGCACTACAGGTGGCGCGCGCCGCGCACCATGATCACCTCGGGCGGCGCCGGCACCATGGGCTACGGCCTCCCGGCCGCCATCGGCGCCAAGGTCGCGCAGCCGGACAAGCTCGTCATCGACATCGACGGCGACGCCTCCTTCTGCATGACCCTGACCGAGCTCAGCACGGCGGCCGAGTTCAACATCGGCGTGAAAGTCATCATCCTGAACAACGAGGAGCAAGGGATGGTGACGCAGTGGCAGTCCCTGTTCTACAACGACCGCTTCGCCCACACCCACCAGCGCAACCCCAATTTCGTCAAACTCGCCGAGGCCATGAACGTGCAGGCGCGGCGGACGAACAAGATTGCCAACCTCGAGGATGACTTGAAGTGGTTGATCGGCAGCGAGGGGCCGGCTCTGCTGGAGGTGGTGACGGATCAGAAGGTCCCCGTGTTGCCGATGGTGCCGGGTGGGAGCGCCCTGCACGAATTCCTGGTTTACGACGAGAAGAAGGAGAAGGAGAGGCGGCAGAGGACCAGGGAGCGGTCGGGCAGGTAGAGAGCTGGTTTTCTGTCTTGGAATGTGACACATGGGTTTGTGGTGGATTCTTGTCGTTCGGTCTCATAAAGCACGGCGTTTTCTGGATCCGCGAATGAGCTGGCGTTATTTTTTATTTCTCGCGAGCAGCGAGCATATCCGCATCCGATCTCCATCAGCCCCCAAAAGTTTCGACTATACCTAACATAAGGCTGTCAAATCACAACAGTTTTTCTTCCATACACATAAGTCTGTAGCAACAGTGAGCAGGCTTCTTGCCATTCTGACATATCGCACGCGGTGACACGGTTATGAAGGTATTCAGACGGTACGCGATTTCAAACTTGGGACAATGAACCGCGAGAAGCCTGGGGACCTCCGGAGGAGCACGGTAGAGGCTCGGGTAACGTACAAACCAACCCAGACCGATCCCATTGCTACCGTGCCGCACGCTGCCGGCCTACAGGTTGACGGCGGGTGTCTTCCGATAGGGTTGTTGGCACACGAATCCAACATTGCTCCGGGTCCGGGAAAAGGATTCCCTTCCCATTTTCCTTGCTTCTGGGACGTTCAGCCTTGTGACTTGTCGTCCGTCCTTCCCTTGCCCCCCACCCATCATTGCTGTACACGCAGTCACGCACGTGGGGTCGTGTTTTGAGGCTTGCAGGTTTTTTTGGCAATCCCATGTCCGAGGTTCTCCTGCGGTGTGACGTTTGGGTAGCGTTCGATTATACGTACATGTACCTATAATAATGATGGTTGTTTCGGGAAAAGGGAAGAAGAAAAGAAGGGAACGGGGAGGGATGTGAAACGTTCCGATGGCCGGATCCGTGGAAGGACGGTGGTGGTGGTTATGAGGATAGGTGGTACTGATATTGTTACGCCTTTTCGAACCATCAGACGGGCTCACGTCTGATTGATCGGATCTCATTTGTATCTACACAGGTATATAATATATATTCCTGTAGAGACGGTTGCTTTTTGCGATGATGTCGTGGGACGTGGGTGAGTAGGTACCAAGAACCAACGAGCCCCGATGTCACGGCAGAGGATGCGCGCTACATCTCGGCTCTGGCCCTCTGGGGAGACAGACGACGCTAAGGAGGGTCGGAAGGGGCGGGGCGAGAGGAGCTAGAATGCTTCGATCCTTGCTTGAAGATGTGATAAGGTACATGTATCCCGACATCTGTGGTGACAGGTGACGGGGCATGGCGGCAGACAGGTCGATTGGGGTTGTCCGGGATTGAGAAAGGGGGGAAAGGAGGCGGAGTGATGATGATGATGATGATGATTGAAGGGGGTATGTGACTTGGGCGAGACTCTTCCAGTCCCCTGTGCTGGCCGATAACATCCTCATCCTCCAAGGTTGGCCCTTTTCCTGCAGCGTCGACTCCATGCAGCTGGAAACCCTTTCGACACGTTCGTTGCTCCCCGACAACGCAGTCTCCTCCGATTCGTCCGTCGACGTAGCACCACGACGACGACACCACCGCTTTCCGAAAAGCCACAAATCTTATCACCCCTCTAAGCTTTCGACACGTTGATTTTGCATCCATCACACGCGGTGACTCCCACGAGATTCCACCTGCGGCCGCGTTACGCCAGAACAAACCAGGCACCGCCCGTCGCACCGACATTGTTGTGCGACGCGTCTGTCCATCTTCGCGTCGCCGTCAGTCATCATAAAGATTGGCGAACACCCGACGCATTTTCGCCATCCAGCGTGCCGCCTGGAAGCAAAACCAACCCGGTCAAAACCCAACTGCCACATTCCGAAAACCCCACCACAATGTGCGTCGCCGGCCTGAACGTCTCGACCCAACCCTGCCGTCACCGCTGGTACTCCCTCGTCCGCCGCTGCGATCCCAGCCTCAACCTGGCCAACTGCCCCGAGAAACTCCGCCTCGAGGGCTGGGAGACGCGGGCCCCGACGTGCCCGTGGTGCGACGACGGCAGCGCCGAACGCATCCACGCATCCACCCACCGCCTGTGCGGCAGCTTCTCCTCCGCCGCCAGCAGCACCGGCAGCAGCTCCTCGTCATCGCCCACCTCGCCCGAACTCGGCGCCACGCGCGCCCACCGCAGCGGCAGCGGCGCCAGCACGCTGAGCTCTCTGCCCCGGTACGGCACGTCCGCTAGTGCGGAAAGCGAACGGGGCCAGAGGTCCCGCGACATGAACGACCGGTTGCATCTGTACCTCACCACCAGCCATCAGGACGTCCTGCCCAGCGCGCGCAAGAACGCCCCGTCGTACACGTGTGCGCCGGCACCGCTGGACGACAGTCCGACGTCCGATGGGGCGAGTGTCCGGAGCGCGGGCGTCCGATTCGGGAATCCGTGGAAGAAGAGCGTGAAGTTCTCTAGGGGATTCTTCACGGGGTGAATGCGGTTCCGTTGGCATCGTCGACCGGTCTGGGGATACGCAGTGGGGATGGAAGAGACTTCTCGGGTTCGGGGGTTCGACGTAGGAAAGATGGACGCGGAGTCCCTTCGAGGCGTTCGGGGTTTGGGTGATGGTTTCTTGTTTTTTTTACACGATGCGCGGCGCACACGGCTATACCCACTCTGGATGTTTTTCTTCGCTTGGCACATATACATACAAGCATGTCGTTGTCCGAATCCGATCTGTCGCGGTCTTTGACGACGAGTCTGATCTCACAGCACATGCCAGGCGAATGCCATACGCGGCGACCTGTGTCGAGACCGCGGTCTCGAGGACGTTCACCTACAGGCTACATTGTAGCATGGAACAATTGATAAGGTAAGGTACTGGACAAACCAGTGCAATCTGGTGGAAATATCAATGTCCATGATGTCCGCGTCTCTCGATGCAGATGTGTACTCAGGTCATTGGTGGCATCTCATTCTGCTTTTCCTCCATCGACCCACCTGAGATGAGACCCCAGATCTCCACATCCATCTTTCTCCGCATCCTCCTCCTCCCGGCAACCACTTTCTCCGCGCTCATCATCAGTCTGACTCTCGACTCCATGTCGGGTGTTTTTCTGACAGATGAGCCACGGCACGAAATGCCATGTTAAGCGCATGCGGCTCTCGGTCGACGTAGGTAGATTCTCCGTCTCTGGCAGCAGGTACCGTATAGTGCTTCCTTCTGACTTCAACCTGGACTCCTTTCTCATCACGCATCACGAACACTCCGGCAAACGATCTTCTCCCTCATCATGATGTTCAAAGCTTCCCTCCTCGCGCTCCTGCTCGCAAGCACCTCCCCCGTCTCCGCCTTCAACCGCGCCGCATGCCAATCCCCCACCCGCAACCCCCTCTCCGGCTGCCCTCGCGGCACCCTCCTCGTCGGCCCGAACGAGAAATTCACCAGCGTCCAAGCCGCCGTCTCGAGCCTAGGAAACACGACCGCCGCGGGCACCGTCCTGATCTTACCCGGCAACTACACCGAACAAGTCAACGTCACCCGCCGGCATCCCCTGACGCTCTTAGGCCAGACCTCCCACCCCAACGACGCCTCGAAAAACACGGTCAACATCATCTGGCACAACGCCACGGGCACCAACACGACCGGCACGTACGACAACGCGTACACCAGCGTGCTGACCGTCGCGCCGGACTTCAACGCCAGCACCACGGGTTCCGGACCTTCTGGGAACCCCGTCCCTGCCGACACGCCTTTTGGTAATATCGACTTTCGGACGTACAATCTCAATTTCATCAACGATTACCTTCCGTACTCGGCGGGACCCAGTTTGGCGGTCAGTGTTAGCTATGCGAATACGGGGTTTTATTACAGCCAGTTTTTGAGCTATCAAGATACGGTGAGGCGGTTTGCAAAAATGGACGGAGTGAACGATTCCGACTGATTGGTGTGTAGGTGTATATCGGAAAACTCGGCAACGCGTACATGTACGGCAGTGTGATCGGAGGGCAGACCGACTTCTTCTACGGTATGTGACCACCTACGAGCACATGTCGATGCAAAAGCCCACCAGATCGCGAGCTGCGCGGAAGCTCTGCGTCTAGGAACCAGCAAAACTGACACGAGAACACCCCAGGCTTCGGCACCCTCTGGGTCACCGACTCGCGAGTTCTCCTCCGCGGCTGCGGCGGCGGCATCACGGCCTGGAAGGGCAGCAACACGACGTTCGTGAACAAGTACGGCGTCTACATCCACCACAGCCACGTGGTGAAAGCGAACAGCACGCTCAACATCACGGGCGAATGCGCGCTCGGCCGGCCGTGGAACGCGCAGATGCGGGCCGTCTTCGCGAATAACTACCTCGACGACAGTATCCGGCCGAGCGGGTATGTTCAGTGGAGTGCGACGGATCCTAGGATTAATGCTAGTGAGTTGACATTAAAGATTCTGAGGCCGAAAGGGGGAAAGTTGACGCTTGAGAACAGATACTACAATGGCCGAATACCACGACGTTCGTCCCTCCCACCCCATGAACCCCTGATATGCCTTCATTGCTAACACCAAGACGCACAGTTCGGCCCCGGCTTCAACGCGACCGGGAGGCAAGCCGCCCGCAACATCACGATCGAACTGACGCCTCAGCAATACGAACCTTACTCCACGCCCCCGAAAGTCTTCCAGTACCCGTTCTCCGACGGGGAATTCGGGAACGTCGCGTGGATTGACTGGTCTCCGTGGGCGTGAGCGCTGAGACGGGGGGTTTTGGCTTGTGGTGGGAGTGGTAGATATACTGTATCCATTGCTGTCGTCTTCTGCAGATTGACCCGGTATTGACTTCCGTACTGTCGTGATCTGCTTTGGGTGTTACTTGGAGCTTTCGGTCATGTGGTTTCCGTCACGTGCGACTGCATTTGTCGTTTTCTCCTTTCCGCTGGATGCCGTTCAATCGTCTGACACGATTGCAAGAGGTGGAGTATCGAACCTCACTTTTGGGCAATCGGCGATAGATTATTCCTCTTGCATCTCCCTGTCGACATCTTGGTACAGACAATCTCTTAGAATGTTGCTGAAACAGTCGCACGCAGCTGGAGAACTGGACTCATGCCCTGTGGGGACCGGCCGGGGAACCCTTCATTAGTCAGCAATCCCCCAGCCCCGACAGTCGTGCCGTCCCGTTTCGGGCCGGTGGTCACAATCCAATCCACCTGCATTGAGATGCTTCGTAACCCAGACGAAACCGCATCTCTCCCTCCAACCCCCTAGCAGGGCCAGCACATTTCGCCAACCGTCAGTGACATGGATATGCGACATGCTGCCGAGCCTCGCCTGGCTGGACGCATCCGGAGGCTATCACTCCATGGATGAAAGACCGCGTGTTCATGCTATCATGCTGCAAAAGCGACCTCAGTCGCAGGATGGGGCTAGCCGCCTTTTGAGGGGTACTGCAGCCTTCAGCGGTCATTTGCTACCTTCTTATCGCGGCGAACAGGGAACCGTACCGATGATAGGTGGTCACTCACTCATCACAGGAAAAGGGGCTTGGCTATGCTGCTTGCGAGCCATCAGCCCGGCAGCGTAAGACGTGTCGTCCGTGAGCTGTGCAAGTCTCCCCTGGTGTCGAGAACTGTTGAGAAAGGAGATTCCTGCGAATCAAGACCCGTGGGCGAGGCGAGACCTGCCGTAGTGCGACTTGAGCTGCACGGCTGCTTCAAGCTCGCTTTCTCTGCTCTTCTACCTCCTTTGTATGGATGTGAGTACCCTACTCTGTCTCTACCTTTCCTACGTCGCAGCGAACTTCCCACGTTTCCTGAAAAGCTGAAGTCATCGAGTCTTTCGGAACCGACAGCTTGTAACATAATGGCAGCAAAGATGGTTGAAGACGGCAACCCTTCGGCGTCTCGCGCCGCCGAAGCCATCGAGCTTCCCGATAGCGAGTCCGCGTCTGTACCAGTCCAGTATCGCGGTACAGAAGCGGACGTGCTGCAGATGAAGGTCCTCGGCCGCACGCAAGAGGTGCGGCGTGTCTTCACTTTCGTCAGCATGTTGGGGTTTGGCTCGACGCTGATGGTTACCTGGGTACGCTACAACGCGATGATGAACCAATCCGACATCCCGAGTGTGTGTGGCTGAGGAGAGACGCTGAAATTATAGGAAGTCATTCTCGCCAACATCGGCGCCATCGTCACCAACGGTGGCACGGCCGGCATGTTCTGGGGCTACCTGATCGTGGTCGTCGGCTATACCCTCGTCTATGCTTCCTTGGCCGAGATGGCGTCCATGGCTCCGACGTCTGGAGGGCAGTACCACTGGGTGTCGGAGTTTGCGCCGGCTGGCACACAGAGATACCTCAGCTACATGGTCGGTTGGCTCTGCTTCACCGGTTGGCAATCCGCCATCACTGGTATCGGGTTCCTCGTCGGTACGATCATCCAAGGCCTGATCAAGCTGAATAACGAGGACTATGTCTACGAGCGCTGGCACGGGACGCTCTTGACCATCGCCGTAGTGACCGTTTGCGTAATTGTCAACACCTTCGCTGTGAGGAGGCTCCCCTTGGTCGAGAGTACTTTGGCTGTGCTGCATTTTGCTGGTTTGCTCGTCGTGATCATTGTCCTTTGGACGATGGCACCTAAGAACAACGCCCACGATGCGTTCTTTCGCCTCACGAATAAAGGCGGCTGGCCTTCGGACAGTCTCTCGATGTTAGTCGGGCTTCTACCACTGACACTCTGCTTGCTTGGCTTCGACAGTGCCGTCCACATGTGTAAGTTGAAGCAAGCCAACAACTCGGTACACTGGCAGGTTGACTGACACAAGTACAGCTGAAGAGGTCGAAAACGCAGCTCGCTCTCTCCCGCGCGCCATCATGTGGTCGCAGTACGCCAACGCCTCCCTCGGTTTCATCATCATCGTGACCCTCATCTTCACCATGGGCGACCTGGACGAGATCTCCACCACTACAACCGGTTTCCCCTTCCTGGCAGTCTTCTTCAATGCTACACATAGCTACGCCGGCACGAGCGTCATGTCTCTGCTGCTCATCCTGCCACTGACGGGCTCGGTCATCGCTTGCGTGGCGACGGCGAGCCGACAGATTTGGGCTTTCGCTAGAGACAACGGCGTCCCGTTCTCCAACTTCGTGCGCCACGTGAGTCATTCACATTATTCCTGAGTAGGATACTCATGCTGACGCTGCTCGCCGACAGATCTACCCCAAATGGAACATCCCCCTCAACGCCATCTCCATCTCCCTCGTCGTCTGCATCTTACTCTCCCTGATTAACATCGGCTCCACGGCAGCTCTGAACGCCATCCTCGCCCTCGACCTCGCCTCGCTCCTGGCCTCCTACACCATCTGCATCAGCTGCGTCCTGCTCAAGCGCCTCCGCGGAGAGACGCTCCCACCCGCCGCTTGGTCCCTCGGGCGTTGGGGGATCGTGATCAACGCTCTGGCGCTCTGCTACCTCGTCCCGATCTTCGTCTTCACGCTGTTTCCGGGTGTGACGCCCACGACGGCGGCGACGATGAACTGGGGCGTGCTATTGTGGGGGTTCATGGTCTTGTTCTCGACGGTGTACTACCTTGTTCACGGGAGGAAGGTGTACATCTCGCCCAAGGAACGCTTGCACAGGGAACTGCAGAGGAATGAGGATGTCAAGTAAGTGTCGACATTTCTGCCGGGTTCTCGGTTCTCGGTTCTGATATGTAGACCCAGATGCAAGGTGTAGGGTCACGGTTGTATCATGCCATTTGACGCTGTACACTGGAAATCTGACGAAGGGCGAACAAAGTAGAGGCAGATGCAGGTCGCGCGTGTGGCGTTGATCTACCCGAGACGGTTGTCTGGCGCCGTTCGTTCGAACCCTATACGCGTTGCTACAGTATCTTCTCTGCGATCTCGACCGGGATCGGTCCAACAGATATCGTGCTGTGAAGTGTAGTCGGGGAGGCATGTAGACTGGCCGTTTGTTGTTGTGTTATAATTACAATCTTGGAAACCCCTCATCGTCGTCGCCACATGAACTAAGGGCGTTGTCAGGGATGGCTGATGATGTGTGATGCGGAGAAGAGTGGGCTAACGCATGAGGCGCATGGACGATGTTTTTGCTCATTCAACACGATTACTCTTGAGTACACACACATACCTTGCCTTGCTATCCTCACACTACCGTCTTATAATCCTTCCTCATCGACCCTCACTCGACTTCGTACCCGACTGTTGAGCCACGATACATTCGCTTCATACTGTCCTTTGAGCGTTCGGGAGTGCCACGAGGCGAAGGCCTAATAATAGCAAGGGACGCGAATACACCGAACCCACCTTCTTCGCACGCATACCATCTCGCACGAGAGATCCCACGATCACGACTGTGAGGACCGGCCGCTTCTGCTTGTTGGGTCCATACACGCCGAGTCGTCGCCATGCGGCCCACTGGATTCCTCGCCCCCGCTCTTCTCCTCGCCTCAACCTCCTTAGCATCCGTATGGCAGCCGCTCGAGGCACTGAAGCGACAGGTCGCACCGCTGGAGGTGCGAGCGCCGGCGACGACATACGATCTGTCATATACGGGCACGCAAGGTAACACCGCCACAACCATCACATCCGCCACGGCGACGGACGGCGATGCGAGCGCAACAGGGACGGACTCGGCGGGTAAGACGACAGGCCAAGCCAACGGCAACGGCTCCGCGACGGACACGGGCAAAGGCAGCAAGACCACGTCCAGCCACGTGTCCATCGACCCGCAAGCCCCGGCCGGCGGCGTAGCGATGATCACGCCGAGCGCGCTGGCCGTGGCCTCGTACTACAAGATCAAAGACCACGTCACGTTCGCGTGGAACTACACCTCGCTGTCGGTGACGCCCTCGGCCGTCGACGTCCTCGCCTCCTGCGCCGTCAACCAGGCCACCTACACCCTCGCCATGAACCAGTCCATCTCCGGGCCCAGCGGCTCCGTCGTCTGGGACACGGGCGCCTACCAGGCCACGGCGACCGTCCCGCTGCTGACGGAGAAGTACACGCTCATCATCCACGACGCGGCCAAGGCGGTCGACGCCACGGCTTCGCCCGGGTACCTGGCGACGTACAGTCAGTTCACGTTCGGGATGTACGTGCCGCAGCCGTACACGCCGATTGCGGATTACGTCTGCGCGACGTGCAGTGGGGCGATGGGGGCGATGGAGAGGCAGACGATGGGGTTTATGTTGGGCATGGCGGCGCTCACGGTGCTCAGTTTCGGCTGGTTTGGTGGGGTCGCGGGGCTGTGGTGATGGGACTTGGGAGGAGAACAGAATGGTTTATATTAGGGGAAGGGTTGGCATTCGATGCATTGCGTGGTGAGTGCGGCGTTGTTTATTGGGTATGGCGAGTTTTCTGTCCTTTTTGTGGATATGGCGAGGGTTATACTGGAGAGGGCATCGGGCGTCTGAATCGGGAGGAGAGCACATCACCCTTTCGAGGGAAGAGTCTGAGAGTAATGGCAAATAGTTGTGCAGTACTACAAAGCATTGTTGGCATTATTGCGAAGCGCACTCTACTATCTACCTTGTGAGCGTGTACACATGGTTGCGACTTAATTGGACTTTTCAGAGGAAGCGGCGTACATGTGGGTGGCGTTGTAGAGTATTCGGCTTCTCGGCAGATCCCGTTGGCCGCTCTGAAGTCACTCACCTCGAAACGAACATACCTGTACTTACACATCCGCAACACCATCGATTCCTACAAGCCCGCCATGGCATCAACAATCCTGCCCGATCTCTGCCTCCGTACCTTAACGCGATCAACATGCGCGAGAGCGTCTCGAACATCCTGCCGACCAGGCCCGCAGCGCCGAACCCTCCACACGCCAACGCCACTGTTCCTCGATTTCCTCGCACCTTCATGGCGACGACGCCGGAACGTCATTGAGACGAGCGCGCAAACAGCAGCACCACATAATCCCTCCCTCAACACACGAACAGGCATTCTACCTTCGAGAAGATCCCTCTCCTCCACCACCTCCAAGTACGCCGCCAAAGCCATCGCCAACCCCCGCCAAGACGACGACGGCCACGCCATGACCATCACCATCACCCCGCGCGCCGCGCACCGTCTCGCAGCCATCTCGAGCCAAGACGGCAACCCGGACCTCGCGCTGCGCGTGAGCGTCGAGTCGGGCGGGTGTCATGGGTTTCAGTACCTGATGAGTCTGGTCAGTGCGACGGAGGTCGATGCGGAGGGGGACACGGTGTTTGAGGATGAGGAGGGTGCTGGCGGGGAGTATAGGGCGAAAGTGGTCATGGACGAGGCGAGTTTGGGGTTGTTGAAGGGGAGTAGGATTGATTATACGATGGAGTTGATTGGGAGTCAGTTCAAGGTGACGGGGATTCCCGGGGCGAAGAGCAGTTGTGGGTGTGGGACGAGTTTCGATATCGCTTGATCCCAGCCGTCTGTTGTGTGTGTGTTTTGGTACATTGGTTGTGCCTGGTATTTGGAGCGTTTGGTGTTGGGTGGCGTGGCGATACTCGTCGGGAAACTATGTGTAGAGATGCAATTCGTGTCTCTCAACCTCCATCACTCTCTGCTGCGAGCCTTCATGTTGTCTTCTCATCACCAAGTTCAGATGTATACCTTATGGTAAATATATTGTTTCCGCCGCATCGTCTGACCGGGACAAGGTGATTGGTTTTGTGTGATGGATTTCCCTGTGATGGCGGGGTGTTCTGTATGGTGGGGGTGGGACCCGGGTGCGTTGGTTAGGGGCGATTTGGTTGATGAATTGATGGTGATTGAGCTTCTTTGCTTCGTCTTCCTAACCTCTTTGACTTCCTGATCCTCCAGCACATCCCAATATCAACAAGACTTCTATCCCGCAATCATGAGTGCCAGAACGGTTCAGACCAAGCCTTTCCAGGACCAGAAGCCGGGAACGTAAGTGGAATGTTTCCCTTTCCGTCAGTCGAGCCATTGGGCAGTACCTACACATCTTTATCAAGCAAACCTGTCTAGCATGGGTGACACATCTTTGCTACTGGTTTGAAAGCCACCCGTTGAGAGCACTGACTGGAACAAATGTTCCCCAAAACCGTCAAGGATAAACAGATCTGACAGCGTACTCACAGCTCCGGCCTTCGAAAGAAGGTCAAGGTCTTCCAGCAAGAGAACTACTCCGAGAACTTCGTCGCCTCCATCCTCCTCTCCATCCCCGAGGGCGTCGATGGCTCCTACCTCGTCATCGGCGGCGACGGCCGGTACTGGAACCCAGAGGTCACGCAGTTGATTGCGAAGATCGGTGCGGCATACGGTGTGAAGAAGCTCCTGATCGGCCAGGATGGCATCATGTCAACACCGGCGGCCTCGCACTTGATCCGCATCAAGAAGGCCACGGGAGGCATCCTGCTCACGGCGAGCCACAACCCCGGTGGACCGACTGAAGACTTTGGCATCAAGTACAACCTGGCCAACGGAGCACCGGCGCCGGAGGGCGTCACGAACAAGATCTACGAGACCTCCAAGTCTCTGACATCGTACAAGATCATGGACATCCCGGACGTCGACCTCAGCAAGATCGGCACGCAAAAGGTCGGCCCGCTCGAGGTGGAAATCGTGCACAGCACCAAGGACTACGTCGACATGCTCAAGGACATCTTCGACTTCGACCTGATCAAATCCTTTCTCAAGCAACACTCCAACTTCAAGATCCTCTTCGACGGTCTCAGCGGCGTGACGGGCAACTACGGCGTGGACATCTTCGAGAAGGAGCTCGGGCAGAAGGGCAGCACGCAGAACTGCGTCCCGAAGCCCGACTTCGGCGGCCACCACCCGGACCCCAACCTCGTCTACGCCCACTCGCTCGTCGAGGCCGTCGACAAGAACGGCGTGCACTTCGGCGCCGCCTCCGACGGCGACGGCGACCGCAACATGATCTACGGCGCCAACTCCTTCGTCTCGCCCGGCGACTCCCTGGCCATCATCGCCCACTACGCCGACCTGATCCCCTACTTCAAAAAGCAAGGCGTCTACGGCCTCGCCCGCTCCATGCCCACCTCGGGCGCCGTGGACCTCGTCGCCAAGAAGAAGGGCCTCGAGAGCTACGAGGTGCCGACGGGCTGGAAATTCTTCTGCGGCCTCTTCGACGCCGACAAGATGAACATCTGCGGCGAGGAGTCCTTCGGCACGGGCTCGAACCACATCCGGGAGAAGGACGGGCTCTGGGCCATCGTCGCCTGGCTCAACATCATCGCCGGCGTCGGGCAGCAAACGGGGCAAACCCCGAGCATCAAGAGCATCCAGCACGACTTCTGGCACACCTACGGCCGCACCTTCTTCACCCGCTACGACTACGAGGGCTGCGAGTCCGACGGCGCGAACAAGATGGTCGCGCACGTGAAGGAGCTCATCACCACGAAACGCGACTCCTTCCTCGGCTCCACCGTCGCCGGGCGCAAAGTCCTCGAGGCCGACGACTTCTCCTACACCGACCTTGACGGCAGCGTGAGCAAGAACCAGGGCATCTACGTGAAATTCGACGACGGCAGCCGCATCGTCGTCCGCTTGTCCGGCACCGGCAGCTCGGGCGCCACGATCCGGCTGTACGTGGAGAAGCACGAGGCGGACGAGAAGAAGTACGGGCTGGACGCGCAGGAGTACCTCAAGGACAACGTCGCCATGGCCGTGGAGCTGTTGAAGTTGCAGGAGTTCGTCGGGCGCACGGAGCCGGATGTCAAGACTTGAGTGTTGTTCATCGCGCGAACCCGGGGAAGTTCACTGACCTACGAGGCTGGACGGGAGGGGATGGACACGATGCTGGTTTTCTCAGACGTCGTGGCCCGAGGAAAAGTGCATGTTGATAGATATCCGCGGATACTTAGGTAGTATTGCAAAACACAAGAACCACGGCAAAGAGAATGGAAGAATAAAGTGCCGCCTTTCACCGTCCACCAACGCTATGCAATCCAATCTTCCCTCGTCCTGAATGTAGGTCCACTCCCCAAAAACGCCCACGCTCAAAGAACGAAACACCGAACTCTCTCTCTATACTCTTTCAGTGGGGTTTACTTCGCCCCGCCCCCTTTCGACGGACTCTCAATCGAAAATTCCGCCTGCCACAGCGACTCCCACCCCCCCTGCTTGCCTCCTTTCGCAGGAGACTTCGCTGGCGACGACTGCTGCGGGTCGAGGAGCAAGTGGCGTTGCAGCGAGCGGATGGATTTCGACGGCGACTTTGAGCGCTGGCGGGCTTTGTTGTCGGTGTCGTTGTAGTCGTGGTGGCTCGGTGACGCACCTCTGGACTTGTCACGGGTTGGGGTGGAGGAACGCTTGCGGGGGATCTAGGGTTCACGTGATTAGATGGATGTTATGCGCCCCACAAAAGGTCTTCTTTGCGCACCTGGTCGGCCGTGTCGGGCTGGGGATCGGTGACGGCGATGATGCCCAGCCCGTTGTGGGTGTTGTTATTACTGTCGCTGCCGCCTGCCATCGGTGGCGGACGCAGCGAGGTCTGGCTTTCCGACCCAGGGCGAGTGGAGCCGGGGATGATGTCGACGGCGGTCTGCCCGATCGTGGGGCTCCCGGCGATGGTCGGTACGATAGCCCCAGCGACGCCCTTTTTGGAATTCGAGGAGCTGCGTCTGCTGTCCAGGCTCTTGTTAAGATGCTTGCTGGCGTCGTCGCTCTTGTTGTTCCTTTTGATGCGGATGCTGCCTTTGGCGTCCACGTTGGCCGCCGCGACGGTACTCTTGCCCAGACCCGGGGTGGCGGGCGCGCCGCCGGCGCCGCGTTCCTCGGTCGCGTGCACCATCCACCAGGTGAGGCCGTCGGAAAGGTCGAAGGGGTTCTCGTCGGCGAAGAAGGAGGCGGCGTCGCTGCCTTCGTGGACGCTGCGCCCGTCGGTCTGCGATGAGGGGATCGACCGGCTCAGGTCCACGACCTTCTGCTCCACTTTTGCGATTCGGGCCACGATGAAGTCTCTGCTGCCCAGGCGCATGCCCTCCTTCTCGGCTAGGAAGTAGTGGGGACAGCCGATGTTGAAGGCAGCCCATGCGCCTTTCGCCTGTCCGCGAGTGGGCAGGAACAGGGCGAGGTCGCCTTCCTTGAAATCCTTCACCGCGATCTTCGCATGAGCCTCGTTCTTGACCTTGACAGAGCGCTCCTTGTAGGCGTCCGCACGCTTCGTCGACTCACGAGCCTCCTTGTTGTACTTTCTGGCAGTGTACTCGAAGTCGCGTAGGCGCTTGACGACGGCCTCGTTGAATGTATCGACGTTGAAGCGTGAGATGTGGTGCAGGTACGCCTCGAACTGCGCGGTCTCCTCTTCCGCTGTCTGCGCGTCAGGCCACATGACACTCGAGAGATCTGGTGTGTCGTCTGCCGCTGATGATTTCCGTGTGGGAGGCGGTGATTGCAAGGACAAAGTGCGGTCGAGCTGGGCGCGCGTATCGACGATGTTAGTGCTGGCGCCCATCTTCGAAGCCCTTTCCACCACCATCGCATCATCTTGATACGATATCGCAAGGCCGATGCGCTCCAAGACGCGGCTCAGACGAGAATGCGTAGCGTACAGCTTCTGCGACACCTCTTTCGCACGCTCGGCCCGCTTCCCTGAGCGCTCGGCCATGGCCTCCGCCGCAGCGTCATATGACTTACGCTTCATCTGAAGGCGAGTGAGCTCAAAATCCATACTACTGACACGTGACTTGGTCTCCGCGAGCTCAGAAGCTAACCTGCCGGCCTTCTCTTCTTCCTCAGCAATCCGCCGACGTAGAACCTCAGAGCCAGTCTCGCCTTCTGCGAATTCCTCGCGCAGTAAGCGAAGCTGCTCCTGTTCGTCATCGAGTCGGCGCTCTAAGGTTGTGGATTTGGCCCGCTCAGCCGCGAGCGTCTGCTCAAGCTGTCGCTCTCGAGCCTCTATTTCGGACAGTGTCTCCGCTGCTCTAACAAGCTCAGTCTTCTGCCGCTCGTTGCTGGTCCGTAGAGACTCGTTCTCGGACTTCGCAAACGCCACGGCGTCGGTCAGATCCTTGACATGCGCCGCTGACTTGCGTGCCAACTCTCCGAGCGTCGCCGAAAGTGCGACAAATCCACATGGAGCTTCAGCATGGGGAGACAAATAGCTGTGTGCCGTGGCGAGAAGTTGAAGCTGCTCCGCGTCCGCCTCTTGCCTCTGTTCGCGATCCATCTGCGCCTGCCGCAACTCTTCCTCGACTCTGGCTCGAGCCGTCTCTGCAAGCCCAAGCTTCCTTTCCAGGGTGCTGTAAGCGTCATGTTCGGAGGCAGCGCGAGCAGCATGACACTGGTTACTCTCCTTTAAGCGCGCAACCTCGTCGTGAAGAGCGGCGATCCTGGCGTCATTGCCGGTCCGCTCGTCGTCCCGGGATCCTGCCAGTCGGTCGAGCTCGTTCTCGACTTCTTCTGTACGCTCCTTCGCCTCCCTCAGTTCTTGCTCAAGCGTCCGGCGTTCATTCGCGAACTCCCGTTGCTGAGATTCCATATTCTCCATGAGATCTCGCTTCGTGGACACTGCATCCTCGACTTGCTTCTGCGCTTCAGCGTCCGAAGTTTTGCGACTGGTCACTTCGGCTTTGGCAGCTTCTAGCTCGGCTTCAAGGTCAACGACGCGCCGAGCCAGCTTTTTATCTTCAACCGCTTGCGTGGTCGACAGCCGGCGATGCTTGGCAAGCGAATTGTGTCGTGAGAGGTCATCAGAAGGCTGAGGCGTTGTTGGACCGACAGGGCCCGTAATGCGATCCATGAACGCGCCACTCTGCGGCCCGAAAATGTCGCCGGTGCTGACGCGGTTCATCTGTGACTGCCTGTGCAAAAGATCTTCAAGTTTCCGCACTCGGCTTCTTTGAGCCCGTAGATCCTCTTCGAGCCGCACATTCGTCTCACGAAGACTCTTGTGCTTTTCATCGCCGCGTAGCAAGAGCGAGGTGTCGCCGAACGCTGCCTCATGCATGCTGCCGTTCTTGAAGGCCCTTGCGTGCTTGATCTGCTTTCTTGTCGGCTTATCAAGATCTTTGATCGCCTGCTCCACGTCGTCAGTGACGGGGCCTTGACCGTACACATCCCGCAGAACAGTGAGGTACTCCTGTAACTCCTCTCGAGTAACCATCGGCCAGCTCCCTCCTTCGTTTTGCAGATTAAGCTCGATGCCGAGGACGTTGCTTTGTAGGGCGTCCATGCTTATCACATCCTCAACCGAACGTATCCACTTCTTGCGTCGCTTGTCCTCCTCTTCTTGATACGTGGCTGCCTCTTCTTGCAACGTCGCGGAGTCACGTTTCATCTTCGCAACCCACTCACGCCTCCTGACAGACTCCACGAGCAAGTGACCGTATACGGCAGGAAGGCGCGTCATCACGTTCAGCATCGCAAATGCCTGTTGCTCATCTTGCGGCAGCCCTAAACTCTTCATGTCCGCATAAAGCTCGGCAAGCAGTGACTCAACAGCTGACAGTGCCCTCATGTGATCCTGCGCGATCTCGGCCGCGCTGTGTCTCTGTTGCCGCGAACGCTGTACGAGCTCGTTCATCTCCTGACAGTAATCACTGAGATTTGGTAGATAGTTGCGCGTATGCAGTAGGGCCATTTTGGATGCTTGAGAAGTTGACTGCGGCGTCCTCGGTAAAGACTGCACGTGCTCTAGGTCGGAAGCCATCTTCTTGACGACAATCGTGATCTCCTCGAGAAGCTGCGATGCCTCGGAGTTGCTCTGGGTTGTCGACCTAGCATCGATTTGGCCGACCGCCCGCAAGAGGTCCCCGCTTGCGCTTGTGACCTGTTCCAGCCCATTATGGATCTTGTGGACATTGTCGGCGAAGCCGTTCATCAGCGATTGAGCATCTGTAGCAGCTTTCTTCATAGCAGCCCCATCAACGAAACCTTGCAGTGTCGTGATGTTGCCTTGCTGCGACAAACGCCATGTACTCGGGGTAACAGGAGGTTGAATGAAGCGTCTGAACTCGGTTCGTCCGGGAAGGCTCCGCAGACTGTCAAAGTGCTGCTCCCAGTTGCCGACTTGCGCATGCTGCTGTTGCAACAGCCCTTCTGCCCACGTTTCCGCAGAAGCGTACTTCTGCTCAGCGCTCTTGACGTGCTGCTGCAAGCTGGCGACCGCCACCCCTAAACTCCGCTCTATGATCGCCTGCTCATCCTGATACTTCTCCGCCTGCTTGGCTCGCGAGTCGCATCCGTTAAGCAGGGCGCTAGCCCAGCTCTTACGGACGCGAAAGAGATTCTGCCATGCCTGCAGGTCATTCTGGTTCGTGATCGTATCGGGCGCAGTTCCGGGGTTGAAGTGAGAAGCGGACGGGCTGGCAAGGCCCGAGCTGGACGGGCTCCGTGCGCTCTTCGCATCCAGCCGGCTCGAGTCGAACACGAACAGCTCGGTCTCGGTCAGCAGCGTCTGCGCCCTGACCTGCTTGCCTTGGGTGGTAAGCAGGATCTGGCTGCGGGTTTGGATGGCACCATGCTGCGCGATCCACGAGCGGAGCGCATCGACTGTGCTGGTTGTATTTGGATCAAGGGCAAGACGCTGCCCGGTGTGTCCTATATAGACTTGTATCGACATCCGCGCCGGTGCTGGGCGCGTCTTCGTAGGGAATAGGTCTTCTAGGCGGTTGTGTTGACGAGAGAGTCGTAGGATAGAGTGATGGACGGATGAGGCGTCAATAGGGTCGCTGGAGCTCTCGGATCTTTCCGCCTGACGCATGCGACAACATCACTGATCAATTCAGTGGCTGACCGTGTCACGATGCGCGGGTATCAAGGAAAGATCGCTTCATACAGTCGAGCCGTTCACTATTCCACGAGAAAGCAACATGAACGGTAACGTGAAAGCGAAGGCTGGAACTGGGCCGAAGTAGGCGCTGGTAGACCGACGATGTATGTCAGGTAGTGAGCGATTCACCTGCAGCCTTCTCCGAACTTCACTTTCCCATCACGCTGTCGCTTGTCATCGACAATTCCCATCTCCATCAGCATCAACCTCGTTGAATCGAAACACTGCTTTCACATTTGCGAGTGGTCTTGGGCTCAGATCGGCGTACTGTGTCACTGCAAAGCTCTTCCAACAGTCGACGCGAACTTATCTGCTGACACCAGTCGGGCACATGGCGTCCACCAACCCGCATACAAAGGCCTACGCTGCCGGACAAGATGCACAAGATCCTTTGCGTCATCTCCGTGACAGCTTCGTGATCCCATCGAAAGCCGATCTCAGGCGCAAAACCATCGCCCCGTCGCCACCTGAAGAGGCCGGCGCGAACGAGCCCAGCATTTACCTTTGTGGCAATTCCCTTGGACTGCAGCCGAAGCTCACGTCAAAGTACATGCAGCAATACCTCGACATTTGGGCTACCAAGGGCGTATATGGCCACTTCACGGAGGTCGAGGACAGTGACCTTGCACCGTGGTTGAACGTCGACGATGATGTTGTGCCGGACATGGCAAAAGTGGTGGGTGCTTTGGATTCTGAGGTTGCTGTGATGCAGACCTTGACCGGTAACCTGCATTTGATGATGGCAAGCTTCTACCGACCGACGAAGGAAAGGTATAAGATCATTCTCGAGGGCAAGGCCTTCCCTTCGGATCATGTAGGTTATTCCATCTAAAACTGTAACGCAGTAGACCAGGGCTTGCTGACAACCAGCAGTACGCGGTGGAATCACATATCCGCCACCATAACCTGGCTCCTGCCGATGCGACGGTACTGATTGAACCGAAAGCGGAAGACTCTCCAATACTTTCGACCGAATACATACTCTCCATCATCGACCAACATGCTTCAAGCGCAGCCCTGCTCCTTCTACCAGGCATCCAATTCTACAGCGGGCAGTTCTTTGACATCCGCACAATCACCACTCATGCTCAGAGCAAGGGCATCACAGTCGGTTGGGATCTCGCGCATGCCGCCGGCAATGTTCCCTTGCAACTGCACGACTGGAACGTCGACTTCGCGGCGTGGTGTACGTACAAATACCTCAACTGCGGACCCGGCTCGATCGGAGGCTGCTTTGTCCACGAGAAGCACGGTCAGGTCAAGGAGACACGGGAGGACGGGCAGACACACCTGGACTATCGGCCCCGCTTGTCAGGGTGGTGGGGGTCATCGAAGTCATCGCGGTTCGCCATGACGAACCAGTTTCATCCCATCCCAGGCGCGGCAGGTTTTCAACTGAGCAACCCATCGGTTGCTGATACCACGGCTGTCAGGGCGAGTTTGGACATCTTCAAGAAGACGAGCATGACGCAACTACGAGAAAAGAGTCTCAAGCAAACGAAGTATCTTCAAGATCTACTGGAACAACTCGCCAAAGAACAGGACGATTCCGGAAGCGGCCATTGTTTCAGCATCGTCACTCCTCTGGACCCGGCTCAAAGAGGCGCACAGTTGAGCGTCTTGCTCAAACCTGGCTTGCTGGACGCCGTGATGGCGAGTCTCGAGGAAGCGAGCGTGGTTGTCGATGAGCGGAAGCCGGATGTCATCCGTGTGGCGCCCGCGCCTCTGTACAATACTTTCATGGACGTGTACTCGTTCGTCGAAGAGCTTAAGCTCGCGTGCAAGAAGGCGAACAGCGGTAAGGGTGCAAAGAGTCCTCAGAGTGTGATGGTCGATGGCGGCAAGCAGAGCAAGGGGTGGAGCGAGGTCAAGTAGCACCTTTGAAGAATCAGGCAGCGGCATGCTGGCAAGCAAAGCTTTACAAGAGCTTTGAACAATGCGGCCGAGACCTGTCCACGGCTTTCTGATAGGTCTGGCGGTCAAAGCATGGCTCGTAGAACCGTGCTAAGCTGTGGTCATGGCGGGAGGAAGGTTAGGAGAGATGGGAACACCTCCGATGATGTGTGTGCAAGAGTTTCTTGACATTCGTAGAAGCACTGTACCACGGTTGTGATGATAGCAACATCGCTTGTACACATAGTACTTTGATAATTGTTACCTGTCGTCGCGCTTGGCGGGATCTACCGCGCCAGAGCCGCGAGGGTCACATCCTCCTACTGATACGTCACATGAGACATATTGCTAACGCGCGTTGTGTTGCTCCGTTCGTGGGTATAGCTGGATTTAGCAGAAGTTGACGTTCACCGCGACGTCGCAGCAAGCGTCTGTCGGTCAGCGCAAAAACAGCTTATGCGCCTTGGACGCCGTGGTCACTGATGGATCTCGCCTTCGCTACGTGAAGATCACGTGGGTGTCAACCATCGCCGACAGTCTGGCTACATCGTCTCCGGAGCTCCTACGCCTGACGAGAACCGTCACTAGATCTCCTTTAACCACATTGCAGAGTTCTACCCTTGCCGACCAAGGTACACCCACCACTTCTTACAGCGCCGCCCGACGAGGACCGCAAGATGCCCTGCTTCAAGGGCCTTGCGGTCAGCATCCACACGCCAAACGGTCCAATCGCGGAGCACTCGATTCAGAAGCAGGCTCGCGCGTCACGCATCTCCTCCTACATACCAGTGCCGCCGGCGAAAGTACCTGAGGGGTCGTTGACGGGCAAGCCCGAGCAGTCCACCTTCGCCATCTCGATCACGCTCCTCACGCCTGGACTGAACGTACCCTACTCAACACCAACGCCCTCGTTGGCAGATCCGGAGCCTAGACCGCGCGTGGTGGGTGGATTACCGGGCTACACGAGCGAAAGAGGACGGTATGGCGCCACGATCCCACCATACACCCCGCGCACCAGCAACCCGAATGAAACAATCGCGGCGTATATCTACTTTGACGGCCGAGCCAAGGAAGAGGTAGCGACGCTGCTGCGGCGAGGCGAGGAAACTTGGGTCAACTCACGGTGGGTGAGTGTCCCACAGTCGGAAGGCGGAGGCTTGGCGGAGCGCGAGTTTCTGTTCAGGGAGGTGGGGCTTGAGAGGTGGTTGGACGGCTTGGACCTCGAAGGCAGCAAAGATAAGGCTGAACGCATAGAGCGGAGACAGAGGCGGCTCGAGAAGAAGCGGCGGAAGAAGAGGGATGACGAGAGCAGTGATGATGAGGATGCCAAGAGCAGCAGCATCCGCAGGCTCGACAGAGACGGTGTACTAAGGTACGGCGGCGAGAGCGGCTCGCCTGTGGAGGACATCAAGGACGAGAGCGGACTGTTTTCGTCGGACTCGGATTCGGAAGATGAACCTCCGCAGCCGGAGGCAGCAGGTCAGATCAAAGTCGCGCTTTTCCGCGTGCTCGCCAGTGGGGAGATCAAGCGGGGAGAATATTCGCCGCAGTTCGACGCGCACGACGACGACGACGGCACAGGCCAAAACGGCGCATCCAACGGAGATGGCGGCGGGAATGGTGACGTGGATCACACGACGAGCTTTGCGAAACCGAAAACCCTCGATCCGAAATCTATCAGCACGCAGACCGTGACCGGCTTGGGTCCGCCAGAGTCGCCATATGCCGTCTTCACCTTCTTCTACCGGGGCGAGAAGCAGCTGCAGAAGATGGGCATCGTCGCGAAGTCGGAGACGCAACAATCCCCCGTGGTGACGAAACGGAAAGCATCCGGTCCAGACTTCTCCAAGTTAGGCCCACTCAAAGCAGGTGGCACAGTGGGATTCTCAGGCTATCGTGATGCAACAAATGCAAAGCAGAACGCCAAGGCCAAGGACGCCGATGCTATGGACAGTGACGCTGATGACGAGGACGATGGGCGGATACCGAACGGTAAGGAGGACCTTGAGATCAAAGACGAGAACGGCACATTACTATCGCCCGAGGATGCGAGACGGCAGGGCGAGCTCGCGGAGGGTGTCCAAAAGATCAAGGTAAGCGCTGCTGGTGGTGCAATGACGGAACCTTTTTAACGTGATACACAGCTCAAACGACAACACTCAGCCGCATCACTGAACGAACCCGGGTCGATCCGAAAGTCACCACATCTGAGGAACTCCGACTCACCTCCGGCAGGGACGCCACAGTCGGTGAACTCGACGTCAGCCAATGCCGGCACGCCCCCGGATGGTGCAGCACTGTTATCGACCGACCAAGTACCGGAGACCATAGGCAGTCCGTTCAAGCGCCACCGGTCGAGCATGTCTGGCATTAATAGTGCCATGTTCATCGACGAGTCGCATACCAACGACTCGGAGGCCAACAATGTCTTGCCAGCATCAGCGTTGGCGGCCCCGGAGTCGACGATGGAGGGGACTTCGCTTGAATCACAAGTCAATAATGTCTTCCCCGCATCAGCGTTGACTTCAGCGGCCGCAGACTCGGCGATGGATGGAGCGTCACTCGATTCGCAAGCCAAGACTGCTTTTCCGGAAGCGGCATCAGCGGCCACAGAGTCGACTATGGAGGGAAGTTCAAAAGACTCACACGACAACAACGGCTTGCCAGCGATGGCGCCGGCCGAAACAGAGTCAACGATGGAGGAGATACGGCAGGCGGTATTGAGCCGTTCAATCGACCCACAAGGCAATAACGCCTTGCCAGCGATGGCGCCAGCCGAAACAGAGTCAACGATGGAGGAGTTGCGGCAGGCGATTTCGAGTCGAGAAGTCAAGGCCGAGCGGAAAGTGGATACAGATGAAGAGTTGTGAACCGCGCAACTTCTCCTCCACTACCCGATACTGTGAGTGCTAACGTGCGCTGTGTGCAAGAAGACGCGACAGAGGTCCAAAGCGTGCCTGACGCACGTACGCGATCTCTCCACCTGCAGTCCCCGCGAGCTCTGGAGTCTGTATTTCTCTCCAGGGGTTTCGCGCCTCAACACGGCGCGACCATCCTTCGACCAACAACAGATGCGCGGATTCAACCCCTTGCACATGCTTCGGATTTGGGCTCGGTCCTCATCTCATAGCTCATCCTGACCGGCTATTACCGGCCGTTGCTTGGACTCTGATCGCAACATTCCCTGGCATTATGAGCGGCTACAGATCAGGTTACCTCTTCGATACCGATTTCCTATAATGTTCCATTCAAGGTCCAGGCGCAGCCATCGGCACCACACCAGCAGGACGAGGTGGGACCAGGATACTGTACGGCGCCGCACAGTGTACCGACCATGCCGCACCGGCTAGCTGCACAGCATGTATGCATAGATGGGGGGAGGCGCTGCGGCTTTAGAACCAGTCAAGACCACGCCAAGGGGGGATCACGATAGGAAGCTGGACATGGTGGCATGGGAGCTGGGGTGGGCAAGGCGTCGGTGTAAAACATACCCGTTCAACTACCGCATATCGATCAACGGCCGACAGTGATACTTAGTGGAAAGCAGTTCACCCTACCGCCGGCATCCATGTGAAGACCATGTCCCCTCCCGATTCGTGGATTGCTCCTCGTACACTCGTATCATCTTCCTCCGTCCCTCGTCGGCTGCGGTGGACATGCGTGTTCCGCAAAACATACCAGCGTCCCCGAGCCCCGCCAAGCCCGCAGCAGCCGTGCGGGCATCTAGCTCGGCGACCCCATGGGACACGGTACGCAGCAACGACGTGCCATCTATATTACTACGACAAGTACCTCGCTAGCCGGAATGTCTCGTAGGTCTGATAGTAGGAGAGTCGACGGAGTGCCACCACTGTCCTCATCACCCTTCTCTCCGGCCAACGACAAGACGAGAACAACCATGGCCTCCTCCGCCTCCGCTACCCGGCAGTTGCCCACGCTCTCCCTCGACGCCGCGAAGGTCGTGACCGAGGGCGCGCAGGAGAAGGCGAAGCAAATGGGGATCGGTGAGCTTTCTAGTGCCGTCTCGCACAAAGACAAGGGAGCTCCTACTCACGACGAACCGCAGACTTCAACATCGCCCTCGTAGACAGCACGCTCCAACTCCTGCACTTCGTGCGCATGCCCATGGCCAAATTGACCTCGATCCAAATCGCCATCGACAAGGCCTTCACGGCCGCGGGCCACCGCGTCCCGACCTCCACCTACTCCGGCAAGAACTACCTCCCCGGCGGCGTCGCGTACGGGATCCACAACTCCAACGGGGGTCGCTTCATGTTGATCGGGGGCGGGATCCCGATCACCATCGATGGGTTCGTCGTCGGCGCGATCGGGGTCAGCACGGGGACGCCGGCGCAGGATGCCGAGTGTGCGCAGGCCGGGATCGATGCGCTGAATGTTTGGATGAAGAGGGAGGAGGGGCCGAAGTTATGAGATACACGAATGATACATGATGATCAATTTTCATTTTGGGAACGCCAATTATTAGCAAACGGTGCTGCCGGTTTGCCCATTCTCCGCTGAACGCCCCGCGCTATGCTGCATGTAGTAAGCCAGGTTGCCCTATGCCTTTCTGCGCTGCCGTGCTTTGCTT
>Ga0268244_10000158_pt1 | contig 29372 bp, 30 predicted proteins | sample AgamicMgSfe_FD_200258 | JGI IMG/M metagenome (GOLD analysis project Ga0268244, IMG submission 200258) | Agave microbial communities from Guanajuato, Mexico - Mg.Sf.e (v2) (version 2) | ecosystem: Host-associated > Plants > Phyllosphere > Phylloplane/Leaf | place: Guanajuato, Mexico | collected... | reverse complement strand
GGGGAGGACAGAAGAAGGTGAAGGATAAGAAGAAGAAATGATCGAGGCGGGAGACAGACCATCAACGGTTCAGAGGTTGCCTTGGCTGATGTCTGCGCTCCGATGTTCACATTCCGGCGTCACGCGAGTCCGTGACTTCGAGCCTCCCTCTGCCCTCCTGAAGGCGTCGGCAACGGATGTCTGATCATCGTCGCTACAGGAGCTCACAAGCACGCCGAAGTCCACGGCGCACTCTAAACCTCCAATCGGAGCGTACTCCTGCGTGCGGGTACATCACATGACCCTGCAGCAGTACTATAGTGGGAGGGAGGTGCTTCGAACTCGAATACCCAGGTACCTTTTATGAGCGGTACTGTTGAGGCAGCAGCTAGGGATGATGATCTACGTGGAAGGGCTATAAGGTAGGATAATTGGCACTGCACGACCAAGGTATGTGCTTGCCCAGTGATGCCGAGCGGTGCGTGCAAGGGGTGTACCTCTCTGGTGGGCACTTAAGACAGTGACGATATGATCGGAGCGTGCTGCAACCACCTCAAGAGAGTGCTTGACGCGACAGTCTGACCACTTACGGCACGCTCCGATTGTGGCTGTCACTCTGATCTTGATTGCCTATGAGGGTGGTAGATTTCATGGGTACTCCAATCGACTTCGACTAAAGTCTTGATAGCTGCGCGAGCAGGGACATGTCAGAAATATTCTGAGCTCCGAATGCTCTCTTCGGATCTCACCATCTGTTTGAAGGCTCTGCTATCCGTTATATGTATACGTCAGGACGAGTGAGGTGCGATTCGCTTCCCTTGCGCTGTGAAACAAGATAGAATGTCTTTATACCGCATTCAGCCTCCCGATACGTGTGCAACGCCACGCCCTTCACCAAGACCGGCCCAGCTGTGGCCATCCTTGCAGTCGTGTAACTCATCGCCTTGAACCATTACTTCGATTTCGATCAGCTACGTGCATTGAAAAACTCCTGCACGACCGCCAAAGTAGTGTCCGCAATGAATATGATCTCGGTTTCGCGTACAGTATACGAGGGAGCGAGGAGGATGTGGTCACCACGTCGGCCGTCGGCGGTTCCCGTGCCAGGGTAGAGCGAGATGTTATGGGGTTCACGCATGCCTAGGTTATGAATGAGTTAGTGGTTGTTGTGCAACGGATCACCTGTCCACGACGGATGATGACACACCTAGTTCGTGAATCCCCATGGCGACCGCTTCTTCGGGCTCAAAAGGTCGCTTGGTCCGTTTATCGGCGACGAATTCGATGCCCCAGAACAAACCCCGACCCCTGATGTCGCCAACGGCCCAATGCGTGCCGAGCCTCTCCTTCAGCAGTCTCCCGAGGAGGCTGCCCAGCTTTCGGACGCAGGCGTTGAGACTGTTTTCTAGGAAGATCCGCTGCACTTCGAGCGCTGCGCGGCAGGCGAGTGGATAGGCCTGGTACGTCTGCCCATGGCTGAGAGAACCGGAACCACGCTCGAGCGCGCCGATGACTTTTTTGCTCGCTAGCATCGCGGCGACGGGCATGTACCCTCCACCGAGAGCTTTGCCCATGGTCATGATGTCCGGGACCACGCCGATGAGGGGATCTTGCCACGCGTGAAGAGGGTTGGGGAACCGGTCCGTGGGCTCGGGACCGATACGTCCCGCTCCGCACATCACCTCGTCCAGGATGAGAAGGGCACCGTAGTGGTCGCAAATCCGACGTGCGGCTTGGAAATAGCCTACCACCGGCGGCACGCAACCCAGCGCTGCACCTACGACTGGCTCGGCGATGAAAGCCGCAACGTGGTCGGGTCCGACGCGCTGGAATTCGGCGTCCAGATCCGCTGAGAGCAGTCGAACGTAGCTTTCCTCGTCTTCAAGGGTGTCGCCGTAAGGGTTGCGATAGATGTAGCAGGGGCTGACTCTGCTGGAGTTGACGGGTAGGATTGGCTCGAAGAGGGCTCGGCGTGCTGCATGACCTCCGACTCCCAAAACTCCCAGTGTAGTACCATGGTAACTCTGCTCTCGTGCGATGAAATGGGTGCGTTGTGTTTCGCGTGGTGTTTTCTCCACGTGGTATTGTCGCGCGAGTTTCAACGCCGCTTCCATGGCTTCGCTGCCGCTGCTGGAGATGATGACTCTCGCCATCTCACCTCCGGTGCTGTTGATGAGGAACTTCGCTAGCTCTTCTGCGGGAGTAGTGCTGTAGAACAAGGAATGGCAGTATGAGACACTCTTCATCTGGTCCACGATTGCGTTGCATACTCTGTGTACGGTCAGCGAAGGGTACTGCTGCATTGGGAGGGGTGACGTACCGTCCATTGCCGTATGCGACACTGGCAACTGCTGCTCCGCCCGCCGCGTCGAAGATTCGTTGTCCGTTGTCGAGCCAAAGATGATGGCGCCTGGCGGTGGTGACGCACGGAGAAGTCACGGTGAAGAGCTCGATGGAAGACCTTGGAAGGAGCTTGCTTGTCTTGCGTGCTGAGGTATGGACCGTACAGCTTGAGTGGTAGCTCTGTCTGAGCCATCTCGTTGCCGTCATCGGGGTTTAAAGGCAGTGTAGGCATGATGCTCGCGCCGAATGATAATGATCCCGAGATAGCAAAGGATAAACGCCACCACCATACAACACGCAGTCCTCACTGGAAAAGTCTCTGGTACAGTTTTGAACCGGGTAGTGGTGTATCTATGTGAGAGTATTGGACATTGTAGCATTGAAAGCACGGTGAGAAGGCGACAAAGATAAGGAGAAAGGGGTGCTCGCACATTGATAGGTAGGTACGCACCATAGACAACGGGACCTTGCCTGAATTGGAAGAAGGAACAGGAACGCGGGAATCGGTCGAAACATTCAGTTGCCGAAGCGTGGCTGATCAGACGCCTTCGGCATGGCGATTTCAAGTGTGGAGCCGGTCATAGTGACTATTCCAATACCGATACGCATTCCGCTGTCATTGACGAGTGGATGTTGTTCGCCACCGAACTGTTCGGACAAGGTGTCGGCTCAGCCCGATGATGCGGCCCTTACTGTACATGCTGTGAGTCCGTGACAGCAGTCCCTTCTCTTGGGGGCAGACCACACCGAGAGGGGTAGCGACGGGCCCTTACGAGGAAAGGCCGCCACCCTTGGGCAGCGAAAGCCGGAAGTAGCAGTGCTGTAACATGGGTCCTGTACTCCAATGTCCGGTCGTGCATTGTGAAGTCAATCCTGTGAGGGCCGCCGAACGTGTGCTTGTTGTCGAGAGGGATGTTCGGGATTTTGTTGGCGCCTTCGCAGCGTGGTGGAGATGATGGCGCAACCTGCAGAGATACCTACTACATGTAGTATCGGAGAGCTCGTGCATTGGCCTCACTGATATGGTACAGCTTTGATCCGTGGATGTGAGGTATCGCGTGGTCATGGTAATCTGAAGTGCAGAAGACGGCCCGAGAGCAAGACCCACTCGGCCCGAAAGCGTTCCCGCGTCCCTTTGCTCTCGGCAAACCGGACACAGGTCTCCCACACGGGCTGAACACATCGAGTGTCGACTTCATGTGGAGATTGATGAACAGAGCTGTCGTTTCTGGTCCCAGGAGTCCACCAACGTTCCAGACCCATGTCCAACCCCAGAAACCCGCGACATCAACGAGCAAACTACGCGAACTCTTCGGGAGCTGTCGAACGATCTCTACAACGAGCATCGTATTCACACGAGCGGTACTGCCGATGGAGGAAAAGGAGATCTCGCCGCCTCCAACGAAGCGACGCAAGCTATCCAAGTCGAGCAGCGATTCTGCTTCGCCCGAGATCACGATCTACAGCTGGAACGTCAATGGTATAACACCATTTGTGCAGCGTCGGATAATTTCTTACTTCCACAACAATGACGCCTCCAAAGCGCCTGCACCTGCCACCACCACGGCATCTTTGCGGAGCATCCTCCGTCGCCACAAGTGGCCGACAGTCTTTTTCCTCCAAGAGATCAAAGTCAATTCTGCAGATACTGCTACATTGAAGGCAATCCAGTCAGCAGTTCAACGCGGGGACGATGACGACCAGGAGCCAGGCTATGTGGCGCACTTCTGTCTGCCGTCCGACAAGTACAACGCTCGCGGCTTCGGAGGCAAAGTGTACGGTGTCTGCAGCATCATCCGCCGTGACTTCTCCGACGAGTGGATAACCGGCGTGCGTGCCGTCGACTGGGACAAAGAGGGTCGTGTCCAGGTCATTGAGACGAAAGGCTCGGCGAGCCAGCCCAAGCTTGCCATTATCAATCTATACGCGGTAAATGGCACCGACAATCCATACAAGGACAGTGATTCCGGCAAAGTCGTTGGTACCAGGCACGATCGAAAGATCCAGGTGCACGACCTCTTGGCTGCCGAGTGTCGCAAGCTAGAAGCCAGCGGTTTTACGGTCGTCATAGCCGGCGACGTCAACATCGCACGGGCGGCCATCGACGGACATCCCAACCTGCGGACATTTCCACGCCAGCATTGCGTGAACAGGGCTCATTTCGAAGCGACCTTCTTCGCTCCTGCTTTAGAGGGGCAACCAAGCGAAGAACATGCTTCTATACAATCTGGCGACATGGTTCGAGGCGAGGGAGGCAAAGGTCTGGACATGATCGACACTTTCCGTCACCTTCACCCATCCCGGAAAGCGTACACGTACTACCCACGTAATAAGCCTTTTGGACAAAGCTGTGACCGCGTCGACATGATCCTCATATCGAGGTCCTTGCAAGACCACCTGAGGGAGGCGGGCATGCATGAGACTCCTGGTGATCGCGGTCCCAGCGACCATGTTCCTCTCTACGCCAAACTTTGCTTCGAGAGTGGAATGCATTCCCACGAAGCTGCTGGATGATGCCATGCCAATACAGATCCTGGCGATCGTTGACACCAGAAAGTGCGGTCTCCCGGCTTGCGAGGAGAGCAAAGCCGTTGGTGAGGCTTCGTCACCTCTTCTTCGCAACCCAGAAGCTCGGCAAATATACGTTTTGCAATATGCTCTTCGGATCCTGAATATAGCCTGTTGGGCCTGCCGGTGCTTGCTTAGAGTCGATAATGTCAAAGCCGAACCGCTGGACTAGACTGATGACTTCTTCGCCCGAGAGCTCGAAAGAGCCAGGTTCGCCGATACCTTCGCGTGCGAGTGAAAGATCACCTCCCTCTAAGGTTGTCGGTCTAGAATCACCACTAGCTCCAGCCGGGTGTCCAGGAGACTGTACGGCATGTCGGCGCTCGTCACGCTCAGCCGGGGTAGGAGCAGATTCGAAGTGCCACAGCAGCGGACCGAGATTGATCCACAGTCCGCCAGGCTTGAGGCAGTGCGCGATGGTTTGGATGTAATTGACGACGTTGGGAGCGGTATCGATGAAGAAACACGTGGCGACCGCGTCGAACGCCGCTTGATACTCAGTCTCTCGGTAAAGCTCGCAGAAATCGCCCGCCGTCATCGACATGCGTTCGCTGCAATGCACCTCCGACCGCGTATCCTCGGATGCAGTCTCCAAGTGGGTACCGGGATGAACATCAGGAACTGAGACTGCTTGTAGCTGCGCTGCACGGGTGAGGTGGTTGCTGAAGCTCAAAGCCCATGGATAGAGTCTGTGCTGGCCGGCCGATCGGGTGCAATTGAGGATGTAGTTTGATGCCAGCAGCTGATGGTAGGAGATCTCATTCCCTTCGACGGTATAGCCAGCTGCGCAGATATCGAGGACCAGTCTCCCGAGGCCTGCTCCAGGGACGAGTACACTATGTTCATGGCACCCTGGCACCGGGACTTCGGGAAGGTGGTCTTGCAATGCGGAGAGAATGGGTGCGTATGAGGCGTGTCGCTCGCCCTGTCCTTCGGCAGACCAGTCGCGATAGAATTGTCGGATCGTCGAGCGGGCCTTGTCCATGTCGTGTGGCGTCGCGTACCCTTTCCAGGAGTCATCGTGCGGTGCGATCCCGAATGATGGTAGGCCGACGCTGAGGATGGCTTCGGCGATGTCGGCGTTGGAGTCGATCGCCTCGTCGACAGCGTTGAATGTGTCGGGTAGAGAGAACGGAGGCTCGGAGAGGATGTCGATATGCGCACTTGGTAATGAGTAGAACGACTGTCGGCGGACATGGGTGATGTTGTAATGTGCGGCATGTCGGTATTGACTAGGACGATTTGTCGGCTACAAGATGGCTTCGATGATCGAGATACACAAGGACATCTCATATCTTTCTGCTTTGCGAGTGAAATGAATCACCAACTTACCGAAATGAATCCAAGGCGGCGTACAAGACGCGCCTCTCCTCCGGATCAGACAGCGGATCAAGCTCCTGTGAAAGCCGTTCGCCAATGGGACTTTGGGCAGTCTCTCCGGGCATGGTGAATGTTTGCCCACTGGCTACAAGTAGTACTTGTTCGTAATGCGACACCTACATACCTAGGTAGTGAACAGGAGGGCGACGAGGGTGAATTGGGCAGCGTAGATGCAAACTCACCCCGAATCCCACGACTTTCTTCAATCCTGTCCCCACTTCACTCCATACCATCCACGTCCAACGAACGTCCTCATCAGAGTCCCTTCCAGACCAAAATAAGATACAAATCAGCAACTACAATGTTCATCACCGATGAGACAACCCCGAACGGCACGCACCCAACGCCACCCAAACCAATTCAACTTTCCGTCACTCTTCCCAACACCCGCGTCAATCTGCATCTTACTTTCCACTCCACCAACACCCTCCTCCTTTTCCTCACAACCTCCAACCCCGAGACTGGACCAATCTCTCCCGCTACATTGGGAAGTCTCGTGTTCGCAATGCCTGATGTACGTAACGACTTCTCCCCTACCCGAAACTTCATACCTTGAGCAATCGATCGCTTGATCAGTATTGACGCATTGCAGCGTTACACATCACAACCTCTCAGCACAGCACTCTACAGCTCCGCAACGTCGGTGGACTTCGCGACGCGGATGGCGAGGGCGTTGGCGCGGAAAACGGGCCAGGGTTGTTATGTCGGCGGGAGCGTGAACCTGGCTTCTTCGGCTGTGGGTGGCGGTGGGGGCAGCGTGGAGGAGGAGATGGAGGTTTTTCGGGCGCTGGTGGATGTGGTTGTTGGGCAGGCTGGAAGGTCTGAGGAGTCGGGGAGTTGAGCATGCGTTTGGAACGGCGTCTCGGTCGGAGCCATCAACCTCGTAGGGTGATCTGGCCTAACAAGCCGGCGTTATTTGCTGCAATGGGTGGCGGTGCCACAGACGACGGCATCGAGAATGGCACCATATACTCGCCACCTCGCCCGGAAAGTCGCAGATCTCGTGAACAAACCCTGTGTGTCCATGTACAGCCAGTTGCTGTCAAGTTCGAAGCTTGGTTCGTGGACTCGCGGACTGGTCACCATATTGTTGCCGGGCACGCCGGGCAAGTAGGGGGGTTTCATCCGAGGTTGACTTTTGTTGCCCCGACTCTACGCCGTGCCGACATCCGTGCCAGCCGTGTTGTCTTTAGCCAAATGCATTTGAATGGAAATGTGAGGCCTGCTGGGCATCACAATGTAAGCAACCAGGCTACTTCTCACCATCATCCAAGCGACATATTTCGCTTGCCTTAGAAGCCTCAGCTCCATCACAGTACGAGATTCCACGGTTGTTTGTGGTGGCGTTCTTCTGCCCCTCACCATGACAGCCGATGCCAAGGCGGGGCCCCAGATCGACCCCGAAGAGTCTTTGGGGAAGGGTAAAGCATATTCGATGGACTCCAGGTTATTACAATCTCGACATACTGATAACAAGAAGACGTAGACAACAACCATGTGGACACCGAGAAGGACCCCAGACTGGAGAATGGCGACCCATCCATCGATACCTCCAAGTCCACCTCGCCATGCGCAAGCGAGCACGAGCCGACACGGGAGAAAGTTATCGTCTCCTTCGCCGACAACGACCCCCTGAACCCCTACGACTTTTCGCGAACGAAGAAACTGTACATCGTCCTGACGTCCATGATGATGGTTATGAACAGCACCATCGGCAGCTCCCTAGCGACGGGCGCCACGCGACAGACCAGCGAGTACTTTCACGTCTCCGACGACGAATTACTCGTACTCCCGGTTTCGATCTACCTGGTTGGATACGTTGTCGGGTAATTGCCACATGTCTTGTGTGACGGACCGTAATGTCGAGCTGACAGCATGGCGTCGAATGGCAGACCTCTCATATTCGCCCCTCTGTCAGAATCCTACGGTCGGAAACCAGTCATGATCTCGACCTTTGCCGTCTTCACCGCCTTCACCCTCGGCTGTGCGCTCGCGCCCACCTTCGCCGGCCTCATCGTGCTGCGGCTGCTGGTCGGCATCGGCGCGTCGACGCCCATTTCCGTCGTCGGCGGCATCTACGCGGACATTTACAACACGCCGCGGGCGCGCGGGCTCGTGATCACCATCTTCATGGCCGCGACGACGTGGGGACCTCTGATCGGTCCGATCGCGTCGGGTTTCGTGGCGCCGGTGTCGTGGCGCTGGGCGTACTGGGTTGGACTCATCATTGCGGGAGCGACGTGGCCTCTTTTATTGCTTATGCCGGAGACGTTTGGTCCGGTAATTCTGAAGAAGAAAGCTGCGAAGATGAGGAAGGAGACGGGTAACGCTGGGATCGTGGCACCGGCTGAGCTCGAGAAGCAGGATTTGCGTGAGCTCGTGACTGTCGTATTGACGAGGCCCATCCGGATGTTTCTGTTCGAGGCGATCGTTTTGACCACCTGCTTGTACCTGTCGGTGGTGTATGGCATATTCTACAGTACGTTCCTCGAGTCAATTGGTTCGTGCAAGGACAAAGCTGATCACCGCCGATAGTTTTCTTCCAAGCTTACCCCATCGTCTTCGAGGGCATCTATGGCTTCAACCCTGGCGAAGAGGGCTTGGCGTTCTTGCCGATTGGCGTCGGAGCGATGCTCGCCGGTGGCGTCTACTTACTTTGGGACTCATACCTCACAAAATCCAAGGCGAAGCCATCGCCACCCGCCTGGACGCAGATCGAAGAGTACGTCCGGCTCCCGCTCGCCTGCCTCGGCGGGCCGCTGTTCGTCGTCAGCCTCTTCTGGCTGGGCTGGACGGCGCGAGCGGACATCCACTGGATCGTGCCCACGCTGTCCGCCCTGCCGTTCGGCCTCGGTTTTCTCCTCATCTTCATGGGGGAGCTCAATTACCTCGTCGACGCGTACGAGGTCTACGCCGCCAGCGCCATGGGCGCCGCCTCTTGCGTCCGGAGCGTCTTTGGCGTCGTGTTGCCCTTCGCGGCGAAGCCCATGTACGATCGCCTCGGCGTCGCTTGGGCGTGCAGTCTGTTGGGGGTTCTGAGTTTGCTGATGAGTTTGATCCCGTTTGTGTTTATCAGGTATGGAGATCGGATCCGAGCGGGGAGTAAGTTCTGTCAGGAGTTGAAGGAGCTGAAGGTGCAGAAGGAACAGGAACGGGAAGAACAGGCCAGATGGAAGCAGGGAGATGGATCAGGCGTGCAGCAGCATAGGATAGAAGATCCGGCAAAGCAAGTCTAGGCGGTTTCCGTTTGGCACGGATGTTCCGTTCTTCCAGTTTGTTGCTCGCGGTGATCGATGTGCCTGTCAGTCCCCAATGTGGTGAACCATGCTTCCCTCTTGCCGAAGAGCCGTACCCATCACGAGACACTTGTCAAGGGGGATTTTGTTTGTGCCTTGCGGTGTGTAATCTGGGAGGGGGCGAGGATCTGGGGGATCCCTGCGTCGATGATCGAGGCCTCCTCGTCGTTGGAATCTCGTTTGTCGTCCATTGCTTGTGCCAGAGGTCTTGGAATCCTTCAGCTAAGGTACCTTACGTTGAAAGGGCGATCGGAGTTTTATCAGAAGCTAAGGTACCTAAGGTATAGAACACGAGGGAGATCGTTGTCTGACTCGAAGACGGCGCTATTGGCTCTCGTCAGCCCCTCTTGAGACGTCACGTGACCCGGTGGGGACGCCGTCGAACATTCACTTTGAGCAGACTACACGCTACCACATCCAATGCTTGATATCTGCTGTTCGCTATGTATCGGCGAACGATCTGTAGACGCGAGGGATCGTGGCAAAGGGTGTCTTGCTACGAAGGTACATGTTAGTTGCGCCAGAGCGTCTGATGTGTGCGATGTGGCACGGCGGTAATTGGGTTGCACTGGTTGCCGTCCAGAGGCATTCCGTCCCGTTATGATGTCTCTCGGCCATCCACTCCCACGCCAACACTCCCTCCCTCCGCCACCGTGGAATGTCATGTCATGTCTGCCCGCCACTTGTACCTTGCTACCGCTCCCGCTGCTGTGCCTCCCACTAGCCTTGGGACCCAAAGGGTGATCAGTGATGTTTCCTCTGCGATCCCTTTCATGAGCCCTACCCACCCTTGTCATGTAACTGAGTCTGTTCTCCAGGAGACATCCACCGCGGATCTGGCGTCACCTCCTCACCTTCGTTGAGCCTTCTCAAGAGTAAAGACCTCGTTTCATCCCGTCTGGTCATAGCAGGTCTTCATCACATAGAACATCGATCCGAAGTCGAATACCGAACGGGCCAATCTCTACTCACCGGTCACTCTCCCATCATCGATCCTCTTTGCCCACCGCAACCCCGGCATGCCCTCGTAGTCAATTCAAGCAGTCGAAGTGTGGGAGTCCACGACGGCCTCAAGGACTTAGCAACGTGGTATATCAAACAAAAAGAGTGCAGGACAACGATGGAATTTGAGCAAGCTTTCATGGGGTACACACAATCTTGCGCTGTGAGAACAGTGAGATCGATATATCGTGCTTACGACGCTGTAGGTCGAGAGACTGGACCTTCCCGAGTCCAACCGCAACGCCGACACGTTCCTCGTTCGGCAACCATCTGCTACAGACCCCCAAAACCGCAACCTTTCCGTCCCATTTCCAGGATGCCTTCAACACGCCGCAGATGCCGGGTTATGCCACTCCGCAGCAGACCCAACATGGCTCCATGGCTCCGGTGCTGAGATCGCAGGTGTCTGCTGACGCTCTGCGATACAACATATACCACGGAAACCTGCAGAGTGGAACAAGTTCCGGGGTGCTTAGTCAAGGTGCTTCTCAACTGGGTACCACGTATGGATGTGCAATGCCGACCTCACCGGTACAGGCTACAGGACCGTCCTCGTTCGAAACTTTACAGATGCAAACCCCACCGCCCACTAGAGACGCGTCGGTGAAGAAACCCCAGGAGATGCATATTGAGTTCGGAACGCCCTCCACCATCGCATCGCGCAGGTTCGCGACACCGCAGCAGCCCGCAACGGCGCAACCGAGTACACTCATGGCTCAGCAGACTCTGATGCAATTTCCCCAGATAAGCTTCTCACCGGACCTGTATCGGTTCGCCAATGCAGGGCCGGCGAGCGCACCTCTCATGCCACAGATGCCGTTGTTTTGGGACCCAACAAGCAGCCCACAACATGTCACGGAGCAAAGCTCTTTGAGCGATCCTTTTGCGCCGACTCGGCAGAGCGGCCTGGAATGGCCGGCGATGTCAGTGCAGCCGAGTATTGGACAAGCGATCTCGTTCGATACGCCGGCCATGACCAGCTTCCCGTTGCAGTCACCACATCCGCGGCCATCCTCAGCCATACCACTCGGAAGTAACGTGCCCTCGGTGCCAGGCCCGCAACTGCCGTCGACCAGCCTTGTTCCATCCCTAATCTATAGTTCCCCGATACGGCCCATGGTTCGATCGACAAGTCGGCCTAGCAAGCCCCGCTCCAAACAGACTCCTAGCACTGTCAAGCGCAAGGACAGCGCAGATCCCAGTTCATCGCGAAGTGGGACTCCTTCGCCCGTGGACAACTTCCCTGCCGTGAGCGGTCTGGCTCTGCGAAGAAGCAACACTACCGGAACTGCTCGACCGAGCAGTGTGCATTCTTCGTTGAACGGCTTGGAGACGTTAGGCCGAAGAAACAGCGTCAGTCAGATCTCGAGGACCTCATCGCCGCTGAAACGTGCCGGGAAGACTCCGCTGGGCTCGATTTCAGAGCACACCTCCCGGACGCGAGCTTCCGTCATACTGACCATAGACGAGAACGGTCGAGCGCGAACCGAGAGGCGAAACGTTGCCGACGATCCGACCAAGTCCATCCGGGAGAAATATCCCGGCCTCTACGACAGCGATTCCAGTGAAGAAGAATCGGACGCCACCGAGCACGGGATGGCTTCCTTCACCTTCGCCAAGGGAGAAGAACGACGATCCAAAGCGGTAAAACTCGATCCGCCCGTGGAGGGGTTGGACGGCTTGAGTATACCGCGATCGAGTTCGTCCGCATCGCTGCGAGGCGCCGTCACGCCGTCACGAGCTGCTATCGCCGCCGTCGCTCAGCTTCGGAAACAGGGTAGTCTGCGCAAAAAGAACCGTATCAGCCCGGCTAAGCACAGTACTGCCGCCTCGGTCCTTGACACGTGTCCTATGGATGTGGATCACGAACAAGCGCGGGACATTGCTTCTCTACAACCTCTACAATTCCCAACCCAAGCCCCGGTCGGAGGATGGACGGGCGTCTCTCACGATTTCAGTTCACTAGGTCTCGGGCAGGCAACAACACACCATTGGCGCACAGCCCACACCACATCGAACCACCAACACTATCGTCCTCCCCTTACCGCCATACCATCGCAACAACAACCACCGCCCCGCCCCGCCCTCCTCATCCGCTGTATCTGCGGCGTCAAAGAACTCCAAGACAACATGATCCGATGTTCGTCGTGCACGCAGTGGCTACATGGCGCTTGCGTGGGGTTGGAGGCACAGCGGTCTTCTCAACCGAGGGATTATACTTGTTTCTTGTGCACGAAACCGGCTAATATGGTGTCGGTGGGATGAGTTGGGTCGTAGGTATGGGTATGTGCTGCGTTCTAGCGTTGGTCACCGTCTTTCGGCGGAATTGACCAGACAATAGGGTCCATTGACTTTGTTTCGCTGCAGGAGGCCAAGACAAAGAAAGCAGGAACAAGAGTTAAATGGGCAAGGTCAGACAAAGGCGGGTTTGTCTCGGTCAACCTATATTGTGTTGTTCACTGGCAGGCTGACACATATCACAAACCCACTGCGTGTTCAATAAGCCTTTTCGTCGTGCGTTCCGTCTCTGTATCATTCGACTACTACACCCACTGGCGAACCTCGATCGCCTGCCTACCGTCAACCAGACGGGAAAAAAGGACACCACATCTAACAAACCCGGCCTTCAGCTCGCGACAATGCAACACTACAAAGCCCTCAACCCTCACAACCACCATCACAACAAGAACTTCCCCCCACGCGCCTACACCGACCTTTCCCGCTCCGACATCCACCTCCTTGCAACCCTCCTCAGCGCCACCCCAGCAAACCAGACCAACCACATCTCCTCCCTCCCCTCTCATCTCCGCAGCAGGCACCCTCGCTTGACAACCCTCTGTCCTACGCACAAACGCCTCAATCCCCTCCCGCTCATCAGCTTCTCCCGCTCTCTCGAAGCCGAGACCAACCGGGCGCTCCAGGCCAAGCTGCTTCCAATACAAGTACAAAGACTTCTGACGGTCTTTGATAATTATGCAGGCAAGTGCGTCGCATGTCGTCTTTCGCACCTGTCTCAGGACGAGGCTGTGTTGGAAGCTGTCGGTAGTGTGCTCGTCGCGACGCTGAGCGCGAGGAATGCCCCGCGGAGTAAACGCGTCTTGTGGGTTGAATGCTGTCTTGCGCGTGTCCGGGGCGATGCGGCTGTGGGGAGGATGTGGGTGATGGGAGCGGAGTTGAGAGAGGTGTTGCGCGGCGGGAGAGCACAGGTGGAGGTACTGTCCGGTGATGAAGGGAGCCCGACTCGTCCGCTTCGCGAACGTTTGCAGGAAGATCACGTTTCGTTTGTTAGTGCGACGTTGGGGAGGGAAGAACAAGGTGCGCAGCATCGATTCGACGGAGACTCTTTCGTCTTCGGCGAGGCGGACATTGTCGAACCTGCTCCGGCTCTTACGCCAACCCGAACCCACTCTCCAGCGTTCTCAGATCACCCCTGCTCACCGGAACCAAGCACCCAGCCTTCCACCCCTGACTCACACACCTTCCTCATCAATCCCTTCACAGCCACCACATCCCCTTCGCTCCACAACCCCAATCCCAATCCGAGCACCAATCCGACCCTCCCGCCCGTAAGTCTCCCTCGCAGCGCTTACGGCAACGGCCTCTCGTCACGCACGAGCAAGCTCTGGACGCGAAAAATCCAGGACCGTGCGCCGAGGTTCTGGAGAGGTAGGGATGGGGTGCTAAGGGGTCCTTTGGATGACGACGGTGATGAGTTGAGCGAAAGTCAGAGTAGCATCGGTGAAGGGGGAGATGAAGGGTGGTTGGGCAGCTGGATCTGAACAGGAGGAGGGAATGGATGTATGAAAGTGAAAGTCTGTATTTGGAGACTTCTCCGGAGGCTTGTCAGATGTGGAGGGAGGCATGGGTCTGCGACGAGGACTTTTCACACTGGTGTTGTATCAATTTAATTGTTCGATTGAGTTGACTGCATCGTTATTTCGACTTGTCGGCCACGTCTGAGTTTCAAGGTGATCGTAGGGTTGGATAACACATCGAAGGAAGAGGAAAAGGTTGTGATATGTGATGGACTCAACGTTGGCAAGGTCGAATGATTGAAGGATGCCGGGGATGATACTGAAATTGAGGCATACTACGACTGACAAATCAGAGTTCGTCTCGTTACCGGGCGTTCCAGTCAACATGTCAAGTCATGAATCCTGCGACTTTGGATCCCTCCTTCAAGCATCCATGGAAGCCTGATGACTCCCTTCCGCCTTCTTCCCACCATCGTCCACCCCCACGCTTGACGACGCGGCCTCTCCTCCATCCCCGCCACCGCTAACCCCTTCCAGCGTCTTCCTGTCGTTCTCTTCCTTCTCAGCTCTTTCCTCTTCCTCCCGCCTTCTTGCCTGTACCTCCTCTTCCTGCCTCCGCCGCTCCTCTCGTTCGCGAGCCTCAACATGTGCCTCCCCTATTCCGGGCCACAGCGACGCAACGAATAAGGCCACCATGCGTTCCACAGGCCGAATGAACTCCCTCAGTCGCTGCATGCGGGCGTCCCGAACTTGCTGTCGTTCGTCGAGTAGACGCTGCGCAACCTGCTCCGGCGTCGGCATAGGCTGTCTGGTCCCATCCGCACCATGCGGTGGAGCGCCTTGCTGCTGCCGCCCCGCTTGCCCGTTACCAGCTACAGCAGCAGGACCTGCAGGCGGTGGACCAACTCTAATAAGGTCATCCCACCACCTTCTCGCTACCCCGCCTTGGCCAAACAACCCCAGGCGCACCATCCAGAAGCCGAAGCCTATCATCATCAAAGCGATCGGACGACGCCATCCCATGTTCGCACCGAGGAGGAAGTAAGCGAAGATGAGGATGCGGAAAAGGAGCCAGAATTGCCCAAGGGCGGCGTTCATGCCGTCTACTGGCTGATCCTGCCGTTGTTGTTGCTGTGGCTGTTGTTGCTGGTTGACAGCTTGCGCTTGCGGGGCGCCCACCGCTTGTGCAGGGTCGGCGACGATCCCAGGCTGTTGTTGAGTGACGCCGGCAGCAATGGCAGCGGCGGCGGCATTCGGCGCTTGCTGGTAAGGCATTTGTGCAAGCTGCCGTGCACGGGCCGATGTTACTTGAGTCGTCGGGATTGTGGCTTGAAAGACGCTCCGCTGCACGTCGCTGCCGAGGCTGGTGGCGTATGTTCCGTGTTGGGGAGAGAAGATTAAGGCTTGTGGACCCTGTGGGGAGGAGCAGAGGTAGCAAGTGACCGCGTTTGGATTCGTAGAGTGTACAGGTGGCTGCATCTGGGTGCGAGCATTGTTTCGCGTCTGTGCTGGAGGGTGGTAACGTAGGTTCGCGATGGCTGGAGGATGATTGGAAGGCGGCGGCGTCATGGCCATGGGCGGAAGGGTAGGGCGCGGTGGCGGTGGGGTTCGAACGTGCGGTGTTGCCATTGCCGCGCCAGAGCCAGAAGGTCGGCCATTTCGCTCCCTGCCACCAGCACCAAGATGCAGCGGATCAATGTAGTCATTTACTGCCTGCTGCAGTTGGCCCAAACGCGCGCTTTGTTCTTCGAAACCTTGGCCTTGATCCGTTGTGCCAGCGCGCATCTCATCGATCAGCCGACGCATCTCCGCCATATCCTCACGCGCTCGATCCAGCGCTGTGGGTGCAATACCTTGTGGCTGCATACCCTGTGCCTGCATAGCTGCTGGCTGCATACCTTGTGGCATCATACCTTGCGGCAGCATACCTTGTGGAAGTAAGCCTTGTGGTAGTATGTTCGGGAAGCCCCAGTTTTGCACTGCCGGCTGCGGTAAGTTGACGGGCACGTTGAAGGTTTGCACATGGTGGTGGATCTGAAAGCGCCCTCCGTCAACTCGGGGGTACGGGCCTAGCTGCGGCGCAGCGCCCGGATTAGGTGGAGCTTGTGGTAGAGGTGGATGGCCGTTTGTGCCGTCTGCGGGGAGTACCACACCCTGTGGGGCATCTGCATGTCTTTCAGATGGCTCTACACCTTCTTGTGTTGAGGTATTTGAGGCATTTGAGGCGCCTGGAACCGAAGAGTAAGGCTGTGGCGTGAGTCCATTCGGCTGCATGCCCTGCAACTGCGCAGGGATTTGCTGCGCATTGAAGCTCAGTGCATTCTGGCCATTCTGCTGCCCACCTACTCCGTGCATGCCCATACCTGCCCTCTGCTGTTGGCCCATCTGAATCGCCTGATTGAAGCCTGGTGCCCCTGCTCTGATTGGCTGTCCAGGGATGAGCGGTACAACACCACCCATCCTTTGTGCCTGCGCCATCTGCTCTGCTATCATCTGATGACGTAGATGCATTTGATGTGCCTGCTGGTGTAATGCTTGCTGATGTATTGCCTGTTGATGCATTGCCTGGTGCATTGCGTCGGACTGTTGTTGAAGCTGAGCTTGGAAATTGGCGAGCGGAACGTTCACTTGTGCATGTGGAGGCTGTCCGGGCGGAGCTGGCTGCGCCTGTCCTTGCACTTGCGCTTGCGTTGGGGTGTCGGTGGGCTGTGGTGCTGAGGTTGCTGGACTGCTGGCGGACATGCTGACAACGCGTCGATGCGCCGACGGAGCATTGTGGTTGTTCCCTTCGCTTCTGATGAGAAGATGTAGGACATATTCGGTCTGGCTTGTATCGCGTCTCGTGTTAAGCGCGTCCACCAGTGTCTGCTCGTCGTCCACTAGTGCTCTCCCTGCGAACAGCAACCGCTGTTTCTCGGGAGCAGGATGCGATGGCAGTGTCTCCTGGATCCTCTGCCGCACGTGACGGACGTGGGCACTGGTCTTGAAGGTCCCGAGAGAGTGATCGTCCGCGCCGCCTTCGACGTAACCTGGCGGGACCTTGACCTTGAGAGTGATGGTCGATGGTGGTCCTGCGGGCGCCATTGCGGTATGGTCCGCACAACAATCCAACCGCGAACTTCTCGCGCTCTCAATAGCTCTCCGAATGTCGCGCAACGTTCACCGTGGGTCTGTTGCCATCGTTGTTGTCGAGGTGCACCACGCTGTGTAATGGAAAAGGTCTAGAGATGCTTAGGTGTTCACAGGTGAGGTAGCCCACGAAACGCGTTCACGTGAGGACTTACCTCGGCCGACCTTCCCTCGTCAAGCGAGGTGCGCGAGACGTCATGCGTATCGCTTTTCCTGGGGTATATGTAAATTGCAACGGTTTGGACGAGGTGTTTCATTTATCTCGTCCGGAGGACAGCGAGAGAGAGTCTCAAAACATATATTCACGGCCTCGTAATGAACTGTACAACATAAGAGCGAAGAGCCGACGATGATCTCTCGACCCACCCACCACCTCTTGCACCCCGTTCGCTTGCGCATACCTCCATCACAACGCCTACGCCTCTTCTCCACCACCCGCCAACAACACCGAAAGCAGTCCTTCGCCTCAAGGTTGGGTACGGCATGGCGTAGCACGCATATCGTCTGGCGTCCGATTCCGGTCGCTGTAGGCATCGCGTTCCTCGGCGCCATCCAGGTATACCGCATCCAAGAGCGCGAACGTCGAAAAGAGGAGGAAGAATGGCGACATCGCTCTGAGCATCCCGATGAGTACGACGAAGGAAGCCTTCGACCGAGGAGGAAGCGGCCGCGCGTACGACCGAGCGGGCCTTGGACAGTGCAGATCATGAGCACCATCCCACTCAAGGCGTTGAGTCGGTGGTGGGGATGGTTCAACAGCGTGGATATTCCTTACTATCTGCGTGTGCCTGGATTTAAGTTGTACGGGTACGTTTTCGGCGTGAACTTTGACGAGGTCAGCGAGCCGGATCTGCATACGTATCGGAATCTGGCGCAATTCTTCTACCGCACGTTGAAGCCTGGGGTGCGGCCAATCGATCCGGACCCGACCGCACTGGTGTCACCTGCGGACGGTAGGGTGGTGCAGTTTGGGTACATTGAGCACGGCGAGGTGGAGCAGGTCAAGGGTGTCACGTACTCCGTTGACGCGCTGTTGGGCACCGAGCCCACGGCCGCAGCGGCCGCGGGCAGTCATCAGAACATACAGAGTAGCGCGGTCGGCGACTCTCAGAGCCCCAAGCCGAGCGCACAGAGACGCCGAGATGGTGACGAAGAGACTATCCGAGCAGATGAGGAATTTGCCCACGTGAACGGCATTTCATACACTCTCCCGAACCTGTTCTCCGGCGGCGCCCAAGGCACTCATCATCGCGAAGGCACCCAAATCACCGATCCAGCCACACCACCCTCTGATCAAAGCACACAGTCTCGAGCCGGCTCGGAGGCCGAAGTCAGCGCCGACCTCGCCCTCTCCCCCAGCAAGCCCAAACCTTGGTACTACCCGGATGCGCAAAAGGACGAGACGCCTACAGGTCTCTACTACTGCGTGGTGTACCTCGCGCCCGGCGATTACCATCGCTTCCACTCACCCGTGTCCTGGGTCGTGGAGACCCGGCGCCACTTCGCTGGCGAGCTGTTCAGCGTGAGTCCGTACCTCGTGCGCTCCCTTCCGGGCCTCTTCACTCTCAACGAGCGTGTCGTGCTGCTCGGTAGATGGAAGTACGGCTTCTTCTCCTACACGCCCGTCGGCGCCACGAACGTCGGCTCCATCGTCGTCAACTTCGATCGTGAGCTGCGCACCAATTCCCTCCTGACCGACACCCTGGCCGACCGCGCCGCCGAGCGAGCGGCGGAGCGAGGCGAACCGTATAGCGGGTACGCGGAAGCGACGTACGCGGCGAGCAGCCCCGTGCTCGGCGGTCATGCGTTGAAGCGTGGGGAAGAGATGGGTGGGTTTCAGCTGGGAAGCACGATTGTCATGGTCTTCGAGGCGCCGAAAGGTCGCCGACCGAGTTTCGATGAAGGATGGGATGAGGGGAGTGAGGGGCGGGGGAGGAAAGGTGGCTGGAGGTGGTGTATTGAGCGTGGGATGAGCGTCAAGGTTGGGGAGAAGTTGGGGTTTGTCGAAGAGGATGAGGGAAGGGTTGGATGATGGGACGGAGAGAGTGGCAGGTTGGGAAAGGCTGTATATGAGATTCTGTACGATTTGGTCGATTTGTAGGATACCCTGTAGAGAACTCGACTTATAGGCGAATGCTTCCAGATTGGCTGTTATATATCACGGCGATCTTCAAGCCCTTCCACTTCGCGTGCTTCACTAGCTTTGATGTATCAGCTGTTACTGTCGCCAGCAAGCTCCTGCATTCGAGCATTGTTTCGTCTTCGCAAATATGCAGAGAAACGAAGAATGACATTCGGCTTCTTTATAACACATTAGCACAATGCACATGTGTAGGATCGACTCAAGGCTAAGGAAAGGAGAGTCTGCCTCCATCGGCACGCTTCGGCACCTCGGTACGTCTTGCGTTTCGGGGCGAACCTCTCGGCTTCGGCTTCGGCTTCCGCCCGACCACATGCCCCGCGAGTTGCGACTTGGAACATCTCATTGCGTGTCGGTTGACTACTACCGAGCATTTGTAAACGCCAATGGATCAAGACGAGCCACCTCGCGTGGCAGCGGTCTTCCAAGTAGTCTTCGACCAGAAGGTAGGGTAGGTACATCTACACATACGAGCGGATGAAAGTAAGGCTGATCGGATGCGGGCAGCTACACCACCGCCTGGAAACGATCGCTCCCGGATGTCAACCTGGACGGCGTGGAGTACAAGAGTCTACCGTCCGGCTTGCACAGTGTTCGGAGTGATCTCGTCTACTTCATCCACGAGGGTTATGCCGCCGTGAGCGCGTTCGTGCAGGAGGAGTCGCACGAGCAACACCGCAATGCTAGCTTCGTCGCGGTCGGGGTGCTCGTGCCGAGTTTTGGGAGACTTGGGCGGGCGTGGACGCATGCTGAGGAACTCACACGGTTGGCCGAAGGCTTGGTGAAAACGCCGGCAGGGTCTGAGGACTTGGAGCGGTTCTGGACGGAGCATAAACTGGACGATGCTGCGAAAGGGAGCGATGCAGCGCCTATCGCAAGACGAGGGTCGCTGACGGCGGGACTGAAGAGGAAGCGAGGGCCTTCGGATGTTGATGCGGGTATGAAAACCGATGTTTCTGCGACGCACCCGGCTCTCTATATGCCTGCTCTCCTGGACACCTTTGGACCTTTGCTATTCCCGTTGTACAGGGCTGCACTTCTGCGAAAACGCATTCTGCTCATGGGCGGCCCACCAGTCCAGCCGCAGTGTAACGCGGTATACATCTTGTCTGTCCTGGCAAGCTTGCCGTCTGCACTGGGCGAAGTGTTGCAGCCGAACGTAGAGCCGTTGTTTCGCATACACCCTCTCTACAGTGTTGGCATCCACGACATTCCATCACTGTCATCACGAAACGACGAATCAGGCTGGATTGCTACCACTACGGACGACATTCTGGGAGAGAAGCACCAGCTTTACGACGTTCTTGTTGATCTTACATCAAGGACAAAAGACCCACGCCGTCGGTGGCCGAGGATACGCACATCGGATGGTAGGATCGTGAAGGCGACACAGCGCGATCTCCGCCGTTATCGCTTGCTTCGCAGCGAACTCAGACGTACGCAGTTGGCCCGTGAGCGGTACTCGAACGATGCCGATGGGGATAACGACGTCGAGGTCGATCGTGACACCAATGCGCTTTTAGGCTCGACTACTGGATCAAAAGAAGACGGGCCGGCAGATGTGCAGAGTGACGAAAGCGAGGCTGTCGAGTCCGTTCGGTGGACGGCGATGGCGTACGACTCGTTCATGTGGTGGGCCTCCGCTGGTGAGCAGAACGCGGTAGAACAGGAAGAGACGTCTGCGGACAGGCAATTACTCGAGGATCTGCCTGATATCCACGAGGCGATGCCAGCGGCGTTGAGGGACGATGTGGAGGAGGAGGGCGCTCTCCATGCCCAGGTGATCGCCACAGTGCTTACAGCGTACTTCCACCGCCTGACGTCGCTCATCATACACACGCTGGCAGGCATTGTGGAAGAAGCGGATGATGAGACGGAAGACGGCATCGAAGAGGATGCGATTCAGATCAGTGCGGATGGGATGAGGCGCATGGGTCTCGATGCCGGGAGCGAGGCTGACAGGGCGTTTGTGCATGAGGCGGTGAAGCTGTATTTCGGGCGTGATGCGGTGGTGGCCGACGGGGCGGTCAGGGTGTGTGGGATGAGGGTTTGCTAGGATCGCTAAGTCATGAGTTATGGACGTAGGCAGGTACCAGGCATTTGCGAACAGATGTGACTACATGGTCAAAGGTTTAATGAGATAATATGAGTAGTAGTCGAATAGAGTCGTACCGGTACAGGGTTGTCATTTTCGGGACGACGTAGTGAAGTCGAAGGTGTTGCCGTATCGATTGAATCATGAGGTGTTGCGGATGTATCTGCCTCATCACGTGTCAACCTGAGATCTGCGGCCAGATTGGTCTGTGCTTTGGGCCTTCTTCGCTTTCGATGGGATCTCCATCGAACCCGCCTTCTCGTCCCCTCGCACACGCAACCTACACCCATTGCCTCAGTCCTCACGAGAAGATGTTCTGGCCATATCCCTGAGCTAAGGCAGCTTGCCTTCTTCGAAAGGCACCGACTTCATCTCCTTCGTGGGCTGCGCGTGGGAGCAAGCTACATCTCGACCCACGAGTCAACATGACGTCCGTCATCGAGCGTAGCATTTTCGGCGACAGCGCAAGCTCTGGACACGCATCCTCTCCGGCGGACTCGTCGAATACGTCCCTATCAGCCAGCGACGAGGAAACAGTCGTGATCGCTGCACATGGCGATTTGGTGTTGCGCATCGAGCACGAGGCCAGATCGTTGAAGCAGTCGGCAAGCTTCCGAGTCAACTCGTCAGCGCTCAAGCAACATTCGAAGTACTTTGAGCGCTTGCTTCAAGCCGGTCGGTTCGGGGAGGGCGCATCTGTCGAGGCACAGCACAAGACCTTGCGAGAGCAGTATCCGAGTATGATGGATGCGCCTACGTCCGCACTGCCTGTGGTCAAAGTTGAAGACCTTGGGCGCATTTCTACCGTCAAGTCTCTTACATCGCTCTGTACTGATCTGTTGTACATTCTGCATGGCAAGGACACCAATACTTTCCCACCCATCGCAAATCTGTCGAACCTCGCCATCGTCGCGGATCGGTTCGATGCTCTGGACGTGGTCAGAGGGTATGTGCGGCGGAAGAAAATGGTTCGTGCGATTGATGGCAAAACAACGGGCAAGGCAGATGTCGCACTGTCCGATGAAAGGGTTCGACAACGGTTGCTGGTGGCGATAATGCTCGATTATCCGTTCTGGGTTGAGAAATACTCCGCTCGCTTGATCACGAAGGGCTGGGTGGGCGAAGAAGTCGATGTATCCGCACCATTGTGGTGGGACCTGCCGTCCCGGTTCGAGGAAGAGCTCGCGTACCGACGCGAATGCATTCTGCAGACGGTGCAATCACTGCAGTCACACTTCCTCTCCCTCTACACCTCACGAGAACGACAATGCAAGCTCGGCTATGACTCTTCTGCGCAATGCGACTCTTTTCAGCTGGGCGAGATGATACGCTTCTTCACGCGGACGGGCACGTTGCAACTACAAGGCTCTATATACGACAGAGACGAGCCTCTCGAAGCTTTCCCCGGTGACATCTACTCGCTACTCGACACGTTGCGCCAAGTGCCGGAATATCAGATCGACCGCAATCACACGCATTGCGGTCTGCGGACGAGAATGGTGCCTTTGCTGGACCTCATCCAGGACGCCTTGCAGTACGTCGGTGTCTGTCCTGAGTGCTGGGCTGAAGATCGTTCGCGCTATGCTTGGATGGATGCAAAACGGCCCTTGCTATGGGAGAGATCGAACGCGCGACTCAGAGGGCAGGGCCACGGCAACCGCCATCCGGATGTGCGAGCGTTCTTCACCGCAGGCGAGAGGCAATGGGCCTCTTGATGCTGTACTCATCGCATGTTCTCATGCGTTTAGCTCCAGCCTAGACGAGGTTGGGCCTCATTGCAGTGCCTCTTCGCTCATCCTTTCCGCTCACGCGTTGCTGCGGAAATGCTGAGCATTAGGCTGAGTCAAACGATGAGATTCGCATGAGCTCCACCCTCTTTTGGCCGCCACCAGCGTAGTTGCCATCGTACCTTATTGTCGTGGTAATGAATCGTATGTTCCGGTGTTGCCGAAGGCGCAAGGGAACGTCTCAGGGCTGAGGCTGAAGCCCCACTTGGGCGTGCTAAGCCCTCCTCTGCACTGCCAAGTAGGTACATGTACCTCCTAAAGAAGAACATACTGAACTTCAATAATCAATATTGAGAGCTCGACTAGGGTGACCACTACTATGTGGCATGGTCGGCGCAGTTCGTTCCAGGCATCACCACATCCGTATAGTGATGTAGCCGCTTCGCCTCGTCGTGGTTATAAAAAAGTGAAGGCGCGCCCTCCACTACACGGTAAACTCACAAGGTCCAAGAAGCTGCGAAACCTCATTTACTTCAGAGTGATCGCGTTATAAGCAAACAATCGTGTCCGTCGCCACCCGCACTTGACAATCAAGCGACTTGTCACAGAACATGTCTGCCGCCTGGCTTGCACCTACCCTCTGCGTTACCCCCTTGCAAACTCGTCGAACGAACTCTTCCATCGAGAGTAATAATCATCGTGGCAACATGCTCAACAAGCTCAGAAGCCAGTTCGGATCTCGTAGAGAGAAGGACGATGGCTCGTTGGCGCGTCAGACGAGCATCCAACAGGTTAGTATCCCGCAGCATCCTCAGATTGCTTCCACACCTACGACAAGAAGACCAAGTAAGTCATTTCCGACGAGCAAGTCACGACGTACTTACTGACGACGACGCTAGCACACAGTACCAACAACTCGTTCACGGACCAGGACGACGTGCCACCAGCGTACTCGCCAGCTGCGAACGCCGCACCGGTCACGCAGTCGACAGGTATAACTGCGAGCAACGGAGCAGACGACCCTTACACCTTTCTGTATACCTTCGACACGGTCTTCTTGATCGATGATTCCGGTTCCATGGCCGGCAGTAGGTGGCGCGAGACGGCCGATGCCCTCGAGACCATCACGCCCATCTGCACGAACCACGACGCCGACGGCATCGACATCTACTTCCTCAACCACCCGGACTCCCCCTTCCACCACAACGTCACCAGCCCCTCGGTCGTGCGCGAGATCTTCCAAACCGTCCGTCCCAGCGGCGGGACCCCGACCGGCCAGCGCCTGAACAAGATCATCAAACCCTACCTCCGCCAGTACGAGGCGAACCCGGACACGACCAAGCCGATGAACATCATCTGCATCACCGACGGCGAACCCCACGACGACGTGGAGTCCCCGCTCATCGCGGCCGCGAAGAAACTCGACAAGCTCGACGCGCCCGCCTGGCAGCTCGGGGTGCAATTCTTCCAGGTCGGGCGCGACGAGGCCGCTAGAAGCCACCTGCAGCAGCTGGACGACGATCTCGCCGCCATCGCCGGCGACGACGAGCTGCGTGATATCGTCGATACGGTCCCTTTCACCAGCGCCGAGGGCACCCACCTAAGTGGTAATGGGATTCTCAAGTGTGTCCTTGGGAGTGTGCACAAGAAGCTGGACAGGAAGAAGTCGAAAGATTTGCATCGATGAGAGTGGTTCGTGTGCGAAGCTCCCCTGAAGAAGCGTTGTTATTCTTAAGTCTGTCTTGGCCTTCTCAGTGTTCCGGATCGTCGTTCCTCACATCATTCTTGGAGAACGCATATGTTCAGTTTGTACCCTAGCAATAGAAAGACATCCGTGTCGATTCGCCTAATCAATCGGGCTGTCATTACGATTTGGCAGCTGAGGCTTTTCCCTACCACGAAATCTAATCGTATGAAAAAGCCTTGTATTGCAACATTGTATGGGTATATATATGAGTTTTTGGAGTCAGTACTAATCCATCACCTTTGCGGGAGCCCAGCTTTCGAAATCGGAAAAAACCGGGTGGTTGGCGCAATGGTAGTGAGTACAAATTGTACCGCCTGCAGTTAACTCGTACAGCGTCCTAAAACCTTTGATAGGCGCGTTGGTTTTCGGTTCAGATTCACCAAAGGTTGAGGGTTCGAGGTGAGATTTACTGCAATATTCAGCACAATCCTCACCATCTACTAACATTATCAGCCCCTTGCTGCTCGAAACAATGTAATCCTTTTGGTTTTGGTTTCTTCTGTTAGTTCGGTTGTCTGGCTGGTCAGCGTCTGCACTAGCTTCACTTTTTTTCCGATCGATGGAGACGCATGCATTGTATCGCCCTGATCGAGGAGGTATGTAAGAAAACTTGCAATCGAGACGTGTAAATTGTGAACAGTTAGGGTGAAGTAGAAGATAAGTCCGGGTCGAAACCATCCGCGAAAAGGTACAGAGGCAATCATGGATATAACATAGACTCGCTAATAAATATACACAAATTCATCGTTCTGACGGTCGGTCAAATCCAAGAAAGCCTTCTCTCCAATCCTCGTCCTGTGCACACCTCCAGCGTCGTTGAACTGTTCGTCGGCGTCGTGATACTTATCCTCCATGCTGTGATCTGTGATCCTGGCCGGTTTGCCATTCTTCACCATCTTCCGTTCCTGCCATCGGTTCAGAACGATGAGATTGGCCGCTTGCAGGAGCGTACACGCGGCCAAGGCGACGAAGATGCCGAGGACAGCTCGAAGACCTGGGTGGTAGGTCGGTGCGGTGGCAGAGTTGAACAGCAGCGGCCCTACGATATTTCCAGATGACGAGGCCGCGTTGTAGACGGACATCATGACGGATTTCTTGGTGGTGCCGGCCGTGTTACCGACGATCCACGCCACGATCAACGGGTTGCCGCCGAAGAGGAAAGCGAGGAGGTAGTAGCCCGCGAGCAAAGAGCTTTCGTGCGAAGGGGTGTGGGTGATGGTGTAGAGCATGGCGAGGCCGGCGATGACGGGGAGGGTGCAAGCGACGAGGATGACGGATTTGAGGCGGAAGCGCTGCGCGGCCCAGGAGCTGAGCAGGATGATGATGAACTGGACGAAGCCGAAGGGGATGTTGAGGAGGGAAGTGGTGTATTTGTCGAAACCGAGGCCGTTGAGGATGAGGGGGCCAAAGGTGTTGGTCACGGCGGCGCCGACGTTGAGGAGGAGGGAGAGACTGACCCAGAGGTAGGTTTTGGGTTCGAGGGCGAGTTCGAGGATGTGCGACCACTTGAAGTCGCGGGTCCCCGTTCCGGTTTGATTGGCGCGGAGACGCTCGATGGCCTTGGGTTTGTCGGAGTCGGAGAGGAAGCGCGCGGAGGGGATGTCGTTGTCCAATCGCCAGTACACGAAAGGCGCCGACACGATGGTCACGAGGCCGACGAAGAGGAAGATGCTGGAAGGATGTCAGTGAAGATATTCCAACTCTCTATCCTCCGTTCTTGATGCTCACATCTGCCACGACTCAAGCACGGACGAAGGTATATGACCCAGCCCGTACGAAAGCCCCGAAGCCACCATCGTCGCCAACCCATTCGTACTATACCACGCCGCCACCCGAACCGGCTGCTCCGCCCTACGGTACCACTGCGACGTAATAATGCTAAACAACGGCAGACACCCGGCCTCGAACAAGCCCAGGAGAAACCGAGCGGCCAGCAACCCGCCGTAACTCCGACACGCCGCCATGGCCGTCTGCGCGATTCCCCAGCCCAGACAGAGCGCGGGCATGAGGATCCGATGCGGGACTTTGACGATCAGGAAGGAGGAGAAGGGTTGCCAGGCCAGCTGCGCGATGGGCGCGATGCTGCCGACGAAGGAGTACTGGTTCCCCGTCAGGTGCGTGGTTTGCTGGAGGCCGAAGGTCGCGCCGTAGCCGAGGACGGTTTTGTCGAGGATCTTTGCGGGAGGGTCAGTGATGGCAGTGGAGGGTGAGTCTCGGGGGTGTGATGTGTGTACCTGGAGGAAGTACACCCAGATGAGGACGGTGAGGATGACGCGGTCGGTTTGGCGGCGGATGCGCTTGTTCTGCTTTACGCATCAGATACAAGTCCACATGGCTCTGAGGTTGGTGGAACAGGTAGACTCACATCCTCTTCGCTCAAGCTCACCCTCTCGTCACCAATGACGGCGAGAGCGACATCACCTTGGCGTGCGACCTTCTCACCCCCGAGGTGTTGAGTTGTGCCGATAGGAGACTTCTCCATCTCATCGATGCCAGCCTTGTCCGCCATCTACAGAGGCTCGCTGGTGTGGAGTCTTGACTTTCCCCCGATATGTCCAGAGGGACGAGAAGAGATGCGATTTGCCGCATGCTCACCGTATCTCGCAGTAGGGACTTTTGGATGATGTCTCACGAGACAACGAATAGCCAAGGTGATCGACCTCGAGGTCCCCATCCCCGCTTCACCTGATGATGAGATCGATGTACATCTGTACTCCCTTTCCCCCTCCCTGCTCGAGGGAAGAGGTAGGGTCGGGACTTTGTTCGCCGGACCCGGAGCGACAGGTAACCAACCGACCATACTCAAGAGAAGAGAAGAAGCAACTTGATACAATCTTGTCCAAAGACATCCAGCTCAATCCTTGTACCATCCGCTCGATTATCACTAACAGCTCATCCCCCACCAACACTCCATGTTGCATTTCGGTAACAATGATTGTACATAGTCATTCCAGCAATATCGAAGAGTGTACACTCAAATGTCAATCGTGCTTATCATTGGTACAGGAAGATAAGCAGCTGGAATGTGGCACACAGCTTCGTATCAACTCATTCCAGAGCCTTCAAAACAAATGCCCGCGTGTTGCGCGCGCGCGCGCGCGCGAGCGATAACTCCCATCCTCCCTGCTCCCCTCCCTTCCAGACTTGCCCTGCCTGACCGACGTGAACCGATCTGGACCGAACGCCTCCAAAGCAATCGAGTCCAAAACCCCAAGGGGAACGAACGAAAACAACCCACCAAAAAATGTCTTTCCTGGAATCCACCCCCCTCCTCAGCACCGGCAGCGCCCAACTCGACGGCTTCTTCACCATCACCCTCATCCTGACCCTCGGCGGCACCGTCTTCACCCTCGGGAATGACTTCCTCCAACAAGCCCGCAGCAGCAAAACTCGCCGACACAAAGTGCGCCGCACCCGCGAGATCCAGGTCTTCCTGCTCATCGCCGCCGCGGCGTTCGTGACGGTCACTTGGCTGCGCTTCGAGCACCGGCGGCTGACGATCGTGTCGTGGGATGAGATTGATCAGTGGCGGGTTTGGGGCCGGATGCCGGAAGGGTGAGTGTTTGTATTGTGTGTGCCGCTCGTTTCGCGTTTGAGTTGAGTGGGCGTTTCGCGCATTTCGTTTTCGCTGATTGAGAGTCGGTGGTGATTGCTTGTAGCCCATCCGCCCACGACGTCCACGAAGGCGCCAAGAGCGTCATGTCGAGCGCGAGCGAAGGCCTCTCCCACGCGGCCGAGGGCGTGAGGTCCTTCGCCAAGAACGCGCGCCTGCCTGCTTCCGGCGAGGAAGTGCTGGACGGGGTGAAGAAGCGGATGCCGTCGGGCGAAGACGTCTACGAGGGCGCGAAGACGGCGGGCCGCAAGGCCGGGAAGGGTTTGGCGAAGATGGCGGGCGGAGTTGGGGATGCGGTGAGGAACCGGGTCGAGGACGTCGATGCCAAAGTCCTGGTCAACAACCTCTCGATCCCGAAGGCGCTGCATGATCGGTTTGTGTGGATGCCGACTTGGTGGAGCCGGAATGCCAGTGTGTGGGATTTTTTCAAGCTGCTCGTGGACAAGTATCGGTACTTCTGGTGGACGCAGCAGTGGATGACGGGCTACCTGGCCTGGGCGGTGTTTGTCGGGATCGAGTGTAAGTCGGTGGCCACGAGGCTTCGTTTGTGTGACCACGAGCTCACGCAGATCGCAGGTCAGAAACGCCATCTTCCCTC
>Ga0268244_10000156_pt1 | contig 29728 bp, 31 predicted proteins | sample AgamicMgSfe_FD_200258 | JGI IMG/M metagenome (GOLD analysis project Ga0268244, IMG submission 200258) | Agave microbial communities from Guanajuato, Mexico - Mg.Sf.e (v2) (version 2) | ecosystem: Host-associated > Plants > Phyllosphere > Phylloplane/Leaf | place: Guanajuato, Mexico | collected... | reverse complement strand
GTTGGTGAGCGGGAAGACGGGGGGAGGATTTCGACGGAGCAGGAGGATGGTGGTCCTGGGAGTAGGGAGGTGGAGGAGGCGGTCGGGAGGTTCTTCTCCAGCGGCGGGAGCTCGATGGTGTGCGTGGTGGTGAGGACTTCGGCGTTGCGGGACAGGATCTCCCGGACGCCGGTCCAGGTGACGTTTTGGCAGTCGTAAGCGACGAGGCGGAGGCCGGTGGCCGGTTTGAAGAGGGCTTTGCCCTGGACGGTGGTGCGCGGGGTGCGCGCGCGCATCATGGCGGCCGCTTCCGTGAGGACGAGGTCGGAGATGCGGGTGTTGTCCATCTCCACCGAGCGCAGGTTCGTGCAGGCCTTGATGAGTGGGATCATGCCACTGTCTCCCAGGTTCTCGCAGTAGGAGATGCTCAGGTGTCGGAGGCGCTTGGCGCAGGGGGAGACGGCGATGCATTGTAAGACGGCGTTGCTGAGGTCTTCGAGCTCTTCGAGATCCAGGTGGGTCAGCATGGGCGTGGTGGGTAGGAGCTCGGTCAACGTCGCGTCGACCACCGCGTGGCACTTGGATAGCTGTAGGCCTTCGATTTCTGGGATGTTGTTCACAAACGAGCGCAGACCGTGATCCGTGATCCCGCGACATCGGGTGAGATCGAGATGCCTCAATCGGCGGGGTAGCACGATCGGTCGGCCAGTGATCAAGTCCACTTCGCTGTCCTTGCCCTCTACGAGGACTCGCAGCGACTCGTCTGTGAGCGAGTCGCAGTTCATCAAGATGAGGCGTTCGAGGCTGTTCATCACGAAGAGCTGGTGCATGATCTCGACGTCGTCCCAACCCCGCACCTCACCCGCTCGAAGGTCGCTCAACAGCGGACACGCTTCGATGACTCTCTTCAAGCCACGGGTGTCGACGTTGTTACACCATGACACGTTGAGGTGCTCGAGTTTCGGGCAGTTGGCCGCGATGATCTTCATCGCACAGTTGGTCGCACCGGCCAGCCCGGACAGGTTGATGTAGACTAGCCTGTTGTTGGAATAGAGAAAGTTGTGGATCGAGGTCCGGTCGATCCTGCACCCCTCGAGGGAGAAATTCTCCAGGTTCCGACACGCATCCGACAACCCCTTGGCGTGCCACCTTTCACGGAGTTGCACGCATCCACGGAGGTTCAAATCACGAACAAAGGGGCCGGCGGAGGTGATGATCTTAACCAGCGCGTCGGCGGGGATGTCCTGGTAGAAGTCGGCAGTGTCCAGGACGGCCCAGAGCTGGCCGTCGAAGCACATCTCGTGCCACGCCCTGGACACGGTCGAGCACCGCACGATCTCTCTCGGTTCAAGGTAGGTCAGGACTTCCATCTTGAGCTCGGAAGGGAGGTCACGCCAAAAGTTGAAGTCGCGACGCTTCTCTTTTGGCTTCGTAAGCGGCTGGGAGAAGTAGTCTTCTTCCACCTCGGCGATACCGGGCGTGAGTGCGCCGGACCTCGTCATGGGCCGGAGGTCAGACGGGAGAGGCGCCGAGACCTTGACATCGAGGTTTGACAGGTAGCGTACTCGGGCACGATCGTCGAAGAACGGGACTTGAACGCCGGGGGTGCCCGTAGCGGACGTCGGAGCGGTGGAGTACCCAGCGGAAAGTTCGTTGGTCAGAGACGAGCCGAGAGAAGGTGTGTTGAGGGAGGTGGTCGAATGCAGTGATATACACGACACGGAGCCTCTCCCAGTACCAGTGTACGTCTTTGACCGCGAGGTGCCCAGGCGCGAGACGGATTGACTGGATGACATGCGCTGCAGGCCAGCAAGCAACCTCTGCCGACCCTTGAGCTTGGGCAGCGGCGGCTGCTGTTCGATGAATGGCATGGGTACAGCCGTCGGACTCTGCGGTGAGCCGACGGAGGTGTGCGCCTCCACGACCGACTCTGCTGAAGTGTTCGACATCCTGAGCGGTCGCGTGATGTGTCTGTTGGGGTGGTCGTCCGACGGTGGGGGGTCAGGCGCGCTGCGAGTTGACGACACCGACCAGACCGCTCAGGCCTGGTCTCGCAGGGAGATGAGACGTCGGACTCGCAAGTCCAGGCTCGTGTGGTAGAGTATGTAGGTAGGTATGTGCCGACGAAGAGCAGCTGGAGCGGGAGGAGGAGAGGACGAGGTGTATGTCAGTGCTGAGCGGGTTGTAGCGGGGTACCTATGATCATCAGCTGACCACAGCCGTCACCACGCGTGAGACCGAGGGCTTGATGGGAGGATGTGGGATCGATTTGAATGTCTCCTCGAACTCGTGAAGCTGATGAGAAGATGTTCTCCGGATGTGGAAGGAAGGGAAGGGAAAGAAAGAGGATGCCCTGGGACTGTTTCTGTTCCGCCGACTGTTGTTCCTTGCCCTCGGCTGGCTCGCTATCGTTATCGCTATCCCCACTCCCGCGCCCGCGCTCTCCGGATGGTCGTGCACTGGTTGGCCTGTTCGGGCTTAGCGTGGCTTGACTGGAGGCGGGAGAAGATCTAGAAGCGGGAATCACGATTCATCATCGGACGTCTCGAACGTCAGATGATGTAGATTCGAGAAGTACGGGCGATGAAGGGAGAAGAACAAACAAACAAACAAACAAACAAACAAGGTAGCTTCACAGTACCGTCCATCCCACCGACATGGACACCCACCACCAGGAGGTTACCATGCTGCCTGGGGATCAACTCGCACAAGAAACAATCATGACTACATGTACCTCCTAGCGAGACGACCGCTTCCAACCCTGCCTGCATTGTGGAGAAACGTCCGCACGCTCCCGGGATGTGGGGGACACTGTACGTTGCCCTGGGGCTCGAAAGCACATGTGCACGTGCATGTACATACAAACCCCCTTCCTGCGATGGAATTTGCTCTGAGGAAGGGAAAAGGGTTCGTTCTTGTCGTGCAGTACATGTACTTGGCGGTCGGCCTGATCTTGACTGTCGAGCGAGGCCAATCTGCTGTAAGCGTAGCCCAATAGGTTGATTAATAGACAGAGAGCTCTCGCCTATTCTCGTACATCACAGACTCATGATCGCAACCCTCTACTTCTTCCGCCCAGCCTCCTTAACCCCCTGCGACCCCAACTTCTCCATGTCCGCCTCATCCCACCCCTTTCCCCACAATTTCGGCACGAACTTGCCCACCCGCTCCTGGTAGAGCTTGTACTCGGGATACTTGGAGGCGCTGATCATCTCGGTGATGGGCGTACTGCCGGCAAACACCAACAAATACCCCACCACCCCACCCACCGTCCAGTTGACGAACGTCTCGCTGCCGAGACAACCCCACTGGTACAGCACCAGCCAGATGCCCTGCTCGGCGGCGAAGTTGGGATGCCGGCTGTACCGGAACAGACCGGTCGTGTTGAAGCCGCGCTCGAGCTGCGCGCGCGTGTAGCCCGCGGGCACTTTGGCCGTGTCGCGGTATTGGTTTTTGGCTTCGTGGTAGTACCATTGTGAGCCGTCCGCGAACCACTCCACGGCGACGAGGGCCATGAGTAAGCGTGCGAGCACGGTGTCGAAGGCGCTCATGGTCGGTTCCAGGCGAGAGGCGAGGAGGAGGATGTAAGTTGGTGTCGTGACCGCCCACAGAAGGACCTGAACGACCAGCCATTAGCATTGACGCAAAAAGGCATCGAAGAGATTACTTACGCTCTGCAACGACGACGTGAACAGCACATTCAGAATGAAGAAGGCAGGCGCCCCAATCTTCTCCTTAATGAGATTCCACCGGTAATCCTCGCTCCCGATCTGATACCCCCCTTTCCGCCAATAGTTGTACGTCAACCTCAACGTCCACACCACACTGAACGCCAGCACATTATCCACCCGCTGCGTCGGCAGGCCATTGACCCGCGCCCACACGGCGTAATGCACGTGGTAGAGCGTGGGCAGGATGCTCCACACGCGGTCCACCTGGCTGTAGTTCTTGTTCACCTCCGACACGACGAGGAAGATGGGGAAGAGGGCGAGAGAGAAGGCGAGGCCGGAGATGGCCGGGTTCGTGGCCGCGTAGAGGTGGTGGAGGGCGGTTGGGTCGGTGATGGAGGCCGCGAGGCTGTTGGGAAGGGTGTAGAGTTGCGGGAGGTAGGGTTGGATGGTTTTGCTGAAGTCGGCGCAGTCGTGAATGGTTTTGATGACGGGGAGCGCCATGCCGGCGTGTGGTGGGATGAGCATTGTTGGGTGCGTAGTGGGAGGTGTTTGTTTGGAAATTGTGAGAAGTGCTTGAAGTGTAGGCGTACAGCCAGGGACACATGCATTGACGACCAAAAAGCGCACCAGTTACGTCACCACATTGTGACGACGTTCATGTTCACTTCACGTTCCGTGTCAGCAAACAGCACTTCGTGTCGACTTCAATGTTGCTACGGTCACGTGACTTGACTACTTCCAGATATCCCTAGCTAATGCTGACCCGTGATACAATTTTAAAACCTCACTGGTGCATACTTCAACATGCGTGAAGCATCTTCGCTACCGGCAGGCGAGTGCATCGCAGGAGTCGCAGCCGGTAGCCGATCGCACTGAAAGACTGAACAGAGTACTTGTGAGTACATTTCCATTCACGATTATTCCTCTCGAGGAAGAGCCATTGTTATGCATCCTACGCTACCAAGTCTCTTTCCTAACTGTCTTCTTTGAGCAACGCGTACTGTACGAATCTGCTCGAAGAGGTACCTTGGTAGATCTAGGTGAGACGGGCTCCTTGGACGAGAGGACGTCGGCGTACACGCTGGATTAGTCTGGGTTGGAAAACGACTGCAAGGCTGTATTCGGTATCAGGTGTGTCCGTTGCAGCCTTCTTCAGGGGCACCAGCAGCATCGTCTAGATTCATGTCACTGCAGAGGTCGATGACAGCGGAAGTCTTGGTTCACGGGACGAAGAAGCTTATGAGCGACGTGTTTCCGGCGTACGAAACTTGGGCCTCGGGCTTCTGGAGGCATGCTTTCTCCTGGTGCTCGAAGCAATGCAGAGGACGATGTATCGCCTGTTGACCACCGAATTCCCGCCGACGACTCAGGTTGCTAGTGAAGGATAGTCGACGGCGAAGGACAACAGACCTCGAGAGGATGGGTTTGAGAAGAAGCCAAGACCCCTGTTGCTACAACCGAAACATTTGAGTGCTAGCTAGTTGCCTTCATTATCGGAGGGAGCGCCATAGATTGTGCCTTGAGCCTGGATCCTGTTACGCACATTGGTACTTCCTATGCGTGTAACAGGGACGACAGGCAAGCAGTCGCCTTTCTGATACATCGAATCTTCGCGACATGATGAGAAAAACCATGTATCATGTACGTCTCCATAGATGGGCTTCGTGGCGGTTCTTGAAGATCGGAAGGAATTCCAAGCTTGTAAATCTCAGCGTTAGTCAGCGAGTGTTGCAGCTTCCGATTCCGGGCGCCTCAAATGGGGTGTATTTCTTCGCACGGATTCTTTCCTTGTACACAAAATCCACGCACGCACGCCACACACACACACAGGTATCCACCCATTCGATCGCTCAGAGGAACTGAGTGATGCTATGCTACGCATGATCTCTCACACCGCGCCGCACCGCGCCGCATTGCGCCCGCAGGATCACGACAGCCATCGTATGCGCAGGTCAACTACCGCATGGCATGGCTACAGGGAGAGTTGGGGGCAATGGTGTCTCCTAGTAGGAGATGCCATCCAAGCCACACGTATAGCGCCGGAGCTTCACATCACACAAGGACGTGCAGTAGGTGATGCAGGAAAGTAGTGTACGGTATGCGCTAGCTCAGACTGCAGAGCTTGCTGGATCACCAACATCGTCGACCTACCCAGACCGTGTGTCAAACTGTACCTGAACCTCCGTGGCCCTTCGGATTATCATCCGTTCGGAGCCGTCGGACGCCATTGAATCGACATCTCCAGCCTCTTCGGCTCTTCGATCGATTCCGCGCGTGATCCCGACGCGGTAGAGTGCCATATCTGGTCGAAGACTTTTCTTCGTATGGGTAAGCCCGATTGGTATGTCGTCAGGGTCGTCGTTGTTGGCCCGTCTCAAGGAGTTCAGGGCGATGCTGCTGCCCTTAGTGACGGAGATCGTTGTCCCGTATCTCGTGACTACCAGACCATTGGTGGTGAACGCCCCGACGAAAGAACGGAGGCACGGGACCGTATTTGAGATCATCGAGTACGCCAGCCATGTTTCCTGCAAGACCAGGGTCGTGACCGAGCCGATGCTAGCTCTTTCTCCGTCCAAGAAGCGTACGTACGCCATCGTTTGTGCGATGGACAAGACAATCACGCTAGAAATTGTCAGCGAATCTCGCCTCGGCCTGGTCTGGGTTACATACCCGACGCGAAATCCGAAGCCATACGAGACCGCGCGCTTTTTCGAACTCTTCATCTGGACTTTCGATACGAGTAGGATCGGGGTAATGATCAGTGGGAGCTCGCTTATGATGTCCAGTACGCACACTGCTATCCACCGTGCAGCCTGATCGTGTGTCAGCCTATGCGGTGGTTCATGGACAAGCCTCTTATCTTACACCTCCTGAGCAAAGACTCTGCTCCTTGCTACTGAGGATATACAACGACCGGCAGTTTACCGAAGTGATCAGTACAGAAACAAGCCCGCAAAAGACTGGCACTACAACGCTGATAGCGAAGAGTAGTCTTTCTCGGTTTAAGTTGCCGGAGAAGACTCTGCGCGTGAAGGTCACGGTCGAGATCTTGCCAACGTAGTGGCAGACAAGTAGAAGGATTCGGGCCTCGAGAGCGAGCTGGGAAACGCAATCAGCAAAGATTCTTCCCTTGCACATCAGACCTGATGGATGTACGGTTGCTACGCTGTACTCTGTTTTCGCCTGGCTGATCATCGCGAGATCTGCTCCCAAACCACCGGCCACGGCGACAAGCAATACGGCCCAATGCGCGATACCAAGACCCTGTGGATCTCCCATCAGTATTCTTGGGTGGTATATCAACTTCTTCGACGGAATTGACTGACATATGCAAGCCCCAGGATGATGTCGTCCCACCACAGCATGCCATATTTGGCGAACACACGAGCAATCAGGAAGCAGGAAGTGTAAAGAATGGATAGGACAGTAGAAACCCACAACCACGCTCTGTGGTCGGAGTCTGTTGGCTTTCCGAAACCAGCGGTCTCTGCGCGCATACTGCAATGAACTGACCTAGCAAAGATGGTTGAAAACTTGAGATTGTGGAGCAGCGTAAGTCACATGCTTGATATAGCGACTTCACTCTTGACTGTCCCTTTTATGTCGCCCAGCCATTTCCTTGCTTTACAAGCTGCTCCAAGTGCTGAGGAAGACGCCCCGAATCACACCACAGTACGTGATGCAGGATCACAGTGCCCGCATGCACAGCTTGGCAGGGTGCCCGTCTTTTGTCGCGAACCAGCCGTGTCAGTGTCTCACCTTGAAGGCTGCAGGAAAGGGGTGCCTCATCAAATGGTACGTCGTCGGCCGCCTTCACAACGCACAAGCTCACCTGCAGCAGAGCACAGACCAGACTGCACCCTGATGGTGGATTAACAATTAATATGGGGATCCCCGGCCGGGTTAACCCCACGATCAGCCAGAGCTCTAGCTGCTCTACGCATATGGATCGTGCATTCAAGACGGGACGGCTTCCCTGATCCTCACAGCCACGCTGCATTCGCACGCGTGAAAGAATGCCCGGTTGCGGCGTAGACACTGGATGACACGGGATCTCTCTTCAATAGATTTATGAGGTCTAGACACTTCGGGATCTCGCTTGCGAGGCGAGGCCTAACAGACCTGCGAGTCTGCGACGGCGCCGCCATCGTGTCTCACCGCTAACCGGTATGCATACTACCAGCTGTCTCCTTATCTACCGAAGCACGATCCCTTCTCTCATCACCCTCTCTTTGCGCGGTGCAAGTTTCTCTTTTTTTTCCCAATCAACGCTGCAAGATGGATGGCATGGCGAAGGGAATGCACGAGTCGAGCACCCAAACGGCGTTGCGAGAGCTCGATATCGATGAGTCTGCCGTGAGAATGGACGAAGATGGGCAGCCGAATCAGACGGTCCACGACAAGCGAGACATGCGGCGCCTGGGTCGTATACAAGAAGTCAAGCGACGATTTCGTTTCTTCAGCATCATCGGATATATGGTGGTCCTTGGGGCTACGTGGGAGAGTGCATTGATCAGTTTGGTATTCTCTCTGGGCAACGGCGGCACCGCAGGCGCGATCTGGTTGACCCTGATTGCGTGCGCTGGCATGTTCGTGACCTGTCTGTCCATGGCGGAGGTAAATGCTTGTGTGCTGTATGCTTGAACACAGAAGCGCTTCTAATATGTGCAGATGGCCTCTATTTCACCTACTACCGGAGGTGAGTTGGGTACGCGAAAGGAGTCTATTGGAAGTCCGCTAACAGGTGCTTAGGACAGGTATGTTATACGACGGACCGACCATCCAGCGAAGAGAATCTGCTAACCCGTCTTTCGGAAAGTACCATTGGGTATCCGAGTAGGTCCAAGCCAGTCGTGTAGATGGAATCTTACTGACTTGTGGCCCCAGGTTCGCACCACCATCACTGCAGAAACCGCTTTCGTATGCGGTCGGTTGGCTGGTTGCTCTAGGTTGGCAAACTGCAATGCCTGCCATCTCCTACACCGCCGCCCTCCAAGTCGTCGCTCTCATTGCCACCTGTAACCCGGACTACATGACCCAAGGCTGGCATGCTGCGCTGCTTACGATCGCTTTCGAAGTTTTCGCGATCTTGTTCAACATATTTGCCATCAACAAAATGCCGCCGGTCGAGGGCGTGGTCGTGATCATACACCTGTTCGGCTTCTTTGCCTTCATCGTGATTTTCTGGGTAGGTTGGGAGAAAGCAAAAAGTGGGATCAGTCCAGCGGCTGATCACATTGCAGGTCATGGGCCCTCGGACACCCGCCAGCCAAACGTTTACAACATTCCAAGACATTAATGGCTGGGGCAGCTATGGCGTTGCAGTAGGTTTCCTTACAACAAGCTGAGGACTAAGCTGACAGACCTCTCCCAGACGCTGGTGTCTGTCGTTGGTCCAGCGGCGTCACTTATTGGTGCCGATGCCGCCGTGCATCTTGCTGAAGAGTTGAAGGACGCTTCATACATTTTACCACGTGCAATGGTCTCGTCCGCTCTGGTCAACTATGCGACGGGCTGGCTGATGATCATCACATTGGTATCGGGCATCGGACCCGATTTGGACTCGATTATAAGCTCAGAAACGGGCCAACCTTGGGTTGCCCTTGTACGGCAAGTGACCGGATCGAAAGCCGCTACCATTGCTTTGATTGTGCTCGTCACCTTTCAGTTCACTTTCACTGCGATCAACGAGGTGACCACTTCATCCCGTCAGCTATGGGCCTTCGCAAGGGGTTAGTACAAGTCGGTTTCGATCGTCCCAAATCTCCATTTACTGACAGAACCCTCCAGACAGAGGCGTTCCCTTTCATCGTCAATTGAGCAAGGTGATCAAATGATAGCTTTTCGATGTTGATCTTGTGACAGTCACTAAAATGTAACACAGGTCAACGAGCGAGAAGGTGTTCCGCGCAATGCGGTCCTCGTCACGCTCGCGACCACCTGCATCCTGGCCATGATCATCATCGGGAGCACGACAGCGTGAGCTTGCATTTCGTGTTTTCGTTGCAACAGACAGACTGACTCGAGCGTTACAGCTTCAACGTCATTCTCTCGATCTGCAACGTGGCTTTGGTCGTCTCCTACATCGTCTGCATAGGAACCCTTTTCGCGAAGCGTCTCCGCGGCGAGAAACTACCCAGCTCACGGTTCGACCTGGGCAAAGCTGGATTCTGGATCAACCTCGCGTCCTTGTGCTGGCTCTCGGTGCTCGCGGTCTTTTTGTTCTTCCCGGCCGCACCAAACCCAACAGCTGCGTAAGTCGGTCATCCTGCCTGCAAGGAAGCGTTAGGTGGCAAGAGAGGACTGGGCTAACCCGGTGATCAGCTCGATGAACTGGGCCTGCGCCATCTTTGGCGGCGTGATCGGCTTTGCGTTCGTGTGGTATGTCGTTCGCGGCCGACATGAGTATGATGGGCCGGTCATGTATATGCGCAAGGACTTGTGAGGATGTTGGACATGGCATGCATCAGACGGACGCAGCTAAGAAGGGGCCGTGATAGAGCCATTGTTTCTATCGAATAGTCTCTCATCATCTAGTGGAGAGAATTTTGTATCGAATGCTGCTGCTAGACTGTTTGCATAATAAACCATTGTTGCGATCACATGGACAAACCGCGGGAAATGGCGACTGAAGCAGAAACCAGCTTTAGGCTCGTGATCGTGGTGCGCTTCTTCATGTCAACACCATGCCACCTACACCACCCCACCCGGATGCCATTGCCGAATGTGTACTCAGTGCATTCCGAGCACTACCCGTGAAGTACAAGCCCCGCAAGCTGGCCGACGGCAGGAGGGAATGGGTACCGCTGGCCGGAATCGTACTCAGTAAACGTAAAGGCTTCTATTGCGAGCCTGAATGGTCCGTATGCTAACGATATAGAGACTGATACGGACCACCCCAACTGCGACCGCCACAATGACACCGGCACGCCCTCCCTTCTCAAGCAGCAAAGGCTGGACCTGAGAGTAGAGTGTGCCGCCCTGGCAACTGGCATGAAATGCCTCCCCCATGCGAAGCTGCGCGAGGCTAGAGGCAACGTGCTGCACGACTCGCACGCGGAGGTCCTAGCGACCAGGGCTTTCAACCGCTGGCTTGTAGACGAATGCGCGGAATTGGCGCGGAAGGGGGTCGGGAGCCGGCATGAGTGGTTGCGGTGGGCGAGAACGGGGAGAGGAGCGCGTTGGGCGGAGAAGGAGAGTGAAGGCGATGGAGAGCGGCGGTCCAACGACGAAGCAGATATGGAGCATCTCCAACACAAGGTGTGTGAAGAGGACCACCACTGTCATCAACCGCCCTTCGAGCTGCGCCCCGACGTTGAGCTACACATGTTCTGCTCTGATGCGCCCTGTGGCGACGCCAGCATGGAGCTCATCATGTCCGCACAAGAAGACGCGACGCCCTGGTCCACGCCACGTCCGACTGGATCGCAAGATGGAGAACACGACAACGAAGACGCTATGCTCGGACGAGGCCACTTCTCCCGCTTGGGCATCGTGCGCCGTAAACCCGCCAGACCCGATGCTCCTGTGACATTAAGCAAGAGCTGTTCGGACAAGTTGGCTCTGAAGCAATGTACGAGTCTGTTGTGTGGGGTCGCGAGTTTGTTGGTGAGGGGTGAAGGGTGTTATCTCAGGACGCTGGTGCTACCGGAAGGGCAGGTCATTGCGGAGGCGGTGGAGAGGGCGTTTGGGACGGATGGGAAGGGCAGGATGAGGGATGTTACGCGTGATGATGTTCAGCGGAGGTGGCGGGAGATGGGAGCCGGGTTCGCGTTTCGGCCGTTTGACGTTACGACGACGCGGAGAGTATTTGAGTACGGAAAGCAGCTTGCTGCTGGGGTGGAAGCGCAGCGGAATACGGTGCCGAGTAATCTCTCTGTGCTCTATACGCTGGGCTGTGGGGAGAGGTCAGGGAGGCAGGAGATTTTGACCAACGGTGTGCTGCAAGGGCGGAAGCAGCTCGATCCGAAGGGCGCGAGTTGCGCGAGTCGACGGAGGATGTGGGAGGGTGTGGTGGATGTTCTGCGCGCTGCTGGAGTTGGGACACTGGCGGAGAGGGTGCAGAAGGGAACCTATGCGCAGATGAAGGGGAGTGAACAGTTGGCGCCGAGGAAGAGAGTCAAGAGGGATGTGTTGGAAACATCGTTGAAAGGATGGAAAGCAAATCTAGGAGACGATGATTGGATGCTCTAATGAGCTGCTGTGAGACTTTGACAAGATCACTCGAAGTAGTCTGGCTGCTCATATCCATGGTGAACGACTTCATACATGTCTTCTTGTGCGCTCTCCTTCTATCGCTCAACCTCTGCTGTGTGACCTCTGAGCTGGATCTGGTCCTTCAGCACCACATTTAGGCAGCGACCGCCGTATCGCGAATCGCGTAGCCCTTCCAGCTTGAAGCCACGTACACTGGAGCATGCGGTGCTCTGGCCCACCGATATCACAGTGGCTTTCCCAGTCAAAAGAGCACCATGGCGTAGCATCTCTTCTCGATGGATTCACCTTTTCAAGACCACCCTCACCCGCCTTCCCTCTCCCTCCTCCTCCTCCGCTCCCTCGACTCCTTCTTCCGCTCCCCTTCCTCCGCCAACCTCCTTTGAATCTTCAACTCCATCCCATGCTGGTCCATCAACACCCTCAACTCCTTTTCGACCTGTTCGTTCCTCTCCCTCGCCGCCTTGCGCTTCCGCAACCGCTCGCGCAGTACCTCAATACCGGCCTCGACCTCATCCTGCAGCGCTCGACTCAGCTCCGCCGTGGAGCCCGGGCCGAGCTCGGCCGCGTGCTTGGCAACAAAATCGTCGGGAAAGGTGTCCAGGTCAGGATCAAGGCCTGGTCCGCCTTCGAGGTAGCCGCCTGGGTGCGTGAGTTTTAGTCCTGGTATTGGAGAGGCGAAGATACGACGGGCATCATCAATTGGGAGGGGAAGGTCGGATTCCGGCATCGTGGGCAGACTTTGGAGGGAAAGATCGGTGGCTCGTAGAGATGCGCCGGTGATGGGCTGTTCGGCGCTGTCCGCGGGAAGTATGCGAATGCCTGTGTCTTGGGCGGAGCTATTGCGATCCTCCTGGCGGTCGATGAGCAGCGCAATGAGGCTGTCTTCGAAGTCGGCGCTGTACCTAAGGTCGTGAGGTAGGTATGTTGCGTAGGCGCCGGTAGGCTGATCTTCCTGAGGCGGTGTCGGACCGCCTTCTACTGCTGCGGCCATGACTGATGAAGTCTTTCACATGTTGTTAGATACTGTGAAGGCGCGGGTACTGTCTACAACAGTTTTGCCGGCGTGTTAACGTGCCGGAGAAACTCAAGTCGATGTTGAAGGTCAAGGTTCCAGGCTGCTATCGCCAGCCTTCGCACAACGAGATACCGGGTGCAGTCAGTCGGTCAACAAGCCGTCGGTCTGTCACCACACGATCATGACGGTGCGGGTGTACCCAGACGAAGGCAAATACTTGTCGCCTTCAATTTGGGATCATGCGAAGTGAAGCTGTTGGGTGCCTGAGGTTTACACCCTCAAACGTGAAAGGCAAGTCAGCCGAGAGCTGGCTCGTGCTTTCGTGGAGCTGGACGACGCGCTGCCTGATCGAGCGGTTTGCGACCACTTCAACTTGAATACGTGCGTTGCAGTGAATACCCCAATGCCCGCATGTTGATGCCGGACGCGTGAGCAGTCGTACTGCCCTTAGACAAGCACCGAAGCAATCAGCAACTTCTTCCAATGATTTGCTAGATCATCGCATGTCTGGGGCCTGACCTTCTCGACGACCTCGACACCAAGCCCGTCACCGACATGGCGACCCTCAACGTAGGCACAGATTTTCGCTCTCTAAGTCGCCAGCTACCACCCGACCCAGATATGCATGCGACTCTCTCCGACTTTCTTACATACACCGAGCATTTCCCGTCTCACCTTACCCGCGCCCTCTCTCTCATCGAAGCCCAACGCATCCGCTCCGAGCACAAGATTCAGAGCGTGCACGACGATGCCACCGCCTACAGCACTCGACCCACCATCGAGGGCGATAGGCCGGATCCCGTGAAGCTACGGAGAGACATCAGTTATGCGCTCGAGGAAGCAGAGAGGTCGTGCAGGATGGCGGTTGAGGAGGCTACGCGGCTGAATGACACGTGCGCGAGGGAGGCAAAGAGACTAGATCTGGTGGTGGAGAGGCTGAAGGCACAACCCATGCCTCCTTCGAGAGATCCGACGCCCGAGCAACAGGCACTTACCTCGCCCAATCTCAAACGGGAGCGGAGGATGAGCGTTCGCAAAGATGGCGAGGAGGCGGAAAGACCGTCAAGACACCTGAACGACAAGGCCGCGACCAAGCTTCGTGGACGAAAGATCATGGTCCCTGGCGAGGTCCTTCCTCCACCCGATCCGAATGCGGCGGTGGAAAGCATGTCCGACTGGACTTCGCCACGCGTATCACCACCGCTGGAAGAGCCGCCGCTCACGGAGAAAAAGACTGCGTCACGGCCTCGCTCACGCACTCCTAAGCTCCCGAGGGTGGAGAAAGAAAGAGAAGGCAAAGCCCAGCAGAAACCGCGGGGTCCACGTGCGCCAGGTCAGCCCGGCACGAACGCACACTCCGCGATAGCCGGTATCAGCACGTCCAATGCTCTGCTCGCGCTCACGCCACCGCCAGACGATGCGATGAAGGGGAGCAAATGGCTCCCGTGGATGAAGTTGACCGAATGGGAGATGGCGAAGCTGAGGAAGCGCATGAAGAAGAACGCCATCTGGGTGCCGTCGCAGACGATGGTACGACGCGAGCTCAGGCTGCTAGGGCGTGGAATGGGTGGTAAAGAGGCGGCTAGGGCGAATGCAGAAGCCACAGGCGAGCCATTCGTGGACGAGCATGACGATAACGATCCTACCAAAGTCTATCTGAGTGGGGAGGAGACGGCGCAGATGAATGCGATTCTCGGCCCACAGATATACGCGGAAGATGAGGATGCCGATGCGGCGTTGATCAACCGCGGTATGCGGCTGAACGAGGCGAAGAAGTTGAAGCGACAGCGAATGTTGGAAGAGCAGGCATTGCAGGCGCAGCTTGCTCGCGAACAAGGAGGTGAAGTGGTTGTGGGTGGACTTGGTGCGGCCGAGACTACGCTCAAGAAGAGGAAGCGGGAAGCTACACCTACCTCGACCTACATTGTATCGGCCGGCTTGCTAGACACGCCCGACCCGCTGTCGAAGGCCGGACCCGCGCCGAAGAAGATCAAGATCGCGGGTTCGAGTGGTACGCAAGGTGTACCAACGTCGTCCAAGATACCTCTTGCCCCCGCCGGTGCATCCTCCTCACCAAAAGCAACAGGGTCGGGGAGGAACAGACGTGCTGCTACCCCGCAAGCGACGCGCAAACCTACTCTCGTCTTAAAAGCGGGCAAAGCGGTTTCAGAGGAGCCACCGAACCGCCGTGCAAGTCTGAGAAGAGGAAGTAACGTCAGTCTCCCCAATGGCAATCTCCTAACCTCACCTCTCCGGGGTTCTACCACCACTTCCTCAACAGCTTCCGGCAAGCCTGCAGCAGCAGCGACAGGAGGAGGCAGAAGAAGCAAGCGTCCCGCCCCTGGCATCCTCACCAGCAACGACGCCGAAAGCGCCAAAGTCGGCGTCTCCAAACGCAAAGCCGCACCGAAGAAGAAAGGCCCGTCCACTTCCGCCGCCACCAAACCCGCCACTTCGACTTCCCTCCTCCTCCCGCCTTTCCAAGAACTCACCCCCGCTCAAGAGGACTACATCGACCCGTCCGAACCGCGCTACTGCGTCTGCGGCGACGTGTCGTGGGGCACGATGATCGCGTGCGACAACGAGGACAACTGCGAGAAGGAGTGGTTTCACTTGAGTTGTGTCGGGCTCGAGGAGCTGCCGCCCCGGCGGACCAAATGGTATTGTCCGGATTGCAGGCGGAAATTGAGGTTGGGCGTTGGCACGAACGGGTTGGTAGGGAGGACGAATGTTGGGATCGGGGCGGGTTAAGAGTTGGGTGTGAGACTGGGGGCTGCGTATGGCCATTCGCAGTGTTTTGGCGAAGAGATGAATGTCACATTGAGGGATGAGTTTGCGATTACAGTCAAGTCAAACGATGTTTGTGGCACTCCGTACAGAGAGGCGATCAATGAGAACAAGACCAAATTGCAAACACGCTACTACTCAGGTATAGATGCATGGTCAAGGTAACCCTGGGAGAGGATGCTACCTCCTGTGGTCATGGCCGCTGCACCGAACAGTTCCACGCCTAGCTCTACTTCCTCTGTCTCTACAGGCTAATCCGCAAGATCTTCATCATCGTACAGACTCCCCATCTGCTCGCACTCCCTTCTCCTTGACTCGGCTCTAGCAAGAGGAGGCAACGCATCTAAACGTGGTGCTCCAGCTTTCACGCATAGGTTGCTCGTATGTTTCAACCTCGAATCCAGTCAGAGGCCATGGGAACCAAACGCTTGCCTGCCTTAGCCTTACTTCCTCAATAGGTCATCGCAGCGGCCTCAAGCGCGGTTCACCCGTCGCAAACATTTGCAGCATCTCGAAGAAGACTCTGAGCTTCACTTCTCACGCCCCCGCGACCAGTACCTGTTGTTGCTGTTGCTGCTGCTGTTGCTGCACCTGGCCCTTTTGCTCGCCACCTTCAGGCTTCGGTAGATCGTCGACCTCATAGATGACTCGGATCTGCAGGCTGCAGCTGGGACAGATGCCGATGTCGGTCTCTTGGTCGCGAAGGTCGTCGAGGGAGATCTCGAAGCGGTCGCCGCAGGGGCAAGGGTAGTGGTAGATTTGGAGCGTGGAGTCGAAGGTCATGTCCTGTGTTCACGCAAAGCGTCAGCGAGAGTTGCGTGCACGGGTTGTTTTGGCATTGTCAGTCCTTCTCCGTACCTCGATTTCGATCTCATCATAGATATTGTCCGCCATGGCGGGCGATGCTGGCAGGAGTACGAACAAACTTGGAGAGCGCAGAGGCGAAAGTGCGATACGACAACCGTGTCTGATGAGCCTAGAATTTGTCCCCAAACGTGGGGAAGATACGCTTCGGGCCGTGCCCGGATCCCGCCGAGCCAACATCTACTTCACGATCGGCCAGCCATCAACTTCGACGACACCTTCTCCCCCCATCATATGCGCGAGTCTCGCAACTCGTCACCAGTCCGCCACCAATACGGCAGTGACATCGGAAGCTACGTCTGCTTGGATGATGTGGTCCACTTCCAGATGGTCTATCGGTTCAGACACGCCCGTCTCGCCGGCCTAATGCGCGAATCGGAAATCTAACCTTTTATTGCCCTCATCCTTTGTGGTCGCGAGATACTCCTGCTGCTCCGCCTTCGACATGCCGCGCCAAATCCTCTCTCGTCGTCTGCGGACTGTCAGAAGTCTCCATCTGGAGTGGTGAGGAGAGCACTCACCGGTTCACGGTCACGTAGAAGATCTTCGCGAAGATGAACAGAACGAAATTGTAACACGCAAGCGCGATCAGTACCTTGTTAGCCTTGATATAATATGGTTTGTCGTTCGTCCGATAGATCTACTTGTGAGTGAGTGAAGTCATTCGAGATACGAGTGGCAATGGTACTCACGTTCGTGCCGATAATATTCGAGGTTTGCACTGACATGTTGTACAGTGCGGTCGCCACAGTCCTCGTCCTCACGCTCCCAGCATTGCGGCTCGTGACGGCCACAATGATCGCATGCACGTATGGTTCCGCATAGATCAAGACGGACAAGGCCCACGTTGTCCAATCGCTGCGGTCTTTCGGCAAGCACTCCAGCGCGATCAGGAGCGGCAGGACCCAGATCTGGCTAATGGTCCCGATGAGAAAGCGATCGTTAAACTTCTCCGACAGCCATGTGAAAAACAGCAAATTCAGGATAAAGATTAGGTAAGCCGGGATCGTGAGCAAGTTCGTCTCGAAGGTGCCGAACCCGGCCGACTTCAACACCAAGGTGATGTATGCGGTCATGGGAATGGTAGGCAACAGCCAAGACAGGCCGAGCAGGTAGATTGGCCACAAGTGATAGTCGCAGAGGCACTTCCAGAACATGGTCAGGTCAAGTGCCTGGCGATTGTGCATGTCGCCTTTGGATGGATCGTCACGGAGCACACGGTTCACCATGACCATCTCCTCGCGCTCCGAGAACCAGCCGTCTTTACCTCGGAACCTGGATGCCGTTTGCGTCGGCGAAGGCGGAAGATAGAACCAAGAGACGATCCCGATCAACCCGGTCAAGGTACCTTCGAGCGCGAACAGCCATCTCCAGCCGGCCATGCCGTTGATGCCGCGCATGTGCAGGATTCCATAGGCCATGAACGCCGACACAATGCTGGTGGATTGATACGACACCCAGAAGAACGATAGCCTTGTAGGAAGCTCCTTACTCTGCAAAAAAGAGGGTCAGCCTGGGTTCGCGGGTCGAGCAAGACTTGTGACATAGTGTTCAGGTGAACATGCCCGTTGACTCACAGTGTACCAGTACGATAAGTAAAGGACATTGTCGGGGATGAAGCCGCCCTCGATCAGCCCCAGCAAAGCTCTACAGGCCCAAAAGGAGCTGCGGCCCGACAGGAACGCTTGCATGCTGGCGACCAGACTCCAGGAGACCATCTGAACCGGGATCCAGTTGTCTGGTCCGATTTTCTTGCTGATCAGTTGGGAGGGTAGCTCGGCGAACAAGAAACAGATGTAGAAGATCGTTTGCCCGGTGTTGTATTCGTTCGTCGACAGGCCGAGATCCTCAAGCATGTTGTCCGAGAGTGCTTGCGAGATATTGCCTCGGTCGAGCTGGAGGGCGAAGAACCTGCCGGAGTCAGTCCGCTTGGCATTCTGCGCAGTCCCTCCAATCATTTGCTGCATCCACTACCTACATGAAGCAGACCCAAGCGCATATTCTGAGGTCGATCTGAGACAAACATCAGTCTCCTGGAGCTTCTCCCTGTGCGCCTTACTTACTTTCCGCACAATCTGTCACGAAATGACCGAGTTCGAAGTCAGCCAGTCGTCCCTTGCAAGGCCAACTATCCGCCGATGTTTCCTTACCCTTTTCTCTTCCTTTGGATCCCTGGACAAGCCAAACGGTCAGTCATCACCTCACTCCGGCACCGGATCGTTCTTCTTACCACTCGAACGTAGGATCGAAGCGATGTCTTCCCTCATAGCTTTCAATTGGCTTGTAGAACGATTCCAACGATTCGTTCTCGAATGCCGCTCGCCCCTGTGTCCGCGATAACAGCTTGGTCGTGCCGGAGACGACGGGCTTTGCCTTCACCTCCACCTCGTCCTTAGCAGGCGTTGGTGCAACGCTGTCTGAATCCCCTTTCCGGAAAACCATCGCGAGGAGCTAATGCTTGTATGCCGTTCGACGATGTTGACGATACGGCAAGGTCGAGGATGTCTGTACGAGATGGTCGCCGGATTTCAAGTCGAGCGAATGCACGCACAGTGAGCTTATCGTTCGCCATTGCGTTTCCACGGCTACTGCTGGCATCATCTCAACACTCTCGCGCTACACGGCCGTTGTCCTACCCATGCACCACTACTGACTGGAGACAGAGTATTAGCCGACAGGCAAGACGGGTTCGCAACGGGATCGTGCCATCGGCAGCGCTGACACCATCACCCCAGCGACCAATTGCGAGACTGCGAGGTGAACGATTGTGGAAGGCGTGCTCGAATGCAAATCCACCGCTGTATCCGCCAATGTCACCCTTCTATCGATGTGCCCATCTACCTTTATGCTCGACACGCTCGACTTTGCCGCATGTCCAGCGGTTACTTGCTAGGTTCGATTGCATGTTCCGCGAACGGTAAAGATGCGCAGCACGCAATTCCGCCGTCCAGCACATCATCTGTGCGTCTTTCTCCTCAACTACAGTAGTACGAACGTACAGCAACAAACGAAGAAATTCATCCCAATGTGACTCTTGCCGAAGTTCCGAATTGGCGAGTTTCACACTCCGCATCTCGCCATCCATCGTCCAGGAGGCGTGTCGTTGTTAGTCGCCTTACCCCACTTCATACTGCATGATACCGGGAATACAGCACGTCGCATTCGTTGCTCGAATGTCTGCAGTCAAGACGTTGTCGCCATAATAGGTAGGTGTGGTGAATTCTCTAGTCTGGTTCAGGTACACGTACACGCCGCTTTGTCGACGAACTTATAATAACCACGTCGAAACCCAATGCCGAAGTCAAAAGAGTTCGTCGACTTCATCTTTCTCGATTCTCACCTTTGCTCCCAGACAACCTTGATTGAACATCACATAAGAAGACGTCGACATCATGGCTCCAGGAGCTTTAATCGAAACGACACCAGTCTATGCGTCCTCCGCGGTGCGGTCGGACGGGGCGGCCAAAGACAAGCAACAAGGCGTCTACTACAAGGAGGCCTTCGCCCAAAGCGCCGCCAGCACCAACTACGACGGCGAGCTCAAGGGCTCCTCCCGTCACCCACCCGCCGCCTACCCCAATTACCTGCCCTACTGGGACGACGTCACCTACCCTCCACTCAAGCCCTTCGACGCCATCGAACACGGCAAAGACGCCGACCCGACTTTCCCAAACCTGCTGGCCAACGCCACCGTCAAGGACGTCACGGCCAACATTGGCGCCGAGGTCTCGGGCGTCGAACTGAGCACGCTGTCCGACGCGGGCAAAGACGAATTGGCCCTGTTCGTCGCGCAGAAAAAAGTCGTCGCCTTTCGGGACCAGGCTTTCGCCAGCCTGCCCATCCAAGAAGCCCTCGATTTTGCCGAGTATTACGGCCCTTCGCACATCCACCAAGCGTCCGGGGCGCCCAAAGGTTACCCCCGCGTGCATCTGGTGCATCGAAGTGCCGACGACACTACCGCCCATGATTTCTTCCAGGACCGGACGAACTCCATCACATGGTAAGGAAGCTCTCTCCCGTGAACGAGGACCCAAGCTAACGAGGACCAGGCACACGGACGTCAGCTTCGAAATGCAGCCCCCGGGCACCACCTTCCTGTACCTCTTAGACGGGCCTCCAGCCGGGGGCGACACCCTGTAAGTCCTCTAACCTCCTTCCCCCCTCCCCCACCACCCAACTGACCGTAACCCAGCTTCGGCAACATGGCCGAAGCCTACAACCGCCTCAGCCCCGCCTTCCAACAACGCCTCCACGGCCTCCAAGCCCTGCACTCGGGGCACGAACAAGCCACCGCCGCCCTGGCCCGCAACTCCATCGTCCGGCGCGAGCCCGTGAGCACCATCCACCCCCTGATCCGCACGCACCCGGCCACCGGCGAAAAAGCCCTCTACGTGAACCCGCAATTCACGCGGCGCATCGTGGGCTTCAAGAAGGAGGAGAGCGATTACTTGCTCAAATTCCTGTACGATCACATCGCGCTGGGCGCGGATTTCCAGGCGCGCATGAAGTGGGAAAAGGGTACGGTGATTGTGTGGGACAATCGGGTGACGGCGCATTCGGCGATACTGGATTGGCGGGATGGGCAGCGGAGGCATTTGGCCCGGTTGACGCCGCAGGCCGAGAGGCCGTATGAGACGCCGTTTGAGGGGTGAGATGGATGTGTTTTTCGCTCTGAAGATCGATAATAAAGAACGGATGAGTGTTACAACTGTATAGGTCGTATTTTCTTCCTCTGTACTGGGTTCTATGTTCTTCTCTATGAATTCTAGGTTTTAATCAGCGTGGGACCGAAACACCGCGCTTGCCTTCTCGTTCCACTCAAATCAAGCCACCACACTGTGTCCATGCTCGTCATAATTCTCATCTCATGCTTCTAAGTTAGGACGGTAGGTAACACAACAAAGAAAACTCCCATCACGTGCTCCAATCACAACTCGTCATTGGCGCCATCGTTCGACGCCGCCAGCTCCTCGGCGAACTCATGGCTCTCGTTACTCTTGATGCGCGCCAGTTGATCGGAAACGTACTTGTTGATCGGATCGTCCGGGTCGTCTTCCGGCCGCGGCAGGCCAACATTGGCGTTCGGGTCATCCTCCTTGTAAATCGACCACGCGCGGCTGGGCGCTTCAGGGTGGCCGGCGGACTGGCCGTCGTCGTCGCCGCCGTCAGCGTCCTCGGCATCGCCGCCAGCGCGAGTCCTCTCGCTGATGTCGCTTCTAGCGCCAATGCTGCGCGTGCGGGTCATGCTGCGCGCGAGGCCCTGCGGCCGCCGGACGCCGAGGGATTCGCGGCGTTGGCGCGTGAAGACGTCGTCGAAGTAGTGCGATGCGGCGGCGGCGGGGGTGCGTGGCGTTTGGGGGAGGCGGCAGTTGACACTGTGGTCGAGTCAGCACCAGCGTAGTCAAGCGGAAAGGAAATGAGGACATACCCAGTATCGTGGATCATCTTCGCCATCAGACCACTCCAGCCGCATTGGTGGCTTGCGCCGAGGCCACGACCGGTGTCGCCGTCGAAGTATTCGTAGAACCAGAGGTAGTCCTTCCAATTGGGGTCGAAGTCGAGCATGTCGTTTCCGTCGTTGATCGCGCGACGGCCGTCCTTGTTGATGGCCATGAGATGTTGGAGGCGGTGCTGGATCTCTTCGGCGACGTGACCCAGGTGCATGTACTCACCCGAGCCCGTCGGGCACTCGACCTTAAAGGTGTTGCCGTAGAACATGTAGAAGCGTAGCAGGGATTCGATGAGCAGGAAGTTGACCGCGATCCAGCAAGGGCCGCGCCAATTGCTGTTGCCTCCGAACAAACCGCTGTCGGATTCGCCCGGGAGGTAGCTGACCGAGTAATGTTGGCCATTGACGTCCATGCTGATGGGGTGGTCTTTGTGGTGCTTGGACAGCGAACGAATTCCGTGTTTGCTCAAGAATTCGGTCTCGCTGAGCATGTACTTCAGGATGGAACGAAGCCGGTCTTCGTTCACCAACGACAACAGCAACCGCTCGTCCTTGCCGCGGCGCTTCATGCTGGCCACGTTGCGCTCAATGACGCCATGCTTGTTCTTGATGGTCCATTCCAGGTGCTTCTTGAATTGCGGGAACCTGTTAATCACCTGCGGTTCAAGGGTGAGAGTCGCATACATCGGAATGAGGCCGACAAGCGACCGGATCGGCATCTGATGGGTCCAGCCACCGCCCCAGGAGATCGCATCGTAGTAGAAGCCGTCTTCGTCGTTCCAGAGCGACTTGGCCTCGCTGCCATGACGATACTGCATGGCGTCGGAGATGAGGATGAAGTGCTCGAAGAACTTTGACGCGATATCTTCGTAGATGCGACGGTGCTTGGCGAGCTCGAGGGCAATGTTCAGCATGCTGAGACAGTAGAACGCCATCCACCCGGTGGCGTCTGCTTGTTCCAGGGTGCCACCGGTGGGCAGTGGGTCGGATCGGTTGAAGAGACCGATGTTGTCCAGACCGAGGAATCCACCCTCGAAGATGTTCTTGCCGTCCGTGTCCTTGCGGTTGCACCACCAGGTGAAGTTCATGAGAAGCTTTTGGAACACACGCTCCAGAAAGTCCAGGTCCTCTCGCCCGTACATCTTGCGCTCGATCTTGAAAGTGCGGAACACGGACCACGCATGAACCGGCGGGTTGACGTCGCCGAAGTTCCATTCATACGCTGGCAGCTGACCGTTGGGGTGCATGTACCACTCGCGAGTGAACAGGTCCAGCTGCTTCTTGGCGAAGTCCGGGTCGATGAGGGCGAGCGGGATGCAGTGGAAGGCCGAGTCCCAAGCGGCGAAGAATGGGTATTCCCAGGAGTCAGGCATCGAGAGGATATCGTCCAGGTGCATGTGCTTCCATTGGGCGTTCCGGATGGCTTTGCGCCCGGGCGGCGGCGGTGGCATGGCCGGGTCACCGTCGGCCCACTGATCCCAGATGAAGTGGTAGTACTGTTTGCACCACATCATGCCGGAGAGGGCTTGGCGCTGAATGTTCCGCAGATCGTCGGCCATGGGCATCGGGTTGATCTTGAAGTAAAACTCGTCGGCCTCGGCTAGACGCTGGTCCATGATCTCGTCAAACTCCTCTTCATCGAGGTAGCCGTCGTTTGGCTTGGTCGAGATCCTGAAGCGGACCACGGCGCAATCGCCAGGCGCCACACCCTGACCCTGGTTGAAGGCATACCACGCCGCGCTCTTCGTACCCGTCTTCTGTGGGTTGACAGCCTTCTTGTCGCCCTTGACGATGCGCTTGTGAAAGGCATCTTTGACGTACGGTGTGTTGTTTGACTTTGCTCCCCACAAGTCCACATTGTTCGTGTCGTTGTCGGTGAAGAGCAATTCCGGCTCAATATCATCCTGGAGACCGCAGCTGTTTGGCGAAGGCGAACATTGGAAGTAGCGCTTCCCGATGTCACGATGTTCGATCTCGGCGTTGAGCTGGCTGGTCTGGTGAATCTTGGGCTTGTAGTCATCGTAACCCCAAGCCCACGTGTTCCTGAACCAGACGTGAGGCAACACGTGCAGCTTCGCGTGCTGCGGGCCACGGTTGTAGCAAGTCACCCGGAAGAGCAGTTCATCCGGGTTGTCCGCCTCCTTCGCGGTCTCGATGAAGCAGTCCCAATACCGGTTGTCTTTGAAGACCCCGGTGTCGATCAAGTTGTACTCACGCTCCTTCCGCGAACGCCTAGCATTCTCCTTGATGATGTCCTCGTACGGGAAAGCTCTCTGTGGCAGCTTGTAGAGATACTTCATGTACGAGTGGGTAGGCGTGTTGTCGAGGTGGAAATGGCACTCCTTGATGGACTCGCCATGGTTACCCTGTGGGTTCGACAGACCGAAGAGACGCTCCTTGAGGTGTGGGCTGCAGCAGGGGGTCAGCAGGGTGTCCAACTCCAAGCGCAACTGCGCACACTCACTCGTTCTCGTTCCAGAAAGCAAAGGCGATGTTCATGCGGCCATGCGTGTCCGAGACACCAGCAATGCCATCTTCACCCCAACGGAATGCTCGACTACGTGCCATGTCGTACGTGAAGTTGGCCCAGGCGTTACCATCGGCCCTAAAGCAACAGGATCAGCGCATGTCGTGTGACATTTTTGGTGTTGGGTTGGATCCACTCACGAGTAGTCCTCACGAACGGTGGCCCATTGTCGCTCGGCCACATAGGGACCCCACTTCTTCCAGTATGCCGTCCGCTCACGGTCTTCTCTCAGGCGCTTTTCCTCCGCGCTGAGAACATCTTGGTTGTCGACGAGGACCATCGTGACAGTCTCGGTGACCTGGAAGGATGGTCACGAGACCTGCCGAGCTCTTCGACGGCTGAACGACTGTGTCCTGACAACAAGGAAGGATCTCTTGGATGCTGGATGAGAACGGGGTGCGTGGGGTAGGTATGGAGGTAGCGAGGGTTTGTGCAATTGAGTAGAGGGAGCCAGGCAAAGGTGAGGATGCAGATAAGGAAGGGTACAAGAAGGGCAATGTTTCGGTATGGGATGATGAATGAGGGTGGAGGGTGAGACGGAGGATGTAAGTGAGGGTGTAAACAAATGTAAGTGCACTGTTGGTAGGTGTTGATGAGGTTGACTTGCACCTGAAGTCGCGCAATGCGTGAGGCTCTTTCTCGCGTACATGTACTGTGCCTGAAAATCCTCCCCAAGCCCGCGGCAGCCACCAACGTAAACTCGGCGGCGGCGTCATTGGGGGGCATATAATATAGCGCCTCACCCACTTTCACCACCGCTTCACTATGTACCTGATGTACCAGCAGTCACCACCGAAGCCGTCTCACATTGGAAGAAGCGACTTCTAAGTTACCTACAGACATGTACCTGCGTACTACATGTACATATTACATGTATGTCCGCGGTGCCGTTTCCTTTCGGTTGAGCCGCATGTTTTCTCGGTATGCCGACCTCGGTGGAACACAAAACCAAGCCCGCGTACATTCCGAATCACCGTTGGGCGATTACCAGTACATACATACCTGTGCTCACGAACGTCGGTACCTGTACGTCGAAACGACTGCCCAGTCGGACGAGACCACCATAGGTTGTGGCCACGAAGCCGATCACCATGTGGTCTACTACTTGCGGAGGTTGTGGGTGGTAAATACAGCCCCGTTCGACTGTCTAGATCATACGCCTTACGAACGTTGATTGTCCGCCCGCTCGTGGCTGGACTTTGATGTGCGGTCTCGGCTCTCCTATACTGAGAGTCCATGGACCGTCAGGGTCGTTCACGGAAGACGCCCCTGTCACGTGGTCTGCATGCCGCAAGACGTTGCCATACGCTGCTTTCTACACAGCAACATTGGAGGTCTGCAGTCGCTGGGCCTCCTGCGCATCGTTCCGTTACCAACACAGGTCCATTCTTGTTAACATCAATCCACCCGCTCTGCACGAAGCTCGCCCCTCCCTTCCCCAAACTTGATCTGACACAACTCCACGAATTCCTTCATCCCCTCAGCCTTCTCTTCCACAAGACTCGTCCGCATCTTCCGAACCACGCTCAACGCCTCCTTGTCGCCTTTCTCCTGGGTCCACGGACCGCGCTGCCTCTCTTCAGACACCTGATGGAAGTCGCCCCTTCCTCTACCCCCGCGACCGCCCCTACCATGCCCTCGTCCCCTTCCTCGGCCACGGAAGCCACCACGCTCTTGCTGCGGTGGGGGGTCGCCAGGCAGCGGTTGTCGGTTCCACGTGCGCGCCTCGTCGGGTCCGGGCTCGAGTGTGAGTCCGTACACGGCCTGCAGTTGCAGCTGCAAGAGCGGGTAACGTGCAAGCAAGCGCTTGAAGTCGGGATCGTGCTCGAAGTGGGTGAAGTCTACTTTAGGGACTCGTTGGTTCGTTCCCGGCCGATCACGTTTCGGCAGAGGTTGGGATGGAGTCCCTGCCCTGTCGTATTCAGGGTGCGAAACCTTATGGATCTTGTAGCAGTTCAGCGAGCAACTTCGGAACCCAGTCAGAGCGAAATGAGATAAAAGAGATAGTTGGAAGTAAACCTACTATCTCAGCTCGCAGACGGGGCATTTGTACTTCGACTCCGCGTCGTGGCAGATGCCACACTTTGGTACCATCTCAAAGCGCTCATGGCTCGTCCGAGGTTTTAGCTCCGCAATGTCTCGGTGTCACAGACATAATGCCTCCTCAGCTCCGCGATGCGAACGAAGGAAGATTCAAGGTTATTCATGCTGGTAGCAGTGCTGATGATGCCGCCAAGACTTGCACCGCGTTGCGGCGAACCTGCTCACCTCCGACACTCATGGACAACATGAATGCTGCGATCCTATTTAATTGATCACCCCATCATGGCGCCTCCAAGGTACCGTAGCTTACTGGACCTGGCGACGAGGAGGCAACAATGGACATGCTCGATATGTGCTCGTTCGCCTTTGCTGGCGCCCTCGCGACAGCTACAAAGACGAAGCCTGCAGACCACCCAGAAGCCTCGACAACAAGATGCCTTGCCTACGATGGCACAGATGCGTCGGCCATTTGATCAGAAGAATGCAAACACGCTGTATGTCCCCCATACCGAGATGGTTATTGATCAGTCAGTGCCATATCATCCAAGTCAACGTCTGATCTGACGAATCTACAGTTACTACGCTCTCTCCATCATCCTCGGCACAGTCGCCCTTTCGTACGGTAGCGTGCCGTTGTACAAGACGATTTGCCAGCAAACCGGCTGGGGCGGTCAACCGATCAAGTCCGCCGCACACGCATCGCCCGAGACGGAGGACGAAGTCGCCGCGAAACTCACGCCCGTCACCACCTCCCGCCGCCTGCGCATCACGTTCGCGGGCTCGACATCCGACATCCTGCCGTGGAAGTTCACGCCGCAACAGCGAGAAGTGAGAGTGTTGCCGGGCGAGACGGCGTTGGCGTTCTACACGGCGACTAACCACAGCAAGGACGAGGACATCATCGGCGTGGCGACGTACAGCGTGACGCCGGCGCAGGTCGCGCCGTACTTCAGCAAGATCCAGTGTTTCTGCTTCGAGGAGCAACGGCTGAATAAAGGCGAGACGGTCGACATGCCCGTCTTCTTCTACATCGATCCGGAGTTCTTGCGCGATCCGACCATGAAGGGGATAGATACCATTACCCTGAACTACACGTTCTTCAGTGCGTTACTGTCACTCTGGGCTTGATGGGGCCGTCGGGCTCTCAGATAAACTATGGCTGACATGGTTGCAGAAGCGAAATACGACAAGAATGGCCATTTGGCACCGATGCCAACGCCGTATTAGCCGGGGGTTTCGGAAGCGCTGCAGCCACGAAAGAAAACACTCTCTTACAGCGATCATCGCGCGCAAGGCGCCAAAGAGTCTCGCGTGCCCGTTCGACGCATCGACTTCGGTCCGGGGAGTGAAGTCGATGCTGGTTTTGGTTGCGTCATTCCGGACTTACGACTGGACTTGTCAATTGACCGCACAACGATTGCCCGCGAATAGCCGCCATAATTATTTACCTGGGTACATACCGATTCTCTGGCGGTTACCTACCCAAAGCTATATCGCCTCAGTATTTCCAGCTCTGGACCTGCCCGCCAGCCCAGAGCCCACACAGCCGCTAGCCTGAATACCCCTCACCGAAGTCCGATCAGATCCACCGAGCAACCATCATCACATTTTCGACCCTACTTCCAAGCAACCTACAACCTCTCCATCTCAACCTCTACAACCCATCGAACGATCAAAATGTCTAGCCAAAACCAGCCAACCGTCACCACCGGCCCCGAGTCGAGCAAGACTCCCGCCGTATCCAAGCCAAGCACCACCTCCGACCGCAAACCAACCAACAACCAACTCTCCACCCACCTCCCCGGCCCAACCACCTACTACACCGGCCACAATGACAAAACCGGCGAAGCGATCATCCACTCCTCCCGCCCTGTCGACTGGCTCAGTTACGACGACGACAAACTCAGCATGAGCACCGTCTACACCGCTCCATTCCTCCCGGACCTGAACCAAGACGCCGACGTCGCCGCACACGATCACAAGATGGAGGTCGGAGGCGGGAAAATGGGATTGGTCCTGGAAGGGGGCTCGGTGCTGCGATACGTCGACTTCGCGCCGGACTTCACGTGCATGATGCACCGGACGCAGAGCGTGGACTTCGGCATCGTGTTGGAGGGCCAGATTGTCTCTCTGCTGGACAGTGGCGAGGAGCGGTTGATGTCACGAGGGGATGTGATGGTGCAGCGCGCGACGATGCATGCCTGGTAAGTGTTTCCCTTATACTCCCGTTTTTGAGAAAGCCGTGCGGCAATCGCGCTGACGTGTGGCTGTTTTCCCTTAGGCGTAACCCCAGCAAGACGGAATGGGCTCGCATGATCTTCGTTCTGCAGGACTGCAAACCTCTGAGTGTGGGAGGGAAGAAACTGGGTGAGGATCTCGGGAGAGGCACGGAGGGCATTCTGCCTTCTGGCAACGACGCGTGAAGCTTTTCATGCGAATAGGGAAGCTGGACGGGTTCTTCTGAGGACAGAGATACGCACGCGTTTACCCTTACAAGTATGACTTGGATATGTGTAGAGTCGAGTCGAAACCTAGATGAACAACATTCAGCTCAGCACAACACAACACAGCATCATTCCATCTCTTGGAACAGTCTCACATCCCAGTGGTCTCCTACATCGTTGATCCCACAACTCCTCGCAGCCGCCGCGTGCATTATTCAGGATTCACCCCCAAGGTAGTCGAGTAAGCACACCAGGCCGATGCCAGCGCCTCATCTCATTCACAGTCTCTAAAAAGATCATGAGAGGAAAAAAGCCAGCAAAGCAGTCAGCAGTCCCATCCGATGAAAAGAAGTGTCAGTCTTCCACTTTACATGGACCCATTTCTCGGTTATGAGCAAACGAATTTCCCACCTAATAAGCAAACCAAACTATCCGCGCCTTCACATATCAAGTGTATTGGAGAAGGAAGAATGCAGTGATCAGAGGGGAAGAGATCCCATAGGTAACCACACTTGGGTGGAAAACTATACATGGGACCGATAGCACACATCTACCAACCAACACAACTAACCAGCACCTCGCTGATCCTTCCAAAAAGTGAACATGGAAAGGGAAAAGAACCTCCATCTCTCTCGCACAAAGTACTCCCTCAAACCTTCCTCCTCTTCCCTCCCTTCCCCCCACCAGCACCAGCACCGGAAGCAGCAGCGCCAGCACCCTCCTCCTCATCTC
>Ga0268244_10000152_pt1 | contig 29906 bp, 34 predicted proteins | sample AgamicMgSfe_FD_200258 | JGI IMG/M metagenome (GOLD analysis project Ga0268244, IMG submission 200258) | Agave microbial communities from Guanajuato, Mexico - Mg.Sf.e (v2) (version 2) | ecosystem: Host-associated > Plants > Phyllosphere > Phylloplane/Leaf | place: Guanajuato, Mexico | collected... | reverse complement strand
CTCCCGAACCCGCCGATGCGGAACGAAATCCGACGCCATTGACAGTTAAGACGGCCCTAATTGGCCTTAGCGTTGGGCGGGAAAGGCTTGGTCTGTACTTCTTCGTCACGTGACTCATCACATTCAATGTTCTGCACGTACCCGTGGACAGGTGTAGTGTACTTGGCCGTAGGGCGTGAGAGTGCACATCCCAACCCAGTCGCCTGAGTCTCAATCATTCATCCTCTCCACACCCGTACAATCAAAGCACTTATTACTCGCACTGTCTGTTCAATAGAAACGAAAACAAGTCGGACGATGATCTGAACATTGTGAACATCTGTGCAATCCCTATGTACCTACCCCAGCCGCCGAGCGTAACAACCACCACCATCAACCTAGAGAAAACCTCCCCCCCCATCCCACCCCCTGAAGTCGCACCGCACATTACCAGCTCTTGCACATAGCCCCTACAAAACGGGGGCCGAAAGCAAAAGCCGGTAGAAAGCGTGGCGGCTCCAGGGAAGGGAGGGGGGAAGCCTTCTCCGTGACGAGGCAAGGAACCACCCCCAGCAAGCCATCTGTACAGTCAAAGCACCCGTGCCCTCAAACTCTCTCTCTCCCAATGCTCTGTATTCCAAACAAGTGCCAGCATCCTCATCGCGCTGTACAACGGAGACCTTTTCCACCCGAAGGTCCCAACCCCCCAAAAACGCCCGAAACCCAATTCCACACAAAATCAAAACCGTCTTCCGGACTCGTCGGCTACAACGGCCGACCGTCCATCAACGCCTTCGCAATCTTCGGCGCGTCCACGGCGTCCCGGACTTGAATCTGCCAGGGGCGGATCGACTGGGCCTTCTCCTTGTTCATCTCGAGGTGGTCGATGAACGGGCCCGCGACGTACTTGGGCCGGGGGTTGGTGTACTCGACGCCCTTGAGTGGCTCGAAATTCATCGCCGGCCGTCCGAGCGGGGGGACCTTGAGGAGGATGCGGACCTTGCCCGTGCTCCTGTTCTTCAGCACGTACAGCGGGCCTCGGCCGCGCTCCACCCACGTCTTCTTCATCCCTTCCTCCGTGTTCTTCTCGTCGAACTTGCTCGCTTTCGCCATCGACGCGCGGGCCATGACCTCCTCCGCCTCGAGCTCTTCCGGTAGCAGGTCCGTCATATCCTCAACCTGCTCATCGGGTTGCTCATCGGGTTGCTCATCGTCTTGCTCGGTACCTTCTCCAGCTTCGGCGCCCGGTGTAGTGGCCCTTGATCCATCGGCCATAGACGGGCCACTGGCACCATTCGTCTGCCCGAAGCCGAACCCCATAGTCGGTGGCGCCAGCTTGCTAGAGTCTTTGGTACTCGCCGCACCGAAGAGACCAGCGAATGGATTGGCCGGTGGTGGCGCGGCTGGAGTCGTCGACGTCGCCGTGCTCTGACCAAACTTGATTGGCGTGTTAGGCTTCCAGGTGCTGTCACCGACCCCCTGGCTCTTTTCGCCTTGCGTCTTCTCGCCTTCTACAGTCATGGTCGCGACTGGTGCCTTCGATTTGCTAAACCCGAAGCCGCTGGCGACGGGCTGGCCAGCCTGCGAAGAGAAAAGGCTTGGCTGCGCCGAGGTCTCATCACGAGGGCCGAGACGGTCAAACAAGCTCTTGCCTGCGTTTACCGAGCTCGTCTCTGCTGTCTCCTCACGTGGGCCGAGACGGTCGAACAAGCTCTTGCCGGCATTCGCCGAGCTGTCGGTCTCGGCAGGCGTCTCTGCGCCAGGTGGCTGGAATGCGACTGGCGTCGACGATGCCGCCGGCTTGTCGGCGGAAGCGGGCAATTTGAAGGACGGTCCGCTCTTGGCCGCCTCCTCGATCTTCCGCCTCTTCTCCGCCTGCTCGGCCTTGTCTCTGGCTAACCATGTCGCCTTGTCCTCCTCATCACTGTCGTGATCCTCATCCCAGCGCCGCTTCCTCGCCTTCTCTTCGTCGGCGTTGGCCTTCTGGCCAAAAGCCGACAAGAAACTTGCCGTACTCGTAGCCGACGCAGCGCTGAAGGACGATCCCCTTCTGGCTGCCTCCTCAATCTTCCGCCTCTTCTCCGCCTGCTCGGCCTTGTCTCTGGCCAACCACGTCGCCTCGTCCTCTTCTTCACTGTCGTAATCCTCCTCTCGGCGACGCTTCCTCGCCTCCTCTTCGTCTGCGTTGGCCTTCTGCCCGAAAGCCGCCAAGAAGTTGGTCGAGCCCCCAGCCGACGAAGCACTGGAGGTTGGGGGCTTGAAGCCCGTCGTGTTGGTCGTTGAGGTGGAGGGAGTGAAACCGAATGTGGGTGCCTTAGGCGCCTCTACAGGCTCAGCCGGCGAGGCTGCAGGGGCAGCGACGCCAAACTTGACCGTCGTAGATGGGGTGAACGTAGTGGATGGAGCTGGCGCTGGTGTTTCATTCGCAGCTGCCCGCTCCGCAGCTTCCTTAGCAGCCTTTTGCTCTCTGACCTTGGCCATGACATCTTCCGGTGGCCCAAACATGGAAGCGTTTCCGCTCTGGTCGTCTGCTTGACCCATGGGCTTGGTACCAGTCATTGGAGCGTTCCATGGTGGAGGAGCGAGGCCGAATGAGGTCCCTCCTGTCGATTTCTCCACTGGCTTATCCAGGGCCGAAGCAAACAGCTTGGCAGTGTTGCTAGCACTCTCCGGTAGCTTCGGGTATTGTACTGGCTCTGTCGGCTTGATCCGCTTCTCGGTCGCAGGCACTGACAGATCAGAGTCTTTCTTGGTGAGCTGCTCGTCTGCCCCCCGCTTCCTCAACCTTGGATCAGTAGACGGGGCCGGAGTCTGCGGCTTGAAAAGATTGGTTGAAGACGCCTGCTGGCTGAACATGTTGGTTGCTGGCGCCTTGGGGGTCTTGACGTGCGCTGTCATGCTTGAAGCCTGTGGTCTGGGCTCATTCGACGTCACAGCGGGCGGTGGTGGTGGGATCGCGTCTCCGCCGCAGTATTTCGCCGCTTCGGTCAGGTAGTAATGGCAAATGACGCTCCAGTCTTTGCCGGGGTCCTGCGTCGTCAGATGCTTCAGCAGGGATTCGTTGAGCTGCGTTATCTTGCCGAAGTCCGGGGACGCTGTGCTTGGCGTTGTGCTTGCCGCCGGAACCTGCTGCACGGGAGCTGCTGACGTTGAAGTGGTCTTGGCTTGGCTGAATGATGGAGCTGACAGCACGCTCGACGTCGCTGTTTGAGGGAAGGCAATCGAACTCGGACGAGGCTCCGTGGCTGGCGGCTCCGGCCGCGATATGCGTGAGAAGAGGTCCTTGCCTGCATCTGCCTTCTCTTCACTGCGAGCTACACCCATGCCTTGGGAGGCTTGGCCAGAAGGTGCCGCCGAAATGACAGACGGTCTTGGGACCGTTGCAGGGGGGTCCGCAGGTGACAAACGCGAGAACAGGTCTTTTCCTGCATTTGGGTTCGCCGCTTGCACGTGCTCCGACGAGCCGTCCAGTATTGACACTGGCTTTTGCGGCGTATCCAGGCTCATCATACTCGCGTCTTGCGACGGCGACGCACCGGAACCGACCGCGGGTGATGGATTGGGCTTATCCTGCGACTGAAAGTTTGCCGCAAACGAGCTTGCTGCCGGCTTGGGAGTCTGTTCGGTGTCTGGCGGAAAGCCCTCGTGGGGTGTAGATTGTCCGAAGGTAAAGGTACTCGCGGGCTTTGTAGCTGCCTGCTCTTTCTGTCCAAAGGAAAACGGCTTGGGCGTCTGGTCGCCATTCGGGACCGATTGTGTGAACATGCCAGGCTTGAAGCCGTTGGTCGTGGGCTTGAGTGCACTGAACACACTGTCTCCGTTTTTGGGGGTCTCGGATGCGGGGCTGGAGCTCAATAGACCGGTGCCGCTTTGCACGGGTACTGACTGCCCAAAGGAGGCAGTACCGCCTGGCTTGTTGCCATTCTGTTGTGCTGATTGTCCGAAACCACCAAAGGACAGGGTGCTTGGCGCCGGTGCTTGCTCTTTCGTAGGCTGTGGTTGACCGAACGAGAACGAGGGCTTCGCGCCGTTCTGTTGTGGTTGTTGTGAACCAAAGCTAGTGCCAAGAACGCCGCCTGCACTTGGCTGGGAGCCATTGGTCTGTGGCTGGGTCAGGTTTTGCGTCTGACCGAATTGGAATGATGCGCTGGGATCTGTCGGATTGGGCTGTGACTGGCCAAAGTTGATGGAGGTAGACGGGTTGAAAGTGTTTGGCTGCGATTGCGCGCTGGTCGAGGCAGCACCAAAGCCCGCGCCGAAGCTTAGCGTGGTCCCCTGCTGAGCATTGCCGAAGCCACCAAAACTCATACTGCCGTTCTGCTGTGGCTGGCCTTGTGAAGGAGTGCCGAAGGAGTTCCCGTTCGGTTGGGGGGTTTGACCAAAGGTCGGCGGCGGCTGCGAGCCACCCATGCTAAAGGTGAAGCTGTTCGCTGATGACGGAGGCTGAAAAGCTTGCGGTTGTGAAAACAGGCCGGGTCCTGCCTTAACAGGCGACGCTGCACGGCTGGACCGGTTGCTACCGCCTGGCGTCGATGCGCCTTTGGTAGATAATATCCTGCAACAAGTCACAGTCAGCGGATGAACCTGAAGGGATGCGGGTGGATGTGGTCTCGTAGCCGTCGTCGAGACACGCAACGGAGACCGCGTCGTCACGCGAACTCTGTAGAGTGCAAGACCGCGCCCATCGTCTTCCAATGCGTGCATGAGGGTTCTCAATCGAGATCAGTGGACTTACTTCCTCCGGGCCAACTGTGCAGCGGTAGCTGTGCGCGGCCTGTCGTCTCCAGGTTCCGTGCCGGACTGTCCTCCCATCATGCCATACCGATCCTCTCCGCCCTGCGTGGTCGCACTACGCTTGCTCATCTTAGCTACCTGTTGCTGTTGCGGTTTGGTCAGGATGCTGTGCTGTCGCAGCAGCTCGGAGCTGTGCGGTACGTCACCGAGTCCGCTGTCGGTCGAGGCGCGCGCGTTGTTTACCAGAAGGTCGGCGCGTCCAATTCAGTTCGGTGCAGAGGTATGTACCATGCGCAGTATGCGGTTGGCGATGCTGAAGCAGATGGGTCGCGTGTTCGAAGAGTGGTGTTGGTTGGTGTTGGAGTCGATGATTTTGGTTCGTTGATGATCATCAGCGGAGGACGAAGAACCTCAAAACATTCGGATTTAGCGCTAAAGGCGGGAAGAGAGAGTCACGTGATGACGCATTGGCTTCTAACACTGCGACTGCAGAGATTCACATTGTGTATTGGCGAACTGGAATAACGCTCGTGTATGTATGGAATCTTGTCCCACGAAGTACTATCTGGCGCATATCGTAAATGGTATACAGTAAGACATCACTGATGTGCATCAGTCGTGAGTGAACCCGGGGAAACGTGGTTCAGCGAAGGAGTTGTGTACTGTGTTCACCACAAATGCACATCGCGATTCTACACCAAGGACGACTGACACAGCAGTCAACCAGCGACATAACCTTTACATCTATAGCTTGGCCTTGTTCCGCGCCTTGCTCAGAATCGGCTCCATCTTGGTCGCCTTCATGACGTCGCCCTTGACCTTGAGTTTCCCGCTCATGAACAGCTTCTGCGCATTCGCCTTGCCGGAAGTGAGTTTTGCAAAATCGACATCGCTCATGATCAAAGTCACTGCCTCAAACGCATTAGCGATGGCAGCCCAAAACCTGACCGGACTCCCAGCGTTATGCTTACCGTTCGCTTTCTTGCCATCGGGCGCGCTGCCTTTGCCCACTTTGCCCGACTCCTTCAAATCGATATGCCAGTCTTTCTGTTCGCCTTGGTCATTCTTGAGGGTGAAGGCAAAGATGGCGCCTCCCTTCTTGATGGCGTCTTTGCGCTCGGCGTCGTCGTCGAGAGCGGAAGCAATGAGGTCAAAGGTGGCCGAAGAAGGCCAAGCGTCTGTAAGGGAGGTGGTTAGCGGTGATTCTTGCCGATGCGCACTGCGGTATGGCACCCGTCGGCCGGAAGATACAGTAGGTATACCTTCTTTGAGGGACATGGTGCGTTCGGTGCTGCAGCGTACGTAGATGCGGTCGGGAGTATGTCAGAGATAGCCTCGATGTGCTGTGGTATCAGAGCGGTCGTCCTCACGGGTTAGTTCGAGGGTGGAAGGGACTTGTATGGGGTGGGAAGAAGAGGAGGGACATGAGGCAGGACGACATGCGAGGGATGTGATGGTAACGGAAGGTCATCAGCAGCATCATCATCCCACACACGTGAAACTGGGCGGTTGGGCCGAGGCACACCGAATCTGGGGAAGTTACATGTGACATGGATGGTCTGTGCTTTACAGAAGACCGAGAGTGGAAGTAGGGAGACCCCTGAGGTGAGTCGTCAATTCGAAACAAACCGTACAAAGGTGCTTCGGCGCACGCCACAATTCTTTGCGATTACAAAGTCACTCGGCTCTCGGTTACATGAGCCACCACCAAAGACCGCACGCTGCAAAGCTCCGACTTCAGACCTGCGCTCACAGGGTGCTTCGACCTGACAATTCATGAGAACGAACGGTTTTGGAGATCGGTGTCCGCTTTCTGTACTGTTATTTGCTACGGCAACGACTCCTTTCATAACTTCAGCGTCAGGAGATGAATACCAATAAGGTCATCCTGTCAAATCTACCTCCTTACACATTAGCCATTCAATCGCGGAAGGACCATAACCATGGAGAACGAGCACGCAGGGCCGCCACTTTCGGCCGCAAGGCGTCTGCGCCAGCTATTATCCGACCCTACCAAAACGGTTGTTGCGCCCGGCGTGTACGATGGCATCACGGCCCGTTTAGCCCTGGCCGAAGGCTTTGACTGTCTCTATATGGTAAGCTCTCTCTCTCTCTCTGCAAAGTCACCGTAAACATTACTCGCCGGCAAAGGGATTGGGTCTATCTGACTTCCAGCCCCATCGCAGACCGGTGCAGGCACCGCCATGTCTCGGCTCGGGATGGCTGATCTCGGCCTCACCACCTTCACCGACATGCACCAGAATGCGGCCATGCTCGCGTCGCTCGACCCGTCCGTGCCGCTCATCGCCGACGCGGACACGGGTTACGGCGGGCCGATCAACGTTGCACACACCGTCAAAGCCTACGCCCGCTCCGGCGTGGCGGGGTTGCATATCGAGGATCAGGTGCAGGAGAAGCGGTGCGGGCACTTGAGCGGTAAGCTGCTGGTCAGTCGGGAGGTGTACTACAGTAGGCTGCGAGCGGCCTGTAAAGCCCGGGATGAAAGTGGCGGCGAGATCCTGATCATCGCGAGGACGGACGCCCGGGCGGGCAAGGACGTCGACGGCAATGGAGGGTTCGGAGAGGCGGTGGAGAGGTTGAAGGCTGCGGCCGAGATCGGAGTCGACGCCCTCTTCTTCGAAGCATTGCAGGATGCGGGAGAGTGTAAGGAGGCTATCGAGCAGCTGCCTCTGATTCCAGTCCTGCTCAATATGGTCCCCGGCGGTCGGACCCCGATCATCAGCCACGACGAGGCAAACCGGCTTGGTTTTCGGATCGTTATCTGGCCCGTCATGGGAGTCGAGGCCGCCGTTGTTGCTGTGCAAGGCGCGTTGAGAACGTTGAAGGATACAGGTAAGGCTCCGAAAGAGTACAACCTCGGTCCGACGAAGCTGTTCGAGTTGTGTGCCTTGAAGGAGCTCATGGCGTTCGATCAGGAGGTTGGTGGGAAGGCTTACAGCAGTTGACTCCCTCCTACTATTCTTTGAATACAGGATACCAAACTTGATGCTGTAGGTCAACACCATGCCCGTGGTCATACGTCTGATCTGTTCCTTTATCCATTGCGGGGGTTGCTTCCAGACGAACAAGAAGCGGGAGATGGTTGGGGAGAGCAATGGTGGAGAAATACCGACGAGCCTGTTCCGCTCTGAGCGTTGCCATGGTCGATCGATTCGCTGCATTCGTCAACATCCGAACGCTATCCAGAATGACGGCTGTCGGTTTCGAGCTGCGAATGCCGTTCGTGTGCATCATCAGATGTGGTAGGGAGGAAACTAAGGGAAGTGGACTATGAAAGCGAACTTGTGATGGTCTCTGGTCGCCTTCATGCAAATTATGAGGGAAAGACATCATTGGGCTGAGTCTACAGCTCCTAGATCGATGTCCCGTCCCTTCATGCACGAGTCAGCTTGCAGATAACCTACAGACATGTGATCTAGAAAGAGCTGGTCGTCCGAATCAGTTCGGCGGCCACTGTCGACTCGGACATCACTCTACCCTCCAGATCCCGCTCCTTGTAATGTCCTTCTTCGGTCAGGAGACACTGCTCGTTCACACTCAAGCTTCCAGCCAGCACCGAGTGTACCGTAGTAGCAAAACACAACTACTTAGTTAGAACTTAGGTAGGTCATGGGGCGTACCTCCATGCTTGTGGCGTCCAAAGGACACCTGCACTCTCGGACATCACCGCAGTAATGGCGCCCTTTAGTCTGATCCTTCGGCACTTGGGTCGAAGTAGTAAACCTGTACATATAGTAATAAGTGACTTTGGTCCTTAAGACCAGGCTTCGACCAACGCCGGCGACGCCGTGCCGCCGCGTGCGCAGATGTGTAATCACTGGATGGGTCGATCTGTACCGAAGTCACTACTTTATACTTGAACGCACCATCTCTATATTCTTTAACCGTGTAGGCGGACGGCCAGCGCGGGTTAAAGATGGTTTTCTTGCGACTTATCAAATACGTATATACAAGGGGCACAGAAGGAACAGCGAAATCAATTACTAGCAAGTCGCAGTGGTGGCACGCACCTCCTGCCGTTCGGCTAGTATACGTCCATCACCCCTGTCCAAGAATATGCTGTCTTGAATGCGCCCCCTGACCCTGGCTATTCCATACACGCTTCCGCCTGAGCTTCCTGCTAGGTATGATGACCTGTTGCCTGAAGCGAATGATACAAGCATTGCAGGCTCCAAATCGTCTGCGAGCGAGTGTCGGATTGCCATTTTCTTCGTACAGAGCAACGAGAGCAAGAGAGTCCCAGTGATGAAGTGTGCTGCAGCTTGCAAGGCTCCAAATCGCGGGCTTCTCTGCGGCCCTTCCCGGCAAGGTGCTTCTTAATCGAGAAGACTGTGCGATTGGCTGGTTGTCGATGTTGTTGGATAGCAAGACTCGTGAACCGGCAAAGAGGATTCAATGCCCCCTATCTACCCAGGTACAGACCCCAATCGCGACTCGCAAAACGCGTACCCGGCGGTGGCCGTGGGAGAGAAGTCACCGAGGGTCTCCTCGCTCGCTGCCGTGAGTGTTGCTCGCAGAGGTATCCGACGAGCACCGTCCTCTCCTGCACCACGTGTCCGCGTTGACCTCGGGCGGCGCAAGGGTCCACCGCGTGGCGGTAGTAGAGGCAGCGGCAGACCGCGTAGCGTTCGACGATTTGGATGCACATGTTGGGACTCGGGGCAGGACTGATGTGTCTTTCGAGAAGTGACGTTGGGTTCTGCGTGGTGATCAACAGTATACAGACTCAAAAGGCCACGGGGAGAAGCCGAGTAATCGTAGAATCGTGATCATAGAAACGGTCGTGTGATGATCGACAGACTGTAGTCTTATATGATGTTTCCAAGTACGGCAGAGTGTACGTACAGCGACAGCTCGAGGCAGCGGAGACGGACGTGTCAGACAATGATCCTACCGGCATGACTCTGCTGCGCAAGTTTCGTGGCGCATCTTGGTCGCCTTGGAGCTTTGGGGTCGCGAGAGGCCGGTAGGGTGGTGACAGGGCGGCCTTCGTACGTGGAAGTAGCATAGCCAGGAAGATGATGGCCTCCAAGCAGGCATCGACGATGGAAGTCGAGCGCGCTTGGGTGTACGAATACATGTACATGCTGTAGTCGAACTGAAATAGGAAGCAAGTGCAGCCGTGATGCACACACCGTGACGTGAGAGGCCCTTCGAGAAAGAGCGGATCTCAGATCCATGGACGTCGATGCCGAAAGTGTAGGAGGAGGATTGTGACACCTCTAGGTCGTGCGTGCAGCACGTTGCAAGATCTCCGGTGCTAGAGGTGATAAGGTGTCGGTTTCGACCTGCCTACCTCCCTGGAAAAAGGAGCTATTGGTCGGCCTGATGATCAGTAGGCCGCCCTAGGAGCGTTCACTATGCATGCTGTGCCGCACCTCCAACATGATCCCTGTCAACCACGAGGCAGATCAGCGATGGGCGCATGGAGTGTAGTGGTTCCCCCGTCTCCAGCGTCGAGCAACTCCCACCGGTCAGCATTTGGATTGATTCAAGGCCATCCTCGGCTCCGGGGTCGTGGGAGAGGGCGGTCGAGGGAGGGCTGCCTCGCGTACGTCAAGAGCCAGACGAAGTATTCAGACCGCCATAAATAAACAAGGGGCGCATGTTGCAGGGTCTGATGTCAAATACCCGCGGGAGGAGTACCAAGGTAGCGTGGTATGGCGCACGCGACGATGACTGCTGCGCGAAGCCCGAGACCTAGAGTGACGTCTGTCTCGGTATGTCCTGTGTACAGTATGTGCACGCCTCTGGCGAAGGTCCGTCGGAGTCTCTGAGCACCTGCACCTGGGCGTTGCGGAATCGCGCACCGACGTGGGAGAAGACGGCTGACCGTCGACGCATTCGTCTCATCGGCCGAGATGCTCGGCTCGAAGCCGAGTCGAAAGTGGAAAGTACTTTTGCGCAGCGACGAGTAGAGAAAGTTGCTGTACCTAGGTAATCATCGACCCACCGTTCACGTTCTCAAAACGCGCTCTACCTACAGTACCTTCCAGTTCATCACACGTCGAAACACCCTCGTTCGTCGATGTTCCCCATCCTATCTTACCCTTGGGGTTACAACCCACGGGTGTAACCCTAACCCTAAGTACTCCAATTGTGAAGGCGAAGTAGACCTCTGTCCATAGTCACGGGCGAGAGGTTACTCACACGGTCCGCATCCAAAAGGTATCTGTCAGTGACTGCGGTCTATATGCCACGCGAACACAAGGACTACCACAACCAACGCGCGGAATCAGGGAAAACGTAAATCTACGGTTTGGCAACCAAGTTGGCTTTACATGTATCTATCATCTTCCTGAAAATGTGCTATACTCGGATACAATCCACACCACAGTTTCTGTAATCTACTCTAGGCACCACCTTACTTCTTCTCTTGCGCCGATGCATCGGTCGGAGGTGGCAGACTCTTCGCTGGCGCCGGGTTCAAGATGGAGGTGGCGTCGATCAGGGGCGCGGAGGGGTTAAGCTCGAGGCCGAATCCGGGCTTGTCGAGCTCGGTGATGTCGAGGTAGCCCTTGGTGGGGATGGGCTCGTTGGTGAAGAGGTTGCCGAACACCGGCAGGACGCTCTTGCCGTCGGCGGAGTTGGCGAGGTACTCCTGGAAAGGACTGTGCGGTTGGGAGACGACGAAGTGGTAGCTGTAGGGCCCGCTGGCGTGCGGCACGACGGGGATGTCGTAGGCGGAGGCCATGGCGGAGACTTTGAGGAGCTCGGTCAGCCCGCCGACCCACATGACGTCCGGTTGCAGGATGTCGAGGTTGCGGCCCTCGATCAGCTTGCGGAAGCCGTAGCGCGAGTACTCGTGCTCGCCGGTGGTGAACTTGATGGTCGGGTGCGCGCGCTTGATCAGGGCGTGGCCGTCGAAGTCGTCCGGCGAGAGACACTCTTCCCACCAGTCGATGTGCAGGTCTTTGCACTTCTCCACCAGCTCGATGGTGTAGGGCACGTTCAGGCTCATGTAGCAGTCCACGCGCAGAGGGAAGTCGGGCCCGACCTCGGACCGCTTCTGTCGCAGGTACTCGACGTTCTTCTTCATCCCCTCCGGACCCTCGCCCGGGCTGTAGGGGAGGGCGACTTTGGCTCCGGTGAAGCCCGCCTCCTTCGCCGACGCCGGCTCCGGTCCGGTGCAGTAGAAGTGCAGCCTCTCCCGCGTCGTCCCGCCGATCATTCTGTATACCGGCTCGTTGCGGATCTTGCCCAGCAGGTCCCAGATGGCGAGGTCGATGACGGAGATGACGGCGATGGGCAAGCCTTTACGGCCGTAGAACATGGATCCGCGGTACATTTGCTCGAAGAGGTTGTTGGTATCTCTGGGGTCTGAGAGATCGGGTCAGTCTCATGCGAGCTATCTCCACGCAGCGTAAGCACTCACCAGCCCCGATCAAGAAACGGCGGAAATGCTCGGCGACCAGCCAGCACGCCGGTGGGCCTCCGAACCCCGTCGCGAAGCCCTTGGTCCCATCCGTGGTCTCGATCTCCACGCAGAAGGACCCCAACACGTTGATGCCCCAGGTCGTGCGCGACTTGCGGTAGGCGTCATATCCCGACATGGGCGTCGAGATCTTGGAGTCGATCAACCAATGGCCGCCCTTGACATTGTGGTAGTCGCCTCCGGAGCCGACGCCCTGGATGATGAAGGTCTTGATCTCCTTGATCTTGGGGAAGGAGGCTACTCCGCCGCTGTTGCTGGGGGCCATCTTCGACCGGATTTCAGATGGGTTGCGATTGGGGGTGAGTGAAGTGATGGATTGGAGGGAGAGAATGGCAGAGGAGAGAAGTACTTATTTGGCTGAAGCTGTGATCAGTGAAGTAAATACTGAACATGAACTCCTGTCCCCGTGAGCCTACTAGATGAAGCGGTATGGATTCGGGTTCGGTTCATTTCGTCCGGGTGGTCGCGTTCGATGTTTGAGCTCCACTCAAGCTTTCTGGACGTGAAGACGATCTACCCCGCTTGCCAGCCATCACAAAAGCGTGCCTCGCGGGATGAAGTTGAACCGAACCCACCCCTTTCACCGCGCAACCAAATGTCATCTGCTTCCGCCGCCGCCGCCGCCGCCACCGCAGCAGCGGCCAGCACACCACGCCCCAACGTCTTCACCCGGGACAGCCAGGCCCCGACCCCGAGCATCAACGGCACCGAAGCCAAGGACGAGGACGGCTGGAGTGAAGACGACGTCGAGGAAGACGATGGCGACGGTGAGGTTGGTGATGCCTCGTCGCATAAGCGCAAACGGCAGCGGACTGGCCGGCCACTCTCGGTCAGCTGTGAGAGATGCAAGGAGCGCAAGGTGAGCCGTTCATGTGTGATAGGGGACGAGCACGTACGGTGGTGGTGGCCGAGGCTAACGTCTCGTCGTAGGTGAGATGTGACCGTGGCCACCCATACTGTGGCTGGTGCGTCAGGAACGGGCAAACCTGCGAATACAAAGAGCGTAAGAAGCCTGGCCTCAGAGCCGGCTACGGTCGTGAACTGGAAGCACGATTAGGTGTGTACAGAGTCTTGTCGGTCGCCTCGCAAGCTTCTTCATGTTCATCCCTCGGCTTTCCCTCTACCTTCTGTCCTCCTTTCCGGCGCATACTCAGCTTCATTCCGGCACACCGCACCCAATATGGGCTGCTGAGATTATTTGCTAAGCGATGCGTAGACAAGCTTGAGGGCGTCTTGTCAACACAGCAACAAGTGCTACATCAGCTCGCCGACCATCTCTCAGCCGGTCAACACTCCGCCGGGCCCATGACCGCAACGTCTTCCACCCAATCGCATCATGTTCCTCAAGCCGAAGCGGCTCTGTTCATGCAGACGCCCAACCTGTATCAATCAACCGGGGTGGGCCGGTACGGCAGTATGCCGGCGCATGGCAGCAATGATCAAGCGCATCCACGCCACGGTCCCACCCCATCCCTGCAATTGCCAGCCGGCACGTCAGCAGAGATCTACCCTCCCTCTCATTCAACCTTGGACTCACCCGGTCTCCATATCGCAGGCGCGACACAACCCGGTCTGACCTCTCCTGGAGGCTCGATGGGCGCCGTGTCGCAGGACCAGGACTTTCCGCCCTATGACCTGCTCTACGCGCTGTCGGATCTCTTCTTCAAGCACATCAATACTTGGTGTCCGATCTTGCACCGCCGCACAACTCTGGACGCCTTGTTCGGGCCGGTGACGCTGGAAGAGGCTGATCGCATCCTACTGCACGCCATCGTCGCCACAACCCTGCGCTACTCCACCGATTCTCGTTTGAGCGAACAGTCTCGAGAGCGATACCACTCACTTTCGAAACAGAAGGTCCTACTTTACGGACTCGAGAACAGTTCAGTCAAGGCCCTGCAAGCACTGGTCATATTGGCCTTGGACATCCTGGGCACTTCCAATGGACCGCCAGGCTGGAACCTATTGGCACTGATCACGCGTAGTGTCGTCCAGCTTGGTCTTTCTGTGGAGACTACATCTGCGTCAGTGGCTCCAATCTTTCCGTCAATCTACACGCTGCGGGCGATGGTGCTCCCGGAACCAAAATCATTCATCGAGGACGAAAGCAGAAGACGGCTGTTTTGGATGGTGTACCTCCTGGATCGATACGCCACCATCTCGACGGCTTTCGAGTTTGCGTTGGATGACAAGGAGATTGACCGCAAACTGCCGTGTCGCGACGACCTGGTTGCGTGTAATCAATCTGTCGACACCCGCTGGTTCCATACCGAGGAGCGGACCGAGTATTCGATGAACAAACCCGAAAACCTCGGCTCTTTCAGCTATTACATCGAGATCATCGGCATCCTGTCACAGATTCACCGTTTTCTGAAGAAGCCAGTCGACATAGGCGCGTTGTCAGACGTCGAGCAGTGGCAGCAGGAGTACCGTCAGCTGGATAACAAGTTGAACGCCTGGAAGTTCGGCCTGCCAAGCGAGTACGGAAACATGTCGAGACTCTTCAACCCGACTGGTGGCAACAAGATTGTTAATTGCATCTGGATCATGCTTCACATCACATATCACACGTAAGCCGTGTCTCTCCTGCGCAAAGCCGCCGGGTTAGGCTAATGTCAGCAGGGCCGTGATCCGACTGCACTCATCCGCCGCATACCCGACCACTCGCTCACCCATCTTCACGCCGTCGTTCAGCGCCAGCCAGCGATGTCACAGCGCAGTCGAGGACATCTCCGCCCTATGCACCTACGTCCGGAACAACAACATGCTCACGAGACTAGGCCCGCCCTTCGCTTTCAGCTTGTGGGTCGCCGCCCGTCTGCTACTCGTGCACGGTTCCACAATCGACCATCAGGTCAACCCCGCCATCCAACCCTTGGTCGAGACCTTGCGGGAAATGGGCTTCTACTGGAAAGTTGCCGAGCGTTACGCGACTTTACTCTCGCGCGTGCTCGAGGAGTACTTCGAAAGCGAGCGCGCGCCCACTGGCGCCAACGGCGTGCGCGAAACCCCTTCCAACGTCCGCATCCTCGCCGACATGCGCCGCAACGCCTACGACCTCGACGTCCTCATCTCCCGTCAACCTCGCCAGCACCTCGGCCCCAAGTACTCCGTCACGCCCGCCCGGACCCCGGCGCCTAATGAGCTCGAGTACCTCGACGTCTTCGACTTCTTCAATCTGCCTCGCCTGCCGTTCCCTGCTGCTGCCGCGGCTGGAGGAGCAGGGGAGGTGGGGATGCCCGGCGGTGATGGCAATGGAGATGGCTTGCAGGGTGGTGAGGCCGGGGCGCAAGAGTTCTCGACGATGGAAGGGGGTGGTAACAATAACGAGTTCAATATCACAAACTTCATGTATGACGCTAATTCGGACTGGTTCATGAAGAACCCGTCTTGATTGGCTCGTGTTCGAGGATGAAGGAGGTCGAAATCCGAGAGGTGCATGCGCTGTTTCCCGCACGGAATTCTGAAGAAGATGCAGTTGCCAGACAAACCGTCAAAGCGACGCCCGGCTGCCCCAGTCAGGGGGCAAGTCCCGAGAAAAAGAGGTCGATAACTGCCCGTGCTCCGGTGTCGGGAGGCTCGTGGCCGCGGTCAGCGCCGAGTTTCGAATGTTTGCTCCATGCGCGAAGGCGAGAAGGCGAGAAGGCGAGAAGCCTGCGTGATGAGACGTATACATCGCGCGAGAATCGACTGCCGGCGGAGTTGGACGGAAACGGTCGTGTACAACATTGTTCCATCAAGAAGGGATGTGACTGTTGATATGATGTAGAGATGTACAAGATCATATATGTATGTTCCTGTGTACTTCTCAAGACACTTCGTGATGCGGTCACGGTGGCTTTGGCGGTGGTTGCAGTCATGATGGGGCGTTGAAGGTGGAGTACCTAGGTAGCTATAAACCACATACTTAGATTTACCAGTGTCAACAGCCATGTGACAAGTAGCGGCATGCAGTGACAAGTTATCTCGTCCGGTGGACGACGTTTTAGAGCTGTGATGATTGATCACTCAACTCTTGCCCCAAATCGGCCGACTCAGCCGTCCCAGAACGCTCTATAATGGTTCGTCGATGGAATTCTGAATCATTACAAGACCTCGTCAACCTCATTCGGCACCTCGGGCTCGACGACGACCTTCTCAATCACCTGCAACGTCGCCCTCAACGGCAACCCGACCACATTATCAAACGTGCCGTGAATCCTCTCGACCAAAATCGACCCCACCCCCTGAATCCCATATCCCCCAGCCTTGTCCGCCCCTTCCCTCGTCCGCACATAACTCAGGATCAACTCGTCCGTCACGCTCTGGTCGAACTTCACCATCGTCTCCTCCACGTGCGTCTCCATCGTGTACCCGGGGTCCGCCAGGCTCTCGAGCGGCGCCATCGCCACCACGGCTGTGTACACTTTGTGCCATCCGTCGTCCGAGTCCCGTAGTAGCTTCAGCATCGCCACGTGCTCCTGCTCGCTCCGCGGTTTCTCGAGGATCTGGCCCAGCTGTGTCGACACCACCGTGTCCGCCGCTAGTACCAGGCCGGGCTCGCCTTTTACGCTGTCGTCGATCGTCGCGGCGTACACGTTCCGTGCTTTCTGCTCCGCGGTCTCGAGAACGTACGCAAATGGCCCGAGCGATTTGTCTTTGTCTTCCGGTAAGGTCGACGGGACGATTTCGAGATCATGCAGGCCGATCTATTCAAGGGGCCTGGTTATTTGTGCCGCTCAGCTGGATGTCGCCGCTTCCCTCCCGTTTCAGCACGAGGGTGAAAACTCACCTGCGCGAGCAATTGCCTCCGCCGCGGCGAGGCCGATGCTAGTATGACCCTCTTCCCTCGGATCATGTTCAGCGCGGGTAGGTCGAGCGGTAAGGGTAGTCTGGGCCCTCCTCTCCCTCCTCCTTGTTGCTTGGGAGCAGCCGGTGATGGTTGTCGTGGCGCCGCATCGTCGTAGGACGGCGGAGGCTCTAAAGGTGTCTTTTGGTCGCTCATTCTCGCTTCGCGTTGTAGTTGGTGACTGGGACGTTGTGATCTGACTGGAAACTCGAGACTTGAGCAGGACGATGACGAGATGGATCCGTGCGCAAGGTACAATCATAACTTGAAGATGTACTGAATGTAAGGAGAGATCGAATTTCCCTCCGACAGAAGTATGCAAACGCCGACGGGGGACTCCTCACCGTCCCAGTGGTGTACCTGCTTCCGATTCATACCTTTACTAGGTGAAGTTGCGCGGAAATCGCCATGATTGTGGTATGTACAACCTGATCCCTCACGTGACACAGGACGCCTCGTCCGTTTGGGAGAAAGCCGAGGTGATGATATAGCCTAGAGAGCTTCGACAGAGTTCTTCGAGGAATTGTGTCCCATTGCAGAAGTTAGGCCGATAGACCATTGAGGTACAAGAAGGTCAGTCAACATTTCATCCTTCTCCTTGACATCTTTTCTTTTCCAACCCCCCTCTCTCCAAACCCTTCCAGACGCACAATGGTCCAAAACAAAGGTCTGATCTATAGGGAGCACCCATCCGGCAAGCCCGAGGTGGGCAAGCATATCAAAGTCGAGACCGAAGACTTCGACGAGAACCAGTCGCCTTCCTCCGGCGGCTTCACCTGCAAAGTCCACTATGTTTCCTTCGACCCGTACCAACGAGGCAGAATGCGTGACCCGTCAATCCCCTCTTACGCCCCGCCGTTCGACCTGGGCAAACCCATCACCAACCAAGGGATCGTGACGGTCATCAAAAGCGACAATGGCAAGTTCAAGCCCGGGCAGGTCCTCACGGTCCCGCGCGTGTGGACACAGGAGTACTGTGCGGTCGACAAGGACATGGCGGACCCGGCGAGGGTGCTGGACAACCCTTACAACCTTGATCTGAAGCTGTTCACCGGTGCGTTGGGCATGCCCGGTCTGACGGCGTACTCGTCGTTCTACGAGATCGGTCAGCCGAAGAAGGGCGAGACCATCTTCATCTCGGCGGCTTCGGGGGCCGTCGGTCAGCTGGTTGGGCAGCTGGCGAAGCATGAAGGTCTCAAAGTCATTGGATCTGTGGGTGATGACAAGAAGCTCGAGTTCATCACCAAGGATTTGGGCTTTGATGGTGGTTTCAACTACAAGAAGGAGAAGCCGGTCGAGGCCCTGAAGAGACTGGCTCCCGATGGGATCGAGATCTACTACGAGAACGTTGGCGGTGAGTCGTGGCATACCGTTCAAGGCATTCCCTGGTGATGTCACGCTAACCCTTTGAACTCAGGTGAGCAACTCGAGGCTGCCATCGGCCACATGAAACCCCACGGACGTATCATCGCCTGCGGCATGATCTCGCAGTACAACAACCCGCCCGACCAGCAATATGGCGTCAAGAACCTCATGAACATTGTCGGCAAGAGACTCAAGATCCAAGGGTTCCTCGTAAGTCCGGTTTGCACACGACTGCTGTGGAATCGCTGCTGATATATCATCCGACAGGTCTTCGATCCGGGAATGGGACCGAAGTACTCGGCCGAACACCAGAAGAACGTGCAAAAGTGGCTCCACGAGGGCTCCTTCAAGGCCGAGATGAGCGTCACGCATGGGATGGATCACGCCGGCGAGGGTCTGCTGGGTCTGTTCGAGGGCAAAAACTTTGGCAAGGCGGTTTTGGAGGTTAGTAGATTGTGATCGGCCATCTATGCAATCCGGTCAGATAGTACTCGAGACGAATTGAAATGAGAGTACGAGACCTGGGATATCACTTGAAAGGCAACCGTGCTCTGACCTGCCTCGCTTGCGACTCTCTTTGAGAGCTGTGATAGAATATCGTTCATATCGCACCTAGGGTCTGTTACATTTGCTCCACTACGTGTTGGGAGCATTAGCCGAGAGCTCGGGCGCCCGTTATGTACTTCGCTTCACTTGCGGAAAATGTACTTCTCGGACGGACATGCCCGATCTGGCAGGTACAAGATAAGAAAGACGACTGGCACACCGAAGCGTTGTGCATGTAGGATATCTGGGTGGCATTGCATACATCCACCTCGATGGCAATGGTCAATCGTGCTCATCTACTTTCCAGCCATGATGGATGTCCGAGGCAGATCGTTTGGGCTGATATCAGCGTTGTTGGTATTGGTCGTGGTGACAGTGTACTTGAGCGTCCCACTCAACGACCAAAACGCTTCCACCAGCCATGTATCGCCTTTCAGCAAAACGGGCTTCCAGGCATCGAAGCGGAATGTATGGGCCGAGCTCAGTAAAGACGAGGCCGTCGACGTCAACGATTTCATCCTCCATAACCATCCGGAGCTCAATCTCACGAAGCATCCGAGAAGTGCCAAAGATAACGCCATCGTCTTCGTCGAGACGCTGAAGCCTAACAAGACCGACGCACTGTCATATCTCTACGACGACGGTCCTTCGCCACCGCAACGATGGGGTAAAGCAGCCATCGCACAAAACTTTGACGATGGACCGTACATGGTGTACTACATGGTGGGACCTCTGCCAGTGTCATCCGACACGCAGATGCTGCCGCTGGAGTACACATTCAACTCCGGCCGGAACTACGTCCGGAATCCGATCCAGGACTTCGCGGCGATCCAAGACTTTGCGCTCTCGCTCGCGGAGAATGTTTCCGACATTACGCAAGAGTTGCTCGGAGCGACGGCGAGCCGCGATCGTCCTGACGATCCGAATGGTCTCCTCGCCTTTCCTCGAGGGTCCCGCGTCGAGACTGGCGGGTTGACGATGTGGATGCAATTGTACCGACCGGGCTTGAGCTCGAATGCCCGAACTATTCTCCCGCAAGGCATTTATGCCAAGGTCGACGCAACCAGCAGTGATATTGACCAGTGGTCCGTGGGTGAAGTTTACTACAACGGTGTCCTCTACTCCAACGCCGACGACTTGCGTACTGCTCTGCGTGATCCTGGCTTCAAGCGCACGCCAGCTAACATCGATGGACCATGGACGGATACCGAAGACTTCGACTCACATCCCGACGGTCGTGAGCTGCCACCTCCACTGTCCATACAGCCATATGGCCCGCGCTATAGACTGGATCGCAAGGAACGATACGTCTCCTGGTTCGGCTTCGAGTTCTACATCACGACCTCTCCAGCGACGGGCGTCAGCCTCTTCGACATCAGGTTCAAAGGGGAGCGAGTCATGTACGAGCTTGGCCTTCAGGAAGCCATGGCCCATTACGCCGGCGACGACCCGATGCAAGGCGGTCTGGAGTTCTTCGATACCTTCTTCGGCATGGGCAAGAACGCCTACGAATTGGTCCCGGGCTATGACTGCCCGGCGTACTCGGACTATCTGGATCTGGAGTATCATCAAGCGTACGAGACACATCACATCCCGAACAGCATTTGCATCTTTGAGTACACGGCAGACTACCTTATCTCCCGACATACGGCTCAATATTCCGTGACGGCTTCGCGGAACACCTTTCTAACCGTTCGATCTGTGTCTACCGTCGGCAATTATGACTACACCATCGACTATCAGTTCTACATGGACGGCACACTGGAGGTCAAAGTCCGCGCTTCTGGCTTCATCTTCGGCGCTTTCTACACGACCAACAACACCAAGAGCGAAGACGAGTATGGTCACCGCATCCACGACGCCCTGTCCAGCAGCATGCACGACCACGTGATCAACTTCAAAGCCGACCTGGACGTGGCGGGGACGAGCAACGACTTTGTCCGCATGGCGCTCGAGCCGGTGACGAAAAGCTACTCGTGGGACCAGCCCGAGGTCCAACAGCGCAACACCATGCACCTAGTAGAACACCCCGTGAACGAGGAAACGGGGATCGACTGGCCGAAGAACTCAGGCGAGTTCTACCTCGTCTACAGCTCCGCCGAGAAGAACGCCTGGGGCGAGAGGAAAGGCTACCGCATCACGTCCGGCACCGGCATGGGCTCCACCCCTCACCTCACCATCCTCAACTCCACCACCCTCGGCGACAGCGCCCGCTGGGCCGAGCACGACCTCTGGGTCCTCCGGCGCAAAGACACCGAACCCCGGTCCGCCGACCCCCTGAACTACTTCGCCCCGCACGACCCCATCATCGATTTCACCCGAATGGCGGACCACGAGAGTCTCACGCACGACGACGCGTCGTCCTCGTACGACGGCGATCTAGTCGTGTACTTCAACCTCGGCGCCCACCACGTCCCGCATAGCGGCGACGTGCCCAACACCCTGATACACACGAGCGCCTCGAGCGTCATGTTCGTGCCGCATAACTTCCTCGATCGCGATCCGAGTCGGGAGAGCGTGCAGGGCGTGCGGGTGCAGGTGGGGGGCAGAAAGGGGAGTGGAGGGTTCGCCGGCGAATTGAGGGAGCCGAGTGCTGATCTGAAGGGGCGGATGGATCGGAGAGGGGTGGACATGGACGTGGAGGAGGGAAAGGAGGAGAAGAGGAAAGCGCGGTATTTCGGGGCGACGTACGAGAAGGATCTAGAGCTGCCCGTCGGAGCGCTGGAGCCGGGTTTGAAGGGTTACGTCCGCAGCAAGGATCAGGGGGTGACGGATTTGAGTTGGAATGGCAGTGCGACAGGGGTGTGGTTTCGCGAGGATGGATTGAGACCTATGGGGTTGTGAGCGAGCGTATAGTGGTGGGTCGGATGAGTGTTTTGTAATCGTGGAGGGTTACGAGATTTTGAGGAACTATATGGCGATAGGTTTCAGAGGAGACTTGTTGACAGCATATAGTCACGGCATCATGATGGATTGGGTGATGTGCATATAGTACGACACACAGAACAAACGCATCGGTGGCCGAGAAAGCTGCAAATAACGGAAAGCTCATACGCGAGTAACCGGGCATGCAAAAACCCATTCATGCTCGGCATAACCGACGTGTTCACTGCAACGCCTTCTTCGCATACTCAAGATAACTCCCCCCAAACTGATCCACATTCGCCGCCGCACTCGGCCCATCCCACAGCATGATACCCCCCAGATTCTCTACATACAGGTCCGTGGCGGCACCGGTGTAGATCCGGAGATCGGCCCCAGGGACATAGCCCGTGCCGGCCTCTGGGAAGCCGGGAGCACCGATGTACAGGCGTGGCGGCGGCTTGCCCATAGTGGTCGTGGTGTTCATGAGGTCCTGCGACCATGCGGCGAAAGACGCTGGGAATCCGGTGCTGTCGAGGTTACAATCCGGATTGTTGTAGAATTGGACCCAGACGAAGTCGGCTTGCGTCAGGGCTCCGAGCGGGATCGATTGGTCGGGACGCGGGCATTGCGGGGCGGCGGAGAGGTAGTAAGTCCTGTTGTTTGGGTCGAGAGCGAATTGTTGGCGGAGGGCGGTGGCGAAGGTTTCGTAGTGAGCAGGATCGTGGTTTTCGTTATCGAAGTCGAAACCGTCGAGGGTGACGTTGCCGAAGGGTCGGATGTCTGGGTCCTCGGTGCCGGCGCCGAAGAGGTTCCATAGTGTCTCGGCGACGTGCTCCTGTAAACGAGGAAAAAGTGATGGTCAGTGAAGGTCAGATATGCAAAAGGGGCAATCGACTTACAGCTTGGTTGTCAGACACGAAGCTTGTGTTCCCACTGTACCCTCCCAGACTCAGCAGCACGGGCTTCCCAATCTCCTGACAACCTGCAATCTCCGTGGCAAGCTCCGAGCAGTCTGCCAGGTCAGGCGCTTGCTCCCTTTGGGCGGTGTTGGTTGGATTGCAGCCGCCCTCGAACACGACCTTGGGATAGCCTTCGGAAGCCACGAACTGGGTCAGAAATGCCAGTATGACAATGTCCACGTTCGGGTTCTGACACAGAGCGAGCAGACCTCCGATCGGCGCGACTGGGCCGGCGCCGTAGTAGACGGCTACGTTGTCTATGGCATCGGGGCGGAAGGCATACGCGGAGGAGGTGGCAGAGGCCACGGGTTGCGTGCTTTGTGCTATCGTCGGATTGCTGGTGTTCGCGGTCGTGGTGAAGTTCGCGAATGGCGTGGTAACGGGCTTGGGCGCGTACATTGACGGATACGGTGGTGACGCTGTACTGTTTCGCGGCATCGATCCGTCGGCGTACCCTGAGCTGTTGAGGTGAGGCGTTGACGTTGGTCTCGGAAGCGAGGTGATGTGGGTGAGTGTGATGAACGAGGTGGACGTCACGGTCCGACGAACAGACTCTGTCGAGGGAGAGAGCGGTGGTGTTGCCACCATATTAGTGACGGGAGTCAGAGAGCCGTTCGTCGTGGCGGCGGTATATGGTTGAGGTGCCGGTAGGTCGGTGGACGGAGGTTGACTGTCAGGCTGCGAGTTCGAAAGTAGGCTTGCCAGCAGGCCTTCGAGTTGGTGTATGCGCTGTTCGAGGGCGCGAACGAAGCGTAGGAAACCTCCTGACAGCGAACTCAGGTCTTCTTGTACTTGCTGGATATTCTCGGCCGCAGCGTCCGCGGTGACGGTGGGGGTAGGTGAAGGCGATGTGACGTTGGAGGGCAATGTTGCTGCACGACGGAGATGTCTATGTATATGCTCATGTTTGTGGTGAATGTGCCGTGACTGGACGTGAAATATGAGAGAAGAGAGAAGAACGACTTTCGCGATGCTGAAGAGTGATGTTCGAAGCATCGTGGTCACGCCCAAGCGAATGATCATAGGCTTGAAGCAAACCACTCGTGAATCGTGACAGACTTACCGTGCGTGAGGGTCTATTAGTACTTGAGCTCTCGAAGTCTAGGCTAGCGGTTGGGAGGCTACAGGAAGAATGGGCATGAAAGGAGGCAGGCAAGTGCATGAGAGGGTTCATTCACATTCCACTGAAGTCTCCGCTCAAGTCCCTTGCTTCCATACATGTTTACCACGGCCGTAAATGATGTCGCCGTTATTCCTGGCATGACAGGAGATCTTGGTTCAGTGGTAACATGAATGCCATGGGCCGTGGCCGTAATCGTCCACTGGAGACGGATGTTCCGGCGAGTCCTGAGGCTGCTGGTGCGCGCCATGTGCCTGCTGGGGCTAGGACTTGATGCTGCTGCTTCTGCCTCGTGATGTATACGTTGCAGTGGACCGTCGAGTATGCACAGGCGTGATTGGTGATATGTGGTGAGGTGAATTGATGTGTTGTATTGACGAGAGAAGAAAAGAAGAGAAGAGAAGAAAAGAAAAGAGGTGAAGTGTGGAACCGGATGGGATCTAGCGGGGATAGGGTGTCACTGTCACTTCAGTGGAGGTTCCTCCCACCGACGCGTGATGATGGAGAGTGGGAGAGGAGCGAGCAAGCAAACACGGCAGATTTAACCCTTCACCTCACCAAAAGTCAACCGCCGCCAGCCAAGTATCATGATAATAATAAGCCAAGCCACCATCCTTTCCCCCCAACAACATGCTGATCCACCACCCCATCGCCCATCTCTTCCTCCCTTCACCACCCTCCACCCTGCACATGCATCGGCCGATACCACCACCACCATCACCTTCCATAATACCGTGAAGAGGAGGAGAGTCAAGCCACGGCGCAAGGTCGGCGGCCGCCGCACCACCGAACCCGACACTTTTCAGACAGACACATCAGGCTTCGTCGCAATCTCCTCGCACGCTGCTTCACCAACACCCTGACTGCCATCACCGATACCATACTCCTCCACCATCCACCACCCACCGACTTCGCCGTCATCGCCGACCATGTCGAGCAACACGTCTTCCGCCAAACTAGCTGCCAAAGCCGGCAAAAAGAGCAAAATCATCACACTCCGTCTATCTCCTGCTCAACTTTCACACTTCCCATCAGATGTCGTGACGACGAAACCTTCAGCATCACCCGACAAAGTCGAGCCCTCGCCGCCAGTCCCTCCTACCGAACCCAACGAAAAGTCGTCGGAATCGAACGCGACCCCTGTCCCGCCGACTGGTGATGCTGTCGACGCCAACGCCCTAGCCCCGACCAACGCGAACAAACGGAAAAGGGGGAGCGGCGCTGCGACCGGCAGGAAACGAGCACCACCGTCCATTGACCCTAATGGTCCCATCAGAGACCGAGCTCGACAACCGAAAAAGAGGTCACGACTGTAAGTATTCGTATATACGTGCTTCGCCGAAGATGCGCTTTCTGCCCACGTCATCCACTAACAGTATCAGTGGACCAGACGGCACCACCGAGCAATCACAGGGGGCCGCCGCGAGCAGCGTCAATCCCATCCCAGCTCACCGACTCGGCCCTAAAGCAAACACGGGCAACATCAACGCCAACCTCCGCGCCCTGGACCGAAGTGGCAAGCCATGCCGCAAGTGGGAGCGCAAGCCGCTGCAGATCAAGTCGTTCACCGGCGCCTCCTGGGGTACGGGCACCTGGAAAGGTTACGCGCGAGACTCGGGCTTCGCTGGCGACGTCAAGAGTGACAGCACCGGCTCCAGCGACCTGAAGCCCGGCGAAAGCAGTGCCGTGGCGAGTGAGAGGAGCCACAACGGCGTAGATGCTGGCGACGCCAGCTTGATGAACATCGAGAGCTCGCCTGCGCCGATTCCTGCATGATCCTTTATACTGCATGGTATGCTCATACTATGACCGCTGAGCTGCACGCTTGTAGACGTTGTCACAACACTTACTGATGTTTGGCAGAGGGCTTAGTCTGACAAGCATCTTGTTGATCATCACAAGCCATGCATCAGCACCATCACATGGTTGCGAGTGCACTTGCAGCCGTCAGACATGATATCGACTGGACTGAAGGGACATCAGATGGATCACGGTACACGACTAGAGCCTTTCCGACTGCAGTGCTGTGATCTCGTACTGTGCGAGCGTTTTGTTTGAGTATCTTAGCGAGGCGTCTGGGAGGAAAATGGCAGCACATCACTGTCTGCAGTACTAAGCGGCGATATGGGTTTAGCATCTTGGTTGCGTTATTGCTGGCATTAATGATCGGGGCAAGGAGGTGGCGCCTGACATGCGCTGCAAGCTCTACCATTGTCTAATCTATTGAATATGATATACTTCGTTCTCGTTATCTTTCTCCTGAACTCAGCATGCCTGACATCGGCACTACCTTGTGTAGGAGCTTGCTCTATCGGGCGTCGCGTCGAGGGCTGCGGGGGATGCCATGAACTCCACCAGCCAAGTACCAAGCTCTGGAACCGTCGTATCGTAATGACTTCCTATTGCGTGATTGTACAAGTGTATCCAGCTGATCTACAACCTCAAGATCTAGTTGACCTCGTGACCGACTGCCAGCCACCATGATGTCGCCAACTATGGTCATGCCCGCGGGAAGGCCTCGGTAGTCCCACCTGCAATCCACCATCATCAGTGGACGCAGCCATCACGTACCTAGCGAGACAGTGCCTGGTTGATGTGTTGTCACAGACTTCAGACCAGCAGCGTGAGCAGCCAAGGGCAATAGAAGCAGCAAGCAGAAAAGAAGCAAAGAGAAAGAGAGAGCAAACGCGACCCCATATGAGCAATCCCTACTCCGGAGGAAGCGGTCGTCCACCTTCCTTCTCTCCGCCCGCCAACACAAACCCTCACCATCGACGTCCTTCCTACGCTACCGTCGTCGCGGCCGGATCCACCCTATCCGAGCACCCCTTCTCCTTCGGCAGGTCGGTCGGCTCACTCTCACACTCCGGACCGAATCAACCCAGCTTGAGGCCTGATCTCCCGCCTAGGAACCTTTCACGACGAGACGGATCGCGAGCGATGGAGGTTGATGCACAGGGTGGCACTGGTGGTGGTGGAGGCGGTGGGAGCTACGGGCTGGCTGGTAGTGGGAAGGGGAATATGAGTTCGTCGTGGGTGGCGGGTGCGGCAGACGACGACCTTACGCCTTTCTTCACCCCTTCGTACCTACGCCATTCGCGGCCGGTGCAGATGATCCGACGGGCGCACGAAGAATCTCTGGCGGCTTTGCAAGAGCAGGCTCGATTGAACCCGCCTAAGCAGCACCTGCAACTGTCCGCGAACTCGAGCACGGTGAGTGTGGGCAAGTTGCACGCTTCTCACAGTCACCACCACCGTCATCTTCAGCGGCCGGCCGTGCGGGACGTGGTGGAGCGGTTACCGCCGCCGGCGGCCGAAGGGGCGAAGTCGGGTCTTCTGCCGAGCCGGTGGAATGAAGATGACAAGATGACGGGACTAGAGATACTTGCCGAGGGAACGGAGGTTCGGTTCGGAGGCGTCACGAGGACGTCGGATGAGGCGGCCTCGATACGGGCGGATCGGCCGATGTTGAAGGAATGGGGGCTGTACTACTTTGAGGTGACGATCCTGTCGAGGGGGAAAGACGGGCTGATCGGGATCGGGTTCTCGCAGACGACGGCGAACCTGAACCGATTACCGGGCTGGGAGGCGGATTCGTTTGCGTATCATGGGGATGACGGGTTCGCGTTTGCCGGCACGTCGAGTGGGAAGGCGTACGGGCCGCGGTTCTCCAGCAACGACGTGATCGGCTGCGGCGTGAATTTTCGCACGGGCAATGCCTTCTTCACCAAGAACGGCGTGTATCTTGGCACCGCTTTCACCGGCATCAAGGGTCATCATTTTTATCCGTCCGTGGGCATGAAGAAGCCCGGCGAGCACCTACGGGTCAATTTCGGGCGACATCCGTTTGTATACGACATCGACCGCATGATGGACGAGGAACGGCAAACGATCAAGGAGGCGATCAACAAAGCGGACGTCACCAACCTCCACCCACCCGACGACGAGCACACTCTGATCCACAAGCTGGTCGGGCAATACCTCGCGCACGAAGGCTACCTCGACACGGCCAAGGCGTTCGCACGCGACGTGCACGAACGGCAACAGACTCTTTCGAGCGCCCCGCAACCTTTTCACTCGCCCGACGCGGACGACGACGTGCACGCCACCAACCGGCAGAAAATCCGAAAGTCGATCCTCGACGGCGACATCGATCGCGCGTTGAAGTACACCGGCAGCTACTATCCCCACGTTCTCGAAGACGAGCGGAACAGGGACGTCCATTTCCGGTTGCGATGTCGGAAGTTCATCGAGATGATGAGACGGTATGCGGATCTCGTGACCGCCACGTCGCCGTCGATGACCAAGTCGATCGATTCGCTCGCGAGCAATGGCCACGGCACACCGACCACCACCGCTCAAGCAGAACAGCCGGATTCGCAAATGGAGCTCGACGAGCAATTGCACCGCGAAGCATCCGCCAACCCACCTCCTCCACCACAAGACGACGTGGATATGGATGCATCCGCCGAGCTCCCGCCGCCGCCGCCGCCCAAGGCATCCTTCATGAAACAAGGCGACCTTCTCACGGGCGCGTTGGCGTACGGCCAAGAACTCCAGCACGAATTCGGCAGCGATCCTCGCCCCCAGGTCAAGAAGCAATTGCAGGATCTCTTCGCCATCATCGCCTACCCGAACCCGGCCGACTCGCCGATCGCACCGCTGCTGGATCCTCGCGCGAGGGTGCAGATCGCGGAGGAGGTGAATGGGGCTATACTGGGTAAGTCCTGCCAACAGGCATGTCTTTAGGCAGAAATCGCGCTAATCATGTGATGGTTTCAGTCTCGTTGGGTAAACCATCCTCCGCTGCTCTCGAGAAGGTGTGTGCGCAGACGGAAGTGTTCCTCGACGAGGTTGCTGTGAAGAACGGGGGCGCGACGGCGTTTGTCAATGTGCAGATGGATTTCCTGCAGCCGTGAGAATATCAATCACCCTCGACTATGGTTTCTTTTCTACGGACGTTGAGCGGGCGAGACGTTCAAAGGAGCATCAGTATGGATCATGCTGTGGCGCGGGTCGGTCGGGTGGGGGATTTTGGATATGCACGAGCATACTCGGCGTTTGGTGGCTCGCGCTGCGCAGCTGCCGGCTTGAGAATGGTACAGACGACAGCATGGAGGGAAAGAGAATGAGGGGGTTTGTCTCGGAGGCGCAGTTTGACAACTCTGCTCCCACTTCACACCGGACAGTGTACATACTTTGGCAGAAGCATTGTTCAAAGCTCGTAGAGAAACGTTGTTGAGCAGACTCCTCACTTTCGCTTGGTGAGCGTGCCGATGACATGAGGCACCGTGTCGTACTTGCCCTCACCCATGCCCGGTCGTAGCTTGACCTCTTCCCAGTCACCGGCTTGCAGCAACCACTCGTCCGTTGGCCTGGTGATGTCGCAGCCGTTGAAGAAATGTGGCCAAACGATATTGATGAGATCTGGTATCCCAAAATCAGCTCGGATATCAGTCCGCAAAGCTCAAAGTAAGACCAACCCTGCCAATATCCCACAAATTCCCCCTGATATTTCGTCCGCACATGCTCATACACCAACCATTTACCCCCGGGCTTCAACATGGGATACAGCTCCCGAATGATCCGCTCCGGCGTCGGGATACTACACAGACACTGCACCGTGATGATCGTGTCTATACTCCCCTCCGCCAATCCCCCTTTCGTCCGCAGTTCCTGCGCCCCACACCCAACAATCTCATACACATCCCCCAATCCCGCTTGCACCGCGTTCGCCCGCAGCGCCGCATGCATGCCGACGTTGGGCTCGACGCCGTAGATCTTCGAGATCGAGGCGTTGTGCGCGCGCGCGAACAGGTACAGCCACTGGCCCGTGCCCGGGCCGATGTCGAGGCAGACGCCGCGCGCGCTGTGCTGGAGTAAGGGCATGACGGCGGGCGCGGCGGCTTCGCGCGATCGGGGCCCGAAGAAGGCCCAGAAGCGGGCGAACCAGGCGTCTTTGAAGGCGGTCGGGGAGAGGAAGGGGCTGAGGGTCAGGGTGCGGAGGAGGTGGAGGATGGTGGGGAGGAGGTAGGAGGCGGAGTAGGCCAGAAG
>Ga0268244_10000151_pt1 | contig 29911 bp, 28 predicted proteins | sample AgamicMgSfe_FD_200258 | JGI IMG/M metagenome (GOLD analysis project Ga0268244, IMG submission 200258) | Agave microbial communities from Guanajuato, Mexico - Mg.Sf.e (v2) (version 2) | ecosystem: Host-associated > Plants > Phyllosphere > Phylloplane/Leaf | place: Guanajuato, Mexico | collected... | reverse complement strand
GAGTTGGAGTTGGTGTTTGTAGGTCAGGGTGATGGTGGTCGGCGAGGAGGTGGCGGAGATGATGGACCAGTGGTGGGTTTCTTCTAGGTCTTTGATGGAGGCTACGTCGGGTTAGTTGCGAGTTGAGCATGGTCAGGTGGGGAATGGTTTTACCTTTCAACTGGGTGATTTCATCCACCGAGATGCCACGGCACGCTTCGCGCACTCGGTCGGCCTCGCGGATAGCGGCGGTGAATTCGCTCTTGGTATCCTGCAAGTCGTCGGCGAGCGTTTCCTGCTCTCGCGCTTCTTGCCGCAACTCCTCGAGCACACGCCGCTTCTCCATGAGCTCGGCATCCGCCACGACGATGCCCTCGCGCGCCGCCGCCAGTTCCTCCCGCTCCTCCTCCGACGTCGCGGAAAAAGCTTGCTCAAACCTCTCAGCCTCCTGCTGTAACTCTCTCTGCTCCTGCACCAGCCCCGGTAAAACCTGCTCGACAATCTCCTCCGCATGCTGCAGCGTGTCGTCGTCGGCGATGAGTCCCTCGCCGATACTCGCCAAAGCCTTCATCAGATCCTCGAGCAACTGGCTCCGCCACGCGTACCAGATCTCCTTGCTGCGATACCGGGCCTGCGTCTTCATCTCGCGCATGTGGGCGTCCAGCAGGGCTTTGCGGTCGCCCGAGGCGTGCATGTACGCCTGCAGGAGCGGCGGCTGGTCCCGGTACGTCTCCGCCTCGAGCTGCTTGATGATCTTCTTGCCTTCGGAGATGTAGTGCTTCAGTTCGTGGCACGCGTGCTGGTACATGTCGTGCTCGGGCTGGGTGCATGCCGCTGCAACGGTGGCGGTCTCGAGAGTGATTCGGTCTGGTTCTTCGTTGGCAATGGACTCACTCCTGCGTGCTTTGGATGGAGTCGGTGCCGTGGTCAGTCTCCGCCTGGTGGCTATCAGATCCATGAACCGAATGCCTGCCGCGTCTAGGAATTGCTGCAGGTGAATCTTGCGGGCTGATTTGTTCGTAAGCGGGACATTGAGCAAGTCCTCGCTGAATTGTCTTGCTGGAGACCGTTTCGCGATCGTTCTGCTTTTCGGTGTTGCTCTGATCCTGGGTGTAGCTATCTTCACGGGGCTGAGCGGTTTGACGGGAGTATGTTTCTTCGGCGTAACGGTCTTCAAGGTTTCCTTGCGTGGCGTGGACATGAGCTTGATCGAGTTGACGATAGATCGAGCCTCTTGTAAATCTCTAGCCTTCTCTGGAGGTGTGACGGCTTTGCTCGGTGAGCTGCGTTGCTGCTTCTCAACAAGAGGTGAAAGCTGAGACTCTGGCATCTGGTCAAGCTGCTGCTCCGCGCCGATTTTTGGCGTTGATTCTCCGCTCTTAACAGGACTTTGGGGTGGTGTTGACTGCGCAAGCGATGCCCGTGTCTCTGCAGAAGGGAGGGTCGGGTACACAACGGCATCCTTGAGAGGCGAAAATTCCGGCGTCTCCGAACGGTGGGCATCACTCGTGCGCTCAGCTTGCTCCTGTACAGCCGTCGCCACTCCCTGAGCATCGACATCAGATCCAGCTGTGTCACCGGTAGGCGACATCGACTCGCGACTCTTCTTCGACGAGGATTTCTTCTCAGCAGACAGAATCACCTGCTTCTGGAAGATTGGGGTTAGCAGCTTCCTCGGTCCTAAATCCGGCGCATCCACAAATCGTTCCTGTTCTCTTGGAGTCGTGTTAACCGCTGACCTTGGCGGAGACTGCGACGTCACTGGTGTCACGGGTCTCGCAACTACATTCTTAGCAGCCTTGATATCACCAAGCACAGTCGTCAGCTCCATAGTGAGCTCTTCGTTCTCGTCAAAGCTGAACGAAGTATGATCGTTACGAGTAAAGTTCTTGACACCGCCGAATGCCTGGGTCATATCCATGGTGGCATCATTCTTCTCAAATACTACACCGGAAGAGCGGCGCCGAACCACGCTCTTGCGGCGTTCAAGTTTGACGGGGGAGTCAGCAGTTTGGATGCCACCTATCGCGATGGTGAGATCCATCGTGTCGTCGCCTATCGAGGAGCGGGCAACCGATGACCGTCTACGCTTCGATCGAACGGCCGACACAGATTCGCCAGGCGAACCACTCTCGGTGGTCGACCTTCGCCTTTTCTGCCCGCTCAACGCCGTCGGCGAACCTTGTCCATTATCTTGGACCCCACCCAGTGCTCTCGTCATTTCCATAGTCGCGTCACCTGTCGGCGAGCTTGCAGCCTCACGGGTTCGACCCCTGAGGATGCCGCCGACGGCACGTGTGACTTCCATGCTCACATCGCCCGTCTCCTCCTCTTCCTCCGTCTGCGACTGATCCACCACACTAGATGCAATCTGCGCCTTGAATGCAGGGGAGAACGGATTCACGTTCTCCTGATCCAATGCTGCTGAGTGGACCCACGGTTTGAAGGCGTTCGTGGTCTCTTCGCCGACCATCTCCATGGACACATCATCCCCATGCTCGTCGTACTCGATGCCACGTGTGCCTGCCATCTCTGCCGCTTGGTTGAGCGCTGCTTCTAAGCGCGCGCTTGAGCTCGTGCTCGAGGCGCTCTCAGAAGACCGTACTGTCTCTTCGCCCATATCCAAACTCATCGCCGTGCCGGTCGCATCAGAATCGTCTCCCTCTTCACTCTCTTCTTCATCGTCACTTCCAGACATATCACTGCTGCCGCTTATGCCACTCGAGGAGTATGCGTCGTCCGGGTTGTTGAAGTCCATGGGTGGAATGTCAGACTCTCTTCGTCGCTGTTTCTTGTGCATCTCGCGCTGCGGCGCTGGCGAGCTTGCCGTGTCATCGGGTCCATCTTCTTGCTCGGATGGGGTGGACGGCGGCTCCTCGATGTCTGAGCTCTGTGTCGGAGAATGTTCTGACGGAGATCTGTCCCTGGACGAGTTCGTGACGTTCGAAGCACGTCGCGTGTGGTCAGACGAGTCCGTCGAAGTCGTACGATCACGCATGAACTCAATCACGTCCCATGTGTGTAGTGTCGCTTCCGGCGCGAAGGACACGCGTCGGTTGGCCAGCGTTCTGCGACGCGCCGCTTGTCGCTCCGCCTTCTCAACATCACTAGAGATGATTGACTTCGTCGCTGGCACGTAGGTCGACTTGCGCCTGTTCCTCGCATCCTGCTTCGGTCCATCTAGGCTTGGGAGGTCCCCTGGTCCGATGCTCTTGCTTCGTCCCTGTTTGCTTATCTTCGTGCCGGGCGAAGACGCTTTGCGATGCAGAGGGTCGCTTGACCTGAATGGCGCGACGTTTTCCTTGCCTTCCGCTATCGCCATATTGTGTACCTGGGCGAGAGCTGTCGGAATAAAAGTGAAAAGTTGAGTCAACAAAAGGTGCGTATGGGATGGCAAAGCCCGGACGACAGCCGAGGAGGTAAACAACGAGTAAACAGCGCCTGAGGCATCAAGCCGGTCATGTCCTGGTCCGAGCGCTCCGCTTCCCGCACACAGTGCCAAGACTCATAGAAATCCACACCGAACCGCAGCCCGAACTTTTGGAGCCAGTGCACACGACAACCTTCGCAGCTCACCGTCCTGTCGCCAAACTACGCAACGGATTCAATACCACGAGTTTCGCAACCATGGCGACCGAATTGACCGTCCAGAGCGAGCGCGCTTTCCAGAAGCAACCGCACATCTTCCTCAACCACAAGCAGCAGAGCGGCAAGTCCAACAAACGTGGCAAGGGAGGCAGGAGATGGTTCAAGGACGTCGGTCTGGGCTTCAGGACGCCCAAGACCGCCATTGAGGGCCAGTACATCGGTATGGCTACCTTCGCAGACTTCCCGGAAGAAACACGCGCGGGATTCGGTGGATTCGCGCCAGGAGAGTCATACGCTAACAGCGCATCGCGTGCAGACAAGAAGTGCCCTTTCACCGGTCTCGTCTCCATCCGCGGCCGTATCCTTACCGGCACCGTCATCTCGACCAAGATGCACCGCACGCTCGTCATTCGCCGCGAGTACCTTCACTTCATCCCCAAGTACGACCGTTACGAGAGGAGGCACAAGAACCTTTCCGCCCACGTCAGCCCGGCGTTTCGTGTCGAGGAGGGTGACCAGGTGACCGTTGGTCAATGCCGGCCTTTGAGCAAGACTGTATGTCGGACGGTTACGAGTCGTGCGATCGGAATTATCGGTGGGCTAACAAAGGCCAACAGGTCCGCTTCAACGTCCTGCGCGTGCTGCCCAGAACTGGTAAACAGGTCAAGCAGTTCAACAAGTTCTAAGCGCTTTGCGACAGGCTTCGAGAGTGAAAAGATCGAGTAGCGTTGTGGGCTTATGGATGATTGATATATGCTATCCGGGTGGACAGATGCATCTCACATGGCGTTCGGTCAGTGATGGGGCGTAGCTTCGTCCCTGCAATGTTACCGCGAAGCCGTAGCTCGACACCATGACGCTACAATGCGAAAACTTTCATACACATTCATACCAAGATCGTAACCTGACACATGATCCTCTGATATCACACGCGGTAGCAATCCGGTTACCTACAGCATGTCTCCCCCCCTTGCTGAAGGATTGTACATCAGCTTCTACCGTGGTTGCAGTCGACTTTGGTGTTCGTTTAGCATTAGATGGTCAAAATAGTTGATAGTCTTTATCCGACGCCGTGGTTCTGTCCATGCTGTTTGTTACCTGTACTCTCACAAATCTGCCGCTGCGTATCTTCCAAAGAGCCTATCATACAAGCCTCTTGGTGGACATATCTTCGCGACGAAGTCATGGTATCGAAACCATCCATGGGCAGGGCGACATGCGCACGTCTCCGCGTGAACGCGAGTTCCTTCTGTGCATGGCCTGTGCCAAATGCACCATCATGTAAACCACTCCATCCGAATATCACGCACCCTCTTCTAATCTTGATTCTGCGCCATTTCCTCCATAGCCAAAACCCCTTGCTCCAGCTCTCGGATCCTCTGCCCGATCCGTTTCTGCACCTCCTCCCCAACCTGTTTATCCTGTCCCTCAACCACACTCTTGTATGCTTCTTGCACTCGGGTCAATTCTTCTCGCGCCGCTTTCCGATCCTCCTCCGCGTACACGGACATCTTTTCCGTCTCCTCCATCGCGATTTCGAATTCATCTTGCGCTGTTGCGTAGAGCTCGGTAATATCTTCGATCGCTATGTCCGCTGGTGACTGGGAAGACGGAGATACGGGAAAGGTATCCTGAGTTGCGGAGCGGGTGTTTTGGGGATGCTGGAAGGGGCGTTGTTGCAGTAGAGGATTGAGTGTGCGGATTGGGGAGGCCCGCAAGGTGGCGAAGCGCAGAGATCGGAGGAGGATCACTCGTTGCATTGTTGTGGTTGCGCGGGACGGATTGACAGTAGTAGAGTGTCTCCAGTGTCGAGCGGCATACAGATCCTGGGCATGTGTTGACGTTCGGAAAGGCGTGACGTCAAATTGAAGGTCTTGGCGTTGTGAAGCGGTGGCGAGTCTTGAACGGCATCGCTTCCTCCATATTTGCATAGACGCATTGCAACATCCATACGTGTTGGGCGAGGGCTTCGGCAGACACAATACAGATCGTGCGAATACTCGATTCCTAGCATTCCTAGCCAGGATGGCATAAGCCACGATGAACCATAACACGCACGACGCCTCACTCGACCGCAAGCACCCTTCTCTTGAAGGACGCCTGCACCGCTAAACGGACATCCTTGTCGGATATGAAAAACTGGACTGTTCTGGTCTTCGTCGCCATCGTCTTGGTCTTGCTGCGTCGTGGTCTACCAATGTCTTGGAATATTTTGCCACAGTGGCTTGTGCCGACGACGTCGCAAGCTGTGAGCCCAAGGCAGCCGTCGGAAAAGGCTGCTGAACCCGTCGAGCCGGATGGATCTTCCGCAAGAGATGAGCTGTCAGACTCAGCAAGCACCCCGAAAGCGAAGCCTGCCGAACCAGTTGAGGAGGTCCCTACCTTCTCCATAAGTTCACCTCGGGTACACACAGACGAAGAGAAACAAGTGGCTGCAGATGCTCCTCGTGAGACAAAGCCATCATTCCCGGCACCCAACAGCCCCCAGCGAGTGTCTAACACGCCATCTCCGCCAAAAGTCCCAACCACTGCAACCCAGGGACCAGCGAACATATTGATGCCTCCACCTAGCGGACCGCTGCTCTCACACAAGGCGCCAGCCCCAAGCGCCGCAGCCTCTCTCCGTGTACCGTCCAGCGGGCCACTACCAAATCGTGGACCACCGGGAAACAGCCAGCAACGTGCCAGCGGGGGCCTGAGTCCGAACGGTACGGTTTCTACACCAAATCCTCGTGGCAAAGTCCTTTTGTCTCCGGGCCACTCGCCAATGGACTGGGCAGCGCTCACGCGCTCGGGCAACCTTGCCGGCGTAAGTACATTCCAGCGCGTCACGCCGTCTCAGCTGCGCTCGATGACCGGCAGGAAGGGTAAACCAGCTTGGAGTAGTTGGCAAGGTAAGGTGTACAACATCACGCCCTACCTGCCCTTCCATCCTGGAGGCGAGGGGGAGCTCATGAAGGCTGCTGGAAGGGATGGGACGAAGTTGTTTATGGAGAGTCATCCGTGGGTGAATTGGGAAAATATGCTCGGATCGTGTTTGGTCGGTGTCATGGTTCCAGAGGATTATGCTCAGTCGTCTTTGGAAGATATGGATTGATGGGCAGTCAAGAACGATTACGCAGTTCTGGGACCTACGATCGTCGTATCTACTCCATCTACCATGATGTGATTGCGGTTCACACATCGGATGCGGACGAACAGAGTGACCCAGAAGGATTCAATCCCCTGTTCGGACTGTGCCTGACGCTCTGGGCTTCATATCGGACCTTGCTTCATGCGTACGGAAGCATAAGTCGATGATATCAGTATCGATCCGTCTGATCCCAGCGGAGTCCAGAGATCATGGAAAGGTCCTACACCAGAAGTGCCCGTCGAATTGAAAGGCCCTTCCATGCTAGATCGGCTTGCACAATGCGATGGACAGGTTGTTTCGCTGGGTTGCAGCCAACATGAGGCACGCTTGTGTCGTGTTGAAAGGGGAAGTCCCGCGCATGCGGGTGGAGCCAAATGTCGCATATAGCATTGCTTACGCTCATCACGGAAACTTGCATACAGAATCAAGCGATAATCGCTCCAAGCCAAATGTAGTCGTTTGTGACAAGCACGTGCAGCGCGCTAGCGAGGCAACCTCAAACTACAGGTACCTCATGATTAGACATGACTTCCACTCCCCTACATACCTAGTATGAACATCTGCCTTCTTTCACATTTCCAATGCTTCTCGTCTTATTGTCCACGGGAATGAAGTGTCTTCGGTGCCTCTATTCAGACTGCACGTGACACTGTGGCGCGCACGCGAGTCAAGAGAGACGCGCGGGAGGTGAAGCTGCAGCCAGGGACAACCTCGCCGTAACCTCACTCCTGGTATAAGAGACCCCCTTGCGTGCCGTTAGGGTCGCATTGGGTATAGACGCTAATGCCTGGGATCCAGTACATCTCTTCGAATGGGACATTGCACTTTCACGATACGAATGTGCCTACCAAGCGTATTTGTTTTGGCCAAAGTCACCGTAACGGGCTGCGTGTTGCCACGAAACAGGAGTCGCTCAGACTTCGCGCACTTGTGCTAAATCAACATCGTTCGACAACCTCATCAGAGGCCATGGCACCCAAGCTTGTCATAGATCTCTGTGCAAGCGACGACCTCGACGGCCTGCCAGCACGATCTGAGACGCGTCCAGATGGCCAACCCTCACGCAAGCGAAGAAAGAAATCGCATACGCAGTCCGCGAGTGACTCTCACCAGGCGAAGTCCCACAGATCACAAACGAGCCTTATTGAACGGGCAGACTCTTTGTCTGACAGGATTGGCGAAGCCTCTTCACCCAGAGCTGCCGGATCCATGACGGGTGGCGCCATTGGAACGTCGCCAGCGCGCAGTCCGGTAAAGCAGCTGCGGACCGTGGTGGATGCTAGTGCATCTGATCCGGAGCAAGTTGGTTCGTCTGTCGGCAAGAGTGATCGAGGCAGGAAACGAGGCAAGAACTTCCAAGCTACGAAGAGTCGCACAAAAGGCGACTACCAAGCCTCTGAAGATGAAAATCCCGGCGATCTTGCAACAGCCGGAAGCCACCCCGGCCCGGCTTTTGGTGAGTACGATGCAAAATATTTCCCACCACCAGAGACTAGCATTACAGCGTCACAGTCCAAGCCAAAGCGGAAGCGGCAACGTGATACCCCGACCGATCAGGTCCGCACCACATATCATCAGAAGCGCAAGCTTGACATTGAAACCAGCCACATAAGCTCGGCTCATGAGAGCGTATCTGTCTCTCTCAAGCATTCTGCCAAGCCACCAACAGTGAATCGGCGCGTCAGATCCAGCACATCTACGGGTTCTCGTATCATAGACTTGACAGACGACTCATTGGCTAGGCTAGGTGGCGTCTTCATCGATCTTGTCAGTGACGAGGAGACAGATAAGCTACCTTCACGGGCTCTCGAGAAGGCACCGGATAAATCAAATGTTACGGCCTCACAGAGACTGTGCGAAACCAAAGGCTCCGAACGCAAGGCAGGAGCTGATGTCTTCTCACGTCTCTTTCGACGTCTCCCTCAACGCTCAAGTTCTCCAAGCGTCTCTCGAACAGGAACCCGCTCACAAGGCACTCGAAAAGGTGAGTGTGCAATCGATGACCCCTCAGGCGAGGATACTCCTGGGGTGGACCTGGAAAGGCCCCAGCCTGACCGAGAAGGAGAGCGGAATGGTAATCAGTCCGTCGGCAGCAGCCCAGAAGCGCCATCGCCTCCGAAAACACACACTATCGGCCACGGGCTGTCCGAAGAAGTACGTGGGCCTTCGACACCAGTGATTCGGGAAACGCGAGGGCTTGAGATTGCCGAGACTCCATGCTGGAATAGCGATAATGTGGACGGAGGCCACGACGAAGCGGGCAGCGCGGACGAGGCAGCGAACGAACACAAGAACAATGGTGCGCGGCCCAGCAGTGGGCCACCAGGCACCGCTACGGAGAATGCTAGGAAACATCGTCGTTCTGAAGAAGACTCGGGTTACGCGTCGTTTGCATTACATGAAGTTGTTGACGCAGATGCTATACCACTAGCAGACTATCATGTGGCACTTTCTGATGGTAATGAGAGAAGTGCGGAGGGCGACAAGCAAAGCGCCCGTGCATCAGAGCAAACAGTGCCGCAGTCCGGCCAGTCTGGGACCTCACACTATATGGACACTAGTGATAGTGACACAATACGACCTCAGAAGGCAGCTACGACGACAATCGTACCCGAGGTTGGAGGAGAGGTGGTTGAGTCGGTAGAAACACCTTTGTTGAAGGCTGAACATCCTGGTCAGGCTCAAGCTGCCTCGGATGAAGCTGAAGCAACAAGTACTCAGCCCGTTGCAGAGGCCTCTACTTTGGATTCAGTAGACAACATCCTGCGCATGCAGTTCGAGGAGCTGAGGAGTGACAACGAACATTGGATAAGAGCGTGCATGAAGCGGGCCCGCAACTCTCATCGACAGCTCACGGTAGGAGCAATGGCTAGACATAACTCAGACGGAGAATCCGACAGACCATACTCATTCGCCGGCATGAAGCCGCTTAACCTTAAGATTCTGCCAGGTAATTCGATACTACTAGCTCCCAACGCGCTGTTCACAACAGAAAGGTTGGCGACTCCGAGCGTCAAAGCGTCTAAGAAGCGAATCGCGGTAACCGTCAGTGGGTTCAAGACCTTCGACACGATGCCTGGCTATTCGCATTACGTTCATATCGAGAACAGCTTTCTTGCACCGAACGTGACTACGATGCACTGCTGGCCATACTTTGGCGATGAGTCTAACATAGAGAAAGCACCCGGCCTGAAGGAGCGGTACTACCTCGATATCGAAGAACGACGTAGGAAAGTCTGTCGACTAATGCAGGCTGAGAAATATGAAGTCTATATTGAGGGCGCGCTAAGCGAGCTACAGATTAGCTGGGCTGATATTCTGCGCTTCTTGTACGAGGATATGCCCGACGTGGGCGATAACCATGAGGCAAAGGCTTGCCTTAGAACCAGACAACAATCCTACGTCGAAGACTTTACGAGGCAGACTGACCGGAGGTTAATCGTGCTCTCCTCGCTGCCTGCATCCGACTCGCAGAAGCTGGCGAAGGCGGCTCTACTCTGTGAGAACTTCAAGCGGACGGCCAAATTCAGCCTCTGGCATATAGCACGTCGACATCAGTTCGACTATGTCACGAGAGGCACCAGTGCAGCGAGGCGTGACCTTTTAAACGCACTGACTTGTAGTGTATGTCTCCGTTTGGACTGTCCGTATCACGGCGAGCTTCGGCAGCAGGAAGATGATTGCAGCGACGAGGGATCCTACTCCACGGTTCTTGACGCAGTCGCGGTTGACATTGTGCATCCTCGGAAAGTCAACTACAGGGCTCGTGTCGCGTTTCCTCCGGTAGGTGATTTTATCGACCAAACAAGCAGTGGCCAAATCGAAGGTCCTGCGGGTCCAATCATGAGGAGCAACTTCAAAACTCGACCAAACGAACGCGGCCCTTTCTACCCCTGCCATCATCCTGGCGCCTCGTGCAGTCAAGCCCAATGCTCCTGCTTCCGAGGAAACCTGCCGTGTGAAAAGACGTGCAGCTGTCCTGTCGAGTGTGAGCGGAAATTTAAGGGTTGTAGCTGTGCGCTGAAGAGCAACCACAAAGGCCAGAAAGCCACTTGCTTCCGAGACGATCGCTGTATTTGCTATCAACTCAACAGAGAGTGTGACCCTGATCTCTGCCTAGCTTGTGGTGTTCGCGAGGTCCTCGAGCCTACTGATTATAATGATGGCTTTCAACTGGGTCGATGCCGGAACGCGAGCATTCAGCGTGGTGACGCAAAGCACACGGTGCTTGGTGACAGCAAAATTCACGGTCTAGGCTTATACGCTGGTGAACCGATTACGCAGCACGATTTCGTTGCCGAGTACAAGGGCGAGATCATCACGAGAGCCGAGGGTGAGAGGCGCGGTGCCGTGCACGTGCACCAGCAGCTCAGCTACCTCTTTACGCTCAACACCACTCAGGATATTGACAGCACGAATTTTGGGGACAGGGTGCGCTTCATCAATCATGCACCGCCCGGCAAGACTAATCTGTACCCACGGGTGATCATGATCGACGCCGTTCATCGCATCGCCCTGTTCGCCGAGCGGTCGATCAAGACAGGCGAAGAGCTGTTTTATAATTACGGCCCGGACTTCTTCAACGAGGAGCTCGGTGATGAGAGGATACGCAAGCACGCGCCGCAACCGCGCAACGCTCAGCTGGCGCGACACGAATCCTGCGACGTCAAGGGATCGGAGAATAAGCAGTCCAACGACACAGCTCGTAAAGTGACAAACGGTAGAGGAAAACGAAGCAAGATCGTGACCTTTAGTGGGCCAGCCGCCCTGAAGGCGCGTGTTGAAGCTAAGCCGAGCGCTGTCAGGAACTCGAAGTCGTTTGGAGATCCGGGCGAAGTTCCACTGATATCAGAGACTGAGGACGGCACGGAACGTGGAGACTCTGCTGCCCGTCTTCCACCAGCAGCAGACCGGCTGACGGCATATAACATATCCGATGACAGCCGTGAAGGTGCGATGGAGTTGGACCTAGCGGATGTGGTAGTAGAAGACGACGACGAGGACTTTGAGCCTGGCGAGTCTGCTGGCGAGGAGAGTGCGGACAGTGATATGAGCGAGGACGACTTGTTTTATTGATCCTACGTACCGTCGACAAGACGCTTGGGGTTGTCGTTTCTAGCTTGACGCGCGCTTGTGTCGCAGAGAGAATGAAGCGTCGCGAGAGCTTTCACTTCGCTATCTTCATAGCATACCTGTATTATTCAGAGGACAGACAATGCTACTTAGAAGCCATGTGCATTGGCAAAAGGCGATGTCGCAATGTAAAGACCGACGTCTGTTTCCCCTTTAGCGTTGGCCTATCTACCGCTGTTAACTCGTGGGTGTATGCTCGGCATGCGTCGTTCCAGTTTGAGGACATTTGCAGCGTTTATGTAGGATAAGCAACATCATCTATGAAAACGGCGTTACATGAGTCGATGGAGTCGTTGCCCTACTGAATTAGTTGCACTCACTGTGCAGTTCGTTAACACAACGTCATGCAGTACGATGTGCCTCAGCACAATCGAAGTCCAGTTTAGCACCACCGATACTCCTCGTGCCAGAATTGAAATTGGCAAGCAAGCGTTTACGAGTAACGTGCAGAGGCGGCGTGCCAAAACGGTTCAATTCAGGTTCGCCAATATGGACAGCTATCAAAGAGGCTAGCCATCGTCCAAGATGCCCTGGAAGTCCCAGTGCGCCGTCAAATTCATGAGCCGGAAGGCTCAGAGCACAATCTGAAATACCGACCTGTCTATTTGGCGGTGATGTACATCCCGATCGCTAGCGATTATCGTCAGCAAGACATTCAATCATAACGGACAGCGGCGGGGATAACTAACGGCAAGGGTTGAAGTCCTGGAAGTAGTCAAGTGCTGTGTCGCCAATGGCGTGCATCCAGATGCCTATGGCCTGCCCAGCTTGGCATGGGAAGCTTGCGATCTGGTAGGCATTCCCGGGCGTCAGGTTAAAGGTGCCGAAACTTTGCTTGTTCTTCGGTGCGTTGGCGTATGTGGTGCTGCCGGTTGCGATGCCGTCGAGCATGCTGAACTCCATGCTGCCCGTGCCGGAGAACGTGTAGGCTGAAGTCTCGAGCATGGATTGAATTGGGAAGAGGAACCTGGGCTCAGGCATTAGCATCCGCGGTGCGCGAAAGGCTTGGGCGCGGTGAGTGAACATACTCGAGACTGCAAGTCTTGCCGGCATCAGAAGCAGGAATGTCGAAGTTGAAGATGGAGGACTGTGAGCCAGATGCCGAACCGTTGTAGCTGGTGCCGTACGCTTTGTTCGGGTTCTGTGAGTCGATGGGTACAATCAGGTGCGGGAACTGGGTGGAGTTGGTCAGCAGGTTTCCACGAGCGCAGAGTTGTATTGGTATTGCAAGTAGATAATGCGTACCTCCCAGTTGCCGGTAAGCTGCATTGGACAGGTCGCTTGCGGAGTCACCGCCATCACCTTGGTGGAGGTCGAGCAGCTGGTCGTGACTGTTGGCTTCGGAGCCGGACAGCCGCTGTTGCACTTCTGGTTGTCCGTTTGCAATGTGATCGGCACGCAGCCTGGCTCGCCACCAAGCTGTTCAGAGTAGATGTTGTATCCGCCCTTGTCACCGGTCGGGCATGACCAGAAGGTCTCGCTCCCGTTATGTGTGAGCGTACCGTTGCAGCCGACGGAGAAGCCTGTGGACGGCGTCGCGCCTGCATCGCACTGCCACTGGGTGGTGGGTGGAGTCAGGATACAGCCACGGCCGTTGGAGTCCGTCAGGCCTATATAAACAGTGGTCAGCAAGGGCAGAGACGTGGAGCACCATGAATGGACGAACCGCCGTTGCTGATGCAGTATTGGCCATCCGTCAAGTTAGACTGGCCAATACGGTTCTGCCCATCCGACAGCTGACCAACATCACCCCCTGGCCCACCGATGGCTTTAAGGTGAAAGCAGCTGCACGAGGAGTAAGTACAGGAGGGTTTGGCAACGAAAACGCGTAAGGGCATACCAGCCTGCGTCGCGTGCTATCATGCCCGAGACGCCACTTGCGAGAGCCAAAGCCGCGAGCGCTGCCTTCATCTTGGTTGAAGTTTGAGTGGTGTTCGTCTTTGTGCTCGCAGTCAGCTGGTGTAAAGATTACAGCATCCAGCCAAGCTGGACAGACGTACGAGTTTTGTTGTGTAGTACTGTTGATGTATCTGATATCTGTGAGAGTGCGTACTAGTTGGCGGCGGGTGTGGGACGAAGAGAACAAGAATGAAGAGTTGTGGAGCCCAGAAGGATGATAAGAGACGCGTGAGAACGTCTGCTGCTTCTCAACCGTGACGACATCTCGTACTTTCTGTCGAAGGAATGGAGCCCATTTCGGCACATTCAGCAAGGTCGATGCGCACCTCGTTTCAACCGCACCCTACATGTAGTGTGCACACATACCAATGATTAATTGCACTCAAACCGTCTTCTCGAGCACCTCGTCCACTAACGTGCTTGCTGAAAAGAGTGGCATTCAAGTCATAGAGCATCCCCCTGTCGACCTCAACAAGGCGATCTTACCGCACATCTTGAAAGACCGGCAGCAGCTTCCAGCTTGCTGTTGGCTGCTGGCGCTACACCCGGAGATATGTAGCATCATCTGAAAAGGCAAGATGATCAGACCGGGTCCAGAGGTTCTCCATGCCTTCTCCCAGCGGAATGCGCTTGCGATGGCAGTCAGTTCTTTCACCACCAACAGCGGAGCGATCATGAGGCATGTTGCTTGGGTAATCTCCATCCAGGGGGCGTTGTGTACAAGAATGGCGCGTGGCATTCGCGTGAGAACCTCCTTGCTTGCTCTGGATGCCTTTCGCGGTCACCATTGGCGGCTTCGCCCATATGGAGCTCTGCTTCCCATGCTTGCACGGAGAACATTTGGCTGCACTGTGACTTGCCGCATCGTACAACGAAAGACGTCGTCCGGGTGGCAGATCTGATACATGTCTCATGCGGCAGGTGTTAGGTGTGGACGAGATGTTGTCCATACATACTTCGGCCCGTTGCATTCCGCTGGATCAACACTAGCGTCTTTTTCGCTTCGAAACATCACCTTCCATGTACGTTACCTACCCTACAGTGTATGTCGACGGAACTTGAAATGCATGTGACCATGGCACGACGTACCCTCTTTGTCTATATATGTACAAGATGGAAACGTCTTAAGTCCCACCGCGCCCGTATCACTGCACCTGGTTGCTTATAACCCGAGGCTCCGCCAGTCATGCAGGCCTCCAAACCCGGCTCCTCCCATGGCGGGAAGCGCAGCACCCATTGTACTGCGGTCCGCATGTGAAGAAGACAGAAGAGCCGTGAGTATATTGCGCCCTTGATGAAGCCAAGCGGGGAGCAGAGCAGTTATTCAGCTTACGTGACTCCCGCTCTGAGTTGCTTGATGACGGGCGGTGCAATGACACAAGCCAGTGACTGTGGTTGCACTGAGCTAGGTCGCATCTTATCGGGGCACCGATGTTAAGGCGAACAACTTAAGGGCAGCTGGCAGGGCCAACAGAACGCTCAGCGCTTGCCCCTTGCCACCCGCATCTTCCCACCCGTAAGTGCCTCCGCGATTCTCCGGATTCTCTCGGCGTTGAGTTCGTCCGTACGCAGACCACCCATGGCAGATCCCTTGCCTTGCTTGTTCGCGCGGTCAAGCATATCTTGGACACTATCGGGCTTGCCGTTAACCCACACGGATGGTCCCATCGATTCTCCGTTACCGCCGAAGTCTTTTGGCGCTTCCGGTGTTCCAAAAGCCTCGTCAATGGCGGCATCTAGTTGCGTCGGTGTAACGATGAAGGAGCGCGCATTGAGCCATAGTGTGTGTACATGGTCGAGGCGCTCGGCTCTCTTAAGCTCCTCCTTCTGAGCGATGTTGGCACGCATATGTTCGAGCCGCTCTTTTCTCGTCGGGTCTTGTAGTGGTCCCTTGTAGAGTGTTTCCAGATCAAGGCCATGAGATGGTGTCGTCAGCCTTTCGTCTTCTCGTTCGGGCCGATGTAGCATTTCTTCGCGGCGTGCTTTGTTTCGGGCAGCTCTCTCCTCCCATTGTCGCTGAACTCTATCCTTCCTCGTCTTGAGACTGAACAAGCCCTCCCGAAGGTTCTGTCTTCTCATGTCGCTCATCTTGGCTTTCCATTCCTCAATGCTCCCTTCCTTCGCCTGTGAAGGGTTGCGAGGCGATCGGGTGTGCTTTTCCAACCATTCCGCACTAGTTTTATCCTTGCCTTCGGCACCCGAGAACACATCGCGAGGGACTGGTAGCCGTCCTTTGATGAAGGGCCGCGCGGGGGTGGTCTGTTGCGGTGGCTCAGGGATTGGAATGTACTGAGGATGTTCTGGGCCGAGTTGTTGCCGCCTCATCGTCGATGTGAAGGTACGGGTAGTGCATTGTGGACATCTCCAGGCGCGCAAGGGCGCCGACAAGGCATTACTTGGGGCCATGATGGGGCACCTTCTGGATGTGCAACCAACGAAGATGGTATACTGGCTTTGTCTATGAGTGGGCGTGCGGAGATCCTCGGTGGTGTGCCTGAGGCTGCTATATCAAATCTTGGCTTTTTCAGACTTCATTTCGTGCGCCACACCTTCTATACCTCTCCAGAACATTGTCCTATTCAAACGCCTCAAAGGAGTCGTGGACGGATTTCTTCGACCTCCATTGGATTCGACTGGAAGCTTCCGTCCGCAAAGATGGGTACCGGCAAGAAAGAGGCCACCCGTCGCGAGCGGCAGGGCAAAATGGGCGATGGCATGGGCAACGTGCGGACGAAAGGCGAGAACTTCTACCGCTCTGCCAAAAAAGTGAAGACTTTGAACATGTTCAAGGAGGGCAAAGCGGTCCGGAATGCTAAAGGAGACATCACGCAAGCCGCGTCCTTCCAAGGACGAGAAAAGCCGAACGCCAGAGTTGAGCCGAACAGGAAGTGGTTCACCAACACGAGAGTCATCAGCCAGGATGCGCTTAATGCTTTTCGGGGCGCTGTAGAAGCGCAGAGCAAAGACCCTTACAGTTATCTGTTGAAGCAGAACAAGCTACCAATGAGCTTGATAAACGACAGCAAGGATAAGGAGAGGAAAGACGGCTTGATACAGCATCAGGCAAAGATACGGATTGAGAGCGAGGCGTTCGGAGACACCTTCGGGCCGAAAGCGCAGCGAAAACGACCGCGGCTGGCTGTATCGAGTCTCGAAGACATGGCGGCAGCGACAAACAACGACCACGACACGTTCCACGAGAAGCAGTCGGAAGCACGGATACTTGCTGGGCCGCAATCACACAACGATCAGCGAGATCGTCCATTGGAGGACGCACGTGAGGTGGATACCGGCGAACTCACAACTGCACGTGAACCTGTTTTCTCGAAAGGACAAAGCAAGCGCATTTGGAACGAGCTGTACAAGGTGATCGACTCATCCGACGTCGTCATTCACGTGTTAGACGCAAGAGATCCGTTGGGCACACGATGTCGGAGCGTGGAAAAATACATCCGAGAAGAGGCACCGCACAAGCACTTGCTGTTCCTACTCAACAAGTGCGATTTGGTACCTACAAGCGTTGCGGTACGTCTTCTTATCTTTGCATTCATTCGCAGTGTTGTCCTTCAAAGTCTTGTTGCCACTGCTCTAGTCAAGGTTCCGTCCGGCCTCCACGGCCACTTTCAATGGAGGAGAACCTGTTACGGCGCTGGCAGATCGATGAGCTGCTCATCTTCGACCCGCTGCCGTCTTGGCAAGGTCCCCTCGAGTGGCATTTGTCTTGTTAGAGTAGCGATCCTGAGCCTGCTTTTTGCGGGTGACAGTGGAGGAGAGCTTAGTTATGGGACACACATTCCTCCTCCGCTATCCGCCTTTTTTCATCCATGTTCGACTTGCGAAACGTTCAAGCGAGCACATTCACTGACGTTTATTAGGCACGGTGGGTCAAACTCCTCAGCCAGGAGTACCCGACTTTAGCGTTTCATGCAAGCATGACGAACAGTTTTGGAAAGGGCACTCTCATATCACTATTACGGCAGTTTTCATCATTACATGCGAGCCGCAAGCAAATCAGCGTCGGCTTCATTGGCTACCCCAATACCGGCAAATCTTCCATCATCAACACCCTTCGGAAAAAGAAGGTCTGCACCACTGCTCCCATCCCCGGCGAGACCAAGGTCTGGCAGTACATCACCCTCATGAAGCGGATCTACCTCATCGACTGTCCTGGCATCGTCCCGCCAAGCATGACCGACTCGCCCGAAGACATCCTACTCCGCGGAGTCGTGCGGGTAGAGAACGTGGAGAACCCCGCACAGTACATCCCGGCTGTGCTTGCGAGGTGCAAGCGCCATCATCTCGAAAGGACCTACGACTTCAAAGGCTGGACAACTTCGAATGATCCGAACGGCGACGAGGCGGTGAGTGCAGACCAAATGGTCGGTACGGGTAGCACCGACAAAGAACGCACGGCAGAGGCCATTCGCTTCCTGGACACTCTTGCCCGAAAAGGTGGCCGGTTGATGAAAGGCGGCGAGGCCGATGTGGATGGCGTGGCGAAGATGGTGCTGAATGACTTCTTGCGAGGCAAAATCCCCTGGTTCGCTCCACCACCGGCCGCGAGTGTAGAGGATACGGAGGATGGCAGCAGGGATGAGAAGTTGGGGTTCACGCATAAGAAGAGGAAGCGAGAAACGGAGACCGAGGGGCAGGCGGACGTTCAACATCAGCTGATCGTTGGCGAAATAGAAGCAACCGAGGATGACGAGGATGACGATGAAGAGGGTTTTGAGGGATTCGAGGAATCCGATGAGGACGAAGAGTCGTCCGTGGAGGTTGTGCAGAATGGAGATGTTGGCGGTGTTCAGCTAGTGGAGGGTGATAGCGACGCTGAGACACCTATATAGCTGGAATTAGTCGCATGATACCCACGTTTGTTGATCGCAATGCAAAGCCCGCAAAGACTAACTTGACGAGATAGTTTCTGATGATGGTGCAGAGTTATGGGATAAATGGATGATCTCGAATGCGCTTGGAGTTTCCATGACTGGCAAGACCCCCTTTGCGTGAGGTACATCCACGGCCGCCAAACGCGACGCTAGTCACTTCCTGCTGACTCTCGATCTCGTCTTGTGTGTCCTACTACTGTGAGCGGCAGACTGATCTTGCCCATGTACGACGAGCGATCGTTCACCACTCCGCCAGAGATTGCCACGTCTGGCTGATCGCTTGTCGTATCGACGTGACACTCGAGCTCGGCGTCAGAGCTTGTTTGCTGCCTAAGAGTGCAAGTGGTAGGCTATCGTGACAATTCGATGCTGCTTTTGCAGATGTCAGCACACAGACGGCTTCACTCAAGGCGATGTGTCGGTTTACACATACTAGTACGCTTGCCCGTGGGCCGAATGTCTAGAGCAGATGAAGCTATTGCAATGCAAGAAGGATACTTCGCTCATTACAGTGCTGAAACGAGCAGTCTCGGCACAGCTTACCGAGCTGAACGCTATTGGTCCAGAAGGATCGTCGTCGCTGTAAAGGGCTGCAGGTCATGATACTGTAAGGATGGAAAACAGCAAGCACCAACCCCTTTCAGGTCCCCGTGTTCCTGGGCGTCCAGCCTTGTACGCTCCGCCGCATGCCCAGAGTCCTACGCTGAGGCGCCACTGTCTGCATCGAGGTGGTATGGAAAGTAGCGGCAGGTCGTTGTTTTGGCTCAGATGGCTTCTCGGCCGGTATGACGGGCTCGGCTGTGTCTGTATTGCCATTTTCGCCGTCCTCCGCGTGCGGCGGCGAGCTGGAGAGGAAAACGTAGCTTTTGTCTGATTGACGTCGGTCGGCGGCGAGACTTCCAGCAGGCCGGGTTTTCAGAGGCACAGCAAGCGGTTTGTACGATGACTGAGAAACCCGAGAAGCACCCATGGTGGTGCGTGACTGTATGTTGGTCATATCCAAGAGCGGCCCTTCAGGTAGCGTAGATGGCTCATAAGCAGTACGCGACGTGTCTTCATGCCGTGCCGCCACCGCCTGTGCCTGGGCTGGCTGTGTGCAAGGCTTTTTGAAAAAGTTGGCAATGCTGCCTTTCGCGTCACCCTGCCTCTTGAGGCCTTTGGTCTTTTCTGTGGTTTCATCCTTCCCGGAACGTTTGTCGAGGACCTTTAGGCGAGCTTGCTCCATCAGCTCATCGTATCGCGACGCGACGCTTGTGAAACCAGCCTTCATTGTAACCGAAGCTGTGGAGAGCTCGCCATGTTGCTGCATGGTGGTGCTGGCGGCAGCGAAACCGGCCATTGGTCGAGCATCACCAGTCACTCTTGTCGTTGTCCCCGCCTTGTCGTAATCCCACTTTGTAAGCCCCTGGAATGCATTTGTCAGTCTGGCTTTGTGTCGAGAGGACACTGTATCAGACTACCAAAACGTTATGTCGCAGCGGTGACGCTCTATCTCCGCTGTCGACATAGTCATATTTGTGGGCGAACTTACTTGTACAAGCTCTTCTCCGTTCAGAGGCCAGTGATTATCCTCGTCACGATCAACGGTACGCTTGCTGTCTTCAAAGCTGGCGTGCGACGGGCAATCCCTTCGTAGAGTCGAGGCCAGGTCGGATAGGGATTGGAACGACATACTTGGACCATGTTCCTCGAAGAGATTTGTAACACCGGGCTGCATCAGGAATGTCGAGAGCGAGGTCTCCTCTCGCTGTGTGTTCTTGACCGGACAGCTCAGATACAGAAGCGCCTGTGCTCTGGTCATGCTGACGTACAACAGTCTGCGCTCTTCGTCGTTATCATCTGCTCTCGAGTGCGGTATGGACCCGTCGTAGCAAGCTGGCACGAAGACCACGGGCCACTCGAGACCCTTGGCGGCATGAATGGTAGAGACAGTCAGCTGTTGCGCAGTCTCGCCCTCCTGATCGGCTTTCTCAGCGCTGGCAGCTGTCAATGCGATATTTGACAGGAACATCGAGAGCACGTCCGTAAGTACGCTTGGCCCGCGCTGCTCAAGACCTTCGATAGGAGGCAACGCGTCTTGCTCAAGCATCGATGAGAGTTTTTCTGGATCCGATGCGTCCGTTGCTTGAGCGATGAGTTCTTCAATGTTGGTCCAGCGAGCCTCATATTCTTCGGGGTACTTTTGTTTCAGATAGCTCTGGAAGGAAAGCTTTTGGACAATCAGGTTTATCAAATCGACAAGTGATGAGGATACAGCATTCGAATCGACCACCTTTCTTCGACCGCTCAAAATGATGTTGACGAATGATGCCAAACCCTTCTTTGTCGACTCTAGAATTTTGGTAGAAGCTGTGCAACGGCCTTGTACGACATCTAAAACCAGAGTCCACAACGACTTGCCCTTGGCCTGCGCTTCTTGCCGCAAGCCACTAATGGTTGCGTCTCCTATCCTGCGGGCTGGGGTATTGAGGATGCGTACGACCGCCTCGCTGTTGTCAGGCTGAGCAATGACCCGCAGATAATCGACGAGTAGCTTCACCTCAACCCGATCATAGAACCTGGTCCCGCCTTCCATTCGGTACGGCACGCCCGCTTTGCCAAGGGCTGACTCTATCACACGGGATAACGATGCCGATCGTAGTAGTACAGCGAAGTCGTTGGGTCGCAGTAAGTTGCCAGACAGTGCTTGCATACGCTGGACCTCTGACACCAGCCAATCGGCCTCTGCCACAGCGGAGGGCAGCTTGCGCAAGACTGGTCGTAAGCCGGGAGTATGGGTGGCTTGCAGGCGCTTGGGTGGTCGGTTCTGGTCCTGCTCAATGAGATGCTGGGCCGCACGTAAAATTGCGCCAGAGGATCGGTAATTTTCTTCCAGGTTGATAGTGATCGTATCCGGCCACTGACGTTTCATTCGGCCTAAGTTCTTGATCTCGGCCGATCGGAAACCGTAGATACTCTGATCAGGGTCACCAACGATGGTGATTGCATTGTGATGCTGCGCGAAAAGGCCCATCAGATCGTATTGGATGCTGTTGGTATCTTGGAACTCATCGATCAACAGCGCTTGTACGTTGGAAACGCAGTGAGGATGGGCCTGAAGTAGCAGGCAGCATCTGATAAGTATGTCATCATAATCGAGTAGATTAGATGCCTTCAGCGCCGCCTCATACTGCTGGTAAACCTGCGAGAACTCCTGCTGCTCAACGTTCTTTGCGGTGCGCAAAAACTGCTCACTTTCAATGCCCTTGGCCTTATTCGCCGAGATCCTGGATCGCGCCTGTTGAGGGTCTATGGTAAAGTCGTTTTGCTTCACGATGCGCTTCACAATGGCTTTGCTGTCCGCCGTATCGGCGATGCCGAAATCCTTCTCGAGCCCAATGTGCTGGCCGTATTGCTTCAGATACCGCAACGACACCGAGTGAAATGTGCCAAGCTTGATTTGCTTCGCCAGATCATCGCCGACAAGGCTCTTGACACGATCTTTCATCTCGCTGGCCGCCTTGACGGTAAAGGTACAGACAATGATGTTCCATGGCTTTAGGTGTTGCTGCGCGATCAGGTACGCCACGCGTGCTGTAAGTGTTTTGGTCTTTCCGGAGCCCGGAGGCGCAAGGACTTGGAGGACAGATGCTGATGAAGTCACCGCAGCACTTTGGGCAGCATTTAGACCTTCGAGGATATTATCCATCGGGACATGATCTCTTGGCATGGGTGAGAAGTTGTTGATGAAGTATGTAGAAGGTACATATGATACACCAAGTCATGTGGCAGAAACGCGCCAGTGTAACGGCGTGACGCGACGGCACGTGATGTCTGTAAGTGAGCGGGGCCACGCTGGGCGACTTCAGTCCAAGCCCCATTTCATTTCTTTACCGCATACATGTATACCATCACTCATTACAGCCATTGACCAGGCATCACTTCATTGCCTCGTCACTACCTGCCCAGCCGTGGCATCCACCATCACCCAGCCTGCCATCCTTCAACTTCCACAACCCCCGTTGAGCAACGATATACACATGCTCCACTATCCTGATTTCCTGCTTTGCATCATATGCGCAATGTCTTGGACAGCTATCCCGTATCAAGGTCGACTTCGCTTTGAAGTCGTTGATGAAAAACCTTGAGGGGATCTCGCGGGCAGACGACTTGTTGATTGCCATCTTCTGCGCCCGGAGCCAGTGACTCGCCTTCTGCGAACCAGTCGGTTGCTGTCAAAACATACCAGAACGACTGGATCAGATCCTTCCCTTCATTGGTACGGGACATGTGACACGAGCCGAAGCGGGCAGTATGAAGTGCTGCACCGCCTCCTCGACGCCAGGGCTCCCGTACCAAAAGGTGCTAAGCTTCACGACCCTCGTGGCTTCGCCGGATACTGTCCGCAGCACACTGTCAAAGTTGTTGTGTGCCGCTGCGTTCTGAGTCTGCTCAAGACTTTGTTGAATCGCCCACCGCCTCGGCTGAGGGGCAGGTTTTCGGGTTTTCTTGTGATCTTCGACCACTGAATTGTCTCTGTTGGGTGGTCGGCAGCGCATGCAGTGCGTCGGAATTCTGCGCCAATGATTGGCTCGAATGAAGTTTTCTTCGTCCTTGGAGTTGTCTTTGTCTGTTCATCGGGATGCTTGCCGTACGCCGGAATGTGGCACGCCCGGTTAAGGGCTCGATGAAGGACGGCTCCTGGTGAACGACCGTCGGGTCTACTCTCCTTGTGCGCTTTCGGGGAGCGTGCGGTTCCTTGTCGCAGGATGGTCTGTCTCTTCGTTGTCGCCTGGCTCTTGAATTCTGCCGTGGCCTTGTCTACGTCGACGATTATATTGTTCGCGGCCTTCTTCGCGCAGCTTCAGGGACTTCCAGGTTGAGTACGGCGACGATCTTCTCGTCGTAAGCGGACTGACGGAGTGTGCTCACGCGATGGCCCGGCAAGGTCGCTGTGGAAAAGCCCAAGCAACGCTTCTTCGGGTTCAGGGTGGTATTGAGCTCGTGGAAGTTTCTTCTATGATGATATCATTGGGATGCTCTATGCCAGCGCAGAGATTCGTCTTGCGACATCTTTCCGAAGTCGGTCAAAAGGCGTTGATATTCTGCAGTCTTGCCAGCGGGCAGAGGCTTGCTTCCAGGAACAAACTCTACCGTGCGCGAGCGAGGTGGCGGTGGATTCGTGAACATCATGGGTGAAGAAGAATGAGTGGCACCGCACGCTCCAGTGACGATGCTTTCTCTCCGGAAGTGAGTCGTCTACACGAGGACGACTCTGGCATGTCAGCTGCAAATTGCGGATGAGCGGCAGTTTGTGGTTTAAAGCGACTGAGAGTGAAGCAATCTTGGCGAGATCGTTGCTCGGCGTTGTGGCTGCCACTGTTGTCGAGATGGACGAGTGAGCCATGCTTGGTGGTGTTGTGATGTGTTGCTCGTAAGTGTTTGCTGCTGGCCACGGTTTGTACGCATGCTTGTGGCGTTTGTGGTTGACCAGTGGTAGTGACTAAATGTGCAAATGAAGTGGGCTTCATGGCGAAGGACGGTCGCATTCCTCGATGAGGTTTTGCGATTCAGAGCGTTGCAGAAGCTGACAGAGTGTGGCGTCGTTGGTACTGTCCCCTGCATTGAATGCTAACTCCTCGGCAGGTGTGGTCCTGCAAAGAGCCGGGTTGATGAACTGCTGGGAGAAGTTCTTGGTGCGAAGTTGGCTGAATTTGCCTTTGGGGCGTCATTCATCACATGTGCTGCCTTTTGAGCCGCCTCAGCCTCCTTGACGGAGTGCTCGATGGCCGGCTCTGGCGTCGCGATGGACTGGGCACGCAAGTGTGACGGCCGAATCTTTGACTTTGCCATTGAAGCACCACCGAAGTGGGGTGGCTGTGCTGAGGCTTCGAACGCGGCGCTCGATGTGCCGACTTGGTTTGCAGTGCTGGCCTGAGACTGGCCAGTTGTGATCGTTGTCGAGCTGAGTAAAGGAGAGTGTTCGATGAGAAAGGCCGCTGACGAGAGTGTAACGCAGGCTGTGCTCCAGTGAGCGCTGAAGTCGTTAACAGCTTCTCGAACGCTGCCGCTGGCTTGATGAATAGTACAATCGATGTACCATAGCTCGCTGGCCATCCTCCACGCTGGTAGATACGACAGTTCCTAAAGGGTACGGCATGGATCTTGTTGAGGTACAACCCCGAATTTTGCCAGTGCTAGAGCTCGATGTCCCTCGGGTATGCATGGATGCGGCACCATCCAACAATTCCCAACGACGAGGCGGATGGCTGTGTGGCGAAACTGCCGGTCTCGGATGTGCTGCTGTGCTGCTGTGCTGCTCCCCTCACATCTACCCGGATTCCCACCGATCTAGGAGTGTGTTTTCGGCGAGCGCAACTTCCGTCCCATCCTCGGATTACTCGTGATCCGGGACTGCTTGCAACAGCACAATCGTGGACTGGCCACGAGCCTTGCCGTCTGCGAGCTCGCCCTCGCCGACAAGCGCCACTTTGTGGTCGTCGAGGCACCACCACTGGCCATCGTTGTTGACATACGACACGTAGTGGCCGCGTTTGCCGCCCGCGCCACGGTGCTTGACCAGTGCCCTGACCCGGTACCTGGTGCCATTCAGGTCGATGTCGTCAAACTTGAGGGCTACAGCCGTCAAGGCCTTCCTGCCGTATGAGTTGAGACGGTTCAGGTGGACCAGCAAGTTCTGCGGCAAGTGGGTGTACCTCGTGTTCTTGGTCGAGGTACCCTCCCTGCCGCAGTCATCGCAGGCGTAGTCCTCAAGCTTCTCGGCCTGTGGGTTGACGACATCCTTGACCAGTGCCTCGAAATCGCACTGGTGGTCTTGGTCCAGGTCCGGGACGTGAGCGGTCAGGATGCTCTCTCGCTCCGTGCGCGGGTCGGCTTTCTTGCCGCACTCCTCGTTGTCACAGGTCATGTACTCTTCGTGACGAGCAATGAATTTCTGCGCAACTTCCGGAGTAGCCTGACCGACGGCGCCCAGTACTGCCGTGGCGTACAGGTGGGCGTCTTGCTCGTCACCTCCGTCCAGCTCTTTGCGAGTCGCGCTCTCGTGGGCGTCGCCGTACGCAAAGATCTGTTGGAAGGAGAAGGGCGAGATGGAGGCCCGGTGATTGTCCTCGCGCATCTCGCCGAGCATCCGACCCAGGTACGCACCGATGGAGAACGTGTCCTTCTTGGCGGCTGTGGCAATGGCCCGTCTCGCACTCGTCAGCACGGCGTCCGAAGAGTCCGCGTCAAACGCGAAGTCTTCGGTGTTGCGACCGGCTGTGAGAGTGCGCAGATCGTCCTCGCTCAGCGCCTTGTTGAGGACTTGCAAGACGACATTTGAGAAGCACGCCGACTTGAGGTTCTTCAGACCCTTGGGACGGGTGAGCGCCTGGTTCTGGCGCTTCTTCGGCGGCTTGTTGTCGTCCTGCGGGCCCGCGGCACGCTTGCGAGCGTGGCTCGTACCGCTTCCGGTCTGTCGGCCTTTGCCTTTGCCTTGCACTTGGTGCTCGGCTGTCGAAGGCGCTGTGCTGACCGGCTGCTTCGGGCCCGTCTCCTCCGGTGTCGTCTTGTCCGCCTTTGCCGCGACCTCCGCCTTGTCCGTCACCTCGGTGGTCTTCGAGGGCCGAGTATTCTTGCCCTTTCCTGCCGGGTGGTCTGAGGATTGTGACTTGGCCGAGGGCTTCACGGCTTCAGGAGTCGTCGTCTCCTTTCTTGCCTTCTTGTGGCCCTCGGATGGCTGGTCGTCGTCTGCCTTCCTCTTCGTGCCTTTACCACTGGGCGGTGTGGTTTTGGCTGGCGAGGTGATCTTGACCGGTGAGGTTGTCTTGACCGGCGAGGTGGTCTTGACCGGCGGACTGATCTTGGCGGGCGGACTGGGTTTGGCGGGTGAATCGACCGTGCCTGGTGGCACAGCCCTGCGGGCATCACCACGCCTCGACTTCTTCGAGATAGGACCCCCTTCCTCCTCCTCGTCGTCGTCGTCGACAGCCTTGCGCTTGCTGCCCGAGTGCGTGCTTGGTGATGACGGCAACGTACTCGGGTTGGTCGAGCCGAGCCAGTCTGGCTTCGGCAGGACCACGCCAGCCTCTGCAGCGGCAGCAGTGTGTGTCTCCCACTGCGCCTCGAGCGACTTCCGCCATTTCTTCGTGAGCCCCGACTGGCCTTTGGCCCGGAACCCCGAATACTCTTTGAGAATGCCGTCGTATTTGCCCTTGGCGGCGGCAAGGCTGACCGTCTTACGCTCGTTCTTCACGGTCGGCTTGGTGACCCCCGCAGGCTTCTGACGGCCCGCAGTGGAAGACAGTGCTGATGTCTTCCTGACGCGCTTCACGGCTGCGGTGGTATTTGACTTGTCCTTAAGAGGACGGCGGTGGCACTTCAGCACGTTAGCTGGACTCTCCGACAAAGAGAGTTGGGGTGACTCACGCTCGCACCGCGTGTCGGACCTGCTGTGTCCTTCACGTCCATTCTGCTGCTTCCTGCTGCCACTTGAGACTGGCCAGGGAGAGACACTCCATGAAGCGAGTGCTCGTGTTGTTGGGAGGTGGTGGCGTGTGAGGTCGCCGAAAGAGTTGTGCTGGTGCAGGAGCGTGTGGATGGATGGCAGTGTGTGGAAGAGTGTTGTCGATGGCTTGGTCGTGGTTGTGGTTGTTTGTCCGGTTTGAGTGTGTGTGGTTGGCGAGAGTGTGTTGTCGAAAGAAGTTGTCGAAAGAAGGAATTGCAAAGTACGAGGGCGTGAAGAAAACTCTTGCCACTGCGGGGAGGCCCGAGCTCAGGTGAACTTCTACGCACAGCTCACAACACACTGACGTTGCTCAATAGGACTATTGTCGGCGGAAATGAGGTGGCTGGGGTGGACTACCCGGACGTTTGAACAGGGGCTGCTCGGCTTGGCGCGATCGCCATTGGATGCACGCTGCACACACGGACGCACTGAAACAGAAGCTCATGATACATTGACATTACTCCAAAGGACTATCGCGGGTTGGAATGAGCTGGCTGGGGGCCTACGCGGGTGTTTGGACAGTGACTGCTCGGCTTGGCGCGATCGAGATTGGCAGGACCCACATACACGAACATATTCACACCCATCTCGACAATATCAAGGTTGTCAGTGGTCAACATCACCTGCGCAGACACAATTGCCCATCTAGGAAGGAACGCGATCACCAGCATCGTGAAGATTTCGAGACGCATCCCAACAGATCAGACTACCAGTGGTGTTTCCAGCGCTCATGCTGCGCACATGAGAATGAAGGTATGGCTGTCGTAGTGCTTCGTTCAAGAACGAACAGCCGGCCCTGAGGTCCTGCAAGGATTCCTCGCGACGAACAATCTTCAGGTGGCTGGCTTTGTGCGGGATGCCCTACTCCTCCAGTTCGGCAGCCTTCTGTGGCTTCCCAGAGGTTTGCATCGCAGGATCAGCCTCAGTCTCTTCAGTGATGACCATCTTCTTTATTGAACTTCATCTTTGTTTCCATGAGCCTCTTGTGTTCGTGATGAAGTGACGTTGATGTTTACATGGTCAAAGCTCAGCGCGGGTAGATTCCGCTAAGGTCCGTCGGGAACGGTCCGCGAATTGGGGTCGATGTTCCTGTCCCGCGTTTCCAACCGTGAAGGTACGTACCTGTACTTGTACGGACACGTCGACGACATCTACTGCTCTCTCTCTCTCACATTTCCTCAACACCAGCACCAGGGGCCATTCCTACACATAATCTCTATATCTACCACAATGCGATTTGCAACTATTTCCACAGCGCTGGCACTGCTCGCCGCCGGCGTCTCGGCATTGGACAAGCCATTGAACATCGAAGTCCAGCACTCTGCGGAATGCGAACGCAAGACGACCAGAGGTAAATTGCCATAGCACACATTGAGAGAGAGTGAACGCCATTGCTAACCTTCTGCTCCAAGGCGACAAGATCGAAGTCCACTACCGCGGCACGCTCGAAGCGGACGGCACCGAGTTCGACGCCTCGTACCACCGAGGCTCCCCGCTGTCCTTCCACGTCGGCACCGGACAGGTGATCAAAGGATGGGTTCGTCCTCCTTTGCAAACAACTCCACCACCACTTTTTCTTGCATGCACATAGGGCTGACTTGGGTGTGATCCTGCAGGACGAGGGCCTCCTCGACATGTGCGTCGGCGACAAGAGGAAGCTGACGATTCAACCCACGTGGGGTTACGGGCCGAGGGGCATGGGTCCTATCCCTGCCAACAGCGTGCTCATTTTCGAGACGGAATTGATGGGGATTGGCGATGATAAGGATGAGCTTTGATCTGACAAGATGTGTGTGCATACGAGAAGGTGTTTCTCCAAAGGCGTAGATGCTGATATAGATGGGCAATACAAGTCATGGCTCATGAGCATTGCGGCCATTCTTCTTCCCTCAGGTTCGAGATCGATTCAAATGATATCTTCTGGGATCCACAAGAACGCCCTCAAGGGTAAAGGGCGACATCAACTGCCAGCGCTACGAACGAGCATGGTGTAGTACGCAACGCGACCCACGGACCCTTCGCTGTCCACGACTGGCCTGCACGATACGCACAGTTCCACACCGCAGACCTCCACCCACTCAGCGTGTCTGACAAACCTCATACCCGCTGCACCTCCGATTGCCCGAAGGCCAACCGCTCCCGGACCTCCCGTCACGAACCCCATCCCCTTCCGGAGCCTCCCCCGTATAACGACAGAGTGATCTTTGCAATCAGCGAAGCAAGGTTTGTACCATGAGACCTACCAACAGCACCAACAGCGCCAACGCGATCCTCAGTCCTCCAAAACAAGAGAGCTCATCATACGCCCCTTTGATTGATTGATTGTGGACATCAGGCTTTTCGGGTGCGAGTAGTCGAGTGAGTCGACCGGTCTTTGCTGTCTGTCTAGATTTATAGGTACCTAGGTAGTCAGAATTGGCGGGTGGGCACACAGGGGAAGGGAAACATCTATTTCACGTCTTCGGATTTTGTTTTCTTCATCCATGGCACCCGCTTCTGGGGCATCCGGGCTTGTCACGCGTGTGTGTGTGTGTGTGGCGGCTGCGTTTTGAGAACGACGATTTGCGGGAGTGGGGCGAAATAGAGGGTACCAAACATCGGAAAGGGCTATATCTTACATTTTATCTTCATACAGCTTTTCTTCCAATCATACCAAGCCAGCTTCCGTCAACGAAGACGATCAAAGCACCACCCCAAAGAATTATACAACCCCATCAACCCAGACCAAAATCCCTCACTTCCCCTCACTTCCCACCAGCACCCCCCTTCTTCTCCCTCTCCCTCTCCTCCCTCACCCCCACCCTC
>Ga0268244_10000150_pt1 | contig 29939 bp, 34 predicted proteins | sample AgamicMgSfe_FD_200258 | JGI IMG/M metagenome (GOLD analysis project Ga0268244, IMG submission 200258) | Agave microbial communities from Guanajuato, Mexico - Mg.Sf.e (v2) (version 2) | ecosystem: Host-associated > Plants > Phyllosphere > Phylloplane/Leaf | place: Guanajuato, Mexico | collected... | reverse complement strand
CGCCGGTGGGTAGGAACTGATCCGAGTCCGCCGACTGTCGTCGAGGTTTTACAGGCCTGTCCCCGATATGCGGCGAAATTAGAGCAGAGATCGCCGTGGATGGCTTTCTTCCGTGAATCAAACGCCAGACCAGACGCAGTCAGATCGTACAGGTACACGTAACTCATGAGACGTGAGACCATATGAGCAAGTCACTAAGCAAAGTCATCCGCAAAACCCCGAAATGTACAACGAATTGTCGAAATTGCTACCGACTCAGAGGTTTTGCTCCTTGCCGACACCTCCCAAAGTACTTCAAGCTCCCGGAGTCACGTGTCCATCTTACTTCCTCACTATCCCTCTCAAACCCGCATCCCGAAGCCGATCGTCTTGAACAGCCGGCTGCAGCTTCGATGTACCAGGGAAGGGAGCAAGCAGCGCAAATTCGCTTGTCAGCGATTTCGAGTACGCAAAGCGAGAATCGACTCCGGACCAGTCAAGCTTCGCGTCCCAGAGGCGGTGGTGGTCATGCTCAGGTTGGATCGTGTGCAGCTTCTGATATAGCTCGAGAATGCTTGAGACTATCCAAAGCTGTACGGGGAGTTCTCAGGATCCGGCTCGGTCATCATCCTATATGGCTAGCAAGCCACATCGTGATCCCATGTCCTTTCAACGTCATCATCTTTGCCTTTCCGCACAGGAGATGGTCCAGTGCCGTTTGTGATGCTGGCTCTACTGTGCCATCGCTCTGTGCTTGAGCAGATGCAATGACTGTGCGGACTTGGCAGCTTTCCGTATGGATGTTGAAGGCCATAAGTTATTCAGGCTACGCCGATGTGTTGATCGCGATGCAGCAACTGAGTGACTTCACCTGATTGCGTAGATGGTGCCCCGCTCATGCCCCTGCCTTGTAGGGTGTGACTGTGCAGGGACCTAACACTTCAGCGGTTTGGCCAAGTTTCCAGGCTTGTCCTTGACCGTGGGGAGAAACGGCTAGGCACGGAAATGGCAAAGTCAGAGGGCTGACGCCTCGTCCTCGCGGCATCGGTCTGCAATAGCTGCAGATCAGTGGCTTATACACAATCCCATGCCGCTGAGTCAACGCCTTCAACAACATCATATGCGACCTGAGCAAGACCACTTTCCGCCAACCCGTCTATATCCCAAACGCAATCTTCATGCGCTCGTAAACGTAGAAACTCGTGGCGACCATCGGCACGACCTTGACATACCCGATTCCCAATCCGACGAAGAACCCTCTTCCGCCCTTCTCGCGCATGATGTTCCGTGCCACTTCGATCATGGTCAACCGGCGCCCGTCACCCACGACACCGCCGACTTGCATTCGCCGCCGAATGACTTCGAGCGGATAGGAGAGGGTTTGCGAGACGAAACCCGCGAGCGCTCCTGTCGACAATTCTGCCCAGGCTCGAAGTGGGGCGGGCTTGCCTGGCGCGAGCTGCCGTTGAGAGCGTTGAGACATTGGGAGGATCGTGTAAGGGGCCAGGAAAGGGAGGCGCATGAGATCGCCCGCGGCATCGTGGGTGAGGAAGGATGCTCCGGCGTAAGGGATCATGCCCCAGAGTGTGGGAGTGAAGCCGCGGAAGAAGTTCGACAAGCCGGAGCGGACAGTGACCGCGCTCATGGTCGCGCTGGTCGCTGACAAGGCGGCTGCCGCTGCTCGTGGCATATGTAAACTCTCTTGCAACGAGCTGGCTGTGACGGGTTGTGGTGCTGGCGGATGCTCGTTGTATATCGTCCGGCAAATGTCGCGAACCGTCACCCGTGTTTGGCTCTTCGTCTCCCAAGCTAGTCGTACGCGGATGACTTCCAGTGGGTACGTAGCGAATACCGACATACACCCTGCCAGCGAGCCGGCCAGGAAGCGCCGAACGGGTGTTTCTTGCTCCTTTCCTCGTATCACGTACGCGCGTATTTGCTCGTAGGCCAGAAATTTGATGCCGCCGTATGGGAAGATACGTAGAAGCGTCGCCGAGTGGCCTCGGTATAAACCTCTTCCACCATCGCTTCTGTAGATGTCCTGTATCGCCCTGATAGCGCCGACCCAGCTGCCGGTGTACTTCTGGAATTGCGGATTGCTCGCTTGGAACAAGATCTTCACTCGGTCCAGCGGGCCCACGACCGTCTTGGCTGCGCAGGCGGCCACGCCGCCCGCTATACCGCTACGCACTGCATACTCCACGCTCTGCTTTCGGATCTTTCGCTGCGGTCCATCATGCTTGTCCGAGGCCGATCGGAGAGGGACGATCGAGGCGCTATCGGCCGGACATATCGCTGGCCGGTCACCCGTGGAAGCCGAGCGCTCGGCGGAGGTCATCTCAGATGGTTGGTCGGGCGGTAGCACATGTCTGGCATGCCTATCAGCATGGAGACTCATCGACCGGAGGGCGCGGTGTGACGGGCTAAGCGCGCATGCGGCATTCGGATGCCCGTTCGATGCACTTTCTGTAGGGCAGAGCTGGCGTTCTCTGCCTTCAACAGATTGGCTTAAAATCGGCTTAGGTCTGTTAGTTGAATTGTCTGTATCAATACTCTTACGTTCGAGACCGAACAATGGAACTCGGCAGCGCACGAAGCCGTGACGATAACATTGCCGAATGCCGACGGCGGCCGGAGCCGAGATCCTCTCGTGCGAGATCCGATACTGTACCAACAACGATCCCTCGAATTTGCTGATCGGATACATAGGTACAGTACAAATGGCAAAATATCGTGACATTAGGTAGGCGTTCACTCTGACCGCCATGGCAAGTCCTATCCTTTGGCCGAACGAAGACCAGACGGTCTCCCTCGTAGACATTCCCGCCTCGATCGCCCGCGCTCAAGGCACAATACAGCGCCCTTGTCATGACCAGCTCCTGTCTACCGAGCCGCAGCAGGCTCCGTTTCCATCAAACGAGCCCAAGTCAGCTTCCGCACGCACAAAGCTAGAGAGCAAAAGTGTTGGTTTGGATCTCCATGCGCAATACGCAACTCTACTGAAGCAAGCCATGGCCGAAGTACATCGTGGCCACTCCGGTCCATGGTGTCGTTCGCGAAAGTCCGCAGAGGGGACATCGCGGACACGCAAGAAGCGCAAGATCAGTGACAGCTCAGCGACACACGACGCACCAGAGAACATTGACCATGTCTCAATGTTCAGACGAGTAGTGCCAGACGGGCATTTGACTGGGGTTGCCCGTCAGACCGTGACTGCAAGAATGGCGCAGATGAAGCTCCACAGCGAAGTGTCACCGAGCGAGGATGGTTACTCTCACGCCACAGAACAAGGTCTCCTTTCCAACGCCACGCAATCTTCGGTTTCGTTGGAGCTCGTGGTACTGGGCGAGGACGCACCATATCGCTATCGCGTCCCGCCCAACTCGTCATTCATGCTTTCAGACTGCTGTGATCCCCAGTCCTTTCACCATGCCATCCGTGCTCAGGCTGAAGAACTGGACACACGCAAGCACTTCGACCTCATTCTTCTCGACCCGCCGTGGCCAAACCGATCGGTTCGGCGAACGCAGAAGTCTGACGCGGCGTATCGCATCCTGTCGACGCCAGCCGAGGTCCGAAAACTGTTACTTGAAATGGATCTGGACATGTTAATGGCGGAGGACTGCCTTGTGGCCATCTGGATCACCAACAAATCCACCGTTCGCGAACTTGTTCTGGGCCAGGATGGCATCTTTGCGTGTTGGGGTTTTGAGCTGGTCGAGGAATGGATTTGGCTGAAGACTACGATCCATGGTGAGCCCGTGACCAGTCTGGATGGCTTGTGGAGGAAGCCATATGAAGTACTGCTAGTCGGGCGCAAGCGGAAGCATGCAGTGCCTTCACCATCGGAAGAAATCAATGGCCATAAGACCCCGAAGCGCAGAGTCATCATCAGTGTACCTGATCTTCATTCACGCAAACCATGCTTGAAAGGGCTGTATGAGTCCGTCTTGTTTAATGGCACTGACTACAGAGCCTTGGAGGTGTTTGCCCGACATCTGGTCGCGGGATGGTGGAGTTGGGGCGATGAATGCATCAAGTTCAATGGCGAGGGGTATTGGAGCTCTCCGGCCAAGTCCGACGACTGCTGGGAGAGTGAGTGGAGTGATATGCCGTACACCATCGCCCCGAGTGGGTACCTGGTGAAGAGAGGTGTTGACGGTGAAGATCGGAGTGTACCACCATCTTACCACCCCTCCCGAACATCGTGAACGGTGTTCGCTGAACGGTACGTGTACGTAGGATACGAGCCCCATGGGCCATGATGCTCGGTCGCGTGAAGCAGTCATTACACCATATCTACCGCCGTATCCGAACCACGTAGCTGGTCGATGAGGCTCTGCTCCCCGGATGTGGCGACCTTCGACGGCCTTGAACCTTCGAGAGCCTGGATCAGGGCACGCAGGGGTACGGAAAGAATACCTCCGATGCTTTGCTGTTTCGGCCGAGGTATGGATGCAGACGCTCCACAGCTACCACTTTTCTCCATTCCTGCAGCATAAAGGGGCAGCCACCATTTTTATGTATTATTAGACCGCCAAGGCGGGTTCGCTCCCTACTACGTAGTCGGAGATTTTTCGCAGAACCATTGTGATCGCAGCAGGAGGGCTGTCCGGATGACATGGCGCGTCGCCAGCATAGATAGGCTCCCCGAGTCCCCGTCAAGAACGATACACACGGCATCGACACGGGCCCTGGTGGTAGCCCTATATGAGTCCGGGAAGCTGGGAGTCTGGGACATCTCCAGATCTGCACATGGCTGTAGTATGTGGGGCATCTGTGCGGACCGTGCCTCGCGGAACGACTTCAGCTAGTATGTCTCTATACCAACTGCCTTGCAACTCCCATCTTCAACACCGCCTTTGCAGACAAGATACACAGCCATGCGAGGAATGTGCTGTACCGTGGACGTCCAGTGGGCTGCATGCGCCAATGCTGGCACACTTCGCCCGGATCGCGTACGGCAACATGAACCTTGTACCCACCGGCGAAGACTGCTGCATTCCGCACTTCTAGGTTTGGACACAGCGTTCTCTTATGATGATGAGCCAATCTGTGCTCGCTTCCTCGCGTGGCGATAGCGTGAGCTTTGTTGGGACGCCACGCGCCTCCACCCGAATCGTCTGTCAATGTGGGTTGTCGCTTGCACGGAAGACGGTCTTTCTACTAGTCAACTTTGGCTATTCGAGTGCAACTTTTATGCGGGCTTGTCGACAGGCGACTACACATATATATGATGGTCGCAGGATCACCTAGGACGTCGATCTGTGCCCTATTGCAACGGTATTGTTTCCTTTCATTCATCCATTCATTCGTTCGTGTCATTCGCTTAGACTTCGGTCGTCACCTTCGCTATGCGTCCGTTCCTGCTTGCAGGCCTTATCTGCCTACTATCGTCTGCTAATGCACAGGACTCGTCCACCCTGAATGGCACCACGATTTCTACAAGCAGATCAAGCCCAGCGGCTTCCGTGAGCTCAAGCTCGCAAGTCTCGGCTACCATTCCGACCTCATCGTCAATCCTTGTCGTTGCATCGACGACCACGCCCAAGCCTACGGCGCTTACGGTTGCCACCGATGGCTCCGCGCAATTCACCGGCCTGAACTCCGCCATTGTGGCTGCGCAGAACAGTGGCATCCCGTCCGTCGTCCTTCAGGCCGGCACGTACACGGAGGCTATCACGATCCAGGGCACCCAGACACTGACCATTGCTGGACCTTCCGCCAGCAGCTATGCCGGCAACCAAGTCGTCATCGCCGCCGCCGCCGCCAGCACTGGTGTCGTCAGCTTCAATATGCAAAAGTCCACCGGCATCACGTTCAAGAATGTGAATATCACGAACACGCTGTCCCCTGCTGGGAGCAAAGCCCCGGCCGTCAACATGTACGGCATGAACATGGGCTTCTACAACTGCGCGCTGATCTCAACCGGTGTCGGTGTCTATACGGCATCGTTCGGTACGACAATGTAAGTGTTGTCTGCTGCATTCGACTACTGGGAACATTCTGACGTCTTCCTACAGCATCGCCAATTCGTACATCGAGGGTACCGACAAGCTGTTCTACAACTACTTGACCGCCTATGTCTATGCTTCAACGATCGTCCCGACTGCCTCGAGCGCTAGCATCTTCTTCGGACAAGGCTACCAAACCAGTGGCGTCTGGTACAACGCCTCGCTTGTCGCCGACTCCAGCAGCGTTCAGCAAAAGGCTGGACTCACGAACACGTACGTTTACCTTGCGCAGCCGAACGGGAACTACACATAGGCCATCTACCGCAACACCAACCTCGGCAGCCTCGTGGCACCGACCGGTGTTCGCACGACTGTGTGCAACTACGTCACCGTTTACGGTGAATACGACAACAGCGGCGCCGGTGCGATGACGTCCGCGAATGCCGCCAGCAGAAACGCTGCGTGCGACCTCAGTCTCACTACGAGCCAGGTGACGAGCTACACAATTGACCAGCTGTTCGGCCATGCCTTCTCTGGATACTCGAGCTACGATACTACGTGGATTGACGGCTCAGGTAAGTCGTGTCCGTTTGGTGGTTCAATGGAGGTGATCGACTGACCACTCCGTAGTCCTCTCTGCGATCCAGAGCTCGGATGCTGCGAAGACTGCGAGTCTCGGAGGTCCTTCGTCGACTGCCTCAGCCGTCAGCACCTCGTCTGCCTTGACCTCGTCCGCGAGCAGCTCTTCGGCTAGCAACTTGTCCGGGACGTCGAGTTCTGTCCCCGCCACGACGTCTTCGTCGTCTGACGGCTCTGCTTCCTCCTCGACCGTCAATGGCACTTCGAGTGCCTCGACATCGTCTCCAGCTAACTCCATAGCGTCGGTTTTTTTCAAGTGTCACCATTACCGCCGTCACGGTCGCGCCATCCGCCCAATTCACCGATATCAACTCGGCCGTGTCGTATGCCCAAAACTCTGGCGTACCGAGCGTCGTGGTTGCGGCGGGCACATACTCTACGCTCACCGTCGCAGGCACGCAGACCGTCACCATTGTTGGCCCAACAGCCACCGCCGTTTCTGACAACTCAGTCGTCATCGCCTCGTCGGGCACCGTAGGGTCGCTCGTCATTGGCTCCAACAGCATCAAGGGTGCCACGTTCCGCAACCTCAACTTCACCAACACCGCCGCCTCCGGCGTTGGGCCCGCTGTTGCCGTGCGAGGTAGCAACATCGCCTTTTACGGCTGCGCTCTCGTGTCCAGCGCGCAAGGCGTCTACAGCGCGTCGTACGGTACTGCGCTCATCGCAGACTCTTACATCGAGGGAACTGATAAGCTCTTCTACAACTACCCAACGGCCTACATCTTCCGGTCGACGATCGTACCGACGATGTCAGGCGCTAGCATCCTCTACTCCAAGGGCGCGACCATCAGCGGCGTGACCTACAATTCCAGTATCGTTGTAGATTCCAGCTCCGTGGCTGCGAAGTCTGGGCTCGCCACAAACAATGTGTACCTAGCAACGCCGAATGGCGCTACTGGATACGTCACTGCCATCTACCGCAACAGCTCTCTGGGAAGCTTGATCGCTACGAGTGGTGTCTACTCAACCGCCTGCTCCGTCGCTACCAACTTCGGCGAGTTTGAGACCACTGGCGCTGGCTCATATGCCAACAATGCAGCCAGCCGCGGCTCTACTTCCTGCGACTACGCCCTGAGTGCGTCGCAAGTATCCGCGTACACCATCGATCAAGTCTACTCCAAAGCTTTCTCGCCCTACGGCAACAGCGACACTACATGGGTTGACTCGGGTGTTCTGGCAGCGATCCAAAGCTACGACTCGGCCCAAGTCGCTGCCGCACCTTCGTCGACCTCTTCAAGCTCGTCGATAGCCAGCACCGGGACGGTATCTGCCTCCTCTACTACGAGCACCGCATCTGCGACTTGCGCAACGCCGACTCCGGGTGCGACGCTTGTCGTATCTCTGAACGCGACAAGCTGCCAGTATTCGAATGTCTCGTCCGCAATCCACGCCTTGCCGAACGACAGCCAGGCTTACACGATCCTGATCAAGCCCGGAACCTTACAACGAGCAACTCAGCGTTACTCGCAACGGCAAAGTGACCTTGATCGGCGAGACGTCTTTCGTCAATGATTACACGCAGAACGAAGTGACCATACAGTTCTCCAACGGACAGCTTACCAGCGCCGGCAAGGACGAGAGCACCCCGATCATCTCTGCTCAGAAGTCTAACGACAACTCTGGTATGGCCGTCTACAACATTGACTTCGTCAACACGTACCCACAGACCGCGAACACGGCTGCTCTCGCCGCAGACTTCTACGGCAAGAACATCGCTGCTTACGGCTGTTCCTTCATCGGTTTCCAGGATACTCTCCTCGCCAACAAAGGTACGCAGGTGTTCAGCAACTGCTACATCGAGGGTAGCATCGACTTCATCTGGGGTTTCAGCACAGCGTACTTTCACCAGTGCTACGTTGCTACCAACACCAAGGGCGCTTGCGTTGCGGCACAGTCGCGCACTGCAGGAACCGTTTCCGGCTACGTCTTCGACGGCTGCTACGTGACGTACACTTCGACTTACGGCAGCTCCTTCGGCTCGAGCTACCTCGGTCGCCCGTACAACAACTTCTCCACCGTGATCTACCAGAACTCGTACATTGACAAGCACATCAATGCTGCAGGGTGGAACGTGTGGCAGACCAGCAACCCTCAGACGTCGAACGTCACGTTCGGAGAGTACAACAACACGGGTCCGGGAAGCTGGCAGCAAGGCACTGCTCGTGCCTCGTTCGCGACTAACCTCTCCGACTCACAGGCCGCCAGCTACACACTATCCAGCTGGATCGGTGACACGACCTGGCTGGACATGACGGCTTACAACTACGTGCCATCCTACAACTGGACCGCTACTACCACGACCAGCAGTGGATCGTCGACCACTTCCTCAGGGCCGACCACGACGGCTTCGATCAATGCCCATCCCGACAGTGGGACCGAGCCGCCGCAGTACGCCGTCCTCGTCTCGCCAAACGGAAGTGTGAACGGGTCCTACCCTAACGTGACCGCTGCGCTTGCATCGCTTCCCGGCGACAGCACCAACCAGACCATTTTCATCTACGCGGGTACATACACCGAGCAAGTTCCGTCAATTAACCGCCCTGGCGCTGTTAGGATCATCGGGTACACCACTGGCAGCCCAGGTCAGTCGTACAGCGACAACCAGGTCACCATCACGTTCTCCCGCGGCCTTTCCGTCAGCCCGCTTCCAACTGGTCATTCCGATGCCGAGACCGCCACTGTTTCTACTGCCTCTAACCGTGTCTCCTTCTATAACATCAACATCGTCAACTCGGACAACCTCGATGGGTCGGAGGCGAGCTATGTCACCCTTGCTGCTAGCATTTACGGCAATGACATTGGCTCCTACGCTTGCTACTTCCAGGGATGGCAAGATACTCTGCTCAACGGCGCCACGACCGGCTACCAGTACTACGAATCTTGCTACATTGGCGGCGCCATCGACTTCATCTGGGGTTACTCTAAGGCTTACTTCAAGGGCTGCACCATCGGCGCTAAGCGGCTGCGTCTGCCATCACGGCTCAGAGCAGAGCTTCCAGTGCTGCCATTGGTGGCTACATCTTCGATCAATGCCTGATGACCGCCGCTCCGAATGCGACTTCGGACCTCACCAATCGTGTCTACCTCGGCAGACCTTACTCCGCCTACGCGCTCGTCGTCGTCAAGAACTCGTATATCGATAGTGTGATCAACCCAAGCGGGTGAAAGGTGTGGTCTGCCAGTGATCCCCGGACGGATCACATTACCTTCGCAGAGTACAACAACAGCGGTCCATCGAACTGGGAGAACAATGTCGCCGCCCGTGAGGCCTTTGGAAACGCCACCCTCCTCACGTCAGATACTTACCCCTTGACCTCTGTCATGGACTCCACAGCCTGGATTGACATGACCTACTGGACCTCAATCGTGACGCCGCAACCAGTGGTCGTGACCAAAACTTCGCCAAACATCACGATCTCTGGCACCTCGAACTACAACGGCACGGTTCCGCCAAGCGGCGCGCTTATCGTTTCGAAGAGCGCGATCGCTGGACAGACTGTCTACGGTACCATTCAAGATGCTCTCAACGCTGCGCCGACGGCAAGCAAGACGAACGCGACCATTTTCAGCTATTCGGGTGTCTACGAGGAACAGCTCATCGTCAACAAGTCTGGCACGACTATCTTCATGGGCTACTCCGACGCCACCGATGACTACTCTCAAAACCAGGTCACGATCCAACAGTCTCATGGTGTTGATACTCAAGGTGATGGCAGTGATGTCGACGCTGCGACGGTCTACGCCACCGGCAACTACTTCTATGCCTACAATATCAACTTCCGCAACAACAACGGCACGCAGCAAGACATTGCCTCGCTTGGTTTTGCCGTCAAGAGCAGCAAGTACGCCTTCATGCACGGCTGCCAAGTTTATGGTAACCAAGACACGCTCTACATCAGCGGTTACATGTTCACCTTCAAGACGTAAGTTCTTCTTGCTGTTCGCGTGAAGCGTAACACTTCGCTAACCACGCGCAGGTACATTGAGGGTAACATTGACTTCATCTTCGGGAGTGGTTCGGGCTACTTCCTGAACAGCACCATTTCCCCCAACGAAGACGGCAACTCGATCACTGCCCAGAAGCGAACAACCAACACGACGCAAGCCGGGTTCGTGTTCGACCAGTGCCAAATTGTGCCCGCCCCCGACGTAGACTCTTCCTCCTGGAAGAACGTCAGCCTGGGACGTCCCTGGAACAACAACTCACGAGTGGTCTATGTGGACAGCTACCTGAGTTCCGTGATCGGCGCAGCTGGATGGGACCAATGGAGCAAATCCGCGCCGCAGACAGACGGAGTCACCTATGGCGAGTACCACAACTACGGGCCAGGCTCAAGCACATGCTCCAGGGCCAGCTTCTCGGAACAGCTCACGGATGCCCAGGTCGTCTCGTTCCAGCTTGCAAATCTCTTCCCAACCACTTCTTGGATCGACTTCTCCGTCGTTGATGTTCAGCCGTTCACCGCGGGCATCAGATCTGCGCCGGTCTGCGCTGTTGCCAGCTCCAGCACAGTCTCGCCCACGACGGTTTCTTCCACCATGAGCACTGCCTCGGTGACTGCTTCCGCCACTGTGTATGTCACCAAGACTATCACCGACAAGGAAGTCTCCACCATCACCATCAGCAATGGAGCCACCACCAGCACCTCCGTGGTCGTCGTCACTGAGAACGATGGTACTACCGTCACTCCGTCGCCGGTCCTGAAAACGGCCGTGGTCAAGGTGACGAGTCTCACCACGAGTACATTCACCCAAGCTGCTCAGACAGCGACTGTACAGTCGACAGAGACCGATGTTGCGACAGCCACCGTCGCCGGCAAGGACACGACATTGGCGACTACGGTCACTCAGGCGTACACGACATCAGTCGCAGGCGCCACCACAACTATCAAAGTCACGTCCATGGATGTGGAGACAACCACCGTCACTGGCAAGGCCAGCACTGTCACAGCGTCCGTCACCGAGGTCGACACTACAACCGTCGCAGGAAAGAGCACGACTGTAAAGAGCACCACGACGATCCTGGTCACTAGCACCTACACCCCAGCTCCCAGCGTGGTCTCGGCTACGACGACAGTCTACGTTGTGGCAACTTCCACGCCCAAAGCAACTTCCGTCACCGACAATGAGGGGACTGTCGAAACTGCCTATGTGACCTCCACACCTAAAGCGTTGTCAACAACCAGCACCGTGTCTCTTTCGGGAGCTGACGTTGTGGCCCGAACCACTCTCAAGGCCACGACGACCACCGTCTCTGTCACCTCCGTGAAGACTACGACCAAGAAGTCAACCGTGACTTGCAGCCCCACGGCCGCCGCTCGCCGCTTCCGCCGGGGCCTCGAGGCACGGGCTGCAGGAACGACAACGGTGACCTACAATGCCACGGTTACTTTATTCACCAAGACGTCTACTATCACTCAGTCCGGCTCGACTTATTACACCACCGTGACAAGCACCGCGAGCGTCTACCCTACGACCACCCTGAAGGCAGTCACGAGCACCGTGTCAAGCACGAGCTACGCGTATGCTACTTCGGTGATCACTCAGTCGGTAGCCAAGACCACCATCACCAGTGTGGTGACGAAGGAAGCAGATGTGACGGTCACTCAACCGGGAAGCACCGTCTACAACACCGTCACCAAATCGCAAGCCGTTACAGTGACCGGCGCGGCGTCCACCGCGACATCTTCCGTCATCGCAACGTCGCTCGTGACTGAGACCCAACCTGGAAGCGTCGCTACCATCACCAAATCCGCGACTTCGATTGTGACCACGTCGGTCGCCGGCGTCACCGTCACCAGCCTCGCGACTCAGACCAGCATCAGCTCCGTGGCCGGACCGCAGTCGACGTCCACCTCATACAAGGTGATCACGAGCACTTCCACCACCGTTCTGCCCCAGCAGACCGTGACCGTCATCAACAGCGCCGACTCCACCGTCACTTCGACCACGACGTTGCCTCAATCGACTTTGACCATCTTCAAGACGGTCACTGCGCCCGGAAGCACCACGACTTCGACCATCACGCCGGTTGCGGCAACGAAGAGAGTCACTGCGGTCTCCACTTCTACGGTGATCTCATATGCCACCAAGTCTTCCAAGGGAGCGCCTGCTTGCACGAACTGATAAGCCTGGTGCGCAAGGGCGCACGGGGATGTGCTAATGTTGTATATGAGTGGGATTTGGTTATCATGTGTATAGACTATGGATGTCTGATTCATTGGGTGGCAGGAAGACGTTCGTTTCGTATGTGATGTGTATGATAGGTACTTTTCGTAATTGTTTGTAACATCTGCACAGAATATAGACATCACTCGCATACTTGAGTCCTATCTCGTACCGAAAGTGCTTATCACACTAATACATCCTATTTAGGAGCACGTCGAGGACGTGAGCTTTGGAGCATCACTTTCGTAAAGTGGACCGCGCCTCTTTCACCAGTGACGCGCGGAGCTGCATTGACCTGTTGCAGTAAAGATTCGATCTCACAGCACCACAATAGAGTACTAGATCTAATAATGAAATACACTAGTAGAAGCCTACTGATACCACTAGATTTACTAAGGAAAGATAAAGAGGAATTGTACTAGCAGTAAGAGCTAAAGTCAAGTATTACACTATGTAGATGGTCAAGGGAGGTTTGACATACTAGGGTCTACTAGTAAGTATAAATCAATTAAGAAGATTAGTAAGTAGTTATCTATATTGCGCATATATGTAGTTACGTGCATTACTTACACAGTCACCCTGGATATACCGTATGTAGTGACCTTGCTAGAGTCATACTGTAGTACCTACATTAAGTAAGCGGCAAATCCATCATTTGAGTCGCAATAGAGACCCACAGCTAATGGCATGCAGGGGTACAGCCGCGTGGAGCGCGCGCCGCGATTCGCTGCATCTACTCCGCCAACCTCACTTTTCCAGTTCACCTTACCCCTACCCACCGACCGACACTGGCCAGCATTTTCCGACCGCAACCACGGCCACGGCCACGGCCGATCACTATGCAGCGCGCCAAGCGCAGCTCGAGGCACCTCGTCGACAGCGTCGCGAGCAGACATGGCGACGAGGAGGCGAAGACGGCGGTCAAAGTCGGTGCGCATCGTCCAGCCGTTGGCGCGCAGCATCCCGCGTTCGCTCTCACTGACCAGGCATCTAGCTGTCCGTGTACGACCTCCCCTCCAGCCTTCCGATCCCGGCTTCGACCTGATTCCGCCACGATTCCGCGAGAGCACGTGCGAGGTGCCGACACCGACTAGCTTGTGCGTGCAGTCTCCACAGGGCAAGAAACTCTTCGTATTCGACCAGGTCTTCGAGGAGTCGGCAACGCAAGACAAGATTTGGGACTACCTCAGCGACAGCGTATCGTCGTTTGTCAACGGTTACAATGTTTCTGTCCTAGCGTACGGCCAATCGGGCGCCGGGAAGTCCTACACTATGGGCACTTCAGGGACGGGAGAGCAGCACGACTCAGAGGTCATGGGGATTGTCCCGCGCGCGGCACAAGAACTCTTCGACAGGCTCAATGCGAATGCGCCGCGACAGTCCGGTATTCAGACGCCTAAGCGGTACTCGACGCAAGTATTGCCGACTCTGGCAAGCCTTGGTAAGATGAACGGAGGTGCTAGCAAAGGTTGGGAGCTACGGGCGACGTACGTGGAGATCTACAACGAGCAGCTTCGCGACCTGCTCGTACCGGAGAACGTGTCGCAGGCCGATCGTGCGGCCCTTACCATCAGGGAAGATCCCAAGGGTCGCATACTTGTCCCGGGTTTGACGCAAGTCGCCATCAACTCCGTCGACGACCTGCTTGCTGCCCTGAAGTTTGGCTCGTCCATACGCCAGACAGATGCCACTGTCATCAATGCACGCTCATCGCGGTCACACGCTGTGTTCAGTTTAAACCTGGTGCAGAAGAGGGCCGAAACTGTGGGCTCGCCTACGACAAAGCATGACAGACATACGTCCACACAAAACGACATTAATTCAGGTGCAGAGAGTACCGTCACGACCGACAGCAAATTGCATTTCGTCGACTTGGCTGGAAGCGAGCGTCTGAAGAACACGGGTGCCACTGGAGATCGTGCCAGAGAAGGCATCTCGATCAATGCAGGTTTGGCAAGCTTGGGGAAGGTGATCTCGCAATTGTCATCGAAGCAGGCCAGCTCGCACATCTCGTACCGCGACTCACGACTGACGCGGTTGCTGCAAGACTCGCTCGGAGGCAATGCAATTACTTTCATGGTTGCATGCGTCACTCCGGCCGTATTCCACTTGAGCGAGACGCTGAATACGGTCACATACGCACAACGAGCCCGCGCGATACAGAGCAAGCCTGAGATCCAGCAGAGTTACGAGGACAGCGATAAGCAGGCCGCCCTTGACAGGCTCCGGGCGGAAGTATCATTCCTTCGTGACCAAATGCAGCGCTCGGAATCCTCGGAGTTGAAGGGCGTGGACGGCGCCAAGTCCGATCAAGGTAAAAGCCGGGAGGCCGAGCTTCACATGCAGCTCATCGACATGCAAGAGAACTACAATGCGTTGACCGGCCGACATGCCAAGCTCATTGCAGAGCTTGGCAAGGCTCGTGATAGCGATCCCACGGACACACCATTACTCAATGAAGCGCTAGGCGAAAGTGCAACAGAGAGAGTCAAGCGATCTAACTCGTTCGCTCAAGCCGTTGAGGCAATGGTTATGGAGTACGAGAAGACTATTCAGACCCTCGAGTCGTCCTTATCAAACGCTCGATCGTCTTTGTCCAATTCGGAGAGCACCCTGTTCGAGAAAGAGACGCGGATCGCCTATATGGAGACTGTTCAACAACAGCTGCAATCCCGGATTCAAAAGGCCATCAATCGTGAGCAAAACAATGAGTCGTACATGCGAGATCTCGAAGAGCAGGTGGAAGGCACGACATCAGGCGAGGAGCACAACGCTTCTCTCATTGCTGAGTTGCGTAAGGAGCTTGCTCGCGTACGTGAGAGCGAAAGCGGTGCCGAAGACTACATATCTACGTTGGAAGAGAGATTGACCGAGGCTGAACAGGATCAGGAGAGCATGCAACATGAGATTGACCGCCTGGAGCATGTAGTCGAGAGGCAGAGGAGCATTGGCAGACTCGACAACTTGCTCGGCGAATTGGACGGGTTACACCCAAGCGAGAACCAGGCGTCGATCAATCTACAGCCTGCGCAAGCGAACAGGCCAAAGTTCAATGGTCATAGCGAATCGTATGACCCTTTCAAGCCACAGTCGCTCACGTCCGGTAGTGACGCAGATGCTCGACATGGAAGTCTTGAAGATGCCGGCCCCGAATCTTCTCGGGCTCACCAGGCAGAGCAGGACCACTTTGCCCCGGATCCGAGCGTTCCTACTCCGTTTGGTACCCGCGAAGCACACAGTCCTGCCCAGAACGAAATCATGGCAGACAAGGTCGAGAATCTAACCCAAGAGCTTTTCGACCTACGTTCCGAACACGAGTCCCACCTCATCGATCACAGTCACCTCCAGCAAAAGTATCAGACGGCTCTCGAGACCCTGGCGAAGCTACAGTACGACGAAGAGACATCTGAAACGTCGCAAACGCCCAAGCAAGGTGGAGAGACAGCTTTTTTAGCGGACGCGGGGGTGGAGGGAGCGGAGCAGGCTATGCAAGGGCAGCCTTCATCCTCGCGGTCGTTATTGGCGGAGTTGTCCTCGCATGGTTTGTCGAGTGGAGATCAAGAAGAGAAGGTGGAGGCGTCGGACCGTCTGAGCGCGGAACGTGACTTGTACGACGACGACAGTGCCTTCCAAAACGGCGTTGACGCGGAACATGTGACGGCTGCCAGAGGAGGCACACAGAAAGAGATGGAGCTGCTCGAGGAGCTGCACGCTGAGAAAGAGGTCTCGATCGCAGAATTGAGGAACACCTACATGAGCCTAGCACAAAGGCACGAAACGACACTGCAGCAGGTTGAAGCGTTACGGCAAGACCTGCAGAAGGCCCGTGACCTCAGTCCCACGTCTCCAAACTTCACCAAACCGCTTGTGTGGAGAAAGGCGGACGATTTCTCAGGGTATGCATCGGATCGCGCTTCCAGGTCTTTCGCTTCGTTGAAGAACATCGCCCTGGACCACTTCGATACAGAGCCCGACACGCGGCAAAGCTTCGAAGCGAACCTCGATGTAGTCATGACCGAGCTGCATGGTAGATCGGAGCGAGTGCACTCTGCTGAAGCCGAACTAGCAACTGTCAGAAAGGAACTGGAGAGTAAGCAGGCGATCATTGCTGGCCTGACTCGAGAGCGGTCGAGCATGAAGGGGGCCTCTTCCGGCTTGGACTTCTCGGTCGTTGGCCAGATGCGCGACCAGCTTCTCGAGAGCGAGAACCAGATTCGCGCTCTGCACGAGCAGCATACCGCGCGAGAAGAAGATTTCCAAGGCCAGATTGCCAGCCTCAAGGCAACTCTTGCCGAGCACCAACAAACGGCTGCGGCAAGCTCTAGCCAGCTGACTACGCCAGGTGAGGAATATTCAATGCCTAGTGACTTCCCGGAAACCCCGGCAGTGGCGATTGCTCGCCAACTAGGCGATGAGCAGGCTGTCGGGGGCGCAGCAGCATTCACCGACGGTCAGCGCGTTGAGGACATTGCACGCTTAAGAAGCGAGCTTGCGACGTGGGAGACGAAACACCAAGGGGCAATGGAGTCGATGAAGGCATCGGAGACGAAACTGCTCACCACTATTGCTGATCTGGAGGATTCTTTACGCAACGCCGAGCACGGTACCAGCACCGCAAGCCGGAACACGCAGCAGTCCGCGGATGTTGCGGCTACGGCGATGCATGAAGAACGTGTGAAGCACCGAGAAGTGGTTGATGCCATGCAAAAGGAGATTGACGATCACAAGGCTACGGCAAGCGAGCATGTGACCAAGCTCGAGCGATTGGAGCAATCTCATGCGAACCTCTTGCGACAGGTCCAGGACCATTCGGACTCGCGAGATATGACACAGACAGAGCTCAAGACGCATAAAGACTTGGTGGCCAACCTCGAGAACCAACTGCAGGTGCATAAGTCAGCCATCACAACCCATCAAGACAGTTTGGAGTCTTTGCAAACCTCTCACGTCCAACAGATGGAGGAGTTAAAAGCTTCCATGAACGCTGCCGAAGAGGACTCCAGACAACGTCACGCTGAGCTCGAAGAGCATCATAGTCTCGTTGTGCAGAACATGGAGGCCGATCTCGTGGTAGCACAGCGGCAAGTCACCGATCTTCTGCGAAGTGCGTCTTCTGCACTTGGCCATGAGACATCGCCCGCACAGCTCCACTCCCAGATTAGGGGCCTGGTGGAAGAAGGCAAGGGATTGCGAAATCGACACCTCAAGACGACGGAGGATTTCAGCCAAGTGCAGGGTGAGCTGCAGAATGCACTGAACAATACAGTGCAGCTTGAGAACAAGCTTAGCGAGCTCACGAGGGCCAACGAAGAGGCTCGTTTGAGTCTGCGAACGGTAACAGAGAGAGAGAGTAAGAGCGCAAGGCTTGTAGAGGAGCTGGAAGAGCAGCTCAATTCGAGCTTCGACTCGCACCAGCTGGCTCACAACAGATTCTCGACCATCCAGACGGAAAGTGTTTCCGCGCGTAAGGAGATGGAGAGAGAGCTTGAGGAGCAAAGGACGAAGACCAGCACGCTCGAGGTGATTGCTCCGAACATCCCTAGCTTCTTCCGATCACGTACTGACTTCCGCCAGCAACAACTCGTCATACTCAAGCGCCAATCCATGGCATCCAACTCCTCGAACAACAACTCCGAGTCGCTGTGGCCTGAGGCTATCGTACTGAACCGGTCCGGCTCACCGCGCTTGCCTCCTGCACCCAACGTGCTCCCCACACCACCACCCTCGATCCCGCTCCCACGACTACCCGGCTCGTCCGACCCGATAACCGCAACGCCCTCGATGCCCAACGGGCTGGAGCGGGCGAGGTCTCCGCTGCAGCGCGCCACTTCTCCCGGGCTGGGCCCCTCTCCCCCCGGTTCTCAACACGCATCCAAGGACGTCGACCCGGCCCTGTCGCAGCTCGTCGAAGAGCAAGAAGCCCGCATCCGCACGATCGAGAAGCACCTCTTCGCAGAGAAGCAGCTCACGGCCACGCTGGAGGAGGCGCTCGTGGACCTCGAGACGACGTCGAACCGCACCAAGGCCGAGATGGACGGCTGGCGGAAACGGTGCGTCGGGCTTGAGGACGAGCTCGTCGGGTTGCGCCGGGAACACAACAGCTCGCGCGCGAGTTTGCAGGCCGTCGAAGAGGAGCGGGAGATGAGGGTACGGGCGGAGAGGGCGAGGCAGGCGCTCGAGCAGCGGATGACGGAGCTCAATGCGACGAAGAAGAAGAAGAAGGGTGGGTTGATGTGCTTCTAGGGCATCTTTTCCACCCTGACATTCCGTGGGTATTCATCTACAGTCGTCCTTGCTTCATGGTGAAGAGGGGGGTTCATTGCGTTGGGTTGGCTTCTGTTCACGGATGTATTTATGGTTCAGGGGGTCATGTGCATAACTGGCGATTGAATCTCAGCAAAGGGTTGAGTTTCTCGCTGGCATAAGAATTTGGGCACTCGAGATGGGACTGAGGATATAACGGCGCTTTCGATGTGGTGGGTGGGTTACATGCAGGGCGGCTGGCAGGTGATTCACTCCTATCTCCTTCCAAATACCCCTTTGCGCGCACGAGAGCATGTATAAAGAAGCTAGCTTTTCTGTATGTAATTCCCCGACCACCCGAAGACATCATTGCTTCTGTGATCAATTTTCGTAGCCATTGGTCTTCGGTGGGAGAAGGAACGACACGATTCTTTCTCATTCATACACCAAGTCTGTTCACTCAATGCTATCGACTCCGTACATCACGTCTCAACATGTCCAGAATGCCTCTAGCATCGAGCGGCTCCTCTCGCGCGACGTCCGGTGCCCCCGCCGTATCGCGTTCGAATGCTTGTGGGAAGTCTCTGGCGTCTTGGTCCCGCCGCGTGCGCAGGTAGTCTTCCTCCAGCGTGTACCCTGATGGCAGGGAGGCGGGCGGCGCGTCCAGGGTGAAGATTGTCGGGTACTCTTGCACCGTTCGATCGCGAAGGGATTGCGTCAGTGAGGAGGTGGGGTCCAGTGGGATTAGGACTTGGGAGGATGTTGTTGTTGCGGGTCGGAGGAGGTAAAAATGGTGTGGGGTTTCGGGAGAGGTGCTCGCGTTTGTTGTTGGTAGGGTAGGGGGATAGTCAGTTGTTGAGGCTGCCGCGAGCGGTTGGTATTGGTCCGTTGTTGAGATTATTATGTCGGGCTCTGGGTTGTCGTTGCCGTTTCCCCGTGCTTCGGTTTCGTGCGACTGAGAGGGTCCCTTGGGTTGCGGGTGCGGTTGCGGTGAATCCTGCGGTGCGTCGTTCCTCTTCCGTTTCAGAGGCCGCGGCTGAGTTGCTAAATCACCAACGACGTGAGCTTGCCGCTTCGCAGCGTTGCTTCTCTCGATCTCGAACATTCGCCTCAGAGCGGTGAGGGTTTCGCTTTCCAGACAGTTGTGCTGGGTTCCGCGCTTGCCGGCCTGATCGACCCACTCCACCGTCCACACAACCCGTTTACTCTTAGTAGACCGCGTGGTGTTCGTTTGCTGTCTGCTCATTCCCCTCGGCGCGCGGTCGACGGAGATCCGGTTCTCGATGAGATACTTTTGCAAGCTGCTGTCGGGCTGCCATGCTCGCGCGGCATTGCGGGAGGAGGCGTATTTCTTGTTTGGATTGTGAACGCCAGACTGCTGGCTCGCACGCTCGATGGTGCGCTCGATGCCTTTTAGGTAGTTGTAGTCTTGATCGAGTCCAGAAGGGGTCGCCAGTTGGTTCTTCTTCAGGTATGCCGCCGGGTCCCGTTTGCCACTACATGATGCTCGCTGCTGGTGTTTCTTGTAGCATGGCAGGGAGCATGTCTGCGTCCTACATCTCGGACAACGATACTTAGGGGTTTCCGTGTAGCTACAGCGGTCAGCCAAGGCGTTATAAACCCCTGCTCCGAGCGAGTGCTGTTGGTTGAACAGGGGATTCTGCAAAAGGGACTACATCGAGACACGACCTACCATATGCTACATAGATCTGATAATGTTGTGCTAGTCGCCATGGTGACAAGCCAAATGCCGCGATGGCATGTAGTGTTCTTATGGATGACTTCAACGAGGTCTACAGATACTACACGACATGAGGTGAGGTTTTTGTGAAAAGCTTGGCAAGGGAAGGGGGATTTGTCGTGTCGGAAGTCAGGCCAAACCCCAGACCCTACCCTCACCAATACATAGTGACACAGCCTCTCGCGCTCGCACATCGCTTGGGAAGGCGCCGAAACACAACGACAGAATTGTCTCTGGGACTCTTCAGCAAACGGACACGACATCGCTTCGTTTTGTGACCGTCGCCGACTTCCGGCGAGGGCCAAGCGACCAGGGGCGGAGCGAAGATCTGGAGAATTGGATGGAGAGCCGAAGGAAGCGTCGCCGGGAATGCACTATGAATCAGCATGACCATGTGTCCGGTGAATGCAGAGGAAAAACGAACTCCAAGAAAATGACCTCCGTAGGTGCATGTATCGTCATGGAATGTGCTGCGATTCGTGTACGACTGCAGGCTGGGTGAGTGAAGGGAGCAACTATAGCAGCCTCGAGAACGAGAAGCCGGACCTCGACCTCGTGTACAGTCTCAACAAACCTACAGATGAAAATACCGAGCAAGTCTGCATGCACCCCAGGATTTCGCGGAAGCAAGGTTGCTTTGTGAGACTCCTACAAACGGGGGCTCCGGCCTTGGAGCCGACCTTCCGTTCTTTGGTTCCACAGCCCACTGAATGAACTCGTTTGTCGGACGAACCACGCAACACACACGCTCAACCAGGTTTCCCCTCGAGGTCAACAGAATGAGGTACGTCACACGTGGCAGCGTCGACCCGTGGGCAGCGTGGCCTGAAATCTCCGCTGACCACGAGATTTCCGTGCGGTCGTTATGGGTCTTAAGAATAATGTCGTGAGTGCATCACTTTGGTGATGATGGTGATGATGAGGCAGAGTCCAGAAACTCCAGACGACCCCATCCACAACCCTTTCTCCACGACGAGATGATCCTGGTCCCTGGAGGACTTGAACTCGCAAGCGGCGACCATTGCGGCGTCGCCTCGGTGGACTGTGGTCCGTGGGACCGTGGCGTCCCCTTTTCCCGATATTGAGATGATTGATTTGATTCGATCGGACGGATCCTGCTCGAAAGAACCTCCGACCGATCGATGCGTTGGTTTTACCGTACCGGACGTGGAGGCCCATCACTTCCGATCTTTGTCACTCACCCCACCTACACTACACAATGTCAAACACATGTGACAAAGATGAGATAACGTATCGTCCCAGAGCCTAGAAGGTTAAGAAATGCCCAACGCATTCACAGAGCCATTCAGTTAGCATCGCCGCCACGTCCGAAGAGTGCTCGAGTCGAGCGGAAATAGGGTTCGCAAAGTGCATTTTTGTACGATTTGACGCCTGGCCATTCGGACGACGCCCAGAGAGCCGAAGCCTGGAACGCCCTTCGTCGTGTTCGTCCCACGCTGCTAGATCGCGCACTATACTGTAGTCATCATCTATCCTTGCCGGCGAATGTAACAAGGGGCGGCAAGGAGTCCATGCGCAGTCAATGCAATCGTCTGCGTTTTGCCTGCGCGAACTCAACGTCCGCTCGCAGCTCTACTTTTCATCATATTCTCCAGCTCATCTGCTCGCCAGTTGCGTCGTCTGTCGTCGTCGCTCTCCATGCGGAACTGTTGATATCCTGTCGTTGTCAGTCTGATAACCTCCATCGTCCTCGAGGGCTATTGCACGCGTGCAGGTCGGCACAGCCATCTAGCCCGACAAAGCTGAGCACATCAAGAGAGTCGTCGCCAACACAGGATTACCGCTATGGCACCTTCGATCACTTCACGGCCTCGCTCGGGCGGATCTCGTCCGCCGAGCCAGCAAGATGACAACCTGGTCATCCCAAACCGGACGTCGTCGCTGCACTCGCGGATCGCGCAACCCGTCAACTCCAACATGAACCAGCCGAAGCCCGCCGGACAGCGGGCGCCGAAGACACTGACCCATGCGTACATGGTCTGCGGTGTCGGCCGGGAGCCCTCGCAGTGGGTGAAGGCGTCCGCCCCGAGCCAGGGCAAGATTGGGCACATGAAGGGGGCTGTCGGTCAGTTCTGGCTGCCGGAGATCCTTGGTAGCAGTCCAAGGCTCGAGCAGGACAATGAGATCGCACGTTCGCTTCACTCGGCGATGAGGGTGCGTTCTGGCCATCGATCGATCCAGTATCTTCAGCGTACTGACTTGCACAGGCTTGCTTCCCACACGATGTGGAGATCTGTACTGGTGCTAGCCAGCCGCACTGTGTGCACCACGCCTACGTCCTCCAGCAAGACTCCTCCCACACCCTCTACGGTATCGCACTTCGTGTCTGGTCCCGTGCCGACGAGAAACGCGCCGAGACGATTCGTGAACTCCGGAAACGCACCGAGGCCGACTACTATGACACACCTGGCGAAACTTACTGGATCCCGTACTGCCTCAGCTTCCTCTCGCGCTATCCCCTGTACAACTTGCTAGGTGACTACCTCCGTGGCATGTGGATCCATTGGAACAAGGCGACCAATCTGTTCCACGCCGAAGAAGTGTCGCGTATCCTCAGCTTCCCAGCACCCAGATTGAACGACCTGGTCCGCATCGACATGAAGGACTACGCTCTCTGCTACCAGTTCCCATCAGCGCCCACCGGTTTCCAGAACTTCGCCATGTGGCCGTTTTTTTGCTGCCTTTCCATCCCCAACATCATAGGTGTGCTCGAAGCAGCAGTCTCGCCCACCCGTCGCATCATCTTCCTCTCGCACTACACCGCTATGCTCACGGTCGCCGCCGAGACGGTCCGTTACATGGCGCGGGTGTATGAGTGGAGCGGTCTCTACGTGCCTGTCGTGCACGCTCGGCATGCGCGCGACCTGGCCCAGGAACCGGGTCCTTACATCCTCGGCATGACAGCTGAATGTCGGACCTTGTTCACCGCGCCGTCGGACGCCTTGGTGGTCGATCTCGACCGCAACTTCGTCCTGACGTCTAGCCCGCCGACCGCTTGGTCGGCCAAACAGCGCCAGAAGCTCATCAGCCGCATGACTGCCGCTCTGAACGGCGAGGTTGCGCCGTCTGGCGTGCCGCAACATCTTCGTTCGGCTTATGGCGGTGGCAAGCTGATCCCGGCCGGGCAGATCATTGTCATGCGTGGTGAGGTTGAAAGCGTGCAAGACCCGGGTTGGTGGAACCAGGAGTCGGTGATGAAGGTGATGGACCACGCTTGCGAGAAGTTGGTATGATGCAATCCTGATTGAGTGGACCTGAAGGTGTGCTGACGTGTGTCCAGGGTAAAAATACAGGCGTCAAAGCCGTTTTTGGCGGGGCTCAGAAAAAGCCGCTCATGACCAAGGTCTCGGTGCGACACCTCAACGAGATCGTGCGTGAGCGCAACCAGTACTCTCGAGATGCGATGGAGGCCTGGCAGGACTTCATCAATCTGAAAGGCCGCATGGATACGGAACTCACGAAAGTCACCAAGCGCAACAACTTCCTCGTCGATGAGCTTGAAAGCTGGAAGCAGCAGTTCTTGAAGTTCCAGGCGTTCGCTGAGCAACTGACAAAGGAGACTAGTGAGTTGAAGGTCAAGATTGAAGGCCACAAGCGGGAGAACCGTCGTCTCGTTGGCCTGATCGACCAGCACAAGGACGACTCCTCGAGACTTGGCGTGCGCCTGTCCGGCACCGAGAAGCAAAGGGATGATGCGCTCGAGGCTTTGGTGCTCCAACAGGAGATTGCCGAAGAGCTGGAAAGAGAGCGAAAGAGGAACAAGAAGGATCTCTCGGCTCTCCAACACACCAACACTACTCTGCTTCGTCAGCGCGACGAGGCTCAGCGCGTCGTGCTACACCTGCGTGCGCTTATCGATGGTCAAGCTCACCACATGGAGCACATCGTCAAGTCGCTCAGCGAGGCCCCCGAGACCGCATCGTTCGTGGAGGGTGAGGAGGATGCAATGCCAGAGTCGTCGCAGAATTGCCGCAAGGAATCAAAAGGCGAGTTGGAAGCTGGCACCGTCCGTGGTCCTCGAGGCTTGAGCTCGGGCCACTCTTCCAGATCCAGTACGAGGCAGTCATCACGCGTCGACAGCGAGCGGACCTCTACTGTCACGGAGGCTCGCCTGAACAACGCTGCTGCTCGCAAGCGTTTGTCCGAGCTCAGCATGAACGACGTCGCAGATCGCCACCTGCGTGACAGGACCGACGCTATCTCGTACATCATCCGCAACATCTCCGAGCAGTGTGCTGCGGCTGTGGAGGGCCTCGACCTTGCGCGCCGCGCGGAGAGCGTCAGCACCGAAGGCATCAACGACGACGACCGGTCGGAGACGAGCAGGAAGAGGAGAGGCAAGCGCGCAGTCAAGAGCCTGTCAGCCCACTCCGAGGATGGAGAGTCTCAGGAGCGACAGTCGAACGGTTCTGAATCCGAGTTCGGCGACGCACACAGCGAGCGCAGCTTTCTCCACCCGAAGCGCGCATCGAACATGCCGTCGACGCCAGACCTGGTTCACGACCGGAGCTCGACCAGCATGAGCGCCGGCACGGAGAGCACCGCGGCCACTCCGCACAGGCACAGCCTCTCGAGCCACTACAAAATGCAGGATGGAGACATCCCGGAGATGCCGACTCGGGTTTTCGACCATGAGCACGACGGCGTTGGCGAGCTTGGCCCGGAGGAGCTACGCGAGGAGCCCGTCAAGTACAGCCCGCGCGGTCTCGAGCACCGCCGGAGCCAGCAGCTGGTCTAAGTCAGCTTTCCAGCCTTCCACATGTGATGAGTTTTACGGGATGCTAGGCGCAACGTGGCGCGTCTTCTCTTGCGATGTATTTCCTTTGTTGGGTGCGATTGAGATTGATGCTTCTGGCTTGTTCGACTTTGAGATACACCCTTTTGTTATCGACACTCGTTGCCTTGACTTGTCTTCGACTCCATGATTTGGCGGATGAGTTTGAGGATTTGGGCGGTTCATCTTCTCTGGGTTGGATTACACAGCGCGCAATGGTGTTGATATCCAGTGTATCATTTGCGCCGATTGAACTTCTTCCTCTTTGCTTTCAGTCACAGCTGGGTCGTGCCTTCCTCGTTCGTCAGCGACTCACCACTTCTTATCTCAACTTCATCGATACTTTATTCCGACTTCATGTGTTGCACCTCTATCTCGACTACACCTGTTGCACCTTTATTTTGACTTCATCTCTACTTCCCACTCTTCTCTCACTTTGCTGTACCACTGACCTACCGTCACTTCTGCCATGGACTTCCTACTACGATGCAACTCGTTGAAGTGTCGAGCGCAGCTTGATGACCGTGCTGTGGTCACGACCTGCAGCCACATCTTCTGCGTACCGTGCTCGGAAAGCCTGGGGCTGTCGAATCCGGACAGCAACACGCGCACTTGTCCCGCGTGCGCCACGAACCTGGCCAACCCCGACGATGCGGTCGTGACCCAGTTGAATCCAAGCGAAGACTACAAGACGAGCGTGCTGAGCGGTCTCAGCCCGAGCGTCATCATGGAGTGTGCTGGGCGCGGCTTGTCGTTCCACAGCTACCAGACAACACAGGAGATGCAAGTCTGCCCGTCATGATGCCGGTTCCCAAACTGACAGGAAAGCAGCATCTACCAGGAATTTCTCGCGAGAAGTCTGACCGACAAATACTCCCACCTCAGCTCCCAGATGGACCAGGTCATTGTGGACGCAAATACTGAGATTAAGAGCCTGCGAGAAAAGCTAGAAGGTACGTCCCGCACGGCTCAGAGGAAGCGAAGGGCTGACAGACCCAAGTGATGCACAGAGAACAGAAGAACCTGGAGCAGAAGAACAGAGATCTTGCGGGAAAGTTCAAGGAGAAAGCCAAAGCCCAGCAAACTCTGCAGAGACTGTACCAATCACTCAAAGCGCAGCAGCTCGCAGCAGGCATGGAGCTGGCTGCTGAGCACGATGCTGAGTATGTTTTACAGGCAGCTGGCCACGCTACGCACAGCGACGGCGCCCGACGCGCAGGCCAGCCGCCGATGCAGAGCCGTGCCGGCAGCAACGGGAGTGGCAGTCGCAGCAGGACCATTGATGCATGGCGGAACCAGACTCACAGCACTCGCGCTGGACATCAGTCATCCCGTACGCAGACACTTTTGCTGTCGAAGTGGCATGCATACTAACCGGCATCAGATAGCGCGCCCATTCCGTCGACACCGTCTGGCCACCGAGCTCGTCTGCCCCTGGGTGGGAATCATGGTACGGCGATGAGTGGAAGCGGAATCGGCGCCGATACTCTTCGCCATGGGACGCCATACCGGCCGGTGTTTGGCAACCTCGATCCGAATGTGTACGGGCACGTCAACAACGCCGGCTACGGCATGAGCGCGGGCATCAAGGTGGGGAGGCAGCCGGACGGGCCACTCAACAGGTCAGGCTACGACGTGGGCAGATCGACGAGTGTCGGTGGATATCACGCACGGTGAACATCCTGCTTCTGGTCTTTGCTGTGGTTTGCTTTGTCAATCGTTGGGGCGTTGAATCACAGGCAGTGGTCTGCTGAGCACACTCACCTGAATTTGGTTTCAGTCTAAGCTCCAGAGAAGAGCTCTCTCTACCGCTCTGTTTACTTCTGCAATGGTGCGCGAGCACCATTACACGAGTACGCGAATACGCTCATATCTTCGCGAGGCAAGCAGAGGCAAACTTCTCCAGAATCCGCATCAACCTAATCTCACCATATGGCATACCCCTCCAGACTCCATTTCGTCCTACCGTATAGAATGAGCACTAGCCTGGGTTCACGCAGACCAGCCTGATAATCTCGTATCGAAAAGAGAACGCTCTTTGTTCTCGCGATGTTGTCATACCGTCAACGTTGGCACGCAACAGGAAGTTTCAAAGTCCCTAAAACCACGAGCCCAAACCAGCCATACGACAATGCACCCAAACGGTAATCAGGAAGACTGTCAAACCAATCGCATGTGCTCTCTAGAGCTCCCAGCACCGCTTCGTGAGGATTCTGTTAGAGATGGGGTCGGCTATCGACGATACGATGCTTCTCGACATGACTTCGCTTTCGTTGACGGTCCGCTATGGTCCAGAACCAGCGCGCGAAGAGAAGCCTTCGGACCCGGATCCGTACGCAACCGAGACGTTCACTTGCTTTGATCACCGCTTCATCATCAAGTGATGATGAAGCAACGTCCTTGCGATCCGTACCTAGGCTGATGTACCCTACGAAAAGTATGACATGGTCACATGACGATGGAGACGGTGATGATGGAGGGAGAAGGATACCTCAAAAATAATTCCAAAGCCCCTCACATTCGTCCCCTTCCCCACGATCCCCAAGCCGCGCTCTCATTGGCCCACGAGACGAATCTGGCATGGTTGAATCATGATGGAGTGCAGTAGCGACCCGATTGATGATTGAGGGGTCTGGAGGAAAGATTGAACGAATGGCGGACGGTCGTGAATGCACGCTCGCTCACCACTCACAATTGATCAGTTTTTGTGCCTCGTTTGTTCTGGGTCATCTTCACCATTTCGTTGATGATGGAGAGAGTCTTCTGATTGAGACGGTGGGAGGTACGGCTTCCCGCATCTGGTGAGACTGGTGAGACGGAGGGGGTGGAATGTACGTTGTTGGTTGAGGAACCGGAGGTGAGGTGAAAGTGAGGCGTGGAATAAACGGAGCCTACAGTTTCATTTCATCCTCAGTATGGAGCGACCGATGACCCGACGGAAGCCCGGGGGTTCTATGTACGAGGTTCACGTCGTCCGGGTATAAGGCGTGAACCTGTAAGAAGTTCGGTTGATTGACACGGTTGGGATCGATGTCACTTCCATCTTCCTTCCTCTCTCGTCCACCTCCACTCCCTTCTCGTTGATCGATTGCTCTCACTCCTTGCAATTCGAACAATAACCCAACATCACCAAGCCGTTGGCTGCTTACGAAGCGTTGGGAGGCAGCACTCTAAATCCCAATACCAAACAAAACAAGCCTCGCACTCTGCGAAGCAAGTACAAACAATCAACCATGAACACCACCTCCCTCGTCCTGAACGGCCGCACCGCCGCCTCCATCGCCCAGCTCCCCGAACGCCAGCGCGCGACCCTCACCACCCTCTCCCCCGCCACCAAGCCCCGCCGCCCTGCACCGGCGAAACGCCAACTCTCCCGCGACTCCCCGGGGTGGTACAACACCGAGGACGGCATGACGCTCGACGACTTCGCCAAACGCCTCAACACCACGCTGTCCCGCATCGAACAGTTCCAGGGCCGGTGCGCGCAGAACGTCGTCATGGCCCTGATGCGGCCGACGCCGCTCGTGCTGTTTGTCTTCAACCCGATCTGTCTGATCGTGTGGGTGGGATTGTTGGTGTGGTGGATTGTGGGTAGGATGACGGGGTGATGTAGAGGGATCTTGGTGAGCTGTCCGGCTCTTTTGGGATAATTGGGGGTTCGGGTTGACAGGATGGGGTTCGGTCCGGGAGGACTGCTGGCGTTTGCTAGAACGGGGTCCCGGGATTTCTTGGAAAAGTACGGGATCTGCTCGATACAGTGGCTGGAGGACGAAGTCGGTCCGTGCGACATCCTCTTCACGGGTCATGCCCAACACAAAGCGCACGTCAGGACGTCGTCCGGACCATCCACATCCTCACCGCGAAGAGAAGAAAAACGCATTCCCCTCGGTGTCCTTCCGAGCACCCTTGGAGTAATCCCTCTCGGGATCGAAATCCTCCCATGTGCTCGCGGGATAGATGTGCTTGTATCGCTCGTACCACCGGCGATCCACGACCTTCGTCAGGTTCGCGTCGTCGGCGAAACCTTCGAGCTCGTCGTCGGGGATCCGGCTGGCCTTTTGCTGCTCGCGGGAAGCGGCGGTGGAGAGGTTGATCGACGGGGCTATGTCTTCTGGTCTGGTAGGCGGGTTGGAGAGATTGGAATTGGTTGGTAAAAGTTCTTGAGGTGTCGCTGCGGTTGGCTCGCAGGAGTGAGGGAAGAGAAGGTCGTTGGTGTAGCCTACTGTTCGGTTGAGCAGGAAGTAATGAAAGTCGTAATGCTTGACACAAACAGTCAGCAAAGACACCACAACGTGAATCACTCAGCTCCCACTGTCCGGGGCAGAGTAACGACTCACATGCGGAATGATCAATTCCCCCCTCACAACCATCAGATCATCCACCCCAATCCTCGCCCAATCCTTCTTGCTCTTGTCCC
>Ga0268244_10000149_pt1 | contig 30101 bp, 22 predicted proteins | sample AgamicMgSfe_FD_200258 | JGI IMG/M metagenome (GOLD analysis project Ga0268244, IMG submission 200258) | Agave microbial communities from Guanajuato, Mexico - Mg.Sf.e (v2) (version 2) | ecosystem: Host-associated > Plants > Phyllosphere > Phylloplane/Leaf | place: Guanajuato, Mexico | collected... | reverse complement strand
TCCTTGTTGGAGTGCAGCCAGCGCCTTACTTCGAAATGGGCGGATAAGACCGTGTTAAGTCGGTATCCTGTGGTAAGGTTAGGTTTCTTCACAGAGTGAGCTGGAAAACAGCGAATCTTCGCGATTCCGAACTCCCTAAAGCAAGCTTAGCTTCGTTCAGCCCATGACTGGTGCATGAAGGTTTTTCGTCTTATTCCTATAGATGGGACGTTCAACCAGACTGCCCCGGCTAAGCGCCTGTCATAAAAAGCAGTCTTGAAGTGTTGAAAGAAAAAAGACTTTTCGGGTTCTCTTTACGCCGGACGAGAGATAGATAGACTTACTCGAAGCAAAGGGGCGCAGACAAAGACTGAACTGTAATGAAATAGCCACGATCACAACTTGAAACAAAAGAAGGCAAGGGAAAGAGACTGTCTTTATGTGTCTTTCAGTGAAGCTTAAGCTGTCTTGTCTTTATGTGCATTCCTTTTATTTAAGACAGCCTGCCAGCCAGGGAAAGGATCTCAAGTCCGAGTGGAAGGCTATCCCACAATCCTTCATTCAACCCTCCGACAAGCCTATATCACGTCGTTTAAGGCACAGTAACCGTCTTCCATGTTAGATTCATCGTTGGACCTTGTTACCGTGCCGAAAAAGACGTTATAGCGACCATCCTGGGCCTTCCACGATTGTTGACCTGTCTCGGACCGGGGAAGACGTTCTTCTTCACAGGACATACGGTACAGAAAGGATCATCGTTGGATCTTGTCTGGACGGAGATGTGTCTTTCCGGGCGCAAGACGGTAAAAAAACTTTCTTCACTTTGAAGAATACATAAGACCTTCTGTTTCAAGTATCTACCCTTCTCTTACAGTCAATCATTCAACAAGTCTTCACATTGAAGACAGTAAATAAAAGGGAATCTGCTATCTGATTGCCCTGTAGGCCCCATCTCCAAACTTTTCTTAGCCAGTGCTTCTTTCCGCCGATTAGATCTGTGGAATCCAACAGCCGGGGTAAACTCCACTCTATGAATCCTATAAGAATAGAGGTAAAAGGGACAGGGAGAACCTTTCCGGCAATACGGATTCCATATCCTTTATGCTCTATTTTTTCCTTCGATATCCAATCACACGTGGAACCTGCCCGTTCAGCGGTTTTCGAGACAAAAACTGGTCATTCTGTGGATCCGAGATAGAACTCCGGTCCTGCAACTCCTTCCCTTGATAGCCCTGATAAAAAGTTACACCGCACCTCCAAAGCACTTAAAGGGAAATCCGGATCTTTCTCAGCAGGGACAGTACCAAGGATATCAGGCTGTTATAGTTTTTTTTTTCTGGCAGTCTAAAATCTTTCCAATCAATCGGGCCCGAAAGAGGGAAACCTTCTGTTTGCTTGCCATTGCAATATCGGAAACCGCAGGAAAGAAAGCCCCGGCCTGGTATTTTGCCCAGCTGAAGCAGCGGCAGAAGCTGAACCCGAACCAAACCCTAAGCAAAGAAGGGATGTGCCTTAGTTCAGTCTCGAGGACGGGATAATAGGGGCGTAGCACCGAATATGTCGGAGTAGTCCCACCCAGTAGATGGACAAGCCAGTAGTACCAATCCTTTCAGCCTTTCACTGTAGAGCCTGATGAGGACTAAGAAAAGGAGACGAATATAGCTAAACAGCTGCAGCAGAAAGAACGAAAAGCCAAAAGTCAAGGTGCATAGCGGTCTTTTCAAGAATAGGGGAGTACATAATAAGGGGTTTGCAAGACAAAAGAGAATCCGCTGGAACTACGGACAAGGATATTTTACTCAATTCCCCTCTTACTATTTGAAAAAGCGGAATCAAATTCAATTCAACCAGTGTGTATGTAAGACAACAAAAATTCTCTATGTTCAACGCTTTGGGCAAGCCAGAGCAAGCGGGAATACCCGGCTATCTCCTAAAAGAAATAGAGCCGAATCCCTGGAATTCTCTGATGCCGGTATGTCTATTTAACTTCGTATTGCGATCTCCGCTGACGATCGTTCTTTTCTTTTCATCTCTTGGGCGTTAGCGTTAATATAGCTTTTCTCTTTTATATGGGATAGGGCTTTGGAGAACTCAACGAATGGAATTCCCCTCATGTTATATCTGCACTAGTACCAGTCTAACTAAGAGTCATCTGCTAGGCCAGCTTCCTGTGAGTAAGCCAGTGCTAAAGAAGAAGGCTAAGGAAAAGCTAAAAATTCATTGGGATAGATGCAGCGCCAATTGTTGCGGTGAGTGCTAAGTACTTCGATTAAGAGTTTGCAGGTAGAATAGTTTTAGGCTTTTTTTTTCTTTAGAGTAAGACTCTTTGCTTGCTTCTTTCGGCCACTCATCTGCTGAGGAAAGAGTCAATCAATGGACCCATAAATCGAAATTGAGATGTAAAGTCAAAGGCTTTCTCACTGGAACATAGAAGGACTGATAGAGCGATTGACTCTCTTAGAGCAGCTGGAAGGGCTTACCTTTGAACTGCAATTGTAGATTAAGCTCGATATCAAAGCACTCAGCACTTAATACTATTTAGTAGACTCTTTAGACAAGGATAGATAGACTGGCGTGGAAGAATACCGGAAAGAGTCCACATGAAACTAAAAGTTAGGTCAGGGAAGAAAGAGCCTTTTTTTTTGATGCGTTTCTTTTAACTTACATTACTGGAAACACAGGTACGTAAACACCAAGAAAGAAAAAGTTCGCCGATAAAACCTCGAAAACGGATAATCTGTATCAAAAACTTTCAAAGTTGAGCTATACATCCTCTAAGCGATCAGGTAAATCAGACATTTATTAAAGAATTTCTTAAAAGCATGGAATCTTAGATATACCTGGAAATATCCCAACCAGGCATGGCAAGCTATGGAAAAAGTGTTAGAGGTATAGGAATAGCAGAATAAATCCTATAGATTTTTAGGGCTGGCAGGACAGCCGCAAGGAAACTAACCTTAACCCAGTTTTAGACTCGGGATGGTTATAGGTCAATACCTCAGACTATTGGTCTAAATTTCCCACTCGTTAACGTCATGCGGATGGCTGGCTTTCATCTTTACTTGAAAAACATTTTTTCAAAGAAATTTTTGTCCAAGAACAGAATCTGCTATCCTAAAAGCTAGCTTGTTGCCTAAGATACTAAAATGAGATAGGCTTTCATACTTCCAATGGAGTATGCTGTCAAACCCCACTCCATCAGTCACTAGTCCACAACTGAAACTGTGGACAAGGCATGCCCGATAGAAGGAAAAAAGTACCCCCCACTTCATGTAATCTTTCTCCAACTAGCTCGCAAGGGCTTAAAGCCAGATTTATCGAGCGCTTAGACGGGAACTCTATCTTCTCCTGCGTCTATGAACTCATCTCTTGCAACAAGCAGCGAGATTCTACTTTCATACTGGCTAACTAAGATACTAGGTTCCCCCGATCACATACTGCACATACTTTGTATGCTCCTCTTCCCCCAAAAAGAGGACTCAAACTGGATCAATGGCAGGTTCAAAAATGAACTTTTTTTTTCTTCCTGTTTTTTATCAAATTGTCTCGCAAGGACTCTATGGGTATAGGAAGTACCTTTTTTCGGATCGGTTGTACCGGTAAATCATTCCTGGAAGGAAAGAAAGAGATTCGAAACTAGGTAAATGGCTCGAGAGAATTTTGGTAGAGAAGGGCTGGCTAAGAAGAAGTTTTTTCGATAGAGTAGCTGGCTCAATATTATGATCTTAGGCAAGATTACAAAGGGAAGGCTAGTCAATCCATCAATATTAGTTAGAGTCTTAGGAACCATATGTTATATGGCCTATTAAGGTAAAATAAAGGCGGATCAGATAACAAAGTGAGCTTTAGTCAAACATTAAAGTGAGCAAGCTATGGCAAGTATATCATACAAGTATGAAAGGTGATAACCTGTTACACTAGTGCTCCCCTTCCAAACGACAAGCGTAAGAACTAGCCGTCTAAAGCACTACTTTACTTAGACTAAGCTGGGAAGCGCGATCCAGAGTCAAGACCTTAACGCAAACAATTCAGTTCCATCAGGAAGGAAAAAATGGGTTACGGGGCACTCTCATCCACAAGCTTATAGGTAACTGGCCTTGAAATGGATGCCCTTAGTCTTAGTATGGAAACTTAATCAAAGACGGGATCTAAGTTACCTCAAAAGGGCGTCACGAAAAGAAGAGTGTGAAGAGGTACTAAGACTAGATTTCCGACTTTCCAGAAGAAGGGACGAAGGATAGTTGACGAACTAAAGATAAAGAAAAAGATTCGGCATAACTTATAGGTGAAGGATTCGGAATAGGAAGGGCTATTTTCATCCTTTGTTGGCCTAATTTGGCTTGTACTTGAGATTGGCCACCTTGGCAGTAGGACTTGTGAAAGTGTTCAGTCTTTTTATTTTTATGGTTCGCGGCTTAAGTAGCATGCCTTGAATCTTTAATGTCCTTCCCTTCCATTGAGTCAGTATGGATCTTTCGGATAGAGAAGTAGGAGAATGCGCTGGTCAAGGGCGTCAAAGCCTAAAAGTCAGCAAATTGGACCGGCTTCTATCAATGATCTTTTCTCAGCTCCCCCGAAGCCAACAAGGGAATCGCATTCTTCTGATGATATGGGATGTCGAGAATGGGTTGTTTAAGAAAGGCATGGCTTTTGATTCCTCGATAGGGTCTCAATCAATAGAATCAAATAAGGCAGAACTCTTAACGATGCAAGGATTAGCCTACTTTCAAGCCCTAAGGAATAAGACTAAGACTGATTAGTTGAGTGAAATCGTTTCTGTCTCAATCAGTAATCGCCTTATCCTTTTTTATCTCCCGCAGCAAGCCCTCAGGTAGTGAAAAATCGTCTGTTTACGAACGATCGTCATCTTCTTCCTGAAGGAAGTAGAGTTCCTCACGGGCCTGTCTTCTCTTTAGAGACCTTTCAATTCTTTAGCGAGTGGTTTCGTTTCCGCCCTCGCCTTTCTTTTGCAGATGTTGTCATTAGATTCTTTCACAGCTTCACTGAATGGTCGGCTAACTAAACTCCCTTTATATGAAACTCAAAGAAGACCCAGTCAATGCCAATCTCGATTCAACATAAGCTTGGGATCTTTCTTTCCTATTTGCTAAAATCAATCTGATCTTTCAAGCCAGTAGAAAACAATTTCTATATTTTAAAGTCTTCCCTTTTTTAAGCGAGATGAGGATCCCTGTCTCAGGTAACTCGGTTTTCCTGCAGGAAAAGACGTAACTTCTATGCTTTCTCTTTGAAATGATGGAAGAAGCGGATCCTTTTTCAGGTGCGAACTAAAAGAAATGGGCCAGCCAAAGTAGTCAGTTGATTAGCTCGAAACTTCATTTTGGGGGTTGGTGAGGAGCTTAGAGCCAATACCTCTCTCAGAATGTAAAGGGGGGCTCCCAGTTACTATACCTGAGTCATCATGCAGGATGCGATTCGACCCTTCTCAGCTTATTCTATTTCCCATTTCAGACAAAATTTCTATTTCTTACTTAGGCAAAAGAAGGTTTTCGATATCGAATACTCAACAGACACATATGAGAAGGAAGAATCCATCGCCAATCCTTAAAGGAAGTAAAGGCGCTTTGACTTAAAAACAAAAAAACATAAGGGAATGAGCAGGAACGGAGCTCCCACCGTTCGGGTCAGGAGGGAGCAAGGGAAATTACCACTCAGTATATTTATCATGGAGATCAACTAGGGACAGTATACCGGTCCTATTGTCAGAGGAGCCTCGCCAATGAGACTGACGTCTTTCCACGATTGACCAACGAAAGATAGATTCCCATTTCAAGGGAGCAGAAAGTAGATCTGATCTACTTATTGCAATGCCCTTTTATGTTGAAAATCGTCAACAATTGGAGTTCTGACGAGGTAAACTTTTGCATGAAGGAGTGACGCCTTCTATTTGACTCCGGAATTCCCTACGCTTTGAACCTCCCTTCTGCTTTATCCTTTTCGTCAACCCCTTCTGATTCACTTCTTCGAGGATCAACAAGAGGTCTAACTCGCTCTAACTACTAAAGTAGGGAGAGGTTGTCTTGCTCGACCGATAGATAGTCGACTGAAAGTCGAGTGAGAGGTAGAGGAAATCTCACTCTTTATAGCTCAACTAGTAGCTAGGCCTAGGCCCGTCAACAGGCCGAATAAGGTAGTGTGCTTTCGACTCCAACTTAAGCTCCGAAACCTGAAAACAAACTGAAAAAGCTAAGTTTTTCTAGCGCGCTTTCCGTTTTATCGCTTGCTAGTACTCGTTTTTACCAACGGGAAGTGAAAAAGTCTTAGAATGGAGTTGGCTTACCGAAGCAGATGGATTGGGAGGCTGGAGATTCCTTCTTGTCAGCCGGTTCACGGTGTAGCTAAGTCAAATCCCCTTCTGAAAGCAAGGATTGAATCGTTATTAACTCTTGTGAAAGCCGCTCGAGAGGGAAGTCTTTCGTCTTTCTCTGAGACTGCCCTTACGATACCTCAATCGTAAGAGAAAGTCGCGGGGTTTCTTGAGTTCATAAAGCACGTTACAAGAGGATTAAAAGCCCGATACGCGCATAAATGAAATATAGAGCAGGTGAGAGATCTCTTTGTTAAGAATGGTACGAGATGAGAGGTTTATTGTTCCTTGAAGGGATAGGAAATCAAGGCCTCATTGTTCCTTGACGGGAGAAGGTTATGTATGACTTGATGAGTCCTTTCTTGGTCTAGTTGTCGATCTGATAATACGATGAGGAAAAAGCTTTGACGTGCACGACCATTAGGGATCTCCCCTGCTAGTCTTTCGCGAGCTTGAGTTCAAGGTTGGGGAACCGCTCGCCAGCAGTGTTATAACTCTTTAAAGAACAGGAAACGGCTTTTCAAACTTCAATCTTGCCCCTCCTCCTCCTCGAGAGCTCACTTGGAAGGTTCAGTTCGAAAGGTGTTTCAGTTCCCAATTCGCGAGAAGAAGCCAAGCGTCAGAGCGGGGGAATCCGCCGTTTCGGCAGGTTCAGGATCCAGCATCAGTCGAGCTACTTCCGTTCCTATCGTCGTCATTCTTGTATGCTGACTGAGTTAGTATGAGCGTAGGTCTGTTCATGGTTTGGGCGGGACAGTATCCTTTTATGTAGTAAGTTAAGTTTTGTAGGTTCGTTTTCCAATCGAATGTGATTATACGAACAGTTTCCTAATAATCATAGATTCTTTCTTTTCTTTCTATCGTCTAATGCCGAGTCTCTCCTTGCTCTCCCTTCTCTATTAGGATATTCTATAATTTCATTTTACAGTGTAATAAATAGAAGAGTTAAACTTCTCATTCTTTTATTTACATGTAATAATTCAATATCATATATGAACTCTTAATTCTGTAATGTAACGATCTTAATGATGAGTTATAGCGGAGTGACTGTATGGTTACAGGCACGAGCATAGCGCAAAAGCAGGAATAGATAGATTCAAGGGAAAGCGAAAGGACTGATATCGATTGAAAGCCCGCTAAACCCATCTGGAAAGGTCTTGACGCGAGCTTTGCTACTAACCCACCCGGACTTCATAACTCTCGTCAAAAGATTCTTTCAAGGCCAATACGATGATTCATGAGTAAATGAAATAACATATATGATAGCTTCATTCTTACATGAAAATGAAATATGAATTCCTCCATTTCTTTGATCGCTTCGCTCGCTTTCTGCGATCGCTGTCGCTTGATTCTCGTTAAACATAATCATTCATATTATTACACTGTAAAATAAATGAATAAGACCTGAAACTAGCTTATCGAATTCTTTAACTTGCCTCGCGCTTGACCCTGCTTGCGGTTTAAAGAGTTCAAGGGAAGTCAGAAGAAAGAGCTTACGGTTTCGACCTTCCTGAAAGAGTCACAAAGGGGGAGGTGAGCTATGCTCGAGGTTCCGAACGAAGGGACGAATACTACGTTTAGCTTCCCATGTGAAAGATAAGTTGAAAGAGTTTCTGGGCGTCTAAGGTCTAGGTTCGCTTACCTCGGAGATTGGGCCTTGATCCATAACCTGTTCAGAAGCGATCTTCCTTTAACTACTACCACCCGGTCAAGAAGAATCAGCAGGTAAAGTTCACGCGTTCAAGAGAAGAAAAGTGAGGTCGGGGCAGGGAGAGGGGTTAAGGTTGTGGGGTAGCCTGTAACAGAGTAGCTTTAAGAAGAGTTTCACTCAGGAAGGTTGCCCTTTCGGGGCCTTTCCTTTCTCGTTGGTCAAGCTGTTCACCTCAGGTCATAGTGACGTATAACATCGGTAGGAAGGTCAACAAGCAGTCTAAGTCGGCCAGAAGCCACTCCTTCTAGGTCGTCTAAGATCTATGCATACCACCTTACAGCGACTTTCTTTATCGGTGACTAAACTAAGAAAAACTTTCGCTAGCAATTCAATTCTTTTTCACAGCAAACCATGAAGAGGGACCGCAGAAAGCATAGTCAGAAGAGCTGAAACAGCTGCCCAAGAGCTCGGAGTCGACAATAGGAATCATCCAAAGAAAGGAAGCGCTAGCAATCGCGGGTGAGGCTATATCAGAGCTAGTAACGTAACTCCTTAACTCTTTCTTTTCCCGCGGGTCGAGTGGAATGCTTTTGAGGTCTGCCGTCTCCCTTATTCGTGGAAGGAACAATCTCATCATAAAACCTCCTCGGGAGAGTTTATTGATCTTTCTCTGTAGAGTTAGATGCCTTGAAGTGTTGTTCAACTCCATTCCCTTTCAGGAATGCCCGTACCTTTTATGGATAGTTATCCGGGAGTTAGCCTGATGTTTCATCGCCTGTTGCGCGCTCCAACCCCTCGAGTTAAACTTCGTTCCCTAAAAAGGATAGATAGTTTTCCGATCTTTCTTCATAAGGTAGAAGACGCAGTTCCGACCTTCAAAGGCTAGCGGTAAAGAGATTCGTTGCAGTCTTGCTTGCCGCTCCTCGCCCTTTCCGTCAAAGAATATAACCTTCTCGGAACCTTCTAGTCAAGGCATACCCTTACGAAGAGTTCTCATCTAAAAAAAGGAAGAACCTTCTCCTAAAAAAGGAACATATCGGAAACTCAGGCATTGTGATCCACTTCTTACGTTCATCCTGGATTTCCTTCACCTTTCCTTTCAATATCTATACCATCCCGCTCTTCCCTATGGTAAGGTCCCGGAACCGTAAGCTAAGTAAGTAATGAATTAGAGATCTCTCACCTGCTATCTTTCATTTATGCTTGTTTGTATAGGTTAAGAAGATTTTAGCGATAGTTCGGAACTGTTGATCGTGGGCTTGCCTGCTACAAAACCCTAAAAGGAGAGTTATCCGGGCACAGGTCCAATGGTCGAGCCTTACCTATTATAAAATCCCTCTCCTTGCAGTCGAGCACCCTGCGGGCCCTCTTCCCTACTTACTAAAAGTGAGCACCCTTCGTCCCCTGGTCGAGTACAACAAGCGATTTTCTCTCTCCTGTCTCGGTCGATCTGACGCTTCGCACCCCTCTTCCTAAGGTCGAGCCCCCTTTCCTTCGAATGACGGTGCGTAAAGTACATCATCGGTTTCAGTAGAGAGTGGCCGAGCTTGCTTCGATTGAGAGCCTTCCTTTGACCCAGCACTACTCACTTTAGAAACCAATTAGTGTCAGGGAGCAATGCATAGAAAAAAGGTCGTAAAAACAAGGTGCTGTAACTCGGGTTTACGCAACTGCTTTTCGAACTAAAGCAATCGAAATTGAAATGTAAGCGCTAAAATCTTGATAGTGTTCGTAGTGTTCGTGTACTAGAAATAGCGGGTAACTAAGGAAATCGATAGAAATGAAAGTAGCGCGTTTGTTTACGGGTTTGAACTGCTGGGAAGAGGGCTTGGGAAGAGCTACTCGGCCAAAGCTGCCTATCCTTTTCACTCCACCAATCGTATACACTGGGCTACTCCTTTTCCTAACTGAAATCGAGATGGACTTGCAGTAGTACCATTCGACGTAAAGCTTCTGAAGTGGGTCGAAAGAAAGCTACGAGCTAAGTATAAAGGGATCTCTGTCGAAGCAACTAACCAAGAAACGCCTTTCTCAGTCCTCGCTTTCGGGGTGCTCGCGCCTTCAAGGCATGAATGTGCTAATTCCGGATGAAAAATAGCTCAACCTGTTAGGGATGAACTAGGTTCGAACGCTAGCGTCAGAATAGGCCAACGCGAGAGGGATGGGAAGATTACGTTTTGTATCGATTTCAAAGGAGTAGTTTTCTGTTACGGTCAAAAGCTGCTACCGGGATTTATCGTTGGCCCTTCAAGCGTGAAATTCAATATATGGAATTCTGTAACGTAAATAAGTTCAATTTGGTCAAGCTCTACTGCGAAACCTAGTAGCGACCTTTACCCAAACCCCTTCGGTCGAGTAAACTCCATTCCCTCACCCTGCGGGTGAGTACTTACTTAGTTCCGTTCCCTCTCCCTACGGTCGAGCTTCCTTTGGACCCTTTAAGAGATTCTTTGCTTGCTTACGGAAAGAGGGATACAGACGTGAAGCAGAGAAGGCGTGTGGGATAGGGTGAACAGGATAGCCTAAGACAGACTTCTAAAGATCTATTTCAATAAGGGCTTTTTTCCCCCAATTAAGTCAGGAGAGAGCGCCTTTTTTGCTATTAGCGATTAGCGCTTTCAGTCTGACCAACCAATCCTATCCTACAAGAAGGGTTATTAAGAAAATCCATACCCTCTCCTCTTCGAGTCGAGTCCCCCTCCGTTACCTCGTACTAAGGTCGAGCACCCTTTGGGCCCTCACAACTAATCTCCCGCCAACTCCATCCGACCGGTGGTTGAAGCTCAACGTAATCCTGCTCTTACCGCTCGTCGGTCTACTTCTTTAACTTTCAGTTCATTCGAGTTCCACTACGTCACCTCTCGGCCTATTAAAGTCGTCCGTCGAATCGAAATCGTAAGCTGTCTCGTACTCGGCGAAGGAATCGTTTTAAGCAGCTCGACCGTTAGGACTGCCTTTTGATCACTTTTCATTCGTAAGAGATAAGACATCATGCTTTAAGTAGCACTAGGTTAAGTCGGGTTATCGTAAGAGGGATTCTCACAAAGTGTTTCGAGGGACCCAGCCATAGGTTGAGCTCTACAGGGAAGTTTCACTCTATCGGGGCTTGCTTGCGGTTCCGATCATTCAAGGGAAGTCAGAGATATCATTGATTTCTGGGGAACTAGCGCGTGAAGTCTGTCTGATATTGCTAGCAGCGCTTGAAAGAGAAGAGATAGCGGATAGGGTTTGCTGTAGATTCTGACCTTCCTGAAAGAGGAGTTGAAGGAGATGTTTCATCTCCCGATGGTAGAGCTAACAAAGGTCCTGCCTGAGCTGTTCCGACCTTTCCGAAAGAAGAGATAGATTCTTTGCCCGCTCACACGGAAAAAAGACGAGTGCTAGCGATTTCAAGGTCATTGACGGGAAGTCTCTGAAAGCCGGCCGGCCTAGTCCTTTCGGGATCTCTCTGCCCAACCTTCGCCTTTCACTAATGATTTTTTGCATAGAGGAAAACCGGCGGTGCCCCGTTTCGCAGCAAGTCGGATTCCTTACCATAACTAAGATTTCTTTTTACCAAGGATACCGGGTCGATTCAAGTAAAAATCCTTTCCATAGCGCAGATTTCAATCAGTTCAATTTGCCCTGTTTCGATGCTAAAGGGCTATTAAATAGTATAAGGGAAAGACGGAAATTATAGTTTTCTTTACCCGCTTTTTAAGTTGTTAGCGCCTGACCTTGTTGAAGTTCCCCTCTTTCGATCGGATATCTGACTTCCCAAAGCACTAAGAAGGACTAAGCAAGGAAACAGCTTTCGGACTCCCCATCGAAAGAGTTCAACAGCAGGGAACGTTGTTGAGCTAGTGTTTCGCTAGGGAACGAAGTTACGCTCTCCCTATGGGAGAGTTCTACTAAGTGAGCTCTTTCCGGAGCGCTGGACAGCAAGCAAACAAAGAAACTCTTCTTTCAGGCGATCGCGTCAATCCGTTTCCAGCGCTTGGAGAAGCTAGCATGTTCAATTTCTCTAGCCGTTGGTCATTAATAGGGCTTTAAGTTGTCTTGAAACCCACGACCCCACAAGGGAGTTTATCTTTCGATTGAGGACGCGCCAGGTGCCAATAAACCAAGATAGATAGCCTTCTTTCTGTCAGGCAAGAACATCCAAGAGTTCATCCGGCCTTTTCCCTCATCGCTGTCGCTCGCCGACTCCCTAAACCATAGGACAAGGGCGCTGCTGGAGAGGAGAGTCTGCTTAGTTAAGCGCTGTTATGGTGTCGCGGTACAGATTCATTCTGCTTGTAAATTGCTTATCTTATGAAGGGTATACTAAAATGAGGAAAGGCGGCCCAAACCTCTCGCTGTGGGTTGATCCCCAGACTGATCTTTCCCTTTCAAGCTAGTAGGAAAGCTATGAAATCCTCGTCTTTCCGCAAACAAAGAACCCCCTCTGTAGGTTGAAGCTGGCAAAGAAACACTTCTTTCAAGGTAGGATCCGCTAGCAGAGGACGCTTCTCCAGACTACAATTCAGGCAACGTGGTCACCCGATTTTCAAGCTGGGCTGTTCCCGGCTCGCTCGCCAGGCCTTGTATCTTTTCCTTAGCTTATTAAAGGCTTCAGGCGCAACGTTCAAAGACTCGATGGTTCACGGGATTCTGCAATTCACACCAAGTATCGCATTTCGCTACGTTCTTCATCGATGCGAGAGCCGACCGTTGCCGAGAGTCTAAAGGTAGGCGCCAATTCCACGCACCGGGGTGGGATAGCCGCTGACGTATTCATGTTCCTTGGCGCTTTTCACGCCGGGGTTCGTTGTTGACCCAAGGAAGCACCCACAAGGGGCCGGACACGGGCAGGGGACGCCCTTGTAGCGGTAGATATGTTCGCTGGTCGTTCTGCAGGGCAGGTTTCGACAATGATCCTCCAGCAGGTTCACCTACGGAAACTAAGGACTTCTCCTTCCTCTAAATGATAAGGTTCAGTGGACCATTCAATCGGTAGGAGCGACGGGCGGTGTGTACAAAGGTCGGGAGCGAAAGCCCGCCCATAAACTCCTCTTCCCTTCGGTCGAGCTGCTTCGCTCCTCTTCTGTAGGTTGAGGCTGGGAAAGCTCTTGAAGCAAACTCTTCTTCCCGTTGGAAATGATAACTCTTCCTTATCGCTTTAATCAGAGTTTCACTCTATTCATTACTGATAGAAAACTCCTGCAAGGCAAGCAAAGAAAGGAACTCCTGTATTCTTATTGAAAGTGATCATCTTCCTCGATCTGGTTCACGCATCCCTCTATCTCATGAATCCCCGACCTTCGAAGCCCCTTGTCGTTTTATGAAGTCACCCGATACGGTACCTATGAGGTTATGCTATCTCGCGATTGAAGCCTCGCTAGGCGCTGATAAGAGTAAAGAGTTGAAATGCCCGTAAGTTCCCACTCCAGAAAGCATCTCATAGCATTCCTCTTTCAGGTCTAAGGTAAGGTAGGGTTGGTAATGGATTGATAGCTGGCCGGGATTCTTGATAAATCGATATCTGACTTCCTTTTCATGAGTGAAACCATTCCTTTCAAGCTCTTCTTTCAATGTCTTTTCGCTTTGAAATCTAACTCTTTTCATCGCCAAGTATCCCGCTCTTCCCGTTCGTAGGTCTACTTCTTGTTATGCTTTTGACCGGTGACGCACCTTTCCCGTACCGCTAGCTTCTCACGCGGAAGTTCGATTTGCTTTTCTTTGGGATTTCAAGCAGGAGTATCTTAAACCGCTAGCATTCGTTCAAGGTCGGGGCCGTGAGCCAGAGCAAACAAAGAACCCCCTCTGTAGGTTGAAGCTGGGGAAATCGCTTAAAGCGCTACTAGTCTTTCGATCGGCCATCCGTTAACTCTTTCACCAGGACTACTTTGAAGTTGACCGCGGGTCACCTTTCAGATCTATATCAGAAGGGCTAAGCTTTTTGCTTTCTTCCCATCCAAACCTCTTCCCTCTCCTTTCAGTCGAGCTATTTCATAACCTACGGTCGAGCTATTTCATAACCTTTCAGATGTTACAGGTCGGGACCTCAAGCCAAGAAAACTATGACTTTCAGCGCGTCTATCCTTTAACGCTGGGAAAGCTAACCCCTCTTCCGCTCGAAACACTTTCAACTCTTGAGATCTTCCCCGCTCTACTTGAAATCGGTATCTGACTTAACGCGCTGGACAGCAAGAAACTCTCGAACTCTTGAAGCTAGTTGCCTACGATGATCTCCTGAGAGGACTGAAAGTGGTAGTCTTTCCCTTTCAAGGTCGGAATCGCAAGCCAGCGCAGAAACACTTCTTTCCGCCGGTTACCTTGGAATTGATATCTGCTGACTGAAACCGCTAGCAAGCCAGGAAACTAGGACTGAAACCGCCGGTTCGCAAGCAGGGAATCTTACCCTTTCAAGGTCGTAAGACAGTGTATTATCCGAACCTTGCCTAACCTATGAAGTCAGAACCTTCCCTCATAAAGGGATCAATCGAAGAATTCATGCCTATCCTCTGGACTAACCCGTCAGAACCTTCCCGGGGAAAAACATCTCATCAAGGCATACCTTTCAAGAGACCTATCTCCGGCTTTACCTCCTGAATCCTCGTAAAGACGTTTTGTGGATAGTTCTGAAGTCGTCCAATTCCCCAGCTTGTGCTTGCGGAAAGACCAAAAAAGAATTGGTATCTGAGCTTTCAATAGAAGTTGAAACCGCCCCTTCTAATGGATGACCAACCCGTTTTAACTTCCCTCTCCCAAAAGGTCGAGTACTAGCGCGCTTCCCTGTGCCACGAAACCCAGGAACGGCTACTTCTTGTTATGCTTTTGACCTTCTCGGAAAACAACTAGTTAAGGCTAGCATTCTTCCCTCTCACATGAAACTTAAGAACTCGAGAGAGGACTGACAGCCCGTCACGATTGAACGAGTGAAACAGCGGGGAAGGAAGTTGAGCTAGTGTTTACGGTCCCGAAAGGGGAGGCAATCCAACAAACTCATGAAAGTCTTCCCTCTCACTTCTGGTTATACGCTGTGCCCGTTTCTGAATCTTGGGAACGATAGTAATTCATTCCAGGTAGGGCTATAGCTTCACGCGCGGGAACCCGATTCTAGTGATCGTAAATCCTCTCCCGATGGTCGAGCTCAACTACGTTCCCTTAAAGAAGACGAGTTATCCAGAGATGTTTAACTCTTACACGGAAAGAGAACTCATCATCCATCACGTCAGAACCTTCCCGCATCTCCCTCATCTATTCATGCCTCTCCTGGGGATAGATAAATGGGATTCACCCACACATCAAAGGAACTATCAAACTATCAACCTCTTCCTGGAACAATCCAAGCATTTATGCCTCTCGTCGGGACTAGCCCATGACGTATTCACCTGACCCCATCAACCTCACCTTGAAGTTTAGTTTGACCTCCGCTCTTCAAGGTGATGGCTCAATATTCACTTTGTCTCCAGGAACCAATCCCCAGGCTACTCTGATGATGCTTGGCGGGTGAGTTGTTGCAGTAAATTTTATTCATAGTTATTTTGTGTATCCCTTTTTTTTTCATTTGTGTTCTCTATGTCCGGCTTCTCAAAGCTAATACATTCTGCACCTGCCATGATAAAATTACTACGATTACATAATAGTTGGAGGTGGCACGGCTGGGTGTCCATTAGCAGAAACGATGAACTGAACCTTATTGGCTTCTTGCCCACCCTCTTGCAGGTGGATACATTTGACTCCCCAGCACAAGCATTTACTTCAGAAGATGGTGTGCCTAATACTCGTGGCCGTATCCTTGGAGGAAGCAGCACCATAAAGCAGATCAGGATTTCTATGTCAAATCCGAGATCAATTAGGATTTCTGACTGGTTACAGAATCCGTCTTTTGGGTGGTGTAGAGAAAGCAGACTGCCTGTGATTTGCTTTCCGTGTATGAGTAGGATGGCTAAGCTGGGCATCTTCCCTGTGCCCGAGTGAAGTATGTTCGTTGTAGTATGTTCGAAGTTCAACGCCTTTGAATGCCGTCTTTTGGATGGGCTGTACGGTAGTAGTTTATGTTATCTGCTTATCCGGTGCCTTCCTGTTGACTTTTGACCCTGCGGATAGAGTTTCAAAGCTTTCTTTTGACGCTGCCTTGTCTTAGCTATCCCTTATTGGTAATCCGATTGGTCTTCTTTCCGCTCCTGACGTGAAGGCGATCCCTAAAGACGAAGCCTTTCTCCGCCTATCCCATTCAAAGGGCTAGTAGGATGTTGGAAAAGCGGTCTACCTCACTCGTTGGCCTACCTGCCCGCACACTCTCACTTATCTGTAATCGGTTAATCGTATTCCCCTGTAAGCTAGCCTGTAAGATCCTTTGGAGAGCTAACTCCGGAAGTTCTTCCATCCCCCTTGCCGACTTTGAACCGTAAATAAAAAGGTAGCGCAGCTTGCTTTACCAGCTGATCTTTCTTCCTTCCCTCTGGCATTTCTTCCCATAGCTTTTCCTTCACTCGCCTACGGCTGAGCTTGAACCAGAGACGATGGCTTCTCTTACCCCTTATTCATCCCTTTACTACTTTGAAAGATGAATTCCGAAATCTCCTTGGTCCTACTAGTGAGCGCATCCTGAATAGGTAAGTATTTCCTGTGGTCGGGGATCACCAAATCTTCGTCTGTTGGCCAGTCGGAAACAAGATCAGCAGTTCCACTGGTTGCTGATCCCTCAGGTAGTGGACATACGAAAATGGAGGTAGATTAATTGGGGGGAGGAAGACGGAGGGTTGAAGTGAAAATCTCTTCCCTATGACCAGATGTCAAAGAAAGAAGATTATGCTTGGTGTCTGCAATTGCTCTCAAGGAGCTGCGCGTCCTCGGCCTTCTTTGATGTTGAATTAGACATTCGTCTTAGTAAAGACTTTCACCTGAGAGAAGGAATTGAGATCCCCTGTGCTGTTTATGTTGCAATCCAAAAAAGGCATTGAAATCCAATTCTTGGTTCGTATTAGGGGTTTTGATTGAGGCGATACGATTGGGAATTCTCCTTGAAGAAGAAAAGACTAGGTTTTTTAGTTGACGCTGATGGTTTAGCCACGTGGTCCTCTTGCGACGCCTGTTGGGAGGTAGCATCAATGGTCCGAAAGGCCTTTGTTCCGACCCTGAAGGGATTGAGCTGCGCATCCGTTTTCTTGCCCTCCCGCCGGTGAGTGTTCTCCATAAGTAGTCTGATTTTGCTATAGTTACCTTGGATGGTCTGATGTTTTGTCTCCACTTGCAAACAGTTCTCTAATGCCCTATTTCCCCCAGGGACCATTACATTGCTCCAGTCCCAAAAGAAATGAAACTTTCTGCTCGTCTATCTTATAACTGACATCCCCAGGACTTTGACAATCAGGGCTCTACGCAAGGGCTTCCATAAACTTATGCACTCCTCTTTGGTGATAGTGACCCTAGGCCATGGACCTTTCTTCTCAGAGTCCGCAGATGCTTCCGTCAGACTTGGCCTCCTTCATCTTCTTCATCATTCGAGCCAACATAGATCGGGCTTTCTCCTTACCAAACGAGAAAACGGAAAGCGCGCTCCTTCGAGCCTCCGCTTGCTCCTTTCTTCATATGTAACTCCAAACAGTTGGGATTGGGGGGCAAGAGGTTCAATGTCTATAACCTGGGACATATCATGACAGCCAACCAAATCACCCTAGTTTACACTTCTTGGTGCTACGAGAGAGGGGATACTCCTCTTCGGTTGCAAGCTACCACAGATTGGATTTATGACGACATGGGAGCTCTGATGGTGCCGCTGTCTCCCTTATAAGGTTCCAGGAATTCAATGAGGCCGCAAAGGATGATTGTGATTGGATTGACCTTGGATTTGCTTTTTAGACTTGGACGAACAATCGACAAGGCTTAGCCAGAATCCGGGAACAGATTGATCGTGCCTTTGTCAATCCTAGTTGTCGATTACTTTTTTCTTTTCCTGAGGCAAGGGAATGGAGAAAGTCGGAAATTCAAGCATTTACAGAAGGGATTAAACTATTTCCAAAACAATAAAGAGATTCTTTCGAGATTTTGCTTTTCGGATGCCAAAGTCAAGCTTACCTCGAACCCCTTGAAGCTATGTTTGGAAAAGGATCTCATGGGGCAGTACAATGAGATTTTCAGACAAGAAGAACAACTTTTTTCATAAAGTGCTAGTATTGGAGTATGACGACCAGAGAGGGTGCAACTGCGCAGAATACGTGCTCCTTGGGTATCGTCAAATTACTTGGCAAATCTATCGCTTTATTTACAGGATAAGATGAAACTGATCTGGGTAAGGGGGTTTATGCATTATTTCTTTTGAGTGTGGCTATTATTTAGTCCTATTTTTTCTGAATGAAAAAGAAAAGTCAAAGTAATTTCGGGCGGCCCCTGGATGATCGCCGGCCATTATCTCACAGTACATAAATGGCGGACTTCATGGAGGCGAATGATCGGATTGCAAAGACCTTTGCTTGGTTGAGGTTTTCGGGGATGCCAGTAGAGTATTTTAATCGGTTTTCACAGATCTGGGAAAGAAAGTTTGAAGATGGATGCTCGAACGGCGGGTTTTGGGAAATTTGTGTCTTTTTTGATCTGGAGATTTTGACCATAAATTTGGAAGAGGTCTGTAGTTACAAAGAGCACGCATCATTGGTGGCTCCTCAACAGGAAGGAGTCCATCAGAGCCCGGCAACGGGCGGATTATGGCCCGGTGCGCCTAGGCGTATCCATAAACCAATGTACCGCTCCAAGGCTGTTATGGTCCAGAAAAATCCAACTATACAACTAACGTCCTTGGTCTCTCTTTTTTTTGATGTTCTCGAGAAAAAGCCCACGTGCTCAGAGATTCCCCAGGATGAAAATATGCAGTTTTTTTTACCTCTCACTCTACTTTCCAGAGCCCAGAAACAATTGGCGAATATCATAAACCGTCAGGTCGCTTTTGGACTAAAAGAAGCTATCGTCTATTCATAGAGAAAATCTATGTCCTAGCAAAAAGAACAATGATTGGATTTCCCGCCTTTAATTATGCACTCTATCCAATGCTCAAAAAGCCAGATACTGACAGCGCGGTAGATATAGAGTACCTCCTAAAAGTAGTCAGGGAAAGCTGGATTGACAGGAAAAGTAGCGCTCATTCTAAAATCAGTAGCCCATGTGAAATGCGAAAATGCAATAAAAAAAGTTGGAGCTCTTTCGAGAACAGGAGCCACCCCTCGATCCCTTGGGGAAAAAAGAGCAACACAGAAGGCATAGTTTTGATTGCATTTACATTTGTTGTATTGCACTCAATGAATCAATCCCGCAGTACGGGATCTACCTTATATATAACATCAATCAGTAATTGCGTAAGTAAGATAGATAGTGCAAGCGAAAAAGAAAAAAGATGAAAGAAAAAAAGCGAACAGAGCTAAACGGAGGAGCGAAGCAGCTCGACTGATAAGGAGAGGAGCGAACGAGAGCAATTTGGTAGGGTAGCTTAACAACAAAAAGCTACCTAAACAAAGAAAAGCAAAATGGGATAGCAACGCTCCGGAGCTGAACCGTCAACCTGTCTCTCAGTATGGAGGCTATAACTAAGAAATGAATACAGTTCCGAGTCCGCGGAAGCAGAACAAAATGCTGTTTCTTACGAAAAATCATAGCTAAAGATAGCTTTTCAGACGCTAAATCAGTCCATTTCCAGCATATTGATTTTTCTTCTCATTTCGTATATATAATATAGAGAGAAAAGGCCCCAAACGTCCCATGCTGTCTCTTGGTCAACAACCACACAACTCACTAACATTCTTCACTACTCCTATCAGGAAAAACTTCTGTCTGGAGGGAATAATCGAAAAAAATGTTCATTATGTTAGAATTTTTCCTTGTTTTTATCTTGAAATTTGTCCTCTTTCTTTTCTTCTCGTCCCTATACTTCCTTATTCTTTTTATTTTCCAGCCCAATCGTCGTGACTTGATAGCCCAGCCTCCTTTGTTTTTCGTCATTCTTTCGACCCTCCAACTTGACTGGTTGGTTTGGGAAAGAAAGCTCTTGCGCTTTATAGTTCGTAGTCTTATAACGGGTATAAAGGCTTGCCCAGACAAAAAGGATATACGGGCAAGGCTGAAATGGGCAAGAAAGGGTCTGCTTGCCATGGGGAGACTCTATTGTATAATGCGTAAGCGGTACAAGGAGAGAAAGTCGAACACTCCCGTCAGTTCCATTTCAGTGAAGGACGACGTACCATGATACTTTCTGTTTTGTTTCCCATCCCAGTGCAACACTTCAGGTTGACTTCGATGTTACGCAGCGTTCAGAACCAGCCTTGAAGTGAATGAAGACGAAGGAAGAAGTAAGAAAATGAGACGACTCTTTTTTGAACTATATCATAAACAGATCTTCTTCTCCACACCAATCACGAGTTTTTCTCCATTCCTCTCGTATATTGTCGTAACGCCCTTAATGCTAGGTTTTGAAAAAGACTTTTCATGTCATTTCCATTTAGGTCCGATTCGGATCCCCCCGTTGTTTCCTTTTCCTCCCGCACCCTTTCTTCGAAATGAGAAAGAAGATGGTACACTCGAATTGTATTATTTAAGTGCTTATTGCTTGCCAAAGATCCTACTTCTACAATTGGTGGGTCACCGGGTTATTCAAATAAGTCGTGTTTTCTGTAGTTTTCCCATGTTACAACTTCTGTACCAATTCGGTCAATCCGGAATGGATCGGTTAAACATTCTATTAGGGAGCCCGGTCTTGACTCTTCTGTGTGGTATTCATTCTCGTTTGGCTCTTGGAATCACATCCAGCAGTGGTTGGAACAGCTCGCAAAATTTAACCACTTCACCTACTTCATTGCCCTCAACCGTTTCTCGTACCTCTATTGAAACAGAATGGTTTCATGTTCTTTCATCGATTGGTTATTTTTCTTCGTTCGTATCTCTTTTTCCAATTTCGGTCTCGATTAGTTCACAAGATTGAATGGCTCCTCCGGACCCTCGATTCGATTGTTTTCCAAGAATGTTTGTTGAGCCGGGTATGTAAGCCATGTATCTGGAAAGAACTTCAAAGTCAAAGAGGGGCTGAAGGTTCATTAGTCTTTTCTTTCGCTTGTACGATCATCGGCTTGTTGGTGCTTGGAATAATAACCTGCGCTCAATTGGTTAAGTTCTTTCGTTAGGTTCATGAGGAGTTAGAGGCGGACATGTTCCCATGCAGTATGTAAATCACAAAGAAGCTGTTGGGGCTGAAGCGGCGCGCGCGGTACATGTGGCTCTTTGAATCAAAGCTGTTGCTCTTGTTGGTATACAGGCCGGCTAATATCATAGTAGGGGAAATATGGAAAAGAGGAGTAGACAGGGATGTACAGGCCCGGCCCGACGCACGAAGCAGGAGGAAATCGGTACCCCGCGAGTCTGTCAAAGAGCTTGGGTAAGCGAGAAAACGGAAAGCGCGCCATAAAGCCTTCGAGCCTCCGCTTGCTCCTTTCACTCCCACTTTCATACAATGAATTCACTACCCTCCTCCCCATGGGTCACTCACTCCTATGAATAGATATTCGTTGTGTATGTATTTTGATAGAATCAAAGCGAAAAGAAAAGAGAAGCTACTGGCGAAAAGCACGCTTCAGCCTTATGTGTCAGTAACACTATCTCACGCGGGATTGAGGAAGTTTGTAAAAGATTGGTAGCTAAAAGAAGGTGTCAAACCGTAGTGGTTTCAAGGGAAATGCATGAGAATGGCGGGTTCCACTATCACGCTGTAGCCAAGAATGAAAGCGCGTCAAAGAAGACCGCGGCACGCAACATAAGGGAGATATTTCCAGAGTTCGAAGGGGCCCAATGCAACGTGAGATTTCCGAAGGGAAGGCGTGGATCCTCGATCTTTCTTTCTTTGAGTGAGGATGCTCTTTGAAGAAAGCAAAAGTCAAATCTTAACGAGAGCGGATGAAAGATATGTTGAACAAGAAAAATCCGATCTTTCATCCACTGAATCATACATAGCATACGAATTCTTATCCACTGAATAGGATACTACTAAAGAGAGTGACGTGAAGAAAGAAAGCTTCAGAATCCAGTAGCAAGGCCAAAGAGTGATCTTTGAACGCTATTTCGCATCAAAACGAATACGTCAGTGTAAGGTAGGTCACCATTCAAATCCCGAAGAACCAAAGATAATCAATCAAGGAAAGAGAAAAGCGTCTTTAAAAAAGTCTTCAAGAAGAAGAAAAGGAAGATGAAGAGCCGTGGTACACTGATGTTAGCCGGCTCATTGAAAAGCGAAAATTTCCCGGTGCTACGCTACTTCAAAAGACCGCTCGCTCGAAGAAAAGTCTTTTATAGCCTGGTACAAGCCAAGCCCTCTCGATTCGGCAACAAAAGTCTAAACTTTTTTATTTGGTTGGCTTTCCCGTTTAAGAGGACTTTCTGGTCGGTAGGCTTTATAGCGGGCCTGCCTTGCTGACAGGAAGGATAGAAAATGGATAATTGCGCTTGCCTTCACTGTTCAAGTCTACGCCCTCTATTATTATTTTAAGGCATGCTCTCGAAACGTCATTCACTCGTTCTTGTCTCCGGCGATTAACCTATTCCAGAGCAGTCTGGTGATTAGCCTTGATTGCAATATTCGAAGCCTTCGTAAACGTCGGGTTTTCTCGTAGTTGAGGTTGCTGTGAGGAGATCAAAGTGTCAGTGAAGTCCAGTGATCGGAAAATTCTTTTTCAAAGACCATTGCTTTATTTCCAACACTCTGGATAGGCGGAAGGATCTATGTCCACCCCCAACTTCCTTTCAATCCACATCGGCTGCAGCTTTCTCGACTGGGAATCATCAAAAAATCCATGGGCATAGGTCAATAAGCCAAGGGAAAACAACCACCGCTTGGTTTTGACACTCAAGCGACCCGCCCTGCCAAACATCGATGTAAAGGTTAGATTTCACCACCTCTTTCTACCCAACTAGTCCTATTTGAAAAAAAATCCAACCTGGGAAACTCTATCTCCTCCAGAAACCTTCTATCTCCAAGCCCAAGGAAACGGTTGGTAGCCCTTGGCTTCCTTACTCCCAACAAGAAAAAGGTTGGAATTGTGGAACTATCGCTCGAGAAGTAAGTAAGCTGGTCCTTGTTTGGTCATAAGGATAAATTTGCTTATTAGGTCAGGGGCGGCCGGACCGGAGGTTACCCGCGATTGATTGGTAATGGCACAACCGTAGAGGAGACAAGGTTACGCGCTGGGTAGCGAAGCGCATCTGTTTCGAGTACAGAGGCGACGAGGGGTGCTAACCCGGCCACCCAACCCAGCAGGTCAGGGGCGGGCCGGCCATAGGTTCGAATCCTGCCACCTTTCTTGTGGATCATCCTGTGGTTACCGGATGATGGGAATAACAAAGCAGAAATTTTGAAATGAGCACGAAATGTCAATATATGAATTGTTTCATTATTCGTTATTTCCGGGTCTTTTCATTGCATTCACTTACAACAAAAAACAACCACCAGCGTTTGGTGCAGCACCCGCATTTTGGTGTATTCTTCTTTCTTTCCTTGGTCTTTTGTTCTGTCATATTCCTAATAACTTATCCAATTACAACGTATTAACCGCTAATGCACCTTTCTTTTATCAAATCTCAGGGACATGGTCTAATCATGAAGGTAGTATTTTATTATGGTGTCGGATCCTTTCTTTTTATGGATTCCTTCTTTGTTACCGGGGTCGATCCCAAAGCCATAATGTCTCAAAACGAGGAGGCCATAGAGAAAGTCTTCTTTTTTCCTTTGTCTTAAACTTCTTCACGAACTCCATTCGCACTCTTCCTCGTTACGAGCTTCAAAGTAGAGTTCTTCACGAACCCCAGTTGTACACTCTCTTCGTTCGTAGAACTGAAGTTGATTCTGAACTTTGTTCGCGAAGGAACCGGACTAAGCCAGCTCTTTTTTACGCGCCGCTTTACCCTGAAAGGAAAATGAGCTTTGCTCTTCTGGGTGCGTCGCGCTCTCGTGGTTCGCGAGAAGGAAAAAGGACTCATCCTTTGTTGCATCTGGCACGAGATGATAAAGAGAGAGCTTCGTCTATCGATGAACAGCGGATTGACGGAGCTCTTGGCATTGCTTTGTTTTTCTTTCCTTTCCTATCAGCGAGTTCCGATCCTTTTGTTCGAAATTTCTTCGTTCGTACCGAACCGCTTGCAGAATCAAATCCTGTTCCACAAGATCCTATATCAGCTATACATCCTCCTTGCATTTATGCCGGAGACGTCGCCAGTGCTATGGGCTTTGGCTTATGTAGATCAAAAATGATGAATGGGATTGTGGCACTCCACTCGCCGCCAATGTGGAAGGATGTCGCCGAAAAGAATGGAACGCTGCTTTGCTCTGCTGGATGCGTCGGATCCCGTCTAACTTCTGAGCTCTTTACCCAACAATTCAAACATGTGGGCGCCAAATGCTATCCTGCTCTATTGTTGCGTAGCAATAGAAGCCTGCTCATGCTGCTTCGGCGGCGCTTTTTCGCCTTCTCTTCGCTCTGGACAAGAGCGCTAGTGGACACGGGGAGGGAGCGGGCGAAGCCTTTCTTTCGTAATGGAAAGAAAGAGACCACTACTTCGCCTCTTTGTTGGACCGCCGGCGCGAACACAGTGGTCTCTGACCAGGACCAGGAACCAATTCGAATTTGGATCTTGACATGTCGGTGGTTTTTAACCGTAGGCATCTTGCCAGGAAGTTGGTGGGCTCATCATGAATTAGGTCGGGGTGGCTGGTGGTTTCGGGATCCTGTAGAAAATGCTTCTTTTATGCCTCGGGTATTAGCCACAGCTCGTATTCATTCAGTAATTTTACCCCTTCTTCATTCTTGGACTTTGCTTCTGTCTATTGTGACTTTTCTATGCTGTGTCTTAGGAACCTTTTCCATACGGTCCGGATTGCTAGCTCCCGTTCATAGTTTTGCTACAGATGATACACGAGGAATCTTTTTATGGAGGTTCTTCCTTCTAATGACCGGCATATCTATGATTCTTTTCTCTCAGATGAAGCAGCAGGCATCGGTCCGTAGAACCTATAAAAAAGAGATGGTTGTAGCGCGAAGTACTGAAGTGCACTTACGTCACTTGGCTCGCGCGCAACCTCGCCCCCTTATGTTATGGAAGAATTGAGCTTGAAGCTGGGCTGGTTATTCTTTTCCAACAATTGGCTGCCAGATTTCGTCTTTTTCTAGAAGAAGATCACTTCGGGGATCACTGTGGCGTGACTTTGAGTAGAGCAGTCCGCTCTTACAGCGTTTGATCAGTAGATTATTTATAACTTCGGAAGATGGTCAAGGTAGCTTACTTCCAAGCCACTGCACGTCATGCGCATGTAGTCTACGTAGTCGGCCCAGAATTATTCAGTTCTATATTCAAATGGTAAGTACTTCGAATGAATAGAGAAGTCGCTCTTTGATCTACAGAATAAGGCCTACGAGCTCTCTGTTTTATGGCAGAGATCTCTCCACACCAAGGAACCGAATCACAATGGATCGAAGCCCTCCCTTCTCCGTCATCCCATTTTTGATTTACTTATTTGAAAAGAATTAACAAGACTGGAATTTCTTCCTTGGATCCTGTAGCTCCTTGCCCGTTCGTTTCACTTACTTCGCTCCTCTCGTTGTCACTCGAGCTGCTACGCTCCTCGGATTTCAATTAGATAAATCTAACCGGAATTTCCGGCTAGACCATTCCTTATAAAAGAATTGAACATCTTGACATTGATTTTACTAATTTGATTGAGAAAGACAAAGAGGGAATACCTGAAACGGTATTCTTTTCTCACGGATTCCATTGATAGGATAAAGGGACCCCTCACCACTGGGATCTGGACTTCATACAAGAACCCGAACTTAACTCATGAAGAAGACTGAAAGGTCTTTCTTCTTGGGTTTTTGAAGCTGAGGTTTTAGCCTACTTCAAGGACTTTTTTCATATGGAAAGATCGATAGATCATGAAGATCTTCAATTGCTCTTTGGCCGTATGATCCCCGCTATCGGCTCCGGAGAGTTTGACAAGAAGGGAATGTGGTGTACGAAGTGTTCTGTGGGATCCTGTTATTCGATTCGCTTTCGATGACAACAATGAAAAGTTGTCATTCATCAGTGAATCTTGTAATTTTTATTCCCCCTCTTGTCCACTCCTCAATGAAGAGTCGGCAGAGTTGTATGAAGCTTTACCAGTGTAGGAAGGTTAGAGCAGTCTATTGAGGGAGGAGGGAAGAGACGTATTTTCGCCATTGGGAATTGGGTAACCCAACGGTTACTCGCTCCCCTTCTTCAGTGGTTAATGTCAGTCTTACGCACTATCCCAATGGATGTTTGACCAACTCAAGCCACTTTGGCGTCTCCAAGGGGCTGTTGAATGCGAATCTGTTGATCTCAAAGGCAGCCACAGATAGGTGGCCTGTCGAGCTTGAATCAGATTTGCTTCAGATCTTGTTTGGGCTCATCATATGTTTACTGTGGGCTTAGACGTTGATACCCGTGCCTACTTCACCGCAGCTACCATGATCATAGCGGTCCCCACTGGAATGAAAATCTTTAGTTGGATCGCATTTATTCTTGACTTTGAAGTGAAAGGGGGGGTTCGATACAATACAAAACACCCATGTTATTTGCTGTAGGGTTCATCTTTTTGTTCACCATGTTCGGACTCACTGGAATAGTCCCGGCAAATTCTGGGCTAGACATTGCTCTACATGATACTTATTATGCGGTTGCACATTTCCATTATGTACTTTCTATGGGAGCCGTTTTTGCTTTATTTGCAGGATTTCACGGGTTTGGTCGGACATACCCTGAAACTGACGGTCAAATCCATTTTTGGATCACTTTTTTCGGGGTTAATCCGACCCTCTTTCCCATGGGCTTATCTATGGGATTTGGATTTCCTACGCCCACGACAAAGGAAGGGTCCGAAGGAGTTTGAAACTAGTTCAAATAGCCTTATCTCAATTCCAAGAGTGAAAAGTCTTTTTTTGAGTACTGGAGTAAGAGATATTCCTTGTCTGGTCCGTACTCAGGTAGTAGGACTGGCGTAGAAGGTCTTCCTGTCATGTAGGAATAGGGCCAGTTAGGTCAGTACCAGTTCTCCCGGCAAGAGCAGATCCTTTTCCATATGCGGGGGCGAAGGAGCGGGCATCGGAGCAGGTGTCAAAGCCTGCATCCATTTCCGGTCTAACCGCTTTTGCAGAAAGAATGCCAGTCCTTAGCGGTCAGGTTAAGGAAGAAGAATTTTCCATTTCTAACAGCAACAGTCTGATTTCATTTTCTTACTCATCCTCACCCGAAGCTAATGATGAAATTCTCATTTTCATCATTATGAAGCTAAAAAGGTTGATTTCACTCCCTGAGACTGATTACCTTCGCCTGAACTACCGCGTAGTGGGTTGAATGCCAGTAGGGAAGATTCTACACCTTGATCAGACTCTTTCCTTCTTGTTCATCACTCCTTGCCCTTTCTACCCTCATCCGTCAGACTAGTAAGCTGTTCAGGTACTCTGTTCTTAAGTGCTGCCGCCCTTGACCCCACCTCTCCGCTCAAAATGTGGAACCGACTGATTGACGCTCTGGGAAAGGTGACAACTATCCCTCAACACCCCGAAATTAGACCAGATGAAGACGTGAGCGAAGGCAAGCTTTAGACTATGCTTCGTCCGCATAAATCATTTTTATAAAGGAAGAATGGGCAGAAGCAGCAAGTGACAGATAAGACTCAATTAGCAGAAAAGACTGAAACAGCTGACGGAAAGCGGAGCTCAAACTTTTCCTACGCATGCTTCAAAATAAGTGTACCCAAGTTCCTGCTTTTCATTTACCAATCATCTAATGACGGGCGGATAAGACGGCCAGCATGAGGTTCTCAGTCTCACTCCCTCGAAGATGCCCTCCGCAGGAAAGATCCCCTCACGTGGGTGCTAAGACTAGGTCGGGATCGGGGAAACTTACTTTGGCTGAACCATCCGAATCCGATGCTTCCGCTAAGGCAGCTAAGTCTTTATCATTCTCTGATCTTGGAATGTAGGGGTAATCTGAATCGGAGGCTAGAGCTTTCTCTTCCTTTTCCATTCGTCCTCTACTAGAAAGTATGGAACTTCGGAAGGAAAAGAGCTTCTTACTGCCTCGGTCTTAGCCCAAGAACTGCTTCCCTGGTACCTTTTCCATCCCGGCGCTTGGCGTGTGGAAGGGCTACTCTTGAAAGGCTGACTTTCAAGGTATATTCTGGAAAGTCGCCCTCGACCCCCGTAACGCAACTAACCGTTTTATTGGAGACCTACCGAGCACTGAGCGAATCACTTGACTAACGGTAACGGGCTCCACTAACTGACTTCACTTTTGAGCGTACCAAACTAGCCTTTTTCCCGAAAGAGATAGATGGAACTCAACCTGTAGACGCTCTAACGTCTCTCTCTGGTCCTTGCTCTGATCGACTTGCCCGGAGTCCTTGTTCCCTTCCTTGAACCGCCGGAAGCGCTGATCTCTTCAGATTCCCCATCTGCACAGCCGAAAGCTTGCTTGAAAGACTCACTTCTTTTATCCCCTCTCTTCCTTGACAAAAGAAAAAGCTCGCTTGAAAGTCTTCACTGAACCTGCGAAAAAGAGTTTCCTCACGAAACTAGCTATGGTAATTGCACTCCCGCTTTAGTCTTTCTGATCCCCATACCCGTAAGCTACCTTAGCCTCTTTCTCGAGTCAGTATTCGGATCTGTCTCCTGCCTGACGTTTAAGGTCCGTTTAGTACTTCTCGCTTGCTCCTTCTTGCGTGCGAGGAAATCTAGTTTCAATGGCAGTGGTTTGACACGAGAAGATGAAGGTGATTCCTGAATACAACCTTTTTTATTTCACTGCTTGATGGTTTACTTCCTAACCTACCTAACTTCAGTGAAATAAAGGAAAGAAGGCGAAGAAAAAGAAAGCCTACTCTCAGATGCGAGATTGCTTCTCAAAGGAAGAAAAAAAACACGAGGCCCGATAACACAGGGAATTGGTCGTTGATTCAATAGCCAAGGAGTCCAATTGAAGCGGTTAGTTACTCTATAACTAACGAAAAGGTAATTCCTTACTTCAACAAGTGCTACCCACGAATCTAATCTCAGTCGAATGCTCCTTAACGCGTCGAAAGAGTGATTCAGCTACTGATACATAAGTCACTTTATTCCTTAACTCGTTTAAGGTTAACCCAGGATATTTAGACGGCATGAGCTCTAGTCGCCCTAGTAGGATTAGGATATAGTTAGCCTTACATCCCTTGAGATGTCCATCAACTCCCACTAAAGACGCAAGATCCAGCTACCAACTCGGCACTCAACCGGCCCCTATCAACAACGGAAGTGAGCTAAATCTCTGAAGTGTCCTTCCTCAGGGGCAAGGAAAGGTACGGAAGAGCTTGTGCCTTAGTCTACTCCCTTTTGGCTAACAAGCAACTTATCATTAGCTAGTTAAGGAGCCCCATTCTAAAACGACCAGATGAACTATCTACCCGACGGTGGATAGCAAATTGTTCATCTCCTGTCAAGTCTATTTTGTCTATTTTTGATGTACTTGCTTTTTTTTTCTTGGAAAGTCTAAGCCTCCTAACGTACCAACTCGTAGATAGATATCCAACGTAACATGGTTAGTCCTTGCAGGAGTATAATGATTGAATACGACGCGAGCCGGGAGTTGTAGGGAATTGACTCAAAGATCTCCCGCTTGTAAGGCGGCTTTTCTGTCTGCACCACGGTTATTTTATTGTTCCCGTCCTTGTTGACTCCTTTGAGGGAGGAGTTAGTCATAAAACTATTACCAAGCTATAAACTTTGTTTTTGGAAGTAAGGCGGTATATAAATAACTAAGTAATAAGGAGTTTGGTAGGGTCTGTTCCCGGGATGAATATTAATATTCATCTTTTCTGGACTTTAGTTACGGTAGCATTATTAACCTATTTCTATTTGTTTGGTAAGATTATATGATAATGAGCTTCTTTTCTTACCTTGTGAGAGAAGCGGATTCGTTGGAAACCTAAATGTTAGCCAGGAAGCTTTAGTCAGATTAAGATTAATATGATCGATGCGATCTTTTTGGATTGGGTTATTGGGATTACCACAGCATCAGCCATAGGGGCCTGACTCGGAGATCCTGACGAAAGTAAGAGAATATATAGAACCGCATGAATCAGAACAAGGCTCGCTGTTC